>Ga0307432_1000010_pt1 | contig 172500 bp, 160 predicted proteins | sample SalMarWE160150MG_FD_202158 | JGI IMG/M metagenome (GOLD analysis project Ga0307432, IMG submission 202158) | Salt marsh sediment microbial communities from the Plum Island Ecosystem LTER, Massachusetts, United States - WE1603-150 | ecosystem: Environmental > Aquatic > Marine > Intertidal zone...
TGGTCGGTTAAAATAATAACCGGCAGTTGATATTTTTCTGCCCAGTTAAAAGCGTTGATCGTTACCCAGAAGGCATCTTCAATGGTAGCCGGTGCCAAGACAGCCCTGGGGAAGTCGCCGTGGTGGGCATGAAGCACAAACTGAAGGTCACCCTGTTCAGTTCGGGTGGGTAGGCCTACAGCCGGACCCGGTCGCTGCCCATCAATTATCACCATTGGTGTTTCAGTAATCCCCGCCAGCCCTAAGCCTTCCACCATGAGGCAAAGGCCGCTGCCAGAGGTAGCAGTCATAGCCCTGACACCAGCGTAGGCAGCCCCAATAGCCATGTTGATGGCAGCTATCTCGTCCTCAGCGTGGACCATTACCAGGTCAAAGTCTTTTGATTTGGCTGCCATATATTCCATAATAGAGCTGCTAGGAGTCATGGGATAGGCAGCCATGAATTTGCATCCTGCGGCAATGGCCCCCAGAGATATAGCCTCATTGCCGGTGAGCAGCATTCTCTTAGCCTCAGAGAGGGGCTTGATCTTACGAAATCTGCCTGTGTGCTCAGATTGGACATAGTCGTATCCCGCCTTTGCCGCTGCAATATTCCTATCGCCAACTTCACCCCTCCCGAACCGGTCTACCAGAACCGCATTTAGCATGTTCAGATCGTAATTTACAGCGGAAAGGGCAGCCCCGAGGGCGACGGTATTAATCATGAGCTTGTCTCCGGCCTTTTCTTCGGCCAGCTTTTCCAGCGGTATGCTCAAAAGGCTACCATTATCACCGCTGACTCCCTTTATCTTTTCGCCATCGAAAATGATAACGCCTTTGGCAACCACTTCCGGCTGGTGCAATTCGATACTGTCCATGTTAAGTGCAATCATTATGTCTACTTCTTCGGCAATGGCATCCACCTTGCCATCACTGACTCTGACGCGGAAGAAGTTATGTCCGCCTCTTACTCTTGACTCGTAATCCTGGTCAGCGAAGATTTGATAGCCACCGCGGGCAAAAGCCTTAGCCAGCATGAATCCTACAGACTGCACACCCTGCCCGGCTTCTCCTCCAATCATAAAATTAAAGTCAATTGGCATTGGTCGTCATATACCTCCCTTGTCATTGTTTTCAAGGTCTAGCCTAACCAGCCCAGGAGGATTATTGCCAGAATATCATGACTCATCTATTCCATTCCTGCATAACTCATGCCAGCGTTGCCAGGGAGCAGAGCCATTTAAATTTCATTTGGCTGCCTTGACAGCCTTCTTCTTGGTTGATTTGGTAGCCTTCTTCTTGGCTGATACGGCAATTTTCTTTGGTTTTATCTTGGCGGATTTAGGGAGGGCGACCTCTAGAACCCCATCATCGAAGCTGGCTTCGATCTTGTTAGCATCTACGTTAGACGGAATAGGGATCGAGCGATAAAAGGTGCCATAGCTGCGCTCACATCGGTAGTAGTCCTCATCCTTAATCTCGGTCTCAGTCTTCTTTTCTCCTTTAATAGATAGCGCGTCACCGACCACCGAGACATTGATATCATCCTCTTTCATCCCTGGCAGTTCTGCCTTGACGACGAACCTGTCCTCCTTCTCAAAGACATCTACCGCTGGCATCCAGCCTCTTTCCTCGACAGGCAATCGCCACGATTGTCGTCCGAAAAAATCATCAAATAGCCGCTCCCATTCTTCTAAGTCCCTGGATGGTCTCCATGGGGTGATCCCCCACCTTGGTCTCCACCTTTCCATAGCCATAGCGTCCTCCTTTCTCATGTAATAGCATTCAGACTCTGCTCCCTGGTAATGCTGGCAGGCAAAATATGATTATGTTCGTTATGTGCTCCTGATTATCGCTCCTCGGCTTAAATGCTGGGTGCGCACCCAGGCGCTTTCACCATTAACACGGGGACAGGACTGCCTCTGAAAACCCTGTCAGCAACACTGCCGTGGGTCCACCGACTGACGCCAGAGCGACCATGGCTGGATATGACGATAATGTCGCACCCCGGATGTTTTGCGTAAATAACAATCTCCTCGGCAGGATCACCAAGAAGCACCTCTGTACCTACCTTGATCCCTTTAGCTTCCATTGCTTTAGCTATTCTGCCAAGATACTTCTGTGCCTGCTTCTCTTTCTTGCCGACTGCTTCAGGTGCAAGTTGCTGACCCAGGGGCTGGCTAGGGTCCTCAAAGGCCCTATAGCCTTGAACGCGCTCAGTAACGCTGACCAATATTACCTTTTCTGTGTCGCAGCCTTTAGCCAACTCTTCTACATGAGGAAGTGCACACTCGGCCAACTTAGAGCCATCTAATGGAACTAAAATTTTCTTGTACATTTTTTACCTCCTTCTGACATATCCTGATTCAGACTAAAGCCTCGATTATTGCCTTATTGAATTTCGGCAGGTCAGCAGGCTTACGCGCGGTGATGATATTGCCATCCCTGACCATCGGCTCATTAACCCAGATAGCGCCGGCATTTTTCAGGTCTACCGCTACCGAAGGCCATGAAGTTACACGGCGCCCTTTGACTATATCAGCTGAGATAAGGAGCTGGGGCCCGTGGCAGACTGCGGCTATTATCTTGCCCTCAGCGTGCGCCTTTCGTACCAGATCAACCATCGGCTGGTGCAGGCGCATCTTGTCCGGAGCATAGCCGCCGGGGACAATTATGGCATCAAACTGACTGGCTTCAACCTTATCGGCGGTTGTGTCTACTGTCACCTCGGCCAGGCTTCTCTTTCCCTTGTAACTTTTCTTTGAGCCACTGCCCACAATCAACACTCTAGCACCGGCATCTTTCATCGCTCGCAGTGGTTCCGTGAGCTCAGAGTCTTCAAAATTCTCCTCAGCCAGAATGGCAATGCGCTTTCCTGCAAGCATACGTTATCTCCTTTCTGAATCGGTCGTCCTTCTCCTAGTGTTAGCTTTTTCTCACCTTCCTTTTGCGTGGTGTTGAATTACTTGAAGTAAGAAGATCATGCGGAATCTCATCATCTCGAGTCACCAGCAGACTTAAGCCTTCGGTGATGCCATCAATGCATCCGAGAACCGGCATTATCGCTTCAGCCAGGCTTTGCTTGTCTGCAGCTTCAACCACGGCAATGATATTGGGATACCCTTCCAGCCGGTCAGCAAGAATAACCTCTGCCCTGCTCCGCAGCATTTGAACCGCGTATTCGCAGCTCCTATCTACAATATCAAGTAACATGTACGCCCTTGCGCTCATTTCTTTGCACCTCTTTATTCGCCCATGATTTCTGGACTATGCCACGCTGCGATAAGATGGGACTCGAAGCAATCCAGCGTTTGCCATCCAGGGTAGAAGACCACAAGCTCGTGAATATCGAGAATGGAACGCACTGCCGTCCTGTTTAAAGGCTGAGTTTGCGGATATTGGGCTAATGCAACCACCATTGATTTTCTCCAAGAGTACTTCGGTAGGGATATTCTATAAAGCAGGCAATGGAAAAGTCATAAAATGCAGGTGGAAAAAGTTACAAAACTATGACATTTGGGAAAGTATCGGAGAGGTCGGGCAGGAAGCACTTTCAGGCGGACTGCAGGTCCATGATGTAGCCAGTCTTGGGTATGGTGCGAATGAGCTTGGGATTGTCGGGTTCACTCTCTATCTTTTCTCTTAGGCGGCTAATCCACGTGCGCAGTATCTGTAAATCGTCCCGATACTCAGGCCCCCAAATTCGTGTGAGAAGGTCAGTGTAAAGCATGAGACTCCCGGCATTCTGGGCAAGCTCGCTGAGCAGAAGCCACTCGATGCGTGTCAAACGAATCTCTTTCCCTCGTACAATGACAAGTCGCTTTTTGAAATCAATGACCAAATCACCCAGAGAAAGTTGGTCACGGATTTTCCGTTTCTCATCCGGTGACAGACGCCGCCTCACCGCCTCAATTCGTGCTATTAGTTCATCGGGGCTGAAAGGCTTGGCTAGATAGTCGTCGGCACCGAGGCTAAGCCCCTTCACCTTGTCTGCATTGGTTCCCTTAGCGCTGAGGATGATAACCGGTACCGGGGAAAAGGTGCGGAGCTCCTTTAATGTCTCAAAGCCGTCCTTTTTGGGCATCAAGATATCGAGCACCACCAGGTCCGGCTCCTGCGCCTGCACCTGCTCTAAAGCCTCTACTCCATTGCTGGCGATAATAACCTCGTAGCCTGAAGCCTTTAGCTTGGAGTTGAGGAAGTTCAGAATACGCTGCTCATCATCAACTACCAGTACCTGGAACTTTTTCATGATCTGACCCTTCGTATGCCTGTTCACTCCAAATCATATAAGTAAATGTTAACGATGTCAAAGCACTTCTTCAGCATTTTGTTGACTAGCAAGCAAGGCAGAACTAGAATATGAACAGTTGGCCTGATTGGTAGGCTGATGCAAGGAGGAGGCCAATGGAAGATGAACTCAGAAATAGCGGCATTGATGTGATTGGCAGCGTACCCTGGGGTACCCACTTCTGCCAGTTTTATAAGACCAAGCAGGATTTAATTGACATACTTGTCCACTACTTCAAAGCCGGCCTGGAGAGTAATGAACTCTGCATGTGGATTACCTCCGAACCCCTTGTGGTAGCCGAGGCTGAAGAAGCCATGAGGAAGGCAGTTAATGATTTTGACGAATACCTGCGCCAAGGGCAGGTAGAGATAATTCCATATAACGAATGGTACCTGCTGGGAGGCACGTTCGATGATGACCGTGTGCTAAAGGGTTGGGTCAGCAAGCTGGAGCAGGCCCTGACCAGGGGTTACTCCGGGCTGCGGCTGACGGGCAACACCTTCTGGCTGGAATGGAACCACTGGCAGGCCTTCACGGAATATGAGGCCAAGGTTAACGACGTCATCGGGAAATACAAAATGCTGGCAATTTGCACATACTGCTTAGATAAATGCGATGGCACCGCCGTAATTAATGTCATCAAGAACCATCAGTTTGCCCTGATCAAGCAGGAGGGAAAATGGGATATTATCGAAAGCTCTATCTACAAGCAGGCTAAAGAGGCCCTGCTCCAGAGCCGGGAGACAATAGCCAGACAAAGAGATCAGATAGCCAACATTCTAAATTCAATGGTAGATGGAGTCTACATCACAGATCAACAGTACAACATTGAATTCGTGAACCGCGCACTTGAGACTCAATTTGGTGCAGTTGAGGGACGCAAATGCTACCAGTATTTGAATGACAGGGAAGAAGTATGCCCGTGGTGTAAAAATAAGGCTGTCTTTTCCGAGGGCAAAATCGTCTCCTGGGAATGGCATTCGGAGAAGACAGGCAGAACATATGACCTGATGGATGTTCCTTTGAAGAATGCGGATGGCAGTGTTTCCAAGCTTGAGGTTTTCCGTGATATCACGAGTCGCAAGCAGGTGGAGCAGGCATTGCGAGAAAGTGAACAAGACCTGAACCGTGCTCAAGCGGTGGCTCGTACCGGAAGCTGGCGTCTGGATGTTCAGCGTGACCAGCTTCTGTGGTCCGACGAGACCCACCGAATCTTCGGCATCCCCAGGGGAACGCCTATGACTTACAAGACTTTCCTCTCGAGCGTTCACCCGGAGGACCGGGAATACGTTGACCGGAAATGGATGGCGGCTCTTCACGGCGAGCCATACGACATCGAGCACCGTATCATTGTGGACGACGAGGTGAAGTGGGTTCGCGAGAGGGCCGAGCTGGAGTTCAATTCAAAGGGTGAGCTTAAAGGCGGTTTTGGAACTGTTCAGGATATTACCGAGCGGAAAAGAATAGAAAATGAACTCAGAGTCAAAGACTTCGCCGTTACTTCAGCTGCCACCGGCATTGCCATTGCGGACCTGGATGGCATTGTGACTTATGTGAATCTTGCCTGTCTCGGCATGTGGGACTATGAGCAAGAAGAAGAGGTGCTTGGTAAACCTGCTGCCAACTTCTTTGCAAATAAGAAAGAGTTTGCTGTGGCGCTGAAGAAAGTCCTGGAGGAAGGTGTGTGGCAGGGCGAAGGTAAGGCCAGGCGGAGTGACGGGTCGACTTTCGATGTACAGGTCCTGGCAAACCTGGTTACCGATGCCGATGGCGAACCTTTTTGTATGATGGCTTCCTTTGTGGATATCACCGAACGTAAAAAACTTGAGCAACTTAAAGACGAGTTCATTGGACTCGTGTCCCACGAATTGCGGACACCGTTGACTGTAATCGGCGGTTGCTTGAGTACTTTACTCACCGAGTGGAACCGCTTGTCACCAAGTGAGGTACAGCAACTCCTCAAAGATGCCCTTCTGGAAAGCGAGTCCCTCTCCCACCTGATAGAAAACCTGCTGGAGCTTTCACGAGCCCAGGCCCAGCAACTGGCCCTTTATTCGGAACTGATTGACGTTGAAAGCCTGGTTAGAGAGACAATCCATAAGGTAAAGCGGCAGGCTCCTTCACACCGGTTCGTCACCTCTATATCGAGTGAGCCTATGTTAATGCATGCTGACCCCTTGAGAATCGAACGCATCCTCTATAACCTGCTGGACAACGCAGCCAAGTATTCTCCGCCGGGCAGCCAGATAAAAGTCTCAGCTAAGGCAGAGCCAGAGCGTTTGGTCGTAGGGGTTAGCGACCGTGGTAAGGGTTTATCCTCCAGCGAGCAGGCCAGAATCTTCGGCCCATTCCAGCGTCTGGAGAATAGCAGGCCCGACCAGGCCAGAGGGGCTGGACTCGGCCTGATGGTCTGCCGGAGACTGGTGGAAGCGCATGGGGGGGAAATATGGGTGGAGTCTAAAAAAGGTAGAGGTTCAACCTTTTTCTTCAGTCTGCCTCGTAGGAAGGGCACGGATGCAGGTTAGGTTAGCCTTGAGACAGCAAAATAAAACCTCTTATTCTTGACTTGGCCCAGATGCTATACGGCAACCCTGGCTCCTGAAGACATCCTTGCCAAAAGATGACGTACACCCTAAAATAATAAGTGAAAGGTTGGGGTACGCCAACATTGGCATTACCCTTGATGCGTTAGCATGGGCCGCTAGCTCAATTGGCAGAGCAGCTGACTCTTAATCAGCAGGTTCAGGGTTCGATTCCCTGGCGGCTCACATTCAACCCCACCACCCTTTGCTAACATTTTTGCTAACGGACACCCTCAAGTTTTCGTTAGTAACTTCTGAATTTGTCAAGTCCTTTTTCCCTTATTGTTCTTGTATTGACTTCTGATTTTATTTGCACTATTCTATTTCTAGTATATTGGAGGTGCTTAATGCTTTTAAAGCAACTACGGGTTAAAAATTTCAAATGCTTTAAAGAATCTGAACTCACCTTCTCAAAGTTAAACATTTTCACAGGCGCAAATAGTAGTGGTAAAAGCGCGATGTTGGATGCCATTCTAGCTGTCGCTCAAAGTTCTGAAAATTTTCCCTTCCGACTGTCTCCTAATGGAAAATACATTACACTTGGTGATTACTATGAATTCGTAAGAAACCACCACTTAACCGATCCCATAGAGATAGGGATTTCACTAGGAAGCGGTAAAGATGAAATAGTAATTCACACAATTTGGATCAACGATGAAACAACAAACATGCCAGTTCTTAAATCCATAGAAGCCAAAGCGAAGTTCATTAAATTATCCGTATATAAAAATCGTGATTATAAAGTTCATATACAATTTTTTGAAGAAGCATTTAAACAAAGCGATAGTTATAAAACCGTAAGCTTGGTGTCTGATTTTATCAATCAACTCACTGGTGAGGAAACTTATAAGCCTATAAAGGATAGTCTTAAAAATATCAAACCAATTATTACTGGTGACAGTATAGATTTTCGAGTTAAAGATTATGACGATATTTCCGATATTTTACTGACATCAAATTTGCCTCATCCATATTACACACTATTAACACTACAAAGGAGCACACAGCTATTTGACGCCACATTTAACTACATCAGCTCTTTTAGGGTGATGCCTGAAAGAACTTATACTCAAGAGACTATAAGCGAACCCGTAAGAAGCAACGGGGAGAATTCAATAACTCAAATATTCCACTGGAAAACGATTACATCTCCGAAGTTCAAGCAACTTATAAAAGAGCTCCGTGACATGCAACTGTTGAATTCTCTCACTATTAAGAAATACAGGGGAGGACGTTACGAGGTTCGAATCAAGACCAATTCTCTTGCAACTTGGGCATCACTTGCTGATGTTGGATTTGGTATTAGTCAATTTTTACCAATTATAGTTGCTGACTTTCAGCTTCCAAAAGGCTCGACTCTTGTGATTGACGAACCTGAACTTCATCTCCATCCTAGTGCCCAAGCTCGGTTGGGTGAGTATTTTGTCCGGCAAATTACAAGTAAGAATAAATGCTATTTTATCGAAACTCATAGCGAATATATTCTTAATCGTATTAGAGCATTAATTGTCAAAGGCTTAATCTCATCTTCCGACGTTAGTGTCTATTATTTTGACAATCATGGTGATTATGTGAAAATTCATCAGATCCAATTTACCAAGGATGGAAGGGTTCTTAACGCGCCAAAAAGCTTCTTCGATACCTATATGATTGACGTAATGGACATAGCAATAAGTGCAGCTCGAAACAAGAAGAATGATTAAAGACATCTTCATAGATGATAATATAGCAAAGAATTTTACCAATCCCGCCGACCCCGAATACATTAATCTCATCAGTTGGCTTCTGGAGTACAACGCTAATCCTAATCAAGACGCTTATCTTGTGGTTTCGGTGAAGCTATTAGAAGAATATGATGGTACTGTCGGTTTATGTAAATACGCACAGAATATCTGCGTTATTGTCAATACACTTCTATCCCAAGACAGACTAATTAAGAAGGAGAATAAAGAGATTCGAGAATTTCGTAACAAGTATTATACTAAACATATTTGCAACAGGCTAAGGTGCAGTAAAAACGACCGGGATTACCATATACCAACTGTTCTTTTATCTAACCGTCGATATGCCCTATCAATCGATGACGATTTCGTTAATGATTTGTCATCGTTTCCAGGTTTTACTGTTACCGTTGCCAAAAGACCGCAACATATCAATTATAGATAATTATCGTATATAGCCTTTGCTAACATTTTGCTAACGAACTCCTCACCACCACGAAAAACCAAGAGTGACCTAGCGGTATAAATCAAAGCTAAATCGCCAATAAAAAGGTATCAGGAATTACTTGGTTTCACGCTCAAGGACATATCTTCTGTATCTTTGCTCAGGATATCAACCTAACTAAGAAAACCACAACGCCAGCTACAAATAGGACACCACCGACAGCGATAGCGATAATCATTTTTTTCCTTTCTGCGGCAGTTAATTCAGACCAGGGTTTTTGCTTCCTTCCGATAGAAATTCCAATAGCAATACCAGCACCAAGCCCTACGGCTAAGCCAATTGCGTATCCTTCCATTACAGTAACTCCCCTTTCGTTTTGCTACTATTACAACCCATGCATTTCAGTTTGAATAATTTTTGGCCATCGGTATCCCACAATTATACTGGATTTATTTGGGATTTCCCATTTTGGCCTTTCAGCCTTTTGCTAACGAACTTTTCACCACCATAAACAACAAGATGGTACTAAATAGTACCACCCGAAGCTAAATCGCCATAAAAAGGTATCAGGAATTACTTCTTTTCACGCTCAGGGACATACCTTCTATTACCCCTCATCGTCATTCTTGCGGCACAGTGCAACCGATAAGCTTGTAAGCTAATTTAGCCAATAGAAAGGCGCAAGAACCCGGCCCTTCCCCGGGGCAAAATTCCATTAAATCGAAGCCCACGACATGCTTGCGAAGAGCAACCAGCTCTATTATGTCCAGGACCTGCCGCCAGGACATGCCGTCGGGCTCGGGGGTGCCTACTGCCGGCATAATGGAAGGGTCTAGAACATCTACATCTATGGTGACATAGACATCTTCGCTAAGCGAGTCCACTATCTGGTCTATAGAAGCTGTATTCGATGCCAAATCAGACATATAAAAGGCCGTCAGCTTGTTGTGTGTTAGGAATTGTTTTTCTTCCCAGCTAAGGCTGCGCACTCCTACCTGGGAGATAGGGCAAAGCTCAAAGACGCGGCGCATAACACAAGCCTGGCTGTATTTAGTCCCCAGATATTCATCTCGAAGGTCGGCATGGGCATCCAGTTGCAACACAGAAAGTCCGGGAAATGCTTCTTTGAAAGCTCGAACTGCCCCTAAGGAAAGGGAGTGTTCTCCACCAAGCAGCACTACAAATTTCTCCTTTTGTATTAAGCCTTTAATCACCTGATAAACTCTGTCAATCATGTCCTGGGGGCTGCTCAGCAGAGGTTCTACTTCAGGCAGGGTACAAATACCAACTTTATATATCTCGCGGTTCAACTCTAAATCATAAAGCTCTAAATACTGGGAGGCATCGATAATAGCCTGTGGGCCATGGCGAGAGCCGCCTCGCCATTCGCTGGTGCTGTCGTAGGGAACAGGCAGAATAACAGTCCTGGCTTGCTGTAAATTTGAATAAGGTGGTTCTAATCCAGCAAAGACCCGAGGTGGCAGGAATTTTCCCTTATGCCCAGACGCGAAGGGCTCGGGGTTACAGTCGCGGTCATTCATGGTAAATAAAACTTTGGGGGTTGGACATTGCAGGTTCTACTTTGGGCCATTCCCTATCAATCAGGCAGGTCCGCAGTTTAACCAATTGGAAGCCCTCTCGAAAATCCTCTATTGCTTTCTCAGTATCAAAATCCTTGCACGAGAAAATATCTATGTTAATGTAATTCTGCTCAACAAAGGTATGGATGCCAATATGACTTTCCGCTATAAAAACAAATCCTGATATTCCCCAATCCTCTAACACCGGTCCCATGTATTTGAGCACGTATGGCGGTGAAATCCTGGTCATTCCAATCCTGGCGGGATAACTTTCCAACCAGTTGCGAAGGAAATCTTCATCCCGGAGAATTTTCTGGTCGCTGGAATATCCATCTATAATTAAGTGCATCGGACCTCCTCGAGCAACATCATTTTAAGATATTAGCTGCGAGCCCTTCGCTTCCCGTCATTCTGCCCCTGAACGCAATGAAGGGGAAGAATCTCGCGTCGCGCAGAACGGGCTCAGCGAAGCAGTCTCAGTTAGCATTTACTTACTGAGACGCCCAGGTACTTTTCTACTATTGCCATAGCGCAATATTTGCCACACATACTGCAAGTCGCTCCGCTAGCAGGTACCTTACTATGGACTTGCTGCGAAAGCTCCGGGTCTAGAGATAGTTTAGCCTGGGTTTTCCAGTCAAGAGCCTTACGCGCCCTGGACATTTGTTCATCCCACTCTTTGGCACCCTTTACGCCCTTAACAATATCGGCAGCATGAGCAGCTATGCGAGAGGCGATTACCCCTTCCTTAACATCCTCTATGCCGGGAAGGGAAAGGTGCTCAGTGGGGGTAACATAGCACAAAAAGTCTGCGCCAGCAGCAGCGGCAATTGCCCCCCCAATAGCAGCAGTTATATGGTCGTAGCCAGCGCCTACATCAGTCACTAGAGGTCCGAGGACGTAGAAAGGCGCCCCACGGCAGAGGCTTTTTTCCAATTGAACATTAGTGGCTATTTGGTTCAATGGCAAATGCCCGGGGCCTTCTACCATGGCTTGAACTCCAGCTTCCCTGGAGCGCTCTACTAATTCACCGAGGATAATTAACTCTTCGACTTGAGCCCTGTCTGTGGCATCAGCTAAACATCCGGGACGTAAGCCGTCGCCCAAACTTAAAGTGAAATCGTATTCAAGAGCCAAGTCCAGCAAGCGGTTATAATATTGATATAATGGATTTTCTTTATCATTGTGGAGCATCCAGCCGATGAGAAAAGCTCCTCCTCGGGATACTATATCAGTCGTCCTGCCCTGCTTTTTAAGTCTGGCCAGAGATGCCTGGGTCACTCCGCAATGGACGGTCATGAAATCAACACCGTCCTTGGCATGTTCTTCGATTACAGCGAAAATATCGTCCACACTCATGCTTACAATGGCTCCACGATTCTCAATAGCCTCAATACCCGCCTGATAAATGGGCACCGTCCCCACCGGCACGGTGCTAGCACTCAGAATAGCCTTCCTGATAGCTGAAATATCGCCTCCAGTGCTCAGGTCCATCACGGTGTCGGCACCAAAGTCGATGGCGGCCTGTAATTTCCTTAGTTCCATGTTCAAATCACAAAAGTCCGAGGATGTGCCTATGTTAGCATTGACCTTGGTCCTCAGCCCTTTGCCTATGCCGCAGGGGACTAGATTTGTGTGATTAACGTTGGCCGGAATTGTGATTTCACCATCAACCAAGCCTTGGATGATAAAATCCGTCTCCACCCCTTCTTTTTCAGCTACGTGCTTCATCTGGGGTGAAACAGTGCCCTTTCGCGCTAACTCCAGCTGTGTCATATTTCTAAAAACCTTGCATAAGTTGGAGCAAAACTAAAGTATAAAACAGGGCGATTGCCAATGCAAACGCAAACCCGGTAATAACAAGACAGGCAAAAGCGAAGAACCTGCAGGCAAATTCAAGGCAAAGCCCTTAAGGTTTGCTTCTGGACTTTGAACAGTTTAGCTATCCCTTGCTGGGCTAAAGAAAGTAAGGCATCGGTAGTGTCTTTAGAGAAAGGCTTGCCCTCGGCAGTTCCCTGAATTTCCACAAACTCATCTTTGTCGGTCATGACCACATTAAAATCAACTTCAGCCTGGTAATCCTCTTCGTAGCAAAGGTCAAGTAGCATCTCGCTATTCACAATGCCTACGCTGGTGGCTGCTATCATTTTAGTTAATGGCATAAATGGCAAAACACCCTGTTTTCTTAAGTTATGGAAAGCGTGATAAAGAGCAATATATCCACCGGTGATAGCTGCTGTTCTGGTGCCACCGTCTGCTTGCAATACGTCGCAATCTACTACAAATGTCCTTTCTCCCAGGATGGCTAAGTTAGTCACTGCCCTTAAGCTGCGACCGATCAGACGTTGGATTTCCTGGCTTCTTCCTTCTCCCCTGCCACGCGGTGTGCGAGTAGCTGTAGAGCGAGGCAACATAGCATACTCAGCAGTAACCCAACCCTGGCCACCACCTTTAAGAAAGCCGGGCACCCTTTCATCCATGCTCACAGAGCACAGCACTCTTGTTTGCCCCAGTTCAATTAAAGCTGAACCCTCGGCGAAACTCTGGTACCCTAAAATTACGCGCACGGGGCGAAGCTCATTGTCAGCTCGGTTATCTGTCCTGGTCATATCAGAAGAAGTATAGCAAACTGTCCAGCAATCTGTCTGTCCGTGTTGAGCTATTATTCACCACCGTCATTTAGTTTTAGACTAGTTCCCCCTTGAAGTAAGGGCTCTCTTTCATTATCCCCCTTAAGATAAGGGGGATAATGGGGGTTATGAACGTTTCACGGCCTTACCTTTAATCCTTTTCCTCACCTCCTCCATATTTTGTCACGACTTGTCGGGATTCCGGAATCTTATTACACGAATGCTTAATTCCCACAGATGTTTATTAGTAACTTTATAACTCCCCTTTCCCCTCTTATCTTGAGAGGGGAAATCCTTGTAATCTCAAGAGGGGGAACTTTGGGAAAAATTGCCTTTTACTATTCACCACCGTCCTCTTTTCTGATAGGTCTCGATAAATTTTTCGATAGAGCGGTCATAGGTCCTCTCCACATCATCGGGGAAAAAGCAGGCTGGCAGCTCACCTAACCGCCAATGGTATCTTATGCATTCGCAGCAAATGCCTTTCCTACTGCATGGCTCATAGGTGCAGTTACATTTTTCTTTGTTTTGCTCCACAATGCACTCTCTCATATTTGCTCTCCTTCGATAATTGTTTAGCTAAATGCTTCTTTGCTCACAAGTCGCCATTATACTACGTAGTGAGCATAAGAACACAAAGCTGCACTACTTTCCCAAACATATGTTATCATATGCCAAAATAGGGATTCTGGAAAGGAAGGCGGCAGGTTGCAGCTACCAGTTAATGCTTATCTCGATATTGAGACCACAGGTTTGTGCTCGTTTTATGACGAAATAACCGTTATTGGCATCTTTTTAGCCAATGACATGGAGAATAGACTCGTTCAACTCGTCGGGGGTGATGTAACCAGGTCTAATTTGCTCAGGACCTTGCGTTGTGTGGATACAATCTATACATACAACGGCAGCCGCTTTGACCTTCCTTTTATCAATTTCCGTCTGAGGGTAAATCTGAGAGAGCATTTTCATCACCATGACCTGATGCATGATTGCTGGAGGAACAATTTATATGGCGGCTTCAAGGCGGTAGAGCGGCAATTAGGTATTCCTCGACGACTACGGGGTATTGGTGGAGCAGAGGCAGTGATACTGTGGTGGAGATATCAGATTCACCGTGACAGAAAGGCGCTGGATTTGTTGCTGGAATACAACAAGGAAGACGTGGTTAACCTGATGACATTGAGGGGGAAGCTGGAAAGGTTCGGATATGGAACCCGCTGAGGAAAGTAGTTAAAGCAGTTTTTACTATCTCGCTTAATCCTCATCCCTCCCATGGAAAAGATTCATCATAATAATAGAGGTCGTTAAAAGCCGCGGTAATTTCATATTCGTCTAGTTCAGAATCGGGGTGTACCTTGGAGGATCCGAACCAGCGATGCCAAGAAGGGAGTCGGGCAGGCGCTTGGGACTCTATCCTCCACCACTCCCCGGCGTGATACCAATTCTCTATCAGGAAGGCATGTCCATATTCCTCACCATCAGCAGCAAGGGCGACATATACTCGCTCCGCATCAATGCCATAGGCTCTAAGCAGGGAGCATAATAAAGTAGCAAAGTCTTCGCAATCCCCAGTGCCGTAATACAGGGTTTCTCCGGGGGTTTGCCAGTAATCCCCACCCCATTGGTCTTCATCAGGCTTATAATCTATATTGCTAGCGACCCAGTCTCGGATATCATCAAAGCCGACTTGTGAAGGTTCGTAAGGGGGGTTACCCAGGATATCTTGTAGAGCTTCCTTAACCGATGAGCAATCAGGCGTGACGTAAAAATTATAGTCAAACCTCGTCATCGGAAGTCTGTGACCAGTAGTTGGGTTCTCGCGATAAACGACGCAGCTGAAACAACTCAACCCAGACACGATGAGCAAACTAAGCGTGGCCCCCAAAGCTAAGATAACTAAAAAGCGCTTTTTCAACACAAGCTCCCAGTCACGTCGAAGAATAATTGAGTTTCATAATTATTAGATTTATTATAAGTATATCACCCCACGCATTTGTTCCGCCAAGCGCGGCTGAAAGTGGGTTTACTGCTTTGTTATCCAGAAAAGCAGGGTATAAACTATGATTAATTTGCGTGGTGCTGCTGAAACCTTGCCCTTATTGACAGAATGTTTTATCCTTGACTTTTATTCTTAAAATAGACTTCGGCTTAGAAAGTTGCGTCAAGCAAAAGGAGGGATTGCCATGGAGAAAGAAAGAATTTCATACCACGAGTCCGTACGGCGGGTATACGACAGGATTAAAAAAGATGGCATGAATAATATCTGGGACAGGTACGAGGCCCAGGGGATGGGAGGCAATCCCGACCAGCGTTGTCCTTTCTGTATGGGGGGAGTTCGCTGCGATCTGTGCTCTAACGGGCCGTGTCGCGCCGATGTCGCCAAGGATAAGAGGGGCGTGTGTGGCATCACCGGAGACGGTATGGCGATGCGTATGATGCTCATCAGGAACGTCCTGGGAGCTTCAACATATCACTATCACACCGAGCAGACCATCAAGACGCTTCGAGCTACAGCCAAAGGCGAAACTCCTTTCGAAATAATTGAGAAAGACAAATTGAGGATGTTTACCGGTAGGCTGGGGATAGCCACCTCAGGCACAATCGAGAAAACGGCTCTGGCTCTCTGCGATTTTGTTGAAGCTGACTTCAACCGTAAAGCCGATGAGCCGAGCCAGGTAGTTGAAGCCCTGGCCCCCGACGAACGAAAGAAAATCTGGGAAAATCTGGATTTGTTTCCCGGCGGAATATATGGTGAGATGATGCGTGCGACAAGCTCCTGCCTCACTAATGTGGACGGCTATTACGTCAGCCTGGCGCTAAAAGCGATGCGCCTGAGCATAGCGATGGCCTATCAGAGTCAAATTGTAAATGAGTACTGCCAGGATATTATCTTCGGTCTTCCCAGGCCACATAAGATGCGTGTTGACCTCGGAGTTCTTGATCCCGATTATGTTAATGCTTTACCGAATGGCCACGAGCCCTTTCTCGGTTTTGCGATGATCCAGTTGGCCAGGAAGCCGGAGTGGCAGGATAAGGCCAAAGCGGTCGGGGCAAAGGGATTGCGAGTTATTGCCAACATCGAGACCGGTCAAGAGATGGTTCAAAGATGGGAAATGGACGACGCCTTTTATGGTTTTACAGGTAACTGGATTATGCAGGAGGCTGTTCTCGGCACTGGTTGTGTTGACCTCTTTGCTTGCGATATGAACTGCTCGATGCCGGTCGACCCGGCTTATGCCAGAAAGTACAAAATAAGGCTGGTACCGGTCAGCGACCTGGTTGCTTTCGAAGGTATTACCGAGCGTATCAACTATGAGCCTAGAAAGGCAGAAGAGCAGGCAACCCAGCTGTTGCAGATGGCCATAGATAATTTTAAAGAACGCCGTGCCTCGGTGCAGCCAGTTACGGGTTTGCCAATGAACGAAGCCATGGTCGGATTCTCCTCGGAAAGCATCGTTGAAGCTCTGGGTGGCTCTCTGGAGCCACTCTTGAAGGTAATCAAAGACGGTACCATCAGGGGTGTGATTGGGCTTATCTCGTGTACTACTCTGAGAGATACCGGCCAGGATGTACACAGCGTGCGGATGGCTAAGGAACTGATTAAGCGTGATCTTCTTGTCCTTTCCATGGGCTGTGGTAATGGGGCAATGCAGGTAGCGGGTTTATGCCACCCCGAGGCAAGTGAGTTTGCGGGCACCGGTCTTAAGGGTCTCTGCCAGACCCTGGGCATACCACCGGTATTGAGCTACGGAACGTGTACTGATACCGGGCGTGTTGCCGACCTGCTGGCCAGTTTATCCAGCGCTTTGGAGAATGTGCCCATCTCCGAACTACCTGTGGCTGCCGTCGCCCCCGAGTACATGGAACAGAAAGCGACTATTGATGCAGTCTTTGCCCTGGCTTTTGGTCTTTATACCTATGTGAATCCGGTGCCCACGGTTACCAGAGCACCAAATCTGGTTCACTTGTTGACAGAGGACTGCAAGCAGCTCACCGGCGGTATATTGAATGTCGAAAAAGACCCCGTCAAGGCTGCGGATGCTATCCTGGCCCACATAGAAGCGAATCGAAAAAAGCTGGGCATATAGAGTTAGCGCGGGTAAAAGACAGGTTTTCTCTGCCTTCGTGCTATGATTTAAGGCATATTTGTGGGAAGAGACCCGAAATTCATGATAGCATTCGAGGCACGATGCAGCACTACCGCTATGGGGATAATGCCTCATAGGGATGTTGACCGGGCGCTGGAGCTTGCCTTGAGCCTGGATATCCCATTCTGGCCCCAGCTTCCCAAGGTGAGCTTGTATGAAGATATGTATGTTCAAGCATCGCAGAATTTCCCTGGTATAGCTATTGACTTTGACAAGGAGAGGCTCGTCTTCAACACTGCACGATTTGAACAGGAACTCGATGAGTATTTCGTGAAAATGGATAGCCCTGAGGCTTTTGCCCTCACCGCTGAGTATTCCAGGGTATTCCACAAGTTCCTCTCCAGGGAACTTCAGGGTTATAAAGCTATCAGAGGACAGGTCACGGGTCCGGTGAGTTTTGGCTTGAAAGTATTGGATGAAGACCTGAAGCCGATTATCTATAACGAAGAGGCGAGGACTATTTTGGTTGATTTCATTCAAAGAAAAGTCAACATCCAGTATCAGGAACTCAGGAAGAAGAATACTAACGCCATTGTCTGGGTGGATGAACCGGGGCTGGGCTATGTGTTCAGTGGTTTTTCAGGGTACAACGAGCAACATGCTAGAGAAGACTATCATAAGTTCGTTGATGGTTTGGAAGGCCCCAAGGGGCTGCACCTCTGTGCCGAGGTGAATTTGCCCTATCTGTTAGAGTTGGGGGTGGAAATTCTGTCCTTCGACGCCTATCAAATTGGGTTTATGCCCCGGGAATATGCCGGTAGCGTGGCTGAATTTATCAAGAGTGGCGGAGTTATCTCCTGGGGCATTATCCCCACTGAATCCACAGCTCTGGCAGCGCAGACACCGGAAGCACTGGCTGAGATTCTCTCCAACTATTGGGAGGTAATCTCGGAAAGTGCAGGTTTGTCCTTGAACCAAATTGCAGAGCAGGCGTTGGTGGCCCCAGCCAGGTGTTGCCTCAGCGATTTAGGCCAGGTCAATTCAGTCGGGAAGACAGCAAGCGAATGTCAGGTCTCAAGTATTGAGGAAGGGCTTGTTGAGAGAGCGTTTGCCTTCTTGCCCGAGCTCTCACAAATACTTAAAGACAGGTATGGTGTATAAAGAATAGAATTTAACCCCTATTCAGGGCTTCGTCTTGGGTCTCAACCTGGAGGGATTATGTCCAATTCTATTCGGGACGCTATAATTATGGAAGGGAGGGTGATATGAAAGTGTTAGGCATTATGGGCAGCCCCAGAAGGAGAAGCAATACCGATATTCTTCTTGATAAGGCACTGGAAGGTGCCAGGGAGGCAGGAGCCGAGGTCGAAAAGGTGCTGGTCTCAAAACTCAAGATCTCACCATGCCTGGAAATATATGCCTGTCTCAAGGATGGCAACTGTGCCATTAAGGATGATATGCAATCGCTCTATAAAAAGCTTCTGGAAGCAGACCATATCATTTTTGCTTCACCGATGTTTTTCTATGGTATTACCAGCCAGGCGAAGGCCATAATAGACAGATGCCAAGCGCTTTGGGTAAGAAGATATGTGCTGGGCATAGGCAAGGAGGACAATCGGATGCGCAGAGGGGTGTTCATGTCAGTTGGCGCCACTCAAGGCAAAAAGCTCTTTGATGGCGCAGTGCTCACGATGAAGTATTTCTTTGATGCTATAGGCGTGAAATATTCTGGCGATTTGTTAGTCAGGGGAATTGATAAAAAAGGTCAGATTGAGGAGCATCCTGCGGCTCTCGAGGATGCACTTCGCCTCGGCCAAGAGCTTGTTCGCGGGAAATAGACACGGAGAATGAAGACGATAAGAGCGGACAATCTAACCAAAATGTTTGGTCATCTTGTTGCGGTAGACCATATCTCGTTTGAAGTCGAAGAGGGAGAGATCTTTGGTTTTCTCGGCGCTAACGGAGCCGGTAAGACCAGCACTGTCATGATGCTGGCTACGGCGCTGAATCCCAGCTCTGGGACGGCTACTGTATGCGGGTACGATATCATCAGAGAGCGGAACAAGGTCAGAGAATCAATAGGCATCGTCTTTGAAGATATGAGCCTGGATCCCAATCTAACGGCTAGAGAAAACCTGGACTTCCATGCCACATTGTATCACCTTCCCAAAAAAGTCAAGGATGAGCGGATAGCGCAAACCCTGGACGTGGTAGGGTTAAAGGATAGACAAAATATATTGGTAAAATACTACTCCGGCGGCATGCAGCGCAGACTGGAAATAGCCAGGGGAATGCTAAATTCTCCCAAAGTCCTATTCTTAGATGAGCCAACTTTAGGTTTGGACGTACAAACGAGAAGACTATTGTGGGATTATGCTAAAAAGTTGAACAACGAAGAGGGGACCACTATACTGCTAAACACTCATTATGTTGAGGAAGCGGACTACCTCTGCAATAGAGTAGCTATCTTAGAGCATGGGAAGATTGAGGTGGTGGATACCCCTAAAGCACTAAAAGATTCGTTGGGCAGCAGCGTTCTTTCTGTTAAGTTCCCCCAGGGGGCCCTGGCCAATGAGTTTGCAGGTTTGCTAAATGGAATGAGCTGGGTAAAAAAGATTCACCAGCATGATGCTCAACTGGAGTTAAGCGTAGGAAACGAGGGGATGAAGATACCCGATGTAGTGAGATTGGCACGGAAGCACGGATTCGTTATTTCCTCGATCGGCGAACACAAGCCAAGCTTGGAGGATGTTTTCCTGCACTATGTTGGGAAGAAGTTACAGGACGAGGAGCATGAATAGCGTAATAGAAATTGAAGACCTGACCAAGGAATTCGATGGCTTGGTAGCCGTAAACCATGTTACCTTGAATGTTGGGGAGGGGGAGATATTTGGTTTCCTCGGCCCTAATGGAGCCGGGAAGACGACAGCCGTAAAGATGCTCTGCACCATACTGAATCCCACTTCAGGCTCGGCTAAGGTTTGCGGATATGACATCGTGCGGCAAAGAGATAAAGTTAGAGAGTGCATAGGAATTGTGTTTCAAGATCGAGCCATTGACACATTTTTAACCGGTAAGGAGAACCTGGATTTTCATGCCCGAATGTATCATTTGGATAGGAAAACCAGGCAGGAGAGGGTCGCGGAGGTGCTAGACTTGATGGATTTGAGGGGGAAGGAGAACATGAGGATTAGTGAATGCTCCGGCGGCACCCAGCGCAGGTTTGAGGTTGCCCGGGGATTTCTGAACCATCCCAAAGTCTTGTTTTTGGACGAGCCGACCTTGGGCCTTGATGTCCAGGCAAGAAGGAATCTCTGGGATTACATCAAGCTGTTAAATGAGAAAGAGGGTATAATCATAATCCTGACTACTCACTATATGGAAGAGGCGGATTATCTCTGTCACCGGGTGGCCATTATAGACCAGGGCCGCATAGTAGCCATGGATACGCCGGAAAAGCTCAAATTGGCAGTGGGTTTGAATTTGATTTCACTGCAAATAGCTCAGGATAGCAGTGGCAGCTTGGTTGATTCACTAAAACAGCTTAGCTGGATAAAGAAGATTGAAGCACGTGACGGCTCACTGGAGCTGAGTATCGATGGCGGCGAAGAAAGAATACCTGAGCTTATTGATTTTGCCGATAATCGTGGACTTGTTATATCATCCATCAAGTTGTATAAGCCAAGTTTGGAGGATACCTTTTTACATTATACCGGGAAGACTATAAGGGAGGTAGAAGGAAGCATGAAGGACCTGTGGAAAGCATGGATGAGGAGTAGAGGTAGGATATAGCATGCGAGCAATTGAGGTCCGGCGAATCATAGACCCGCTGCCGATTTATACCATGTGGCTGCGGGAGATGAAAAGATTTTTGAGAGTAAAGGCAAGGGTAGTTGGTTCACTATTGATGCCTATCTTTTTTCTGGCCTTTCTGGGATTGCCCATGAGCTTCAGCTTCATACCTGCCAGGCAAATACCGGGCTTGGAAGGCGTAGGTTACCTTGACTTTCTCGCTCCTGGAATAGTGGGCATGACCTTATTATTTGCTGGTACCATGTCGGGGGCATCGGTTATCTGGGACAAAGAATTTGGCTTTCTAAAAGAGGTCTTGGTAGCTCCGGTTAATCGTTTTTCCGTCATATTGGGCAGAAGCCTCGGCGGCATGACCACAGCCATAATTCAAGCCCTCATTATAGTGGGAATAGCCGTGGCCATGGGAGTCGAATTATCCAGTGTACCAGGATTCTTTTTGGCCATACTAGTTATGATTCTTACCTGCGCCACATTCACGGGATTTGGCTTGATTATTGCCACCAAGTTAGGCAATCTGGAAGGCTTCATGGCTATAATGAACTTGATAGTATTCCCCATATTTCTTCTCTCAGGTGCCTTGTTCCCTATACAGTCCATGCCGCCCTGGCTGAGATACATAATGTATATTGACCCTTTGACCTATGGCGTGGATGGGTTGAGGGGCACTCTTATTGGCATTTCCGCCTTTCCGCTTTGGCTCGATTTCACGGTTCTTATCACGTTGTGTTTAGCTTTAGCAACATTGGGTTCTTACTTCTTCTCAAGGATGGAAGCTGACTGAGGAAGTGGGGGGCAGTTCCCAGACTTATATTTGGGAGTGAGTATCTGATACTGGCATTGCATCTGGTAATCTATAGCTGGTTGAGGTAAAAGTAGATTGATGGTTTAATATGGGCCGCAAAGTCGTAGAATTTTAGGACCGAGGTGTTTCTATGATTGAATTACCAGAAGCTCTAAATATCGCAGGTCAGATTAACGATACTATACATGGTAAACAGGTCGCCAGTGTGATAGCGGCACAAACACCTCACAAGTTAGCCTGGTATTACGGAGAACCGCAAAATTATCCTACTCTTCTTGTAGGCAGGACTATTGGGAGGGCCAGTTCTTATGGAGGCTTGGTGGAAATCAAGGCTGAAAATGCCAATATTTTATTAGGGGACGGTGCAGGAATCAGGTTTCATAGTAAAGGCGAACCACGTCCTGCTAAGCACCAGCTTTTAATTGAATTCGACGACCATTCTGCCATAAGCGTCTCAATTCAAATGTATGGCGGCATAGGGGTCTTCCTTGAAGGTGAACTGGATAATCCCTATTACAGAGTAGCAAAGGAAAAGCCTTCTCCATTCTCTCCGGCGTTTGATAAAGTCTATTTTGACCGCATAGTCTCCGCACAAGAGGTTCAGAAATTAAGTCTGAAAGCTTTATTGGCCACCGAGCAGAGAATCCCGGGACTCGGCAATGGTATTTTGCAGGATATTCTATTCAATGCGAAGATGCACCCGAAGAAAAAGGTAAACACACTTGCCGAGGCAGAAAAAGAAGTCCTGTTTAATTCTATAAAAACCACTATCTCAACAATGGCAGCCAAGGGAGGCAGAGATACTGAATTGGATTTATTCGGCTGTCCCGGCGGCTATAAGACCATACTATGCAAGAACACAGTAAATAAGCCCTGCCCGTTCTGTGGAACCATAATCAAGAAAGAAGCCTATATGGGCGGAAGTGTCTATTATTGCGAGAAATGCCAGGTATTATAGATATGATTCCGGTGAGGTGCTGGAGTAGGTTTGCTCGCGTTGTACCTTTTTTGAGGTCAGGTTGCAGCGGTGATAAAATAGGTCTCAAAGGGTACCCCAAAATCGGTTCAGTACCCTGTGGAAATTAATCGGTGCATGAGCTTCATTAGGCCTAATATTATCCGACCTCCCAGCGAGTGGAAAAGCTATTTTCTCCCTCTAACCACTGGGTGCTCCACCAATACCTGCACTTTCTGCATGTACTACGGCTCAAAGCTTCAGATGCGGGACGTCGATGACGTCAAGAGTGAAATAGATGCTCTAGCCTTGTTCATTCAAAAAGGCATGCGGCTCCCTAGTGTTTCTACGGTAGTATATGACATAGCTCAAGGTTGGGATGGCAAAAAGGTGTTTCTTCAGGATGGCGATGCCCTTGTTTACCCCTTTTCTAGGTTGAAGGAGGTCCTCCAGTACTTGAATGAAAAATTACCCTCTATCGAAAGGATTGGCACATATGCTACGCCCCAGGATATCCTGCGCCGGAGTGTGGATGAGCTTAAGGAATTAAAAAGACTCAAAGTGGCTATTTTTTATACCGGGCTTGAGAGCGGTGATGATGAGCTGCTCCGGAAGATATGTAAAAAGGTAACTTCGGACGGGATGATCGAGGCGGGAAAGAAAGTGAAGGAAGCCGGGATAACCTTTTCTGTTACGATAATTTTAGGACTTGGCGGTGTCGAGGGAAGCCAGAAACATGCGCTTGAGACAGCCAGAGTTCTCACTGAGATCGACCCGGAATATGCCGGAGCTTTAACCTTGACCTTCATCCCCGGTACCCCGCTCTATGAACAGCGACAACGAGGTGAATTCCATCCCCTTTCTCCTTTTCAATCCCTGGAGGAGCTAAGGTTAATCATAGAGAATTCCAGCTTTACCGATTGTTTCTTTAGCTCGATGCATGCCTCGAATTATCTTTCCGTCCGAGGAAGGTTGCCGCGAGATAAAGAGAAGATGCTCAGAGAAATAGATAAGGTTTTGGCAGCAAGAAATCCTTCTTTGCTCAGGCCTGAGTTTCTCAGGGGCATATAATTGTAATGACACCAATTGTAGATTCGTTGGAAAATCTGGCAAAAAGGGCGGGTGATAGGTTATTCACACAAGTTGGCTACAGGTTTAGGATTGATGGAGATCCAAATCCAATCTACCAGAGCAAGTTGTACAATACCAAGAATCTTTAGCCTGGCCTTTGTCATTCCTTAGCCTGCTGCGGCTTGTGATTTCTCTGAATCATTTGCCCTTTCTTTTCGTAATAATTTTTTATTCGGATAAGGATGGGGGCAGGGATAAGTGGTCTTATTAGATAGTTATCTCTTTTCTCTCTACTATTACTTTTAATATCCGAAACCATCTCGGCATAAGCCCTTTTTAGCTTTAAATCGAAGAACGGGACTTTTTTGGTCATTACGACAACTGGTCCTGTCCCTATGCATATCGCAAACCTCCAGTTGAGAGAAAGCCTTCTGCTGAAGTTCTTCATCACCCTGATAGCTTCCTCGTTGATTTCCGGTCGGAAGAAACCGCAATTTACAATCATATAGACCTTGGCATCTTTGTTATATTTGTTACCCACCTTTATATACTGGTAATAGTCTTCAAGTAATCTCATAAGCGAGCCTGGAAGCCCGTAATTGTGCAGCGGAAAAATAAATACGATTGCGTTGGCACAAGCGATGCTTTTCAATATATCTTCGGGGTAACTTTCCTTTAGTTTCGCCTTGACGGTGAGGGAGGTCTTGTTATATTCCATATCAGGAAACCTACGTTCTATGTCCTTTAAAAATTCCAAGGACGAGGCCTTCTGTCCTCTGAGGCTTCCGTTCACAAGGCAAATACTTTTCTTATCTTTATCCAGCATATGTCTTTAATGCTTCACAAATTATCGTGTTGTCTTCAATAGACCTGCTTACAAAGACATCCACTTGACTATTCATGCCGGGGTGAACAATGTCCGCCTTTCCGCGGTGTTTGGCTGTAATGTCGATGAAGGTGTTTTTCTCCTCATCATCGATATCCTCGCCGAATCCGATAATTACCTGCCAATTGTGACTTCCTGTACCCTTAGCCATAACGTTTGCTATCGTCGAAGAGAAATGTCCGAACAACACAGGAGTCAGGTAAAAGGTCGCAGAATATTTTTTAACGTTTTTCTTAATTTCGTTTACGATGTCTTTGGTAACGCATTCCCCTGGGTGTTTTGTAAGGCAGAGAAGGCATCCGAGACACGGAGACACATCATTTTTCCCCAGCTCAACTACTTCAATCCGGTGTCCTTTTTCTTCCAGAGTTCTTACAACCTTACCTTTCAGGTCCTCCGAAAGCTTGGTTTTGGAATCCTTATCCAGAATCACGAGAGTGTTCAAAAGTCCCCTGCCTTAAACTGTATTATCAAGCAGCTTGGCTGAATAAAGATTATGTCAACTATCCAATTTCTTGATTAGAAAGACCATATTTTTACCGAAGTTCCAGACTGTTTCGAGTCATTCTTCATCTTGTTCCACTTCGCCTTTTTCTCGGCCGATGGCCACATTTTGTATTTGAGGTCAACGACGCTCCCACCAGTCGGGGTAGATCTGCATCAGCACCGGAGAGGGGTCGCAAAGAGGCCCAAGATAGGCAACTGGGTAGCCAATACCTCTGGCCTTAAGTGCTTGCAGCCCCTCCACCGCCTTGGCCATCATTTTCGGTGGCAGCGCCATAACCAGCTCGTCCTCGGTAACAGCACCGAACGCCCTTTCCCCCATACAGGGAATAGCCAGGGCAGGCTTGCCTGTGGTATAACACTGAGCCAAGCCATCGGCACAAGAGCCTTCACCAATGAAGAAAAACTGAAAGCGCTCGTAGTCTTTAAACTGGAGCCCGTTCATCAGCAACATCATCTGCGCCGGGTTACCGTAGATTAAGATAACATCGGGGTAAAATTTACCCGAAGCCAGCGGGGCGAGCACGACGGCCTCTCCGGGTGGAACCAAGGGATATTCCGCCATCTGTTTTCTGGCTTCTTCCACGTTGGCAAACCAGCCGGTGGCGAAGGCATTTGCCTCCCAGGCGACCTGCTTTTCGGTAGTCGGTGCCAGACCGTTGATTCGGGCACAGCGCTCACCGAAGTTGTCTCTAGTGGCAGCTACCGTCATGTCCATAGTTCGAGCCAGCGCCGGTACCTGGCAAAAAGAAGCTCGGCGGTCAAGCCGTATCACCCCAGGTATTTTATCCAACTCCTCCAATTTTTCCAGTCTTTTATAGGCAACAGGGCTTGCTTTCAGACGAAGCAAACACTCCATCTCCCGGCTAAGTCTTGCCCAGTCAATCGCTGACGCTTCCTTTTTCACCATTTATTGCCTCCTTTTCCTTTGTCGTTTCCGTGGCCTTTCCTAGAGCGATGGGGAGTCGAACATTATAAATCATCCTGGCAAGCATTTAGAAGTAGTAACATAATGACGGGCAGTTATATATAAATTGCAGTCAGGGTTAAATATATAGGCGTCTTGGCTATTATTCATTCAGACCGAGAACCAATTACGTTTAGATAAATATCAAAGATAGTCAAACTGCCAGGAAGAAGGGTGATATAATGATAAGTCTATTAAATAATCAGTCGTGATAAATCATGATTTCTGAGTTCTTTTATGAGCTTTTCAGCGATATCCCCCGGCAGGGACCTGGTAGTAATGAATATACACGAAAGGCTTATATGTCCTTGCCGAATCTGGCACTGCAACCTAATATACTAGACGTGGGCTGTGGTTCAGGTATGCAGACTTTGGAACTGGCCCGGATCTCCGAAGGCAAAATTACGGCTTTGGATAATTATCAGCCCTTCCTGGACGATTTTAGAAAACGTGCCAAATCCGAAGGGCTTGACAATAGAATTAAGATATTGAATGGCTCAATGTTTGAGCTTCCGTTTGCCAAGAACACCTTTGACCTTATATGGTCAGAAGGCGCAATTTTCATCATAGGCTTTGAGAAAGGGCTTCGGGAATGGAAGCCACTCATAAAGCAAGGCGGTTATCTGGTAGTCTCTGAACTCAGCTGGATTAAGCCGGATGCGCCAGACGAGCTACGTACCTTTTTGGAAGGTGAATACCCTGCAATTAAAAACATCGCCGAAAACACAGAAATAATCAGGCAAGCAGATTATGACGAGGTAGCCAGTTTTATCCTGCCTGAATCCGGCTGGTGGGATAATTTCTACAACCCGTTACAAAGGCGAGTAAATCAACTTAGGCATAAGTATGCTGAAAATCCTGAGGCATTAGTGGTGTTAGATGCTGGTCAGCTAGAGATAGATATGTATAAAAAATACTCATCTTATTATGGGTATGTCTTTTACTTGATGCAGACAAAATAGGAACGCACCTCTGCAGCTAGTGCACAACATAATCTGACGAAATATTAAGCGAGAGTAGCTTACGGAAGAAATTATGTAGGAACCAGGTTTGATTTTAACTCCCAATCCTCTTATAATTCACAGTTGCGGCAAAAATTATGTCTTTTTTACATGCCTTTAAAGGCAGTTCCCTTTAGATGTCAAAGGTAAGTTAGACATCCCAGGCAAAGTAATTTCTAAGGAGGCAATTGAATGATGACTAATGATGGTTTTGATAGATTTAGCGGGTCGCCCGATTATGTTATTTCTGAGCCGTTGAAGAATGCTGTTAATGTAGCCATAGCTTTAAAAAGGCCTTTATTGATCAGGGGAGAGCCTGGAACAGGGAAAACCTTACTTGCTCACAGCATTGCTAATGGGTTGGAAAAAAGGTTAACTATATGGAACATAAAATCAACAACCAAGGCTCAAGAGGGGCTATACGTCTATGATACTGTACAGAGGCTCAATGACAGTCGCTTCGGCGGCAGTGATGTTTCCGACATCAAACAATATATCAAGCTAGGCAAATTGGGACAGGCCTTCGTTTCTCCAGAGCAGGTGGTACTCCTCATCGACGAGATAGATAAAGCTGACCTGGAGTTCCCCAATGACCTCCTCAACGAACTGGAGGAGATGAGCTTCTACATCCCGGAAACTAATGAGTCCATCACTGCCAACCACCGGCCCATAGTAGTGATCACCAGCAATGCCGAGAAGGAACTACCTGATGCTTTCCTGCGGCGTTGCATATTCCACTATATCGAATTCCCTAACCCGGAACTGATGGAAGAAATCGTCAGGGTGCATTTCCCGAATATCAAGGATAATCTTCTTCGTGAAGCTCTAAAGGCCTTCTACAAGCTCAGGGAGATTGACGATTTCAGAAAAAAGCCTTCGACAAGCGAGCTCATAGACTGGATTCAGGCTCTCATTGCTGGAGGCATACCCCATGACAGGGTCTCAAGCGAGATACCCTTTGTTGGCACGCTGCTGAAGAAAGAAACAGACTACGATTATTTCGTAGCACGCATGGGCAGGAAATATTATCGCTGAAAAAGGATGTCTACGGAATGCTCCGTTGAGAACAGGTAAGAGGCTTATATGTTTACCGATTTCTTCTACACCTTAAAAAGAAGGAAGGTGCCCGTATCGATTATCGAGTGGATGACGCTGATGGAAGCCCTTTCTAAAGGTTGCATCTCCAATCTGGACGAATTTTATTATCTGGCAAGAGCAATACTAGTCAAAAGCGAAGCTTACTACGACCACTATGATGTTGCCTTCCAGGAGTATTTCAAGGGGATAGAAACTCCGGCTGAGATTACAGAGCAAATTATGGAATGGCTCCAGGACCCTATAAATAGGATGACCCTTACTGAAGAAGAGCGAGCCCTATTTGATAGCATGGATTTCGACGAGCTCTTAAAGGAGTTGGAAAAGAGACTCAAAGAGCAAACAGAGCAGCATGACGGAGGTGGTTACTGGATTGGCAGAGGAGGTACATCTCCCTTTGGGCATTCCGGATATCATCCCGCCGGCATAAGAATAGGCGGTGAATCAAGAGGTAGACACGCCATACAAATCGCCCAGGAGAGAAGGTTCCGAAATTATCGTAGTGACCTGATTCTCGATATTCGCCAGATCAAGATGGCTCTGAGAGGGCTGCGGCAGTTGAGCCGAATCGGCCCTGAGGACGAACTGGACTTGGAAAGAACAATTGACGCTACTTCTAAAAATGCCGGGGAGATCGAGATGGTATGGACCAGAAGCAGAAAGAATGCAGTGAAATTACTTCTATTGATGGATGTTGGCGGTTCTATGGTTCCTTTTGCCAGGTTGTGTAGCCGACTCTTCTCTGCCGCTCATTCCAGTACGCACTTCAAGGACTTTCAATACTTTTATTTCCACAATTGTATATACGATAAACTTTATCAGGATATTGAGAGACAGGAAGCAGTGAACACCGACTATCTATTGCATATTCTCGAGCCGGACTATAAGGTGGTGCTAGTCGGAGACGCTAGAATGGCGATGCCAGAGCTAACGCAAAGATACGGGGCTATTTACTACTATGAACGTAACGAGGTTCCCGGGCTGCTCAGGCTGAAGCAGATTGCTGAACATTTTACGCACTGCGTCTGGATAAATCCAACAGAGCCATATTATTGGAATCACCCCACTGTTCTGACGATTGAAAAGCTCTTTCCCATGTTTGAGCTTACCCTCAATGGTCTGGGACAGGCAGTGAAAAAACTGGTTGTCAAAAAATGACTCCTTGCCTGCCGGAGAAGTTATCCAAGAACCAGGTTGGTGGGGAAGGGGGAGACAGTTCCCGGACTTTTGTTTGAGAAGAAAGGACTTATTCCCGACCTTCGGCGGTTACTTGTTCGCGGTAGTCATACCTGATAATTTGAGCCCTCACGGGCTGGACATATTCACTTTTTGCCAACAAAAATGTAGATGACTCGTAACTTTATGCACCTGTCATTTCCTGCCAAGAATTATGCCAATTTGTCCAACCATAAAAGGGAGTTTCATTGCTCTCGGTATGAACGCCTGTTGGCTCGTGTCAACGAATTTAATTTCCTGAACACCCCAACTTTGAATTGTAGCCAATAAATCTTCTATTTCACCATATATTCTCTTCCACAGGAAAATGTCCTGGAACACAAATACCCCGCCTTTCTTTAGAACCCTCAAGGCTTCTTTGATGACTGCTCTCTTGTCTTTGACATCTTGCACTTCGTGAAATACGAAATTGCTCACCACGGCATCAAAGGATTCATCCGCAAATGGCAGTTTCGCGGCGCTAGCCTTCTGAAAAGAGGCGCGGTCTGCAACACCGGCAATCTGCGCATTCTTTTCACAGAACTCCTTCGAGTATTCCCACTTTCCCCCCCAATAATCTATACCGACTATTTGAGCTTTAGGATACTTTTTGGCTGCTTCAATGGCTAGGGCTCCATTCCCACAGCCTATGTCCAATAGCTTCCCATCACCATCCCAAACCAACTGATTAGATGCCAAGTCCCTTATCTTCGCCTGAAGGTTGCCACCTCTGGGCGAAAATTGTATGTGAGCGTAAATAAAATAAGCTGTGGGTATTAGAAAGATGAATGTACCGACCAGAAAGAACAATGATAAAAATGATAAGCCGAGGAATACTATCGCTAATACAGCTGGAATACAAATAAGCTTATTCGAAACCCAGTTACCGTAATCAACTTCATTGCTTCGCTTGCTCATTGACTAAATCATAACTCATAATGATGGCAAGGTTAAAGTAAGGTAATAACATTACCTATGGTGGGGAAGGGGGGACTCGAACCCCCACGCCTTGCGGCACATGATCCTAAGTCATGCTCGTCTGCCAATTCCGACACTTCCCCGATAGGAAATCACCTAATACAATAGCATTTTACGGGACTCGTCTCAAACCATTGCACTCCAGGGACACCATATCAATCAGGCCTACTGCTCTACCTAATGCCGCGCCCCTCTTCCCAGAACTGGTGTTACCTTGCGGGGGGCAATGAGCCACATCAGCACGGCAGCGAAAATCAACGAACCCAGAATTATGCAGAAGGCAAAGAAGTAGCTATTAGTTTTATCATGGATAAATCCGGCAAGCGGGGGACCGATGACACCTCCTAGGGAGAAGACTAATGTTATAGTGCCCAGGATGGAGCCAAAGTGTCTTCCCTGAAATAGGTCGGCTGCCACGCTGAAAAACACTGGTCCGGCAGCGCCAACCCCAAGACCAAAGCAGACCGCAAATAGCATTGGCATCCAGAGGTGAGAGGCATCCCGGATCAGGAATAGGAGGGATACTGCCCCGGCGCTCAGCAGGCAGCTTGGTATGAAGACCCTTTCCCGCCCAAAGCGGTCGGAGAGGAAGCTACACAGGGTTCCGATGATGAAAAGAATGCCAAACACGATGTAGATATTGGCTGCCATCATCGGTTCGTAGCCAACATCCCTAAAGAAGTAAATCAGATGGGCTATTGTTATCTGCTCGGCAATACCAAGGAGAAAAAAGGCAACGAGAACGAGTAGCCAGAATTGATAGGTCTTCATCGCCCGAGGCAGTGTCCAAGTAGTGGCTGCCCATTTGCTTTCCCTAGTCTGGGGCTCATCGGGGTCTTGGGGCTGGGGTGGTTTCTGAGGTGCACCATCGGGCAGGAGCCCTTTTTCCTGGGGGCTGCGGCGTATCAAAAGGCTGCATAGCGGCACAATAATGGCAATGGGGAAGATTCCGACAATGATATAAGCCTTCTGCCAGCCAAAGCTAGAGATGAGGAACTGAGCAATGGGGGCTGATATCAGACTGCCGCCGAAGCCAGCCGCCAGTATACCAATGACTAAGCCGCGTTTTTTGACAAACCAGTTGGAGACTATGGCTGTGAGGGGTGCCCAGCCGGCTAGACTTAAGCCTATGGCGGCAATACCCCCGTAGAAGAGAAAGAACTGCCACTGAGCGGTAGCCAGGCTGCACAGGGCAACACCTACGCCGGCAATCAAACCTCCTAACGGTAGAACTAGCCTTGGCTTGAATCTGTCCACCAGGGTGCCGGCTAGTGGTGACGCTAGACCATAGACAAGGAAGGCAATGGAGTACATTAGTGCCGTGCTACCCCGCTCCCAGCCAAATTCCTCCACAATGGTGGGGTAGAAAACGGCGAAGCTATGCCTGATGGCATAGCCAAGGACTACGGTGATAAAAGCTACGCCCAGAACAATCCAGCCGTAGAAGATACCCTGCCCATCTTTAGCTGTTCCACTTGAGGGCATCGGTTATACCTTTAGGTGCTGGCGGCGCTGAAGATCGATCCGAAGCTCATCGAGACGGTCAAGCCGATGGGCACCATGCACATCTCCGGCATACTGGTTAAACAACTCAAGAAAGGACTTGGGGGTATCTTTAAGATGGTTCGCGTGCGATTGGTCGTCCATAACAATGACCTCAAGCTCATGTCATTGCAAGAGATTGTATCATTAAAGGTCACTAACTACAACTGGCCATTTTACTGTCAGGGCCACTAAATGACGGAATGTTCAATTCAGCGAGGGCGAAATGGAAATATTTGGTAGGTTATGGAGCCTGCAAAGGCAACAACACTTCTTACGCTCTTCTAGGGAACAATATTTGAGGCAAATCACGCCAGTCAAGTTGGTGGTCGAATATTCCTGGATAACTACTCTGTATAACTCTCCTGTATAGCTCAATTCTGCTCTTAACGCCTAGTTTTTTATAGATGTTCTTGACATGTGTATGTACCGTCTGCCTGCTAATATAAAGCTTTTCTCCAATTTCATTATCAGACAGCCCTCTAGTTAGATAGTAAATAACATCTAGCTCTCTTCTACTTAGCTGGAATCTAGCTTGTAAGGTAGTCTCCAGTTTCTTTTCGTCGCTGAGATCAGATAAAGTAACCATAAAGTTAGGCATAGAATTTATTTGATCGGCTTTCCACATCAGTGAACATTCAATTCGGAATTTCTTGCCACTTCCTGTAAATACTATCCTCTCTTTTGGCGACAGAACAGGCTGCTCTTCTGCTTTAAGTAAATCCAGAAGGTCGGAACAATCTTTAATAATACAGGATGGTATGGGGAACTCACCTTTTTCAAGATCAGACGTATTATCTAGCATCCTGCTTGATAACTGCAGGCAGATATTTCTTGCCTCAGCGTTGAAGAAGGAAGGAGTAAACTTGTGGTCTAACCAAAGAAGCCCCTCACTATTAGCCTCATCGGCAGATAAGGAATGATTTTTCCGTGTATTAATCTGTGAAATCAAACAAATATTGTGTACAGCGACTCCAAAATGGGAGGCAAGCATCGCTGCTTTTACGACTTCCCTATCTTCATAATCCAGCTGTTTCTTGGAACGCCACAACGTAACCATGCCCTCTAATTTGTTTTTCCAGCGCAAGGTCAGGAATAACTCCCAGTATAAGTGCTGTGGCAGCATAAAATTATTATAGAAATCTGACCTCTCCCAGTCTCTAAAGGAAATCGAGTCTCCAAATTTTAAGATAGTTTTTGGTGAAGAAATTGCTTCATTTAACAGGGGAGAATGCTGGTAGAAAGAATCTTTTACATATATGACAGGGTAATATTTATCTTCGTAAAGATTATGGCTATCTGTCCTGAAAGACCGTGACTCGACTATCTCTGTGTGCTGTGGATATCCTTTAATAAGCTGAAAGGTGGCACACTCGGCATGGAATACTTGCATTATGGAGGGAAACAACATATTAATGAAACTTTCTATGTCTTCACATCGGTTGGCAAGATAGACCAGATTTAAAATATCACGGTAATCTTTACCGGTCAGCCTAGCCATTTGCCACAGTTATAGCACCCTTTGTTTTTGTTGTCAAAAATACCCTATCTAGGGTATTTGATTTTATGGATGTATATATTAATATATAAAAATGAGGTTGTAATTACCTCTTTCAATGTGTTATATTCTTAATCCAAGAGATCGACAAGTGACCGCCTGTATAAGTCTCAGTACAGGATAAGACTGATGAGGTCATTAGATTGGCAGGTAACCGCAACGACGATTTACTGTGATGCTGTGGATGACGATGTGACGATATTGGTCTACAACGATTGGAGTACAAAATGCACGGGCTACAAAAAGTATGTTGAGAGTCTTGATAAGGAAAGGGCTAAGATGCTTCAGAAGAAAGCCAAACGACTGGGCCGGAATCTGAAGTGTGAGGGGCCGCAAGATTACAGAGTAACTAGCTACCGGGACAAACTCACTGCTGAAGAAAAAGGCTAATTTTATTTAGGACGAGTAACTAAGAAGCTCACCGCATTGAGAAGAATAGTGCTATGGAGGTAAAAACTGATAAACAGGTTAGATTGCGGGTTGACCAGCTCTCTCTTAGCTTTGGCGGAGTCAAAGCCCTTACTGAGGTGAGCTTAGATATCAGAGATAACGAGATACTGGCTATTATCGGACCTAATGGTGCCGGCAAGACCGCCCTCCTTAACTGCATAAACGGCTTCTACAAACCCCAAAAAGGTGAGATACACTACGACGGGCAAAGAATCACCCGAATGCGCCCGGATAAGCTGGCTAAACTCGGCATTGCCAGAACCTTCCAGAATATCGAGCTGTATACCGGGCTAAGCACTCAAGATAACATCATGGCTGCCCGACACATGCTTATGAAACAAAACGCCATTTCTGGTGCCCTATACTTTGGCTGGGCTCACAAAGAGGAGATTGAACACCGACGGACGGTAGAGGATATTATTGATTTCCTGGAAATACAGTCAGTCAGAAAGAAGCATGTTGCCGTTCTGCCCTATGGGATGCGCAAAAGAGTGGAGCTGGCAAGAGCATTAGCTCTGGAACCGAAGGTTCTACTTCTTGACGAGCCTATGGCCGGGATGAACCTGGAGGAAAAAGAGGATATCGCCCGGTTCATAATTGATGTTTTTGAAGGTCAGGGGGCTAGCTATCCCGATACCCCCGCTCTGAGAGACGGGGTTAGCTGCATCATTCTTGTTGAACATGATATGGGAGTGGTTATGGACATCGCCGATAGGATTATTGTCCTCGATTTCGGGCGTAAAATTGCTGAAGGCACCCCTGCCGAGATTCAAAGCAACCCGGAAGTTATCAAGGCTTACCTAGGAGAGGAAATATAGGCGCTCAGAGAACAAAAGGCTAAATAGATTAGACAAAATGCTACAAGTAAATAATATTAACGTCACATACGTGAATGTTATTCAGGTGCTACGAGGCGTATCATTAGAGGTAGCTGACGGCAGAATCGTTGCCCTGCTTGGGGCTAATGGTGCTGGCAAGACTACTACCCTGAAGGCAATCTCAGGGATGCTAAAAACCGAGGAGGGAAAGGTAACCGACGGTAGCATTGTTTTTGATGGTAAGAGGATAGACAGGTACGGTCCCGGGAATATTGCTGCCCTGGGCATAACCCAAATTATGGAGGGGCGGAGGGTTCTTGAGCAACTTAATGTTGAAGAGAATCTACTAGTATTTGCTCATCATCGTAAAGACCGTGGGCAGGTTAAAAGCGATATAGACATGGTCTTTGATTACTTCCCCAAGATTAAGGAGCTCCGCCGCCAGAGGAGCGGCTATCTGTCCGGCGGTGAACAGCAGATGTTGGTGATAGGGCGGGGACTCATGGCCCGCCCCAAGCTTATGCTCTTGGATGAGCCTTCACTCGGTCTTGCCCCATTGCTGGTGCAAGAAATCTATGAAATTATCCGGAGAATCAATACCGAGCAAAAGATGTCCATACTCTTGGTGGAGCAAAATGCCAGAGCTGCCCTTGGTATTGCGGACTATGGTTATGTTATGGAAAACGGCAGGATAGCTCTGGAGGGGCCAGCTGAGAGGTTAAAAGATAATCAGGATGTTCAGGAATTCTATATGGGGCTATCAGCGGTGGGCTCCAAGAAGAGCTATCGGGAAGTTAAGCATTATCGGCGAAAGAAGAGATGGCTCGCTTAGAAGAACAGGTAGGGGAAATGCCTACTGAGATAGAGCAGCTTTATAGAGAAAAGGGCGATACCTGGCCCAAGATACTCAAATATAACTATGAAAGGTATGGCCCTAACCATACCGCCATGCGTCATAAGCACCGTGGTATCTGGCAGCCTTATACATGGAAGGACTATTATCTCGATGTCAAATACCTGGCACTTGGTTTGATATCCCTCGGCTTTGAACCCGGAGATAAGGTGCTTATTATCGGGGATAATGCCCCCCAGCGGTATTATTCTGAGCTTGCTGCCCAGTCTAACCACGGGGCCTCAGTGGGGCTGCATCCAGATTCAAGTCCTTCGGAGATAAAGTACATTGGCCAAAATTCCGAGGCTAGATTTGCTTTGGTTCAAGACCAAGAGCAGGTTGACAAGTTTCTTGAGATTAAGGACGAGCTTCCGCAGCTTGAGAAGGTTATTTACTGGGGCTATAAAGGGCTAGCCCACTATGATGACCCTATTTTGATGGGATATAAGCAGGTGCTAAAGCTGGGGGAAAAGCATGAGGAGGCACACCCCGGACTCTTTGAGCAGAATATCGAAAGCGGTAGTGCCGACGATGTCTGCGCCATCGTTTACACCTCGGGAACCACCGGGGTTGTTCCCAAGGGAGCCGTCCACACCTATAGGACAATGAGGGCTGGTGCTAAATACTACCTGCATCTCGACCCTTGGCAGGAAAATGACAATATTGTTCCCTACCTGCCGCCAGTCTGGATGACTGAGCAGCAGTTTGGGATTGGTTGCCACCTCTTGTCGGCTAGCATCCTGAACTTTGCTGAGGAGCCAGAAACGCAGCAACAGGATACGAAGGAGATAGGACCAAGCATAGTACTCTACGGGGCTCGGCTATGGGAGAACCAGGCAGCAAGGGTGCAGGCCCGCATTCGAGAGGCTGGCGCTCTCAAGAGACTCGCCTTCCGGCTGCTGATGCCTGTCGGCTACAAAATGGCTGATTTAAAGTCTAGAAAGCAAAAACCAAGCCTATCTCTGAGAATACTCTACGCCTTTGCTGATATAGCCCTGTTTAGACCCGTCAGACAGAGCCTTGGTCTGTCAAATGCCAGGATCTGCTATGCCACCGGGACTATGCTTGGCCCTGAGGCCTTCAGGTTCTACCATGCCCTAAATCTTCCCCTCAAAAGCCTGTATGCAACAACGGAGGGCGGAGTTCTAACTGGCGCCAGGAATGATGATATCCGTTGGGACACTGTCGGCCCTGTTCACAGGGGAGCAGAGGTAAGAATAACCAATAATGGTGAAATTACTTACCGGCAGCCTGGTGTTTTTGTTGGTTACTATAATGACCCGAATAAGACTGCCGAAGTGCTTAAAGATGGCTGGTTTTATAGCGGAGATAGTGGTTTTATTGACGATGATGGACACGTTGTCTTTCTGGATAGGGTAGAGAACCTGGTTGAGCTGGCCAGTGGTGATAAACTGGCTCCCCAACTTATTGAGAGCCGGCTGAGGTTAAGTCCTTACATCAAGGACGCCTGGGTTCTAGCTGGCCCAGATAGAGCCTATACCTCGGCAGTCATAATAATCGATTATGAGAGAGTCGGTAGGTGGGCGGGGGAGAGAAGAATAGCTTATACCACTTTCACCGAGCTTTCCCAGAAGCCGGAGGTTTACCAGCTAATAAAGCAGGATATAGATAGAATAAACAGGGCTTTACCGCCGGGCATCAGGGTGAAGAAATATGTCAATCTGCACAAGGAGTTTGACCCCGATGAGGGTGAGCTAACCAGAAACAGGAGGCTGAAGAAAGTCTTTTTAGAAGAGCGCTACCGCGAGCTTATCAAGGCTATCTATAGTAATAAGACTGAGGTGCCCGTAGAAGCTCGGGTCGGATACCGGGATGGGCGGATGGCAACAATAAAGACTACTATCAGCATCCAGTCTGTTGAAGGAGGTGCCCAATGACCCTCTTTCTACAATTAGCGGTAACCGGTTTTAGCGTGGGTATAGTCTATGCCCTGATCGCTATAGGCTTTGTCATCATACTCAAATGTTCCCACGCGTTTAACATTGCCCAGGGACACTTTGTAATGATTGGGGGCTATATTGCCTTCACCTTCTTGGTAATGGTTGGCCTGCCGCTATGGGCCGCCCTGCTGGCGGCAATAGCAACGGCTGTCATAATGGGCTTATTGATAGAACGCCTTACCCTGCGCCCCCTGGTGGGTCAACCAGTACTAGCAGTAGTCATGATGACCATAGCCCTGGGCTTTTGTATATTGGAGGGGCTGGCAATCCTAATCTGGGGTGGCGAATTTAAAGTTTACTCCGGAGCGCTGCCGGCGGTATCCTTGCAACTTGGTGCGGTATATGTACCCGCAACAACGGTATTCACATTAATATTGGCTACCATTGTAGTAACTGCACTCATGCTCTTCTTCCGCTACGCCAAAATTGGACTGGCTATGAGAGCCACCGCTGAGGATGAGCAGGTGGTGCAGTGTGCCGGTATCAGGGTGACTACAATTTATGCCATCTCTTGGATAATTGCCTGTGTTACTGGTGTCGTCGCTGGCGTTATTTTAGGCGGCGAAAGTGGTGTTTCACCGTACCTGGCTAATATTGGACTAAAGGCATTCGCAGTGGTGCTGCTGGGAGGGGTGAACTCAATTGGCGGGGCTATCGTAGCCGGACTAATAGTGGGGTTGGCGGAGTCCTTCGCTGCTGGCTACCTTGACCCGCTAACTACCCGCGGTGGGCTGGCTACTATCTTCCCGTTTATCATTATCATAATTGTGCTGGTCTTCAGACCCTACGGCCTATTTGGCCTGAAAAGGATAGAAAGGATTTAAAAACATTACTGGGTTATTTATTAAGACATACCATTTACAACGGGAGTTAAGTTAAAGAGCATGAGTTTAGCCAGTGGGACCTTCAACCAAAGCTATGCTCAGGATATGGCTATCCTCCGCACCAGGACGCAGCGGGTAATTTTGTTGGCTTTCCTTGCCTTTCTGTTCACCGGCCCACTATTTATCAATGAGACATGGTTGACCATAATGACCATAATCGGTATCAGCGTTATTAGTGTTCATGGCCTTAATATTCTAACCGGCTACTGTGGTCAAATCTCCATGGGACATTCTGCCTTTATGGCAGTAGGTGGCTATACCTCGGCTATCTTATGCGCCAAGCTTGGCTTCTCATTCTGGGCGGCCATGCCCCTTGCTGCCCTGTTTGCGGGATTGGTGGGTTTAATCTTTGGCTTACCATCACTAAGGGTCAAGGGCTTCTACCTGATTATGGCAACAATAGCCGCCTACTTTATTATTTCCTGGCTCGTCCACTTCCAGCTAACCGAGCTCACCGGTGGTGTTTTTGGCCTGGCTGCGCCTAAACCTGAGATATTTGGCATGGTACTGCGGTCCAGAGCTAGCTACTTCTACCTGGTGATGATAATTGCCTGTCTGGCTACAGTCGTGGCTATAAACATAGTCAGGAGCAGAGTCGGTAGAGCTTTCATCGCTATCAGAGATAATGACCTCGCGGCTGAGGTCATGGGGATTAACATATGGGCTTATAAGCTATTGGCATTCTTCATCGGCTGTGTTTTTGCCGGTTTGGCTGGCGCACTCCTAGCTCACTACTATGCCTGGGCTAGTATTGAGGCGTTTCCCTTCATGGATTCGGTTTGGTACCTGGGCATGCTGATTATCGGTGGTATGGGCAGCACCACCGGGGCTATCTTGGGTGCTGTGTCTTTCAGGCTGCTGGATTATCTGGTCATCATTCTTGCTCCAATGATAGCCGAGACTTTTCCGGCTATTGCACCCCAGGCATCGGCTTCACTTAGCCTCATCATGCGCGGACTGGTAATTATCGTCTTCCTTATCTTCGAGCCCAGGGGGCTGGCTCACGGCTGGGGGCTTATCAAGGCATATTTCCGGCTATGGCCTTTCTCACATTAGGAACAAAATCATTAAGAACAAAAAATATTGTAACATATACTTGCTTAACAGGATTTTAACATAAGTAGCATATTATAAAGACATAAAGATACATGGGATAATAAAGGGGGCTGGCTCACGGCTGGGGGCTTATCAAGGCATATTTCCGGCTATGGCCTTTCTCACATTAGGAACAAAATCATTAAGAACAAAAAATATCGTAACATATACTTGCTTAACAGGATTTTAACATAAGTAGCATATCATATTATAAAGGTAAAATAAAAATGAAAGGAGGAGATTAAATCCAAAAAGACAGCTAATTCATGGGCTAGACTGAATCTTAAACTAGAAGTGAAAGGAGGTGATTAAATTCAAGAAGGCACTAATTCATAAGCTAGATTGAATCATAAACTAGAAAAGGAGGAAAAGAAATGAAAAAGAGAATACTTTTTATCTTGTTAGCTTTGTTGCTAGCTTTCAGCGTGGGTCTCTTCGGCTGTGGGGGCGAGCAGGAGGAAGAGGAAGAGGAAGAGGAAGAGGAAGAAGTAACGGTATTAATCGGTGGTACCTTCCCCCTGACCGGTCCCTACCCCGAGGACGGCGCGGCAGTTTCGGCTGCCTTTCAGCATTATGCCGAGTGGGTAAACGACAACCACAAGATATCACCATGGGGGCCCTCATTCCCCGAGAATGTAATCCTGGAGGTGACGTCCTTGGATGATGCGGCCAACCCAGCTACGGCGCAGACTAACTATGAGACGCTGAAGGGGCAAGGATTCAAGACGTTCAGGATATCAGGTTCGGGAATAGCGACGGCAATGAAGGATACGTTGATTGCTGACGAGGTCGGTGCCACCACTATGGCTTCTGGGCCGTATCTCCTGACTCCGACGGTAGGAACCATCTTCACCCTTTACCCTATTTATACCGACCAGGCCGCCGGCATCGCTGATTGGTTCATGGATAACTGGGAAGGTGCCGAGGCGCCAAGGGTTGCCTATCTTACCAATGATAGCTTCGGCCAGACAGTTCCGACAGAGGGGATGAACGACTATCTCGAGTCAATCGGGTATGAGGTGGTTACGGGCTGCCCGGCGGTACCTACGGTGCCTGGATTGGCATCAGATACAGCTCCCATGCTTTCGTGGTGTCAGGATAACAATATTGACCTTACCCTTGGTGCCATGCTTGTTGTCGGAGTAGTGAAGACGATGACGCAGGCGGAAGCTATGGGTATTGGATGGAACCTAGACTACGAGATGACCGTTGGCTTATGCTCACCGGCTCACCTCACTATATTTCTGCGAGATACGGGTGCTCCGGGTACAGTGGTGGGGAACGGCCTTGTCATCGCTGGTAGCTATCCCCCCTGGAGTGACACCAGCGAAGGGGTAGAGTTCTGTAAGACCCTGATGGACACCTATGGGGATGGCTTCGAGGATACACTACACATCATGTATCAGCACGGCGTTGTTGAGGCTATGATTCAGGTCGAAGCATTTAGGCTGGCACTCATAAATACCGGTAAATCTGCTGACGAACTAACGTCGGCTGATGTCCTCACTGAAGGCTTCTACGAGATTAGTGGCCTTGACACTGGCGGCATACTCCCTTCAACCATAACCTATGGTCCGGATGATGTTGAAGGTGCTGAGGATGTACGTCTTGACCGGAACGAAGATGGTGTGGACGTGCATCTGGGCGACTTTCCTCTTCGTCACGTCTTCTAATAACCTTATCTGGGGGGCTCTTGACGAGCCCCCCAGAAACTCTCAATGCTCAGCCAGGAGAGCGAAAACCTGGACTCCTCACCAGTTTTGACCCAGTTCGAATTGAGTGGGGAAAAATATTCGTTCGGAGGTGAAGAAGAGATGAGTTCAATCCAACAGGACTTATCCATATTTAAAAAATTTAATTTTGAGATACCGCCCATAGGTATTAAGTTCTTACCCAATAAACCGGATGGAATTGATAAGCTAGATAAGATTTTGGATTTATGCGAGATGCTTCCCGAAGCCCAGGAAGGAAATGCTTTTTACGTTACCAAAGACAATTTCACCTGCGTCGGACCGCTGCTACTAGGCATGATAGAGCATGAGCCAATTTTTGAGAGCGGGCAGGTAGGACCCAAATTGGAAGTCCTCAAGGACATACGTGCCAACCAAAGAATCTATCATGTAATCCCCAAACTACAGAAGGGTGCCGTTAACTATGTTGCCTTCGCTCCCCTGGACAAGCTATCATTCGAGCCTGACGTATTAATTGTTACCGCTAATGTGAGTCAAGCCGAAATTTTACTGAGAGCCTTAAGCTATAGCAGCGGGAGGATGTGGTCGGCGAGGGGAACACCGGTCATAGGCTGCGCCTGGATCTACATTTATCCCTACCTAAGCGGCGAATTGAATTTTACCATCACCGGTTTTGGTCATGGTATGATAGCCAGGAAGCTGTTTCCCGAGGGCCTGATACTTATGTCCATCCCTTATGACTTGCTGCCCGGCATGATAAATAATTTGCAGGAAATGAACTGGGTTCCTCTCTCCTACACTTTAGGCAGAGAGGGGCATAAGAAGAGGATTAAGAGAATAGTTGACGAAGTGCAGCAAGAATCTCAAGCCAAGTAAGACAAGGACATGAGGCAAGTGATTTTGCAGCTTTGCTATGCTATAGTGATTTAATAACCTCGGTTCCCCCGGCAGAGCCCGCTTTCCACTTATTATTCTATCGGTAATTATGGATTGCTACTGACAATTCTGTTCCGTAAGATTTCCGAAGTCTCGGCGGCTATTCATGCGCGCCATGCCGCCCTTGATGGCTCCGCCTTTGACCTGACGCAAATTTTGCCGAAGCTGAAGGTATCGGCGCCCCCCCCAGGGACTCATTGACAACCTCTGCGAAGTGGGGAAGGGGGGACTCGAACCCCCACGCCTTTCAGCACATGATCCTAAGTCATGCTCGTCTGCCAATTCCGACACTTCCCCGATGGAAAATCACTTAATACAATAGCATTTTACGGGACTCGCCTCAAACCATCGGATTCTAAGGACACCATCCTTCACAAGGTGAAGGATTAGTCCTACTACAAATTAGGTATTATGTCCCCAGAATAATTCGCAGATGATTGAAGGAAGTCTGTCCTCGATTTTACCACCACAATCACTCTGGGGAAGGTTAAGGAAAGGAGACTTCGCCTTCGTCTGCTCAGCATGTGATTAGGTTATCTCCGTCTCATAATCAAAGTGGTAGACGTACCACCAGTCGTGCTCAGTGGCTGACTCCTTCTCTGTGACAGGTACATCGGAATCGCCTAGTTCTGTCTCACATCCATGTCTTAAGGCATAAGCGGTCTCGAATTCCTTCGCAGCTGTTTTACTTCTGAAGATTTCCAGTATCTGCCAATTCGTAAACCCTGTGGTCTGGTTCTGCCAGTATTCCTGTTTTGCTTCCGGGTTTGTGGTTATTCCTATTCTACATGGCATGGGGTTTTCCGCCTCTTTTTATTGCCAGGTCGATGGAGATTGAAGATTTTACTGTTATGGGAAGACAGAGCCCGTTCACATGTTTATATGCACTCAGCTGAGCATGATGAGAACTATAATAACCCTCTGACGTACACACTTGACACCAACCCTATATTAGCTTACAGTTCTATTACTATTATATCACTAGTGAAGGAAGTGTCAATACCCCCTTTATAGTGGTAGTCTCTCCGCTCCTTAATTCAGGGACACCACGCCAATCAGGCCTACTACAAATCAGGTGTTATCTCCCCAGAATATTACATTACCCTGAAGTAGAAAATTGCTATCTGAATATCAGACCATGGCATTTATGCCCAGAAGCTCACGTCCGATAGTCAACTTATGCATTTCAGTTGTACCGCCAAGTATGGTACTCAACACGGCATCACGGTAGTGATGCGCTATCGGAAAGTCATCGGTACAGCCATAAGCACCATGAAGCCTGATTGCCTCTGCTGATACTCTCACTGCTAACTCGGTGGCAAGCCACTTGGCTGAGGATAGCTCTTTAGCATGGCGAAGCCCCTTAGTCTTGATATCACTAACATAATATACGAGCCATCTAGTCGCCTCAATCTCTGCTTCCATTCTGGCTATTGCTTCTTGCACTAACTGAAAGCTGGCTATAGGCTTGCCAAACTGATGGCGCTCTTTAGTGTATTTGATACAGGCGTCGAGGCAGCTCTGAGCCATGCCAACAGCACCAGCCGCGATAAACAGGCGAGCTGTATCAATACCAACTAAGGCGTTCTGAAGACCCCGACCTACCTGACCGAGGAGATTATCATGGGGCACCCGGCAATCGCTAAACCCCAAATTTACCAGGTCACAGGTCCAGCCGCCTACCAGCCTGACATTTGAGCTGGAAAAGCCCGGAGTACCTCTCTCAACACCAATAAGAGCGATCCCCTTAGTGCCCAGGCTCTTGTCCGTCTGGGCTAAAACAAAGACAATATCAGCCATACTGCCCTGCACAATGAAGTTCTTGGTGCCACTAATAATCCACTCATTACCATTAAGTGCAGCCATAGTCTCGATTGCAGCGGCGTCGCTGCCAGCATTGGGCTCAACAACGGCTACGGCAGCAATCAACTCACCCCGGCATAGTGGAGGCAGGTATTTCTGCTTCTGCTCATCGTTAGCCACGTTCATAAGAATAGTGCCGGCAAGCACACCATGCCCTAAGGAGACCAAAGTCTGGGTCCAGCTCGCCCAACTCAGTTGCTCCCAGATTATAGCTGCGGAAGTATAATCAAGTCCGGCACCGCCATATTCCTCAGGTATGTGGGCTCCTATTAGACCCAGCGAACCCATCTTCTTGATAACATCATAGTTTACCTTGTGTTCTCGCTCATAATCTTTGAGTGTGGGAAGCATCTCCTGCTCGGCAAACTTGCGTGCCATACTCCGCAGCATTATCTGTTTCTCATTTAACTCGAAATCCATCGTTTATGCTTCCTATTAGTTAAATTTTGCCGCTTACAAAGGAATATTGCCATGACGCTTGGGAGTGGGTTCCACCTTCTTATCTTGTATTAACTGAAGCGACCTGATCAGGCAGAGCCTCGTCTCCCTTGGTTCAATAATATCCTGGATATATGTGACCTGCGATGCTAAAGTGAGGCTATCCGCATATAGCTCCTCATACTGCTTTACCTTCTGGGTTCTAAATTCTTCTGGATTGTCCGCGGACTTGATATCCTCAGCATAGAATAGCTCTACTGCCTGTTCAGCACCCATAGCGCCAACCTCAACCGTAGGCAAGGCAAAGACGAGGTCAGTACCAAAACCTGGTAATATCCCCATACCTAAAACAGCACCCCCATATGCCTTACGCAGTAATATTGCTATCTTGGGTACAGTCGCTTCAGACAAAGCATAGAGTACCTTGGCTCCGTCACGAATTATTCCAGATTGTTCTTGAGCTTTACCCGGAAGATAGCCGGGTGTGTCTACCAGCAGGACAATTGGAATATTAAAGGCATCACAGAATCTGATAAACCTGGCTTGCTTATGAGAGCTGTCCGCGCTCATACAGCCAGCACGTACCAGCGGTTGATTAGCAACAACACCAACGGCATGACCATCCAATCGGGCAAAGCCAACTATTATTTCACCGGCAAACTCGGCTTTGACCTCAAGGAATTCACCACTATCCACAATTTCCTTGATTACTTTATGCATATCGTATCCCATGGTTGGCTGGACAGGCACTATCCCGCTCAGGGCATCGGCAAATCTTTCCGGGTCATCACCGGTATCCTTTCGCTCTGGTCGCTCTCTCCAGTTTGAGGGTAGAAACGATAATAATCGTCTTATCCCCTCCATGCATTCCTTCTCGCTCTTCACCCTGAAATCGGCAACACCGGTAACTTGGCAATGAACCTTAGCTCCTCCGAGCTCCTCCATGCTGACTTCCTCACCCATCACCGACTTAATGACCCGGGGACCGGTGATAAACATGCGTGATAGACCATCTACCATAAAGATAAAATCAGTCAGTGCCGGGGAATAGACAGAGCCACCAGTACAATTGCCCAAAATAGCTGAGATCTGAGGTATTGCTCCCGAGCAGCGAGTGTTAACAAAAAATACCGCCCCGCCGTGTTTTTCATCACTCACTCGATATGGGTCGTCACTGCCTGCCAGCTCCGGTCTAATCACCCTGGCTCCCGGGGAATCATCCAGACCGATGAGTGGGACACCCATGTCCAGAGCTATTTCGTGTATATTATATAGCTTCCTGCCATGTATGTAGCCTTGAGAGCCGCCAAACACGGTAGCATCCTGAGCAAAAACACAGACTCTTCGTCCGTCTATTGTTCCGTGTCCGATTACGATGCCATCTCCTGGCGCGCCAACCTTGTATTTCACCAGCATGTTAAACTCTTTGAAGCTGCCCGGGTCGAGGAGCAGGTCTATGCGCTCACGCGCTGTAAGTTTACCCTTCTCATGCACCTTAGCTATTTTCTGCTCACCACCCCCCAATGCGGCTGTTGCCTTGGCTTCACGAAGCCTTTTAATACGCTCTTCCATATTCACTCTCCTCCAGATTAGAAATGAGACTCAGCAGCATTTTAACAGGTTCGTGGCTATTTTCACAAGGCATTGTGCTGGCTGACCACATAGGTAACACTTGACTGCGGATTTTAGCAAGTTCTTTTTCAATATACTCTACCGGGGTAAGATAGGCAAGAGATTGGTGGGGGCGGTTGAAGTTGTATTCTATAAGCCATTCAGTTAGCCGGGGATTGAGCTCTTCAGGGTCTAAAGATAGATTAAAGTTGTAAAGCCATTCATACTCCAGAGTCTCATTAAACCTTTCTATCTCCGGGTTATCCTTCGGGGTTTTGACCCTGGAGAAGTACCTTTGAATACCTAACTTGGCGGTAGCCGTTTCAAACTCCCAGGCAAACTCACTGCCATTATCTGTCTGTAAGTTTTCAATAGGCTGGTTAACAAGGTAGCGGAGACGATAGAGGAAATCTGCTGCAGACCTTGAACTCTTATTTTTGTACATCCGGGCATAGCCTAACTTAGTAGCGTGGTCCACCGCAGTCAGGATATATCTTTTGAGGCTATTCCAATAGATGACAATGGTGTCAAGTTGAAAAAGGAAACATGGCGTTCCTTCCTTCACTAGCTGGCTGATCCTTTTCTTCGGCTTCTGGAGAGCTCTGGCTTTCTTTGTAGCGATTCTCTCTGCTTTCTTCTGGTCGGGATAAAGCCCGTGCCTCCGAATTACCCTTTCGATCTTCCAGGTAGAGATCTCCTCAGAATATTCCTTCACATAGAGCACTTCCAGCTTTTTCTTGCCGTAGTAAGGATATCTATTTCTTAACCGTCTTATCCTATCTTCCTGGATAAGTGTCACTTCCCATTTCCTTCTATGTTGAGGGGCTCTGGATTGGTCGGCCAGGCTGTGGATATCGTATCTGGAATCCTTAAACCGCCTGAGCCATTTGTGTAAAGTCTTCCTGGAGATGCCGAAATACTTGGCCGTGAGAGCAGCATTTCCCTGGGCTGTTGTATAGTAGAACACCATCCATTCCACTCTCAGTCTCTCCTGGACTGAGAGAGCCATAAGGTCTGCTACTTTTCTCCAGAACTCGTGTCTACGCTCGCGGACAAGGGGCTTTCTCTTAAAGAAATAAAAACTGGCTGGTTTTCTCATCCCGGTAACTCCTCATGGTAAGTTATTACCACTAAACATACCATGAGTGTTACCCATGTATCTCAGCCTCCGCAGGCATTGTGGCGGAATTCCAGAGATAACGTACTAATTAGGCCTACTACGAATCAGGTATTATGTCCCCGGTATATATGCCCGGATCGTCATTGGCTTGGTGGCTTTTCCTCCAAACCTTGATTACTGATCAAATATCCAAGGCTTAGCTAAAACATACGAGGTGATGAAAGTATATAATCAGCAATCTTCTGAATAGTTGCCCAATCTTGGTTTGTTGGCTCAAATCGCCTATCCACCTGCAATGTCCACCCCTGGAATTCCTTGGCATAGCTGTGAAGTGTCAAATTCCCAATCCTTTTCGCCAGGTTTTTTACTGCTTCATCGTTAGAAAGAACTTCGACTAGTCCAGTATGATGATCGTTACCTTTCCAGGTCACATCGACTACTTTCCCGAATAACGGAAACGACTTTTTTCTTATTGTCTTGATATCAACCGCCTTGTGATTTGAGAGAGGTCTCTCATCCGGTATACAAAGAATGACCCACCATAGAGGAGGGCTGTTTCTACTCGCATCTTTTTTCAAGATATTTATCCATCTGACCAGTCCTTCTGGTATGTCTATAATTCCCAAAGAACGTTGATACCATGAATTCTCTATTTTTTCTTCTGCTCGGCCACGTTCAGCCAGGTCCGCTCTAATACCCAGGGAGTTGAGGTTCTGAGCTAATTCATCTCTTGATTTATCACGGAATATTTCTTTCATTTGTTAGAATAATACCGTAGCGTATGGTGGGGAAGGGGGGACTCGAACCCCCACGCCTTGCGGCACATGATCCTAAGTCATGCTCGTCTGCCAATTCCGACACTTCCCCATAATTCTCCCTCCCCCAGCGGGAGGGAGTTAGAGGGAGGGGGATTTCACCCTCACCTTTCCCGATTTAATCGGGACTCCCATCAAGGGCGAGGAAATTTATACGATTATGGAATTAACTATAATACAATAGCATTTTACAGGGCTTGCCTCAAACCATCGGATTCTAAGGACACCATCCTTCACAAGGTGAAGGATTAATCCTACTACAAATTAGGTATTATGTCCCCAGAATAATTCGCAGATGGCTGAAGGAAGTCTGTCCTCGATTTTACCACCATAACCACTCTGGGGAAGGTTAAGGAAAGGAGACTTCGCCTTCGTCTGCTCAGCATGTGATTAGGTTATCTCTGTCTCATAATCAAAGTGGTAGACGTACCACCAGTCGTGCTCAGTGGCTGACTCCTTCTCCGTGACAGGTACATCGGAATCGCCTAGTTCTGTCTCACATCCATGTCTTAAGGCATAAGCGGTCTCGAATTCCTTCGCAGCTGTTTTACTTCTGAAGATTTCCAGTATCTCCCAATTCGTAAACCCTGTGGTTTGGTTCTGCCAGTATGCCTGTTTTGCTTCCGGGTTTGTGGTCATTCCTATTCTACATGGCATGGGATTTTCCGCCTCTTTTTGTTGCCAGGTCGATGGAGATTGGAAATTTTACTGTTATAGGAAGACAGAGCTGGTTCACATGTCTATATGCACTCGGCTGAGCATGATGAGAACTATAACAACCCTCCGACGTACACACTTGACACCAACCCTATATTAGCCTTACTATTCTACTACTATTATATCACTAGTGAAGGAAGTGTCAATACCCCCTTTATAATGGTAGTCTCTCTGCTCCTTAATTCAGGGACACCATATCAATTAGTTCTACTACAAATCAGGTGTTATCTCCCCGGAATAGGATAGATGCTAATGAGACTTCATGCAGAACCATACAGGACTGCAGGAACAACAATTGGAAGAACAATCGCAAGGACGATTATAACTGGTACAACTACTATTGATATCACAAATACTATTATGCCGGCAATATTCCATTTCCCCTGCGTACTCTTGAAGTGCTCAATGCTGTCCCATTTCTTATTCCGCCACGCCCACTCATTTCCCTGTACACCAAGAACGATAGCCCAAGCAATATTAAAAAAGGGAATAAGGCAAAGTAGCGATATCCAAACACTATTAAAGATTCCCCATATCCAGGTTAAGACAAATGCTCCCCAGCTCCACCCTTTAACTTCTTTTGGGACTATGGCTAATTTACCTTGTCCTGATGTATTCTCTGGCGTTACCCCAACCTTAAGCCTCTGTCCACACCTAGGGCAAAACATGAAACCCTCACTTACTTCTTTTCCACATTTTGGACAAAATGGCATAGCTTCACCTCCGTCCCTTTAATACATCATATAAGAATTAAGGACAATGGTCAATACCACAAATTCCAGGGACGCCATACCAATCAGACCTACTACAAATCAGGCATTATGTCCCCAGAATACCACACATAGCTAATCTATGGGTCTACCCAAGTTTGAATTTTGGGCAATTTCTGAGCTCATCTTTTCTGCCGCTTGCATCGACCTTAGCAAAATCGACTTCCTCTAAGCCGAAAATTCTTGGAGAGGCCCAGAGGCCGGCATCTACCATATAACCCTCATACCTTTTTCGGCCTCCATATGTGGCACTAGTATTTGAGTCAACTAGATGTATAAAACGCAAGTCCATCAGTTGTTTCAACTTGTCGTAATCTTCGGGGTTTTTTGAGCTTTCTCCTTGGTCAACCAAAAATACTGTTTTCTTTCTCGTCTCAATAGCAAATTTGCAAATACGGCTAATCATCTGTGTTAAAGACGATGAATCGCCGACACTGTCCTCAGACAAGTTTGGCTTCTTAGTTTCGTTTAGATATTGTCTAGCAGCCTCTCCTACTACCCTTTGTTTCTCCATTTTTTCTAATAAACGGCTCCTAGCAATATTTTGACTCTTCACAAAAAGATTAAGAAAATCTCTAGGTACACCTCCTGAACTCAGGTGAAGCATATTCTTGCCTCCCTCGGTGAATAAGTTATCTAGGTCACCTATTTCAATGTCTGCTTTCTCGGCAAACTTGGATAGAATTTCGTCAAGGAAATTAGACATTACTTCGAAATCTTCGAGTGTATAATCTAGATCGATAGGGAAAATATCATTATTTAATTCTACTCCAGTTATTCTTCCGGTATCCCCAGAGGTTCTATACCATGAAGTTCTGTATTTTATAGTCCCTAGCTTCAAATATATATTCGCGCCTTTGGAGAGCCTATGTAGATAGTCTATTACATCGGGCTGGTACTGCTTTTCAATAAAGTAGAAGTCATCCAGAAAAAGCATCATGTTCTGTGCTGATTTGTCTAGCATCTCAGCCAATAAAGATTGATACACTTCGAGATTCTGCTGCAAGCATCTTATTTTTACAATGGTTGTCCCTGTAGTCTCCTGTATAGTTGAGCCAGTTGCTTGGTCAACTTCAGCACCAACCCCCGCTTGCCCTAATCCCACCTTAATATTTGCCCCTTTTCTTCCTTGCTGCGTTAGTGTGGTCTGCCGTTCTAACTCGTAAGCCTCCGGTTCAGTTCTAAGTCTATACAAATCTTTTATGATATTGGTTGCCTTCCCATTCAAGCTATGACCTTTAGGGTAGAACATCCGTTTAAAACGTCGGAAAATACCACGTTCGGTATTTTTAGATTGTTCCAGTAGATACTCAAAGATCCTTACCAATATTGATAACAGTACATCAGGGAAGGGATTCTCTTTGATTAGTTCGCTATCAATATAGATACATAGAACCCCACGACTTTCGGCTTCCTTTTTCGTTGTTAGTAAGAGAGTAGACTTGCCAGAACCACGTCTCCCAAAAACAATATGATTCTGAAAAGATAGAAGCCTACCTAGATTATTTGCTATATCAATGTATATTGGGGGTTGTCCTCGTCTAATACGGAGGTTCTCTTCTATTAGTTGGTTTAGTGCAATAAGTTCTTGACTGCGTAGAGTTATCATTGCGGTTTACTCCAAGACTTCGGAATTGCCCACCCTTGCTAGTTGCAATGCTGTCTATATCAGAAACTCTCAATATAAGAATACAACTTAATCTTAAGCAGGTCAATCGGAATTCCAGGGATACCATCCCAATTATGCGTACTACAAATTAGGATTTCCCCGGAATACTCAAAGCGGAAATAAATTTGAGAAGGTGGCATAATTATACAAGCTAAATCAAGATGAAAGCGTTAGTGCAGCGGGTTTCCCGAGCCTCGGTGAGCGTGGATGACAAGATAGTAGGCAAGGTTGGCCCAGGGCTGGTGGTTTTTCTCGGCGTTGCTCAAGGTGATTCGAAGGAAGACGCCAGCTATCTGGCAAACAAAGTAGTGAACCTGCGTATTTTTGCCGACGAGGCAAGCAAGTTTGCCCTCTCGGCGCTGGAAACGAAGGGAGATATTTTAATAATAAGCCAGTTTACTCTTCTGGCTGACTCACGCAAGGGGAGGCGACCCAGCTTCACCGAGGCCGCCCCGCCGGACCTGGCTAAGGAATTATATGAGCTTTTCGTGGAGCAAGTCCGCTCCACAGGGCTCAAGGTGGAAACGGGACTTTTTCAGGAGCATATGCTGGTGGAAATCCACAATGATGGGCCGGTCACCATATTGCTGGAAAGCACGAAGGCAGCAAAGTAGCTCATTACGACAGTAACGAATTTATAGTATTCCGCAAAACCTCTTATAATTTTTCCTCCCCTTAGCGGGAGGGAGTTAGAGGGAGGGGGCTCTTTGAAAAAGAGGCAAGAGCAGATAAGTTTCGCTCGCGAACTTCGCGAGAAACAAACAGACGCGGAAAAAGCTCTCTGGATGAAGTTAAGGAACAGGCAGCTAGAAGGTGTGAAGTTCCGTAGGCAACAGCTTATAGGTTCGTATATTGTTGATTTCACCAGCTTTGAAAGGAAAATCATAATTGAGATAGATGGTGGCCAGCATAATGAAGAGAAAATAAGGGAAAGAGATGAAGAAAGGACAACATGGCTAAAGGAAAGAGGTTACCAGATAATAAGGTTCTGGAATAACGAGGTCCTGATGAATCTGGAAGGTGTTTTGGAAAGCATAAGAGAGGCTTTAAGATGAGGTTTCACCCTCACCTAACCTCTCCCTTCAAGGGAGAGGAATTTTACACAAAGTTATGCGGGAGACTATATAGTCAGTACCGTAGGGCGGCATTTCATATGACGCCTAGTTCTAGTGATGAATAAATCCTCCCTTACGGAATTTTGCGAGATTGCTTCGTCCCGATAAATCGGGACTCGCAATGACAGGGTGGGGTTGTGATGGCATTTGCAACTTGTTGCAATAATTTTGCTGTCCTGTTATAATCCTGACAGGTAAGTTTTTCCAAGCTTTCCCCTCTTAAGATTAAGAGGGGAAAGGGGAGTTATGGAAGTAACCCCCTTCATCCCCCTTATTCTAAGGGGGAAGGGAGAGACCCTAATTTTTAAGAGGGAGCTTGTCGGAAAAACCGAACTACTACAATTTTGGAAAAGTTAATTTGAAATGAGCTGCCACGAAACTCTTCAAGCAAAGGGGCATCGCTTAACTCCCCAGCGCATGCTGGTCATCGAGGCGCTTCATAATGCCGACAAGCACATCAGCGCTGAAGAAATCTACGAGCAGTTACATAGTCGTTATCCCTATGCCAATATATCCACCGTCTATCGCACTCTAGAGCTACTGAAGAAATTAAATTTAGTTACAGAAACCGACTTTGGCGAAGGGTATGTCCGATATCATGTTGCTGAAAAGGGACATCACCATCACCTCGTTTGCCGTAGCTGCGGCAAGGTAATAGATTTGGAAGAGTCTGCGCTATATCCGTTAAAAGATACCTTGCTTCAGGAATACGGCTTTGATGCCGATTTAAGGCATTTGGCTATTTCAGGAGAGTGCAGCCAGTGCCGCAGAAAAAGAGCGAAATAAAAGCATTGCTATGGATGACGTTCAAGAAAAACTGCGCATTCTGCTTGACTACTGGATTGAACATAACGGCGAGCATGAGAAGGAGTTCCGTGATTGGGCCGATAAAGTTGCCTCGTTGTCCACTGAGGTAGCCCAAAAGTTACGAGAAGCAGCCGCCAGGATGGCTGCGGCTAGCAACGAGCTAGTGAAAGCAAAACAGGCTCTGCCAAAGAGCAAGGGGAGGCACTAAGATGTGTATGGCTAAACTTTACGAGGCTAAGGAAGGTGACAAGCCGATTGTGGAGGACATCGCACGCATGACAATTGCCGACCGGCAAGTAGAAGTCGAGACCCTCTTTGGAGAAACGAGGGTTTTCCAGGGTAAGGTGCGGCAGATAGACTTCCTGAAGTCTCAAATACAATTGGAAAAGGATTAATTTTTTTGCCCGATAATTGCAATTAGTTGCAATAATATGGAGCGTTAAGATGACTGTAAAGGGTGGTAAAGATTTGCCCGGAATGCAGATAAGGCCTGTGGGGATAGTGAAAAGCAAGATAAAAAAGCCTAGCTTGGTTGTTAAGTGGCGTGACTTAGAATGGAAGGGCGTATTAAAGGATGCGAGGAAAGAGCAAAGCATGATATCGGAGATTTTGATATCCGGTGACTTCACCGGTATTCTCGATGGGATAGAGGATTTCTCTCACATTCTTGTCCTCTACTGGGCTCATTTGGCTTCAGAAGAAGACCGTTCCCTTATCAAAGCTCATCCTATGGGCAGAAAGGACCTGCCGGAGGTAGGCATTTTTTCTACCTGTAGCCCTGCCCGACCTAACCCCATCTGTGTGTCGGCAGTTCCCTTGCTTGAGCGAAACGGGAATCTTCTGAAGGTAAAATGCCTGGATGCTATTGATGGCAGTCCTGTGATTGATATCAAGCCCTATGCTCCTAGCTACTATACCCTAAGTGAAGTGAAAGTAAGCAAGTGGATGGAACAAATTGAGAGGGAATTTGCCCAGGCTTCAGGTAAAAACACTAAACTATTGATTGATTAAGGAGGTTCTATGAATAAAAAGCTTGTACCAGTCATTCTAGCAGTACTTATTTTGGCAAATTTATTTACGCTCTTATCCTGTACCCAACAATCGGCGGACATCATGGCTGGAACCTCGCTTATCGCCAACATCATCCAGGATATAGCTGACGACAAATTGGAAACTCGCACCCTTATACCGCCGGGTACCTGTCCGGGACACTACGATGTAAAGCCGAGCGATATCGAGGCACTGGCCAATAGCAAAGCCCTTTTTATTCACAATTACCAGGAGAATTTCGAAAATATCACCGGACTGGTTGAAGCTGCAGAAAACCCCAACCTTATTATCAAGGTTCTTAATGTTACAGGCAACTGGATGGTACCCGCGGTCCAGGCTGAAGCAGTAGACAAAATTGCTCAAGCCCTGGGCGAGATAGACCCGGAGAATGCCGCGTATTATGAGGGGAAGGCCGCAGAAAGGGCGCAAGCTATTTTGACTAAAGGTGAGGAAGTAGAAGATACATTATCGGATGCCGAAGTAGGAAACGTGACGGTAATCTGTGCCGAGATGCAGGCAGGGTTTATCAGTTGGGCCGGGTTTAATATCACGGCTACCTATGGCAGACCTGAAGAGCTAAGCCCGGCCGATGTGGAGCAATTGATAATCGATGCTAAAGAAGCCGGGGTAGCTCTGGTTATCGACAATCTCCAGAGCGGCGCCACGGCGACAAGTGAAACTATGGCACAGGATATTGGGGCTGTTCAGGTGACTATATCCAACTTCCCCGGTGGCTTCGAGAACACCGAAACCTGGGAGAAGACAATAGGTAAGAACGTTGATTTACTGCTGGAAGCTTTGAATGAATGGGAGGAACAATATGGATAACACGGTCATCAAGATTCAAGACGCTGTAGTTTCCTACCGGGAAGATGTAGCTTTAGAGGGTGTGTCTCTGGAGGTAAAGAGCGGAGAATTCATCGGCGTTATCGGACCTAACGGCGCTGGCAAAACTACCTTGCTTACAGTAATTAATGGCCTGGGCAAACTGGTTCATGGACAAGCCTGGGTATTGGGGTCGCGACTAAACGGGAGAAATAGCAGTAATTTAAGGAAGCGCATAGGTTATGTGGCTCAGGTAGAAAATATCGACCCCAGGTTGCCCATCAATGTCAGAGAGACGGTAATGGTAGGCTGTTATGGTCGCCTGGGACTATTCCGTCGGCCAACACGGGCTCAATGGGAGACAGTGGATGAGGTGCTGGAAATGGTAGGCATGGCTCATTTATCCCAACGCCCAATAGGTCATCTATCCGGGGGCGAATACCAGAGGGCGGCCATTGCCCGAGCTTTAATCCAGCAGCCTGAGATATTTCTTCTCGATGAGCCGACAGCTTCAATAGATAAAAAAGCTCAAGGCGAAATCTTAAGCCTGATACAGCTTATTCACAAGGAATATCATATGACCACTCTATTCGTCACCCACGACCTTAGAACGCTGCCTTCTGTTTGCCAACGATTGATTCTAATGAAGGATGGTGGGATATGGCAGCAAGGTAGCCCGGAGTCAATGCTCAGGGAAGAGGTGCTGAGTCAGCTTTACGGAGCTCCGATCTCAGTAGCAACTGAGATTGCTTTGTCCCCAGCACTCAAGGGGCTGAGTGCTGAGTCCTCGCAATGACAAAAGAGAGTGTGTCATTGCGAGCCCCGATGTAATCGGGACGTGGCAATCTCGGCAAAGAAGGTGGTTGTTGACATTTGGGAGTTAAGGTAAAGAGGGTATAGTGTTGTCTATTTTACAGTACCATTTCATGCAGAATGCCATTCTGGCCGGGTTATTGGGTGGCATAACCTGTTCTGTGGTGGGCGTCTTCGTAGTTACCATGCACCTCTCCTTTATCGGGATATGTATTGCCCATGCTGCCTTTGCCGGGGCGCTCCTTGGACTCTGGCTGGGGTTTAACCCCTTGATTGGGGCCTTGCTCTTCAGCCTGGCCTCGGCAGCCATTATCGGGCCCGTGGCTGACCGTGGGGAGTTAAATCCCGATACTTCCATAGGCATTGTTTTCTCCTTGATGCTGGGACTTGCTTTCCTCTTCATGGGTCTGATGCCCGGGGCCAGGACCGAAGCCTTAAATATGTTCTGGGGGAGTATATTGACCGTTAATCAGCAGGACATCATCTTTTTAGCTGTTATAACAGGCGTAGTAGTCGGGCTGGTGGCCGCTTTCTATAAGGAAATTCAAGCAGTAATTTGCCATCGGGAGGTAGCTCTGGCCGTGGGCATACCGGCGACAATCATTTTCTATGGCTTGTTGTTTTCCACCGGGGTGACTATAACTGCCTCGTTGCAAAGTATCGGCGGTTTGCTTATTTACAGCCTTATTCTCAATCCCGCAGCCGCTGCCTATCAACTTACTTATAGCTTAAAGCGGATGCTCCTTATCGCTGTTGCTTTTGGGGTTATTTCTTGCTGGGCCGGGCTTGCAGCTTCGTATTTGCTTGACCTTCCCTCGGGTGCCGCCATAGTGATAACCTCGGCTATTATCTTCGGCCTGGCAACGGCATTCTCTCCTAAGAGAAAAGTGAAGAGATGGCAGCAAGTTCCGCTAAAAGGTTAACTTATGCAACTTCAAGAGTATTTCGACCAACTGGCCCCAACATGGGATAAAGAGCTCACCGGGGGGAGGTTGAACTGCCTTGGCAACATCGTCAAGGAATTAGGCATCGAACCTGGAAATTGTGTGCTTGATATTGGCAGTGGTACGGGCGTCCTTTTGCCCTTTCTAGCCGCAGAGCTGAGGGATGGGAAAAAAATTGTCGCCCTGGATTTTTCAGCGGAGATGTTATGTCAAGCGAAAGCCAAAAACTTCCAGCCTGTAGTTGGTTTTGCTCAAGCTGATGTTCTCGCCATTCCCCTGGCTGGTAATTCTGTGGACCTGGCTATGTGCAACAGTGCCTTTCCTCATTTCAGCGACAAGGTCAAGGCACTAAAGGAAATAGCCAGGGTGCTCAGAAATAATGGCCGGCTGGTTATCTGCCATACCATGAGCCGAAAGATGATTAACCAGCTTCATCAGTCCATTGGTGGCGCAGTTGCCAATGACCTTCTGCCCGATGAGTTTCAGCTAAAAGGGCTGATAAAGCAGGCTGGTTTGAAGGTAACCCATTTCGAGGACGGCCCGGAACGATATCTAGTTATTGCTGAGAAGAGCGCCCGCCAAAATTATTGAGCTTCAAGCTCAAGACTAATATCTAGGGCCCTGGCGGAGTGGGTAAGGGCGCCAATGGAAATAAAATCAACTCCGGTTTCAGCTACAGCCCGAACATTGTCCAGCGTAATTCCCCCCGAGGCTTCAATCAAAGCACGGCCGTGAATAGATTTTACCGCCTTACGCATATCCTCGAGATTCATATTGTCCAGCATGACGATATCTGCCCCGGCTTCAACAGCTTCTAAAGCTTCTGACACAGTCCTGACCTCCACTTCGACCTGAGTCTGCCTTGCTTGGAGATTGCTTCGTCGCTCCGCTCCTCGCAATGACAACGGAGCATTTTGCCTTGCTCTGGCTATAATCTCCTTGATATTCAACCCCTGGCTGCGGAGCGCCACCAGATGATTATCCTTAATGAGTATACCATCGCCTAAATTCATACGGTGATTTCTCCCACCCCCTACCCTGACGGCATACTTTTCCAGCGATCTCAAGCCCGGGGTGGTTTTTCTGGTATCCATAATGCGCACCGGCAGTCCTTCGACTCTTGCCACGTAACGATTGGTCCCCGAGGCAATGCCGCTCAAGCGCTGGAGGAAATTCAGGGCCACCCTCTCCGCTTTGAGAATGCTGGCAATGCTGCCTGACACTCTGGCTATTTTACTGCCCGGCTTAACTCCAGCCCCGTCCTCTAGAAGAATCTCCACCTTTAACTCTGGGTCAACCCGATGGAAAACCTGCTTAGCCGCTCCTGTGCCAGCCAGGATGCCTTCCTCCTTGGCCACAATAAAACCAGTCCCTTGCTGGTCGCCCTGTATTAAAGCCTCGGTGGTAACATCCCCCTTACCAAGGTCCTCAGCTAAGGCGCGGTCGATAATTTCTTCCATCTGGGGCTTACTTGCTGCCATTTTTCCTAAAAACGATATGCCGCTGCCATTCTGGCGAAGTCTGTGGGCAATCTGTGCGAAAGTGAGCGCCGCGGCTTTCTTTGCGGAGTAAAGCAGCCTCAGTCACGAGCCGGGCACATAATACCAAATTATTTAGTTCATAGGAGGGGCGGTCACTGGGTTGAGACAGAAGGCTTTCCCAGGTGGCCAAAATGCCTGCCGCCTCTTCGAGGCTTTTGCCAGAACGGATGATTCCTACCTTGTCCCACATGAGGGACTGCAGGTTGGGCAAATTAAGTGGTGGGGCAGTGGATGACGGCTTGCGATTGGAGAGAGAGTGGTGACGGCTGACGGCTGGCGACTGACCGCTCTGAGAAGATGTGGCTATCTCAGTCCTTTGCACTACCCTCTTGCTAAAAACAACTGACTCAAGCAGAGAATTTGATGCCAGCCTGTTAGCACCATGCACCCCGGTGCAAGCGGTCTCGCCAGTAGCAAATAAACCCTGGATATTTGTCTCTCCCCAAGTATTGACCTTCACCCCTCCCATAAGGTAGTGAGCGGCGGGTGCGACGGGGATAAGTCCTTTGGTAATATCCAGGCCGTGGTCCCGGCAAAAGCGATATATATGGGGGAAGCGGGTGGTAATTAACCGAGGTGACAAGTGGGTAACATCCAGAAAAACTCTATCGCTGTGGGTTTTCTTCATCTCATAGACAACGCTGCGGGCTACTATATCTCTCGGCGCCAGCTCAGCTTCGGCAACATAATCTGGCATAAAGCGATGGCCTTCCACATTTCTGAGTATGCCACCCTCCCCCCTGACCGCTTCGGAGATGAGGAAAGGAGCTACTCCGGGCAGGCGAAGAACAGTGGGATGAAACTGGAAAAATTCTATATCGCTTATTTCGGCACCGGCTTCAAAAGCTAAAGCTATCCCGTCGCCAGTGACCACATCGGAGTTAGTGGTATATTTAAACAACTTCCCGGCACCACCAGTAGCTAGGATGAGAAACTGGCAGCCATACTCTTCCGCAGAGCCAGTTCGGCAATCGAGAGACCTTACGCCAGTTACCTTGCTATTCTGGACTAAAATTTCGCTAGCCAGGCAATTTTCCAAGATTTTGGTAGGAGTGGAGCGCACACGGCGACTTAATGTAACCTCGATGTGCTCCCCGGTGGCATCTCCGCCGGCATGCATAATGCGCGGCACACTATGAGCTGCCTCTCTGGTCAAGGTAATTTCACCGTCTAAAGTGTCAAAGGGGACTCCGGATTTGATTAAATCAGCAATGCAATCGGCAGCCTCATCGGTCAAAATACGCACTGCCTCGGCATCACAGAGGCCATCTCCGGCCGCAATAGTGTCTTTGAAGTGGAGTTCGGGAGAATCATCCCTGCCCATGGCAACAGCAATGCCACCTTGAGCATATTTGGTGTTGCAGTCATCTATGCTCCCCTTAGTCAGGATAAGTACGCTGCCCCGTTCTATAGCGAGCAAGGCAATATAGAGCCCGGCAATACCACTGCCAACTATAATATAGTCGTAGTGATTCATCTACTCTACCTTCCCGTCGTCAAGAGGAAAACACAAGTGCAGAGTCTCACAAAGACTGAGCAGATTTCAAAAGCGCATCACGTTCCCAACTTGTTTAATGGTTACCCTGATGTCTCAAGCTCTTGATGTCAAAATACTCCCCCACTACTTTCCTCAACTTCTTCTTTGCCAAGTATACTGCTTCGAGCAACCCTCATTGTTGCTCCTGACTCTACCTTCAGAATTACAGTATCTTCACCGAGCCTTTCAATTTGTCCATAAATCCCGCCAGCTATAATCACCTTTTCTCCCACTCTAAGTTCCTTCATCATTTCCTCGTGTTGTTTTTGTTGCTTCTGCCTCGGTCTGATCATCAAGAAATACATAATGGCAAAAATTGCTACCAAAAAGATAACCATTCCCCATGTGCCTAGACTTTCCATATACCCTCCTTTAATTAATTATTTTTTTAACCTCGCCTCCCAGTGACCAGGGACTTGTTTTCTCAATCTGGATTATTGCTAATTGGCCCAGCCAGTCGCCAGCATCTTCAAAGAATACCAGCTTATTGCTCCGGGTGCGCCCAAACCATTTCCCCTTCTTCCTGCCTTCTACCAGCACCTCCACCTGCCTGCCTTGAAGTTGTGAGTTAATCTCGCTAGCTATAGCCGCTTGAAGCTCTTCAATCTTATTGAGCCTTTCCCTCTTCACTTCCGAAGGAATGTTGTCTTGATATTCCCGCCAGGCAATGGTGCCAGGGCGAGGAGAATAAGCTGCCACATGAACAACATCAAGCCTCATTTCCTTTAGCAGAGATAGGCTGTGCTCAAATTGCTCCTCTGTTTCTCCAGGAAAGCCAACGATTATATCTGTGCTCAGAGATATTTGAGGTATCTTGCGGCGAATGGTATGAACAAGTTCTCTATATCGTTCCACAGTGTACCCTCGCCTCATAGCCCTCAGTATATCATCATCACCAGCTTGAACAGGCAACTCCAGATGCTCACAAACTTTGTTTAGAGAAGCTACAGTGTCAATGAACTTCAGGTTTATATCCTTGGGATGATTTGTCAGAAAGCGAATCCTGGTAAGGTCATCTATGCTGTTTAATTCGTTCAGCAAATCAGCAAGGTCGGGGTGCCTGGGCAAATCGTGTCCGTAAGAATCAACATTCTGCCCCAGCAAAGTTACCTCTTTTACGCCTCGTCTTACTACCTCCTCTACTTCAAAAACTATTTCCTCCAGAGGGCGACTCACCTCCCTTCCTCTCCTGTAGGGGACAATACAATATGAGCAAAAATTATCACAGCCCTGGATGATGGGGATAAAAGCGCATGGCGAGGGAGCCCCGCGAGTGCCATTGCGAGCGTAGCGAAGCAATCTCTGCTCGACAGGTATGCCTTGCTTTTGCCCCCAGTCAATTAGTTCTTGGTAATCACCAGGCTTAAATAGTAGGTCAACGTGAGGAAATCGTCTCTTCAGTTCTTGGGTGGCAGAATCGACCAAACATCCGGTGACAAGTATCTGGAGGTTGGGATTTTTATTTTTTAGGCCTTTCAATAAACCCAGGGTGCCTAAAACCTTATTCTCAGCGCTCTGTCTTACCACGCATGTATTGAGAATCACTAAATCGGCATTGAAAAAAGAGGTCGCGGCTTGATGGCCAACAGAATCTAAATAGCCAGCTATTTGCTGGGATTCTGCCTTGTTCATCTGGCAGCCGATAGTCCAAATAAAATAGCGCAGCATAACGTTATTGCCTTGCCTACTATGTTGGTTGTAAGGTTTAACTTTGGTTTCTTGTTCAACTTTAGGCATTTCGTTTCCCAACAATTATAATTTAAAATACCTCATTTAGGAAAACCAGAGTCTTTTCCAATATAAGATGGCAGAGTTCAGAGGTTTAACGGCTAAATAGAAATACTACTGGATATAGGAGGTGCTGATAAGATTTAAATATCATCTGTGGCCAAGGATTTAGCTTGCAAAGCAACCTCTAAATTATCCCTTTCTGTTTCAGCTCCTTTAGCTTGGACGGTTCCCATCCTAGATACTTGAGATAGATATGCTCATTATCGTAGCCGACCGGTCGGCATACCCACTTTGTCCTTATAGGCGTTTCGGTCATTTTGTGTTGCGCTTGAGCTACGATAAGCTCTCCGTAGACAGGGTCTTGAATCGGGATAAAGATGCCTCTATCCAACCAGTTGGCATCTTTCATGGCCTCCTCAGGGGAACACACTGGGGCCACCACGGGGGTAATGGGTGCCAGACGCCCCTTCTTGGCATATTCTATAGACATGCCCACTAGTTCCGCATTAGTGTATTTGCGTGTCTCGGTAAAGACCAAAGGTGCCCATTTCAGTTGCTGCTCCTTTTCCGTAAAAATTGTCAGGTTCGTCCAATCCGCAGTACCCCACTCATCCCATTTCCCCACCATGTCGGCAAAGGCCTGCCACATCTCCAACCTCAAGCCTCCCAGAAAAACGGCACCATCCTTGGTTGGGGCAAAGCAGTATAGCCAAGCAGCGGTATCCAGGCTACCAAAGCGCTCAGCAACAACACCAGCCCCCTGATACCACAACGCAGCATAGTCATCAAAACGGGCGTAAGCCTCAGCCGTGGCCACATCCAGCGCCTGTCCTTCCCCGGTCATCTCTCTCCAGTGCAAAGCAGCCAGAATACCAACCGCCATAAATGTTCCTGACTGACACCAACCTATCCAGGGGCCAGCCTTGGTGGGAACTGCCCAGGGACATTCATCATAGCTCTTGTCCTCGGGCATAACCTCTCCTGTGCCCGACTGTATCCCTGATCTGGCCTGAGCTATATTATCGTAGTCTGGCATCCGGTTTCGGCTCATGGGGCCGAACTGCCCATAACCCGTTATAGATGCAAATATCAGCCCGGGGTTAATCTCCTTTAGTTGTTCGTAGCCAATACCCCAGTCGTCCATGACTCCAGGTCTATAGGTCTCTATGAGTACATCGGCCTGTTTTACCAGGCTCTTGAATATTTCTCTCCCCTCTAGCTCTTTCAGATTCAGGGTAATGTGAAACTTATTTCTGCCCTCGGTCAAGTAGTTAAGCCCTTCACCCTTATACAACATGCCGTAGGGGGTACAGGTCCTGATAAAATCACTCTCGGGAGGCTCTATTCTCAAAACTTCAGCGCCAAATTCAGCCAAAAGCGAAGAGCAATAGCACCCGGCGAAGCTCTTATAGCTCAAGTCCAGAACGGTTATATCATCCAGAGCCTCAGGTTTGGTATGGGCAATTCTGGGATTATCTCTCTGCTTTACCCAATCCGCCCAAGCTGTTTTCTCTTTCTTTCCCTGGCGTAAACTAGAGAAATCAAGCTCAGCTCCTGGCTGTGATAAGTTCTTCGACGTTCTCAGCCCGGTCTTGCCATCCCAGCCGGATGGCGGTTGGCGTCCCGGCACATCAGCCCATTTGCCCAGGGCACCGCACTCATACAGATGCTTAATCTCGTCTTCACTTTTGCCCAGATGATGCACCATTACATATTCATTATCGAAGCCCACCGGCCTCACCGACCACTTAATCTTGGGCGGGGTCTTAGACATCATCACCGGAAATTCATATTCGAGGTACTGACCAAGGAGAGGGTCATCAATTTCAGTTATAAAGCCTCGCTCTTGGAAGTGTCTATCCTCCGCCACATCCTTGGCAGTGTAAATAGGGGACGCAGCAAAGCCGTGCTTTTCAGCCAGTTCCCTAATTTCCCCGGCAGTCTTGGTCCTTGCCCAATCGGCGATGACTTTTAGAATTTCAGTGGCGTTATCCTCCTGCAATCGAGTCAGGTGGTCTTTAAATCTGAGGTTATCTGCCAGTTCCGGCCTGCCCATAGCGTTGCACAGACCCCTGAACTCCCCTGGAGCCGGTGCTGCTATCGCCACAAAGGTACCATCGCCGCAAAGGAAGGTGTCAGCGGGACATATAGACACGTCCTTGTTTCCAGCGGGCATGGCTACCTTGCCCGTAATCTGCTGGTAGGGCCAGACCCAAGACATTATCCGCATAATGTTTTCACTCTGTGACAGCTCGATGTACTGCCCTTTGCCTGTTCTCTCCCGATAGTGAAGAGCAGACAGTACCGCCACCTCACCCATCAATCCGCCGTAATCATCGCAGGGGTATATGCTGCTCTTAAGCGGCGGTTGGTCAGGGAAACTCGACATCCAGGCATATCCGGAAAACGCCTGGGAGGCACCATCGTTGGAGGGTCTATTCTCCCTAGCATATTGACCCCACTGGCCGAAGCCATTTTTGGCAATGTAAATAATGCCTGGATTAATCTCCTTGACCTGTCGGTAACCAACGTTCCAGCTTTCCATCACGCCCGGTCTCAGGTTTTCTTCAATGACATCAGACTTAGCGGCGAGTTCTAGAAAAACTTTCTGTGCTTCAGCTTTATGCAAGTCCAGACCAATCCAGTATTTGTTGATGTTACTGTGAACAAATACCGGCCCGTACCCCTTAAATAGATAGCCAAAGGGAGTCATGTCACGACAGGTATCCCCCATAGGTGGGATTTCACACTTAATGACTTCAGCACCCATCGCTGCGGTAAAACTTGGTCCCGAAGGACCTAGAATGAGAGTGCACACCTCGAGTACCCTGATACCTTTTAATGGTAAAGGCCTAGAGTGCTTCTTTTCTTTGTAATTCTTCCATGTTTCTTCTGCCATAACAGGGGGCTATTCACCTTTCTCGAAAATTATACCTCACCGGTGCCCATAACATGGCTAGTTTTCCTCAGATATAACAGTAAAGGCGAATGAAAATGACCCGTCGAGCAGGATACCTCCCCATGAAGTTGGGGGTTATTGTTTTAACGCCATGCGGCTAATGGACCTTTTTCTCGTATCCTTTCCAATATCTATCTCTTATCTCGTTTTTCTTTATTTTGCCGCTGCCAGTCATAGGCAGGCTATCCCAAAACTCTACCGATTTCGGTTTCTTGTAGCTCGCCAGATGCTCCTTACAAAAATTGATTATCTCGTCTTCAGTAGCTGTCATCCCCTCCCGCAAAACTATCACCGCTTTTACCGATTCACCCCACTTTTCATCAGGTACTCCTACTACAGCCGCCTCTTGTACCGCGGGGTGGGTATATAGGACTTCCTCCACTTCCCGAGAATAAATGTTCTCTCCACCACTAATTATCATGTCCTTTTTTCTGTCCACGATGTAGATATAACCATCCTTATCCATCCTGCCCATATCACCGGTATGAAGCCAGCCACCTTCCATTATTTCCGCCGTCTCCTTGGGCAACTTCCAATACTCTTTCATCATCCGGGCACTGCTGGCTACTATTTCACCGACCTCAACTACAGGGACATCGTGACCTTGCCCATCAATAATCCTGACCTCACCTTCCCCGGGCGGCTTACCTACAGACTCTAATCTCTTGATTTCCTTGGCTGACCCCTCTATGTTATGGTCTTCTTTCTTAAGTATGGTTATATTGAGGGTTTCAGTCTGCCCCAGTAATTGGAAGAAGATTTTGCCAAAGCGCTCAACACCACGCCTTAACGCCTCAAAAGGTATTGGGGCTCCGGTGTAGGCTAAAGTGCGCAAACTACTGAGGTCGTATTTATCTAAATCTGGGTGGTCCAACAATCGGATTATCATCGCTGGTACTAAACAGGTATAGGTTACTTTCTCTCTTTCGATAGTCTCCAGAATTGGAATTTCATCAAATTTTTTATGAACTACTATCGTGGCACCGTAGGCAAAAGCAGGAAACAGATAGGCTGCAGAGCCGCCAACGTGAAAGAAAGGCATTACACATAGGGCGATATCATTAGAACTAAGGTCGCGGTGGGGCACCATAATCTCGGCTATCATACTTTTGTTAGTATGAACAGCTCCCTTGGGTCGTCCCGTGGTACCGCTGGTATAAATGATGCAGACGGGGTCGTCCTCTTCTACCTCCCCCACCGGCTCATCGGGGGGGAAGCTGCTGATTAACTGTTCATAGCTCGCCATATTCTCCACAGCCGCATCAAGGCAGATAAAATTCTTGACCCCACCGAGCTCATGGCGAATAGGAATAATAGTGTTGACAAATTCCTTTTCTAATATTAGGGTGTTGGCTTCAGAATTATTTATCAAATAGACTAGTTCCCTGGCCACAGATCTATAATTCAGTGTCACACAAACCATTCCGGCTTTGCCAATGTTAAAGACCTCAAAATACTGAGGGCAATTATAGGCCAATATGGCTACCCGGTCTCCCTTTCTAACCCCCATGCTAGCTAAGGCATTTATGAGGCTATTAACTCTTTGATTGAACTGCTTAAAGGTGGAGCGCTTGCTTTCAAAGATAAAAGCCGTCTTATCTGAGTATGTCTGGGCGTTTTTGTTAAGAAGTTCCTTTAATGTTTGTATTTGGGAAAGTTCCTTTTCTTTATAGTTCTGCCCGGTCTCTTGTGTCATAACAGTCTGTTTTCCTCCTTTCTCTTCACTTTGCCCCGTTGCCCAATGGAACTCGAATTGTTTGAGTCGAGATTACCGTCTCAATGTCTCTATATCTCCACATGGTAACAAGTTAGCTTTTCCAAAATTGTAATATTTTACCAACTCCCCCGTATTTGTCAATAAGTCGCATTCTGCAGTTTCGTGACATCAGTCAGGACTATTTACTTTTATTTTATAGAAGTTGATTAATTACTCGAGCTTCCAACCGAGTCTTGAGTATAAAACTGTACCGACAAGGAGAAGTGCGAAAGAAAGAGCTATAGTCAAAGCTATCTGACTGGAAGTTAAAGGATTATACGCAACCATATTTGGTCCGGCCAGTAAGTGTACGATTGATGCTTGTGCTGAAGAAATGGGATAGACTCGAGCAAACGTCTGAAGCGGCACCGGCAGGCCCTCGTATGGAACGAATAGGCCTGATAAGGCAGATGTTATTACAGCAATGCCGACCCCTGTCATAATTGCGCCCTGAAGGTTCTTAATCAGTGTGCCAGCCATAAGGCCCACTCCGGCAGAGGCACAGATTACCAAAAAGACGAAGCCAATCGCCTGTAGAATCTCGACTCCAGCTCCCGTGAAACGTGCGCCGACTGCGGTACCGATTACTATAACCAGAGCTGCTGCCAGCAAAGAAAGGGTAATAACAGCAGAGATTCTACCAATGAAATCTTTGTAAGGTTTTATGGGCATTGATTTCAGCTTGGCAAGCAAACCGTTTGCCCTGTCCCCAGCGATACTGGCCGGAAGGTTAGACATGCCGGCTATCATCAGAGCAAAAACCATCATTGAGATGGCAATAGAACCCTTAATATAAGGAATAACTTGTTGAGGGGCGCTACCTGTAAATGAGAAGCTTCCAATAATTACCCAGATTATCGGCCAGGCTATAGTCCAAAACAGTGCTGCCTTCTCCCTGAGTAGCTCCTTAACAGCCTTGGTATAGGCTGCAGATATCTGCCTCAATTATCCGGTTGCCTCCTGTAAGTGCCTTTCGGTCAGTCTGAAGAAGACGTCTTCGAGGGTGGGCCTCGCCATTTCGATACGCATCACCTTATGTCCAGCCTGGTCAAGGCTCCTTACCACATCGGCCAGTACTCTATCGCCATTGCTTGAGTAAATCTTGTAGCCAGTCTCCGATTCAGCTACCTTTCCATTGATGCTATAATCCTTTAAAACCGAGAGCACACTATCGGTCTTCCCAGCCGTCTCCACGGTTATCACATCCTCGTCAGCATGTTTCCTTTTGAGTTCATCAGGAGTGCCTTCGGCTATCATTTTGCCATTGTCTATTAAACCCACTCTTGAGGCTAGCTCGGCATCGCTCCCGATATGAGTAATCAGGATAATGCTGGTTTTCTTATCCATAATATCCTGAATCATACTGAAGAAGGCTCTTCTGGCAGCAGGGTCGAGTCCAGTCGTCGGCTCATCCAGGATAAGGACCTTTATGCCAGGGAAAATTGCTGTGGCAACTTCTAACCTTTTCCTCATCCCACCAGAGTACTTAGCCACTCTCTTATCCGCTTCCTCAGAAAGCCCAACACTTTGAAGCATTTCAACCACCAGTTGATTTGCCTGACTCCGCGAATATCCCATAAGACTAGCGAAATACACTAGGTTTTCTTTTCCTGAGAGCTTGGGCGAGGAGAAATTCTCCTGGGGTACATACCCTATGCATTCCTTAGCCTGCGTCGGCTTCTTTCCATGAACTTCAACAATACCGCTATCCTGCGTTTTCACCGCGGCAATTATCGAAGCCAGTGTAGTCTTGCCCGAACCATTTGGCCCCATCAGGGCGTAGAACTCGCCCTCTTGCACATCAAGGTTAACTCCATCAAGCACACGTCGGCTATCATATTTCTTGACTAGATTCTCTACGTGTATTGCAAGCACTTAGAAATGCCTCAATTCTGTAATTGGATTCGGTGGAATATGCATAGAAACTTCAATGACACAATTAAGCAGTATTATACCTTATGAGTCGACTTATTTATATAGACAGTTGTTTACGAGCTCTGTAACGTGCTGGAAAGTGAGGAGTGAAATTAAGCTCAGTGCAGAACTCAAGACATAGGGACTTTGAGGTGATGTATTGTACGAAGATATGTGCCCTGGACCGACTGGCCAATGCCAGCTTTAGGTATCTTCTCTCCTTTTATCCTAGAATCTTCTCTGCCTCTTCCTTATCTGCCTCCATCACGTGGGGTATACTGGAGACCTCCGCCGCCTCATGAGTGAGGGCAACAATATCACCACGGTCAAGAAAGTCGACGGCGAACTTGCGGCTTCCAGCCATGAGCTGGCGTAGTCCTTGGGCAAGCCGCTCGTAATAAGTGTAGAGCCCAATCGCTGAAGTTGGAATCCTCTCATAATCTTTGCCATATTCTCTTTCCAGCCCCTCAGCAGTAACAAAGATAGCTTCCCTCGTTTTGCCAAATCGCTGGAGATAAACAGGAAGTTGTCCGCTGTTTATCGATTCACCGATAGTCTTACCAACCATAACCGCCGCGAGAGGTGCTCTTGCCATGCCTATTGCTTTCACATAGGGAGCACAAAGTGCCAAGCCCTTAAATAGCTGGTCTTCCAAAGCAAATCCACCTGCAATTACAATGTTAGGCACATATTCGCCTTTCTGGGCCAAGCGACTGCAATATTTATAGAGCAGCGACCATAGTTCTACACCAGGTACACCCCACTCATTCATCATGCGCCACGGGCTCATGCCGGTACCTCCACCTGCAGCATCAACGGTGATATAGTCAATCTTTGCCATAGAGGAGAACTTGACTGCACGTGCAAGATCCACAGGTCTGTAGGCGCCAGTCTTCAGCGATACATATTTGGCGCCAGCCTTCCGCAATTGAGTGACAGTCTCGAGGAAGCCCTCTTCAGTAACCATACCAACCCGTGAATGCCTCTCAAACTCAGTAAAAATGCCATTCTTGAACTCCTCTATCGTAGCAGGATCAAGCGGGTCAGGAAGGACAATATAGCCCCGTTTCTTGAGGAGCTGTGCCTTTTCAAGGCTCATGATTTTTACCTCGCCACCTATATCCTTAGCTCCTTGTCCCCATTTCAATTCTACCGCATTGACCCCAAGTCTCTCTATGGCATACTCCAGTACACCAAGGCGACTGTCTTCAACATTTGCCTGGACAACAATAGCACCATAGCCATCGCGCTGCCATTCCTGATAAAGCTTCACACGCCTCTCGAGGTCAGGCGAGTGAATAACCCTTCCATTCTGTATTTTCGCGCCTACATCCATGCCACACACATTCTCGCCGATGGTGAGCGGTATCCCAGTAATTGCGGCACCAATGGCTAAACCTTCCCAGTTCTGAGTGGCGATATTTGTGGAACCCAGACCCGCAATGAGTAGAGGCAGGCGCAACTTGATTCCTTTATCCTGACCTAATCTCGTCTCAAGGCTAACATTTGGGAAGATAGCCCTATCCGAGTCTGCTTCTATGCCAACAGCGCCAGCAGCTGTTCCCATTATGTTGAAATGCGATAAATCAACAGGATACGCCTTTTGTGATGCGGTTGTTATTATTCCGAATGGCTGCGGGTAAATAACCTCGTGACCACGGTATGCGCTCTTACCAATTTCGCACATACCGATACAACCCTCCACACAAGTGACACACATCCCGCTTATGGGGCACCAGTCACCACCCGTCCTGTTCTTGCTCAACGTAGCAGCTGTTGCGTTATACCTGGTTAATGTCATTTCTAACCTCCTCTTAAGTTAACTTTTACTGTTTTCTTAATTTCTTAGCTAATAAACCTTGTGACCTGATGGACCAACACTTTGTGAACATTCTGTGCAAACAGGACAAGTCTCTACAGGTTTAAGGTTCTGACATGCCCCACAAAGACCGTCTATCAAGTTGCCTGCCATACAGGCTCGTTCGTTAACTGGGCATATCCACTCACAACCACCACAGTTACGGCACTCCGCTGGCTTTACTTCAAAGGCGGTGCTCACTCTCCGGGATGTGCCGCGGCCAACAAATCCGATAACACCAGACCCCATCTGTTCTGCGCAGAATCTCACGCAAAGTCCGCATAGAATACAGCCCCTATCCTTTATCTTGAAACGGACCTTGTTGACACCCATACTTGCTGCCATATCTTGCAGCGTCTTAGAGTTTGGACAGGAAGCAAGCAGTAGTTCAATTATCAACTTGCGCACTTTCTTCACCCTCTCTGAACTTGTGAGGATAACCTGTCCCATCTCGACTGGCAGAGTACAGGACGCTTCCAGTGACGAACGATTGCCTTTAACTACCTCGACCAGGCAGATTCGACAGGCTCCGTAAGCGCTGAGGCCGGGATGATAGCAGAGAGTTGGAATGATAATGCCCGTCTCTCTGGCTGCTTCCAGAACCGTAGTTCCCTCCTCTGCTTTTACCTTTATACCATCAATAGTCAGTTCAATCATTCCCTTCCCCCTTTACACTACTATAATTGCATCAAACTTACAGCTGTCACGACAAAGTCCACATCTTATGCATTTCGACTGGTCGATTGTGTGTGGCTTCTTCTTCTCTCCAGAGATTGCCTGCTGCGGACATTCCTTGAGACACACCCCACAACCAGTGCATTTCTCCTCATCTATTGTAAAGGTAATAAGAGCTTTACAGACACCTGCTGGGCAGCGTTTCTCCCTTATATGCGCCTCATATTCACTACGAAAATATTTGATGGTTGATAGGACGGGGTTGGAGGCTGTGGTGCCAAGGGCACAAAGGGATGCCTCTTTTAACAGGTTACCAAGCTCTTCCAATAGCTCAATATCTCCTTCCTTCCCCTTTCCTTCCGTAATATCCGTGAGAATATCCAGCATACGGTCAAGTCCTTCACGGCACGGCACGCATTTGCCGCAGGACTCTTCTGTCAGGAATTTGACGAAATATCTGGCTATGTCCACCATACAGGTGCCCTCATCCATGACTATCATGCCACCCGAGCCCATCATTGATCCCACCTCGGTAAGCCTATCGAAATCAACCGGTAGGTCAATGAGACTCTCAGGCAGGCAACCACCTGATGGACCACCTGTTTGGATAGCTTTGAATTTCTTGCCGTGGGGGATGCCACCCCCGATGTCATAGATAATTTCCTTGAGCGTAATGCCCATTGGTACCTCAACGAGTCCAGTATTATTTATCTTACCCACCAAGGAAAATATCTTCGTGCCCTTGCTTCCATCAGTACCGATTTGTGAATACGAGTAAGCACCACGGTTAATGATGAGGGGCACATTTGCCCAGGTTTCCACATTATTGAGATTAGTGGGTTTGCCATAAAGTCCCTGTAGGGTGGTGTGGATATGCTTGGGCCTTGGCTCTCCAACTCTTCCCTCCAAGGAAGCCATGAGTGCCGTGGACTCCCCGCAGATGAAGGCACCCCCACCGCGCGAGATTTTTACATCAAAATCAAAGCCAGAGCCGAGTATATTCTGACCCAGAAAACCGTACTCCCTTGCCTGGCTCAAGGCTATGCCAAGATTCTTCAGAGCGAGTGGATACTCAAGCCGCACATAGACATAGCCATCGTGTGCCCCCACGGCATAGGCACCTATTACCATACCTTCCAAGACACTATGAGGGTTCCCTTCGAGAAGGCTCCTGTCCATATAGGCGCCAGGGTCGCCCTCGTCGGCATTACAGATGACATAGCGGATACCATCTGAAGATGGAGCATTGCGGCAGGACTCCCACTTTCTGCCTGTGGGGAATCCTCCACCACCACGCCCACGTAGGTCGGATTTCTTGATTTCTTCAATTATCTCCTCTGGCTGCATGTTGAAGAGGGCTTGGGACAGAGCCGAGTAACCGCCTGTAGCAAGGTAGTCCTCTATGTTTGTGGGATCAATAAGGCCATTATTGCCGAAGACGAGTCTTTGCTGTATTTTGTAAAATGGAACATCTTTTTCAAACTGCGCCTTCTCTCCGCTCACCGGGTCAACATAAAGGAGCCTGTCGATAATGTTGCCTTTTACGACCGTCTCCGCAATTATTTCAGAGACATCGTCTGAACTAACGCGCTGGTAGAATATCTTTTGGGGATGCAGTACCATTAGTGGACCACGTTCGCAGAAACCATGACATCCTGTCACTTTCAATTCGACTTGCTTGCTTAACCCTTGTCGCTTTATCTCATTCTTGAATGCTTTGGCAACATCCTCGCATCCGTACGCATGACAGCCAGTGCCTCCGCAGATTGAGATACAGGGCTTTTCTGGCTTGCGCTGGCTCAGTATTTTGAGCCGCAATTGTTCTAGTTCAACTGGTGACCGTAATCTCTCCATGTCTCCTGTCTCTTACTGTCTTTTTGTATTTGCTAAGCACTTTCTTAACTTTTCTGGGGCTCACTTGCCCATGGTACTCATCATCTACGACCACGATAGGTCCTAAAGCGCACGCTCCCAAACAATTCACCGTCTCCAGTGTGAAGCGCATGTCATTAGTGGTGTTGCCGGGCTCGATGCCTAGTTGCCTTTTCACTTCATCCAGTACGGCTGGAGCACCGCGCACATGGCAGGCGGTACCGAGACAAACGGTCACTGTGTGCTCACCCCGTGGCTTCAAACTGAATGCCTTAAAAAAGGTAGCCACACCACAGATTTGTATCAAGGGAAGACCCAACTGGCTCGCTACCGCCCTTAGAGTATGTTCTGGCAGATAATGATATTCCGATTGCACATCCTGAAGTATTGCGATGACACTATCGTGTTTGCCACCGTATCTATCCACTATGGCCTTCACTTTTTCATAATCGTTTACCATTGCATAAGCACCTCTCCCCGTACTTTTCCTGACCTTTTCATTCCTACATTTTTACAGATATCCCTTTCTCAGCCAAATATTCTTTTGCCTGAGAGATGGATATTTCGCCGAAGTGGAAGATAGAAGCGGCTAAGACTGCCGCCGCTTTGCCGATTGTTATAGCTTCATAAAGATGCTCAAGCTTGCCTGCTCCTCCCGAGGCAATAACTGGAATGCTGACGGCTTCGGCCACAGCTCTGGTCATCTCCAGGTCATATCCTTCCTTTGTGCCATCGGCATCTTTGCTGGTGAGCAGAATCTCCCCAGCCCCTAGCTCCTCCACCCTCTTCGCCCAGTCAACAACGTCTATCCCTGTGGATTCACTACCACTCTTGACTACGACCTCTAATCGAGGGAGACCAGTCCCAGCAGGATTCTTCCGACCATCGATGGCAACAACAAGTTTTTCCTTGCCAAACTTATTCGATGATGCTTTTATCAGCTCAGGAGTTTTAACCGCAGCCGTATTTATCGATACCTTGCTCACGCCGAGATCAAACAAAGTCTGCATGTCCTCAAGGCTAGCGATACCACCCCCCACAGCAAAGGGAACCGTAACCACCTCACAGACCCTTTTAACCCATTCAAAACGTGTCTTTCTACTCTCCACAGTAGCGAAGATATCAAGGAATACCAGTTCATCAGCTCCTTCTCGGCAATAAGCCTCCGCTGCCTCTATAGGGTCTCGGGCATCCCTCAGATTCACGAAGTTTATTCCCTTGACCACTCTGCCATCCTTCACATCTAAGCATGGTATGATTTTCACTACATTCATTTCATAACCTCCAGAATTTAATCAGGTCTTGGTATTCCATCACGGTACTCATAGCATAATTTTCCACTTCTATGCCGGATTCAACAGCAGCAGCTACAGAGTTAAGCCCTCCTGTGAGGATCATGCCGACCTTATTTAATTCCACAGGAACCTCACACACAGACTTGCTCACCTCGCCCATCATAAGCACTCCACCTAGATTAGCTTCTTTTAAGCCAGCAACGACCTTTTCTGCTTCGGGTTGGCATAGAGCTGGTATTTCTCGGAAATTTGCTAAAATCCTTCCCTTCCCTTTTCTAGCCACTTGACCAACGCTAGTCATCTTACTGGCAATATATATCTCTGAAGGGTCTAAGGATGAACCTGAATAGTGGATAAGCTCCACAAATCGCAAAGGCTCATGGTTCTTGATTTGAAGGATGCCACCAAACTTGGAATCCATTGGGACACCAGCCTTAAGCAGAGCGCCATTGACTACAATGCTACAAACAGTGGCTAGGCCTATTTTATCCTGGGGCACGATTATTCCCCCTAATCTTTCACCCTGGCGAGCCAAAGCCACAAGGTCACCGACACAAATCCCGGCCTGAAAAACTTTTTTCATAATTTCGGTCGCCTTCTTAAATTGCTTCTCAGGGAAAAAGGAGACATTAACAGGAACCTTGCCTTGATGCTTATCTAGGTCAAAGTCCGTCTGATAGGCCAGAAGCTCAATTTTGGAAGCTACAAAACCAACCTTGTCGCTGACTAGAGCACTCTCCAATTCTTCACGGCCTAGCTGCGTAATTAACCTCCCATCTCTTCCCCTACTCTGTGTAAACCCGCGTTCATCCATTAGCTTAAGGTGGTACCGCACCGCCCTTTCACCTAGCTCAACCCCGTGGTCCTTCAAACTCTGCGCAATAACCCTGGCTCCAAGAGGCTCCGGCGAGCCCTTCAGAATTCTCATGATGGCGATTGTCTTTCTTTCTACGTCCTGTGTTTCAAAACCCACGGTAGCACTCCGATATTCTAGGTAATAGGAAACCGTTCTCCACAATATCACAATGAAGTCATGCTTGTCAACTATAATCCGTTCCTATTATTTTTTTCAGGATACCGATTAAGAGCTTGCTTAGTTCTGTTGCTTGGTGTATCATGAGCCTTGGCCCAAGGGATAATCCCTTGAGTCTGTACTTGAAGCACGAGCTTAGACATCAAGAATCGATTCAGGAAATCGGCAAGCTATGAAGGTGGGGGTTCTCGCTCTACAGGGAACGTTCATAGAGCATATTGGCATTCTGCGGCAATTAGGTGTGGAGGCCCCTCCAATTCGCTTGCCCCATGAACTCGATACACTGGATGGGCTTATTATCCCCGGTGGGGAAAGCACTACCATGCTGAGGCTCATGGGGAGTTTTGGGTTGCTTCAGCCCATAAGGGAGATGACTCAAGATGGTTTAGCTATTTGGGGGACCTGTGCCGGCATGGTCTTGCTTGCCAAGAGTATCTCCAATTATGAAATGGAGACTCTAGGCCTCATGGATATGATGATCAGGCGCAACGCCTTTGGCAGCCAGATTGATAGCTTTGAAGTAGACCTGGAGATACCGCTTGTGGGTGAAGAGCCATTCCATGCGGTTTTCATTCGAGCCCCGGTTGTCAAAGAAGCCGAGCCAGGTGTAAAAGTCCTGTCCCGTCTTCCCGATAGCACCATCGTCGCCGCCAGGCAAAATCGGCTGCTGGCCTGTGCCTTCCACCCGGAGTTCACCGACGACTTGAGGTTCCATAGCTATTTCTTGAATATGGTCAGCCAAAAACTGTCCCACAACCCTGAGGACGGAATCCTTCAAGGTAGCCAGCTTGGGTCTTGAGGGATGGTAAGCTCCTGGAAATTGTAGAAAGGTAAGTCTCTTGTTTCGAATTGAGGTCTCAGTAAAGGCCGGTTTCCCCGACCCCGAGGGAGACAGGCTGGAGATGGATATCCGTGACATCGGCATCACGACTGTAAAACAGGCTAGGGTCAGCGATGTATATCTTCTGGAGGGAGCACTGGATGAGGCAGAGGTGGAAAAGATCGGCCGGGAGCTACTGGCTGACCCATTAGTTGAAGACTTTTCCTGGGGTGAGGGGCCCTTATCTCGTATCGAGGGTGGGGATGCCCACGTTATTGAGGTGGCCTACAACCCTGGTGTGACGGACCCTGTGGAGGAGAGCGTCGGCAAGGCAATCCGCGACCTCGGCATAGCTACGGTTACGTCAGTGAAGACCGCCCGTAAATATTCCTTGCGGGGCGATCTCTCGGAGGAGACCCTTCAATCTGTCTGCGATAAACTGTTGGTCAATAGCCTGATCCAGCACGTGGTCACGAAGCGGGAGGCGGTTGCTCTCCCCTCCACAACCTACAAATTTGTCTTAACTACTGTAGATTTGCTTAACCTGGACGATGACGGTCTGATGGGGGTGAGCGAGGACAGGCTCTGGTTGAATCTAAGCGAAATGAGGCGTATAAAGGATTACTTCTCAAGGCTGGGTCGTAATCCCACCGATGTGGAGCTTGAGACCCTGGCACAAACTTGGTCTGAGCACTGCATCCACAAGACCTTCAAGAGCAGAATCAGGCTGGGTCAGCTTGTTGTCGATAACCTGCTTAAGAGCACCGTGATGAAGGTCACCGAGGAGTTAAAAAAGCCCTGGTGCCTTTCGGTTTTTCGGGACAATGCCGGCGTAATAGATTTCGATGGCCGCTATGCCGTCTGTTTTAAGGTGGAAACGCATAATCATCCCTCGGCGGTGGAGCCTTATGGAGGGGCAGCGACGGGGATAGGTGGTGTCATTCGCGACATCTTGGGGACGGGGCTGGGGGCCAAGCCTATCCTGGACACCGATGTGTTCTGCTTTGCTCCTCCTGATTTCCCAGATGATAAACTCCCCCGTGGTGTGTTGCATCCTCGCCGCATTTTCAAGGGCGTCCGCGCCGGCGTGGCTGACTACGGGAACCGACTCGGCGTACCCACGCTAAACGGTGCTATCCTCTTTGACGAGCGATACATAGGCAATCCCTTGGTCTTCTGCGGGACAGTAGGTCTGTTACCCGCGAGCATGAGCCAGAGGGGCCAGCAGCAGACTGGAGACTTGGTGGTTCTGGTGGGGGGCAGGACCGGACGTGATGGCATCCATGGCGTTACCTTCGCCTCGGGAGAGCTTACCAAGGAATCGGAGGCTATCTCCGCCAGCTCAGTTCAGATTGGCGACCCCATTACGGAAAAGAAGCTGATAGATGTTCTCCTCAAGGCGCGGGACCGGCAACTATACCGGCGGATCACCGATTGTGGAGGAGGTGGGCTTTCATCGGCGGTGGGGGAGATGGCTGAGGAAACGGGCGTGCGTGTTTACCTGGAGCGAGTCCCTCTGAAGTATTCGGGGCTCTCCTACACAGAAATATGGATATCTGAATCTCAGGAACGAATGGTGCTGGCTGTGCCACCAAACACAGTTGATCAGTTGATTTCTCTTTTCCAAAGTGAGGGGGTGGAAGCTACCGTCATCGGAGAGTTCACCGATACTCGAAGGCTTGAGCTTTTCTACAAAGGCAATCTGGTTGGCGACCTCGATATGGAGTTTCTGCATAAAGGGCTGCCTCAACTGGAGAAAGAGGCTGTCTGGGAACTGCCACAGCATTCAGAGCCGGACTTCCCTCAGCCAACTGATCTGAGTGAAGACCTGTTGCGTATTCTGGCCTCGTGGAATGTTTGCAGTAAAGAATGGGTGATACGCCAGTACGACCACGAGGTACAGGGCGGTAGCGTTCTCAAGCCCCTCACGGGGGTAAACAATGATGGCCCCAGTGATGCCGCCATCGTCAGACCGATACTCGATTCAGATATGGGCATCGTCGTCGCCAACGGCATCAATCCCAAGTATGGGGATATCGACCCGTACTGGATGGCCGCCTCCGCTATAGATGAGGCGTTGCGGCAAATTGTGGCTGTTGGGGGCAGCCTTCGGAGAATAGCGCTGTTGGATAACTTCTGTTGGGGCAATCCAGACAAGCCGGACAGACTGGGGGGTCTAGTGCGGGCGGCGCAAGCCTGTTACGATGTTGCTCTTGGCTATGAGACTCCCTTCATCTCCGGAAAGGATAGTCTCTATAATGAATTTGAGACCGAAAAAGAGAGCATCTCCATTCCCCCCACGCTGCTCATCTCCGCAGTGGCGGTGATAGATAATGTGGAGAGGGCGGTTACAATGGATTGCAAGCGAGAGGGCGACCTAGTCTACATCATCGGCGCCACACGGAATGAGCTTGGCGGCTCACAATACTACGGCATTCATGGTTATGTAGGGAACAGAATACCTAGGGTTGACTCCAAGAAAGGGAAGAAACTCATGGATGCCCTCAGCTCTGTCATGGAGAAGGGCCTAGTCAGGGCCTGCCATGACCTGAGTGAGGGAGGCATCGGGGTAGCTGCCGCCGAGATGGCCTTCGCCGGAGCGTTAGGGATGGTGATCCATTTAGGGCAAGTGCCATTGGGCGAAGCCATGAATCGAGACGATTATGTGCTCTTCTCCGAATCGAATACCAGGTTCCTGGTAGAGGTAGCCCCGGAGGACAGGCACCAGTTCGAGGGTATGATGACTGGGCTCGATTTCGCCGCCGTCGGTCAGGTTACAAGCACAGGAAGGCTCGAGGTCTACGGTCTCAATGGGGAAATAGTGCTTTCGGCTCTCATTGCTGAACTCAAAGATGCCTGGCAGAGACCTCTTCGCTGGTAGGACTTGACATGATGATTAAGGTAAGGACACTGATACTGCGGGCCCCGGGGACGAACTGCGACGTGGAATCCGTCTTTGCTTTCGAACGAGCCGGGGCACAGGTGGACTTGGTCCACGTGGATGAGCTTATCCGTCGTCAGAAGTCTCTTTCCAATTACCAGATAATGGTCATCCCCGGCGGTTTTACTTATGGGGATGATATCTCGGCCGGGAAAATCCTGGCCAACGAACTAAGACTCAAGCTAGGGGACGAAATTCAAAAGTTTATTGACGATGGCAGGCTCATTCTGGGGATCTGTAATGGTTTTCAGGCCCTGGTGAAAGCTGGCATGTTACCTGAGTCAAGGGGTGAAAACTCGCAATCGCTAACCCTAGCTGGCAACGATTCCGGCAAGTTTGAGTGTCGCTGGGTTTATCTCCGCGCCAATAAAACAAGCCCCTGCATTTTTACACGGGGAATAAACCTTATGTATCTTCCAGTGGCTCATGGAGGGGGCAAGGTGGTAATTGCCCCGGGGGCGCTAGAAGAGCTAAATGTGGCACTTCACTACGCTGATGATACAGGAGACATTCGGGCTGGGTATCCTCACAATCCCAATGGTTCAGTGAACAATGTAGCCGGCATCTGCGATGCTACTGGTCGCATTTTTGGGCTGATGCCACACCCGGAACGATTCATCCGCTGGACGCAACATCCAAGGTGGACCAGAGAGCCCAAGGGGGATTATGGGGACGGCTTCCGCATTTTTCTGAACGCTGTGGAGTGGGCCAAGAGCATTTGAATAAAAAGGCGGTCTATCTTGCATTAGCCTCTGTAGACTACGGAAAATGCTTATTAATGTTTGCTATACTATTTGTTGCCATAAGGAGGCGAATTGCACAGCATAAGGGTTGGCATAGCTCAGATTAATTCCACTGTGGGCGACCTCAGCGGTAATACCAAAAAGATAATGCAATCCATTGACCAGGCGAAGTCGCTAGGAGTTGACCTGCTAACCTTCCCAGAACTAGCTATAACCGGCTACCCCCCCGAAGATTTGCTGCTTAAACCACAATTCATTAAGCAAAACAGAGAAAGCCTTAATAAAATAATAGAACGCAGCTCAGATATAGCGCTAGTGGTGGGTTTCGTTGACAGCGATGGCGATATATACAATGCCGCCGCAGTGCTCTATAACAAGAAGCTGGCAGGTATTTACCATAAGATCTACCTACCCAACTATGGTGTGTTTGATGAGAACAGATATTTCCAAGCGGGAACCAACTACTCTATTTTCAACATTTATGGTGTTGGCATGGGCATAACTATCTGTGAAGATATGTGGTATGAAGCCGGGCCAGCACTTGTACAGGCCTATGCTGGAGCAAAGGTGCTGATTAATATAAGCGCTTCTCCATATCATGCCGGAAAAGGGCTCTTTAGAGAGAGGATGCTTGCTACCAGAGCATCAGACAGTTTAGCTATTGTTGTCCATAATAATTTGGTGGGAGGGCAAGATGAACTTGTATTTGACGGCAATAGTCTGATTATCAATGAAAAAGGAGAACTCATTGCTCGGGGGAAGCAGTTTGAGGAGGACCTTGTAGTAGCTGATTTGGATGTGGAGTCAGTATTCCGCTCGCAGTTGCATGATCCTCGGCACAGGAAAGAAACGCCATGGGTCAAGGAGAAACTAAAAGAAGCTACCAAGATAGAGGTGTCAACTGAGTATCCGGCAAATGCCAAGCCTCCTTTGTCACCAAGACGAGTCGAAAGGTTGGATGAACTTGCTGAGATTTACCAGGCCCTTGTTCTCGGCACCAGAGACTATGTGCGCAAAAACGGCTTTGAGAAAGTAGTCATCGGTTTATCCGGTGGGGCTGATTCAAGTCTGGTAGCTGCCATAGCAACAGATGCTCTTGGTGCTGGCAATGTCATAGGTGTTTCCATGCCCTCTCGCTATTCATCGCCGGGCAGCAAATCAGACGCTGAAGCTTTAGCAAGAAATCTAGGAATAGAGTTCAAGGTAATACCCATTGAGAAAGCGTTTAGCTCCTATTTGGAAACACTGGCGGAGCCTTTCAAGAATACTCAACCGGATGTCACCGAGGAGAACATCCAGGCAAGAATCAGGGGCAATATTCTCTTTGCCTTGTCCAATAAGTTCGGCTGGTTGGTGCTTGCTTGCAGCAATAAAAGCGAGACGGCTACGGGCTATACCACCCTTTATGGGGATATGGCTGGAGGCTTTATTCCCCTGAAGGATGTCCCTAAGACATTGGTCCTCGAATTAGCCAGATACAAGAATCGCCAGGCTGGGAAAGAGGTGATACCCTCTGCTGTCTTAACCAAAGCACCATCGGCTGAACTAAGACCAGACCAAAAAGATATCGATACCCTGCCACCATATGAAGTATTGGATCCTATTTTAAAGGCTTATGTGGAAGATGACGTGACAATTGACCAGATTATAGCCATGGGTTTCGACCGTGACATAGTTACAAGGGTAGCTCGCTTGGTAGATCGGAACGAATATAAGCGCCGTCAAGCTGCCCCCGGTATAAAGATAACTCCCAGAGACTTTGGCCGAGATAGGAGATTGCCCATCACTAACCAATTCAGGGAGGAGTAGCTTGAGGAAAGTCGGCGGTATTTTGCTGGCAGTCGGCCTAGGCATTTTGCTAGGCTGGGGGCTTTATTGGTTCTTTCGTCTAGCTTTCCTATCATTGCCCTTGCCAGTTAAGATTGCTATTGCGGCGATAGCTGTAGGGCTTATTATTCTTCTGGCATCGCTAGGTTGGGAGAGATATCGAGCGTCCAAGGAGGAGAAGGAGAAATTCAAGGAGGTAGAAAAATGATTGTAGTTACCACAGAGCAGATAGAAGGCAAAAAGATAACGGAAACCCTTGGTTTGGTTAGAGGCAGCACTATCAGGGCCAGGCATATGGGGCGTGATATTATGGCTGGCTTGCGCAACATCGTTGGTGGTGAAGTCAAGGATTACACCGTAATGCTGGCACAGGCTCGGGAAGAGGCATTACAGAGGATGATTGAGCGAGCCGAGAAAATGGGTGCTAATGCCATAGTAGGTACCAGGTTTGTAACCTCGATGGTGATGTCCGGAGCTGCCGAGATGGTAGCCTACGGAACAGCAGTGAAGGTGGCATGATTTTGAGTTGGTTGATGTCCAGATTTTTGCAGTTGCCTGATTTATAAGGCACGGTTGCCCAATTTATTGGGAACTACATTTCTAAACAACCTCTCCCTTGAGTACGTATCTACCCTTTCCATAACTTGGTTTAACTTTCTTCAGAATGGTAGTAACCGGGCTATATTCTAGAGATTTCAGGTTAGATTTTAGACGATTCAAATTGATAATTGGACAGGGGGTGGATTTTATGATATCATATCGCAATTTATGATCAGGAAAGGAGGGAGAAAATCTCAGAAGGAGGACATGAGATGTTGTGAGTCAAGGAGGATGAGATTAATCCGGGGCTATCTCTGTGCTTTTCTCTTACGCTAACTGGATCACCCTGTTCATAATGTACTGTTCATATTGTTTAAATCCTAATTCTAATTTTCAAGGTTTTTCAAATGACCAAAAGTTAATTTTCCCTACACACCCCAAAAATAACCCCTCGACCGAATATTCATTATTCCCAGATTCTGCCCTATACGAGTCGAACGCGTTAACGCGTAAAATACCAAATGGAAGGAGGGCTATAGTAGTATGTTGGTTACTGATGGCAGTCTCGGTGCCGATATTGAAATCGACAAAGATCAAATATGTCACTATATAGGATATGATGATAAACAAAACCTCTCAGCACGTATTGCATCTTTAATTGATGACTATGCAGAGCACGCTCATTACCTTATTAACCCCTTGCATTCATATGTCATCAAGGATGTGGAGTGGGCTCGAGGCTCCATCGCCTTGATTGAAGGTTCGGTTATCTTCAAAAGCCGAATTATCGCCCGGTTGCTGGAGCGTTGTTCCCAGGTGGCGATATTCGTGGTGACAATAGGAAAATACCTGGAGGAGACAACAGCTCAACTAGCCAAAGACGGGCTCATACTCCAGGCAACTGTCTTGGATGCAATAGGTTCGGATGCTGTGGAGAAGGTGACGGACTTTGTCCAAGATAGAATAAAGGATATAGCCGAGGCTCAGGGACTTGTCGCCAGCCAACGCTTTAGTCCCGGCTATTGCGACTGGAATGTAGGTCAGCAACGGATGCTCTTCTATGCTCTAAATGGTAATACATTAGGGATTCGCTTGACCGGGGAGTGTCTAATGGTTCCCCAGAAGTCAATTTCGGGCATTATCGGTATCGGACCCTCAATCAATGATGTAGAGAACTACAACCCTTGCAGGACCTGCACGAAACAAGATTGTCCAGGAAGGAGGTAAACTCGAGGATAATGACCCGCAAAGGACTGGAGGGCGGCAGTTTTAAGGTTCTAACTGAAGATTCTATATTGAAGGTACACCAGACTGCGATGCAGGTGATTGAAGAGGTGGGCTTTGAGGTGCAGTCGGAAATGGCATTGGAGCTTTTCGAAGGAGCTGGAGCCAAGGTAGATTGGGGAAAGCACTTGGTGTTGCTGAAGGAAAGCAAAGTCAAGGAGCTTATTGAAGCAGCACCATCGGAAATTAGGCTCTGTGGACAGGATGAAGCACATGATATTATTTTGGGCGGCCGGCGGGTGTATGCTGGAACGGGTGGCACGGCACTTTATGTCTATCAGCCTGATGTTAACCAGAAACGACTGGCGAGCATGGAAGATCTGCGATGCATTGCCAGGTTGGTTGACAAGCTGGATAACATCCACTTTTTTCTGCTGCCGACATATCCCAATGAACTGCCTTTGGAACAGGTAGATGTAAACCGGTTTTTCGCCGGACTGGATAATACCACCAAGCATGTTATGGGGGGTGTTTATACACTTGATGGCGCAGAACAGGTGATACGGATGGCACAAACCGTTGCCGGCTCTGCTGAAAACCTCCGCCAGCGTCCCTTGATATCCATGATAGCATGCATTATAAGCCCGCTAAGGATAGACAGGACATATGGCGATATGATCGTGACCATTGCTAGAAATGGCCTACCCGTAGCTTGTCCCTCTGAACCTTTGTGCGGTGCCACCTCACCAGTTACGCTCGCTGGGACCCTTGTAGTTCAAACCGTAGATTCGCTGTTGGGGGTAATGCTTACCCAGATTGTAAACCCTGGGACACCGGTCCTCTTCGGCTCGGTCGCTACAAATACTGACTTGAGGGACCTAAAGTATCTGGCAGGTTCAGTTGAGATGGGTTTGCTCAACGCAGCTGGCGCACAGATGGCGCAGTTCTATCAACTTCCTTTCTATGCTACTGGTGGCATGACCGATTCTAAAGTTCTCGATGCTCAGAGTGGCTATGAGTCTGCTTTGACCAACCTGCTCTGTGCCCTTTCAGGAGCTAACTTCATTCATGATGCTGCTGGGCTTATGGAGTTCGCAATGACTGTGTGTTATGAAAAGTATGTCATGGATAACGAGATACTGGGCATGGTGATGAGAGCTGTGGATGGAATCAAAGTGGATGATGACACTCTGGCCTTTGACCTCATAAGGCAGGTAGGACCGGGAGGTGATTTCGTAGCTGCCCGACACACAAGGCATTTCATGCGGAGCGAGCACTACCAGCCGTCTCTGAGCGACAGGAATAGCCAGGAGGAATGGCTAGACAAAGGCGGAAAGGTGACATGGGAAAGAGCTTCAGAGATTGTAAATGAGCTCCTGGCTCAGCCTAAATACAGCCTTCCCTCGCCAATAAGACAGCAAGTATTATCACAAATCAAGGGGATAATTGCTTGAAATATGCTTGTAATCGGAGAGAACATAAATGCAACAAACAGGTCAGTTGCTGAGGCAATTGCCAGGAGAGACGAGACGTTCTTGGTAAATCTGGCTAGGGCTCAGGCGCTAGCCGGAGCTGATTTCATCGATGTAAACGCTGGCAGCGGTAACGGCTCATTACAGGAAGCAACTGCAGCTATCAAGTGGCTGGTGGGAATAATCCAGGTTGCCGTTGAGCAGCCACTAGCTATCGACAGTGATTCTCCGGAAGTTATCAAGACTGCACTACAGGAATACCGTGGTGAGAGATTAATCATCAATTCGGTCACTGCGGAGCCAGCGAGTTTGGAATCTATCGGCCCATTGGTAGCTGAGCGGCGGGCTTGGGTAATAGCGCTGGCTATGGGAATAGAAGGAATACCTGACCGAGTTGAAAAGCGTCTGAGTGCCTGCGAACGGATAATGGCATACCTGACTGGTTTTGGGGTAAAGTCAGAACAAGTATTATTTGACCCGCTTGTATTACCTATCGCTGTGAATACACGTCAGGGATTGGTCACGTTAAGGACCATAGAGCAAATCAAATCACACTATCCTGATGCCAAGGTAGTTATGGGACTGAGCAACATTTCATATGGCCTGCCCGCGAGAAAAATAGTAAACCGCGCTTTCTTGCTAATGGCTGCTTATGCTGGCTTAGATGCAGTAATTGTTGACCCACTTGATAGTAAAGCGATGAGTCTTATCAAGGTAGCCGATATGCTCGTAGGGAAGGACCCTTCATGCAAGGCGTACCTGAGGGCACATAGGAGGGGTAACATAGTAGATTGAACCCGACGCAGCTTTCAAGGTGCCGATAGAGACCATATGGTTCAATATAATTTTGAGTGAGCATTTACAGTGTTATAATTGATGTCCAACAAGTCAGGCAGCTTAATAAATTACTGAAACTGGAGGATGATAATGCCAGAGGACATAATCAGCTTAATCCAAGAAAATATTATCCAAGGGAGAATGACCAAGGATGACGAAGGCATAGATGAAGAGATGGTGGGTCAGCCCGGCGTTACCGAGCTTATTGAGAAAGGCCTTGCCTCCGGCTTGAGTATTAAAGACATAATCACTAAGGGGCTCTCTGGTGGTATGAATATTGTTGGGCAAAAATTTGAAGCGGGGGAATATTTTATTCCTGATATGCTAGCTTCGGCACAGGCAGTTGGAGCAGCCATGGAAATACTTGAGCCATATCTTGCCGGAAGTGGTGTTAATGTCAAGGGTAAGATAATTGTGGCTACGGTAAAAGATGACCTTCACGATATTGGCAAGAATATAGTATCCATTCTGCTTCGTGGGGCAGGATATACTGTCAAAGACCTGGGAAACAATGTTGACATTCAGGTCATTGTAGACGCAGTAAGGGAGGAAAAACCACAGTTCCTAGGTTTGTCCGCTCTGCTCACCAGCACCATGGCTTGCATGGCAGATGTGATACAAAGGCTTGAGGAAAATGGGCTTAGGGATCAGGTTAAGATTATAGTCGGCGGAGCACCTGTCTCAGAGGAGTTTGCTAAAAGCATCGGTGCTGATGGATATGGCGCAGACGGCTTTCAGGCTGTAGCTGTGGTGGAAGCTCTTGGTTCTGACACAGGGAGCTAGAATAGCAATCATTCTATTGCAGACTTATTATCTTAAGGAAGGAATTGGTGCCAAGAAAAGGAATACTTATCGATAGGCCTTATGAGAGGTTGACCAGGAAGCAGGTGGAGCTAATTCACCAGGCTTCCATGCAAATACTGACTGACCCCGGGCTAATAAGCTTCAACCGGGAAGCGGTGGATATACTCCATAGTCATGGCGCAGTCGTTGAGTCTATTGCTGGTGACCATCAGAGCTGGAAGGTAAAGATACCAGAGCAGTTGGTATTAAGTGCGATGGATTCAGCTCCCAAGACCGTGAAATTGGGGGCTCGGAATCCAGATAATACCCTCATCATGAATGGTGACGAGCCCAGAGTGTACTTAATCACCGGTTCGGAGACCAATATCTGGCTGGACGTCGATTTTCCTACCTATGTGAATAAGGCTGACTCTACCAAGGAAATTAGAGTACCTGAGTTCAAGCCCAGGCGAGGTACAGTTGATGACTTGTGCCAGTCAGCCCATGCCTGTGAGCACCTGGAGATGGTTGATGGCTACATTCGCACCGTGAATATCCAGGACCGCGATATAACCGAGGATAACAAAGACGTCAATAAATTTTTCGCCTCACTCAATAACAATACTAAGCATTTTATGAGCGGGCTGACCAGTCTAAAGCAGCTTGACAATGTGGTGAGAATGGCAGAGCTCATCGCTGGAGGCAAAAAGGCGCTTAAAGATAACCCCATTATCTCGTTTATCACCTGCCTGGTTAAGAGCCCGCTCCAGTTTGTCGATGATACAACAAGTACTTTCATTGAAGTATGTCGCCGAGGATTGCCAATCGTTGTGTCATCGTCACCACAAGCGGGCACAACCGCACCGATCAAGGAAGCCGGTATCATGGCTCAGATAAATGCGGAGGTATTGGCAGGCATAACACTGGGGCAACTGGTAAAACCGGGAACCCCGGTGCTCTACGGCAGTGTGCCGGTCAGAGCCAGGATGGACACCCTGGGTGATTCCTACGGTTCTGTCGAGACCAGTCAGTACAACATCGACTGCGTTCAGATGGCACATTTCTACGGGCTTCCCAACTACTCCACTTCCGGCGTCTGCGACTCGAAGATTCCTGGTCAGCAATCATCGATAGAGAGGTTATTTTCGGATATAGTGGTCACCATGTCAGGACCTCAGTTTTTGCACTGTGCCTTTGGACTGCTGGATTGTAATTCTGTCTTCTGTCTGCTCCAGGCGGTCTTGGACGACGCCCACTTCAAGATGATAAAGTTTTTCTTACGGCAGCCGCGGATCGACCAGATGGAGCTAGAAGCAATGCTGAAGCAGATACGGGAGGTGGTGGCTACGCCCCAAAAGCTGTACATAGGCCATATTCGTCCCCTGTTGCGCAGTGGGGAAATATCGGGGTTATATCCTTTTGAAGGAAGTGGTGAGACGGACGAAGTCTTCGAACTTGCCTATGAACGGATGAAGGAATTGCTGGCAAAACCGGTGGAGCACATTGATAAGAAGACAACTGCCAGAATATTCGAAGAAATTCCCGGCATACTACCACGGCTTAACATATATGAAAGGGAGAGTTAGCATGAGCAAGGATATAATTGCGGCAATTAAGAAGAATGTGATAGAGGGAAGAAAGACGCAGGAGGATGTGGGAATAGATGAGAGCCTTGCCGGAACACCGGGCGTGGTGGAACTCACGCAACAAGCTCTTGAGAGTAATATCTCCCCAGAAGTAATAATAAACGAGGGCTTGACTACTGGGATGGAAGTGGTGGGTGACAAGTATGCTACCGGAGAGTATTTTATTCCGGACATGCTTGCCTCGGCTGAAGCGGTAGGAGCGGCGATGGATATCCTGAAGCCAATACTGGAATCATCGAACGTGGAGACCAAAGGGAAATTCGCCATCGCTACAGTGAAGGGAGATATCCATGATATCGGCAAAAACATCGTTGCTATCCTGTTGAAAGGCGCTGGTTACGAGGTGCATGACCTGGGAGCGGACGTGCCTACGGAGGAAGTGGTGGAGTTCGTGAGAGAAGAAAAACCGGGATACTTGGGACTATCAGCCCTGCTTACCACCACCATGACTGAGATGGGCGTGGTTATCGAAGCTCTTGAGGAAAACAAACTCAGGAGCAGTGTAAAAGTGCTTATCGGTGGTGCCGCTGTCTCCGAGGTGTTTGCCCAAGAGATAGGTGCTGATGCCTACTGTATTGATGCCTTCGACGCGGTCAGAGTGCTCGATAGCTATCAATAGACAGTCTAGAGCATAGATGTAGTCAGTATAAATACGTGCGACAAAGGAGTGTTGTATGGCAAGCATAGCTGGAATATTTTCACTGAACGGAGACGTGCTGGAGGGATGCGGACAAGAGGTTGGCAAGATGCTGGAGCGGATGCGGCACCGCGGTCCAGACAATACGATCGTTCGGACACTGCCTAACCGCCACGGCGCTCTAGGCGCCAATGAGGTCAATTTGACACCGGAGAGAACCTGCGGCACCTCGCTCTCAAGACCTCCGTTCATCGTTTTTGATGGAGAATTGTTCAACGAAAGAGCCCCAGGCCAGCATGATGTTGAGCTGTTCAAGGAGTTTTACGAGAGGCACGGCAAGGAGTGTTTCTCCCTGCTCGATGGAAGCTACACGTGCGCCATTGCTAACGCCGCAGGCGAAGTGATCCTGGCGCGGGATTCTGTGGGTGCTAGACCTCTCTTCTACGGGTCGGAGCATGGCTTGTTGTGCTTCAGCAGCGAGATGAAGGGACTGATAGACCACATTCGCTTTGACGTTAATGAGTTGCCTCCTGGCTACATCTACAGCACCAACGAAGGACTGAAGCCATTTGAGCCTTTTGTCCCTGACGTGCCTGAGCCGGGAACCATGGAGGAAGCAGCTATGACCCTACGTCAACTGCTCATAGAAGCGGTGCAGAAAAGAATGCCAGGCGTACTGGGCGTCTCGTTGAGCGGTGGCCTGGACAGCTCTATTGTGGCCGCCATCGCCAAGGAGTACAATCCGGACCTGCACTTGTTCACTGCCACCATTGACAGCGCACCCGGCCCTGACCTAGAAAATGCTGTGTTGATGGCTCAATTCCTCGGTCTGGAGCACCAGCTTCACATCTACCGCATAACCGATTCTGACATTTGCGATTTGATTCCCCAGCTAGTTTGGCACCTTGAGAGTTTTGACGAGGATTGTATATCGGGCATTATCTCCAATTACTACGTTGCGCGCATGGCAAAGGAATACACCGATGCTATCCTGGTTGGTGAAGGGGCCGATGAGCTATTTGGTGGATACCGTATGGTTCTAAAAAACCCCAAAGTGACCAGCGATGCACATCGAGAGCAGCTTGCCCAGAAGTTGCTGGACATCGCCTACAACACTGCTCTGAGGCGTCTTGACCGGGGCTGGATGGCGAAGGCTGTGGTGTATCAGGTACCATTCCTGGATGCCAAGGTTGTCGCTTTCGCCAAGAAGATACCGATGGCCTGGAAGATTTACGGTGAGCAGCAGATAGAAAAGTTCATTCTACGTGAGGCGTTCCGCGATATGCTTCCTGAAAAGATTACCAATCGTGAGAAGCTCAGGTTTGCTATGGGGGTCGGTACAGATAATGTCATGGACATGCTGGTGTCCAAGATAATCGATCCCGAAGAGGTAAAGAGGCGACCAAAATCAGCCTATGGCATGCCATTCGCTACGTTCAAAGAACTCCTCTATTACGACGAGTTCTTGAAACTGTTCCCGCCTGCGTATGAGAAGCAGACAGTGCGGTGGGACCCCTTCAAGTGAAAATGAATGTGTAGCGTGACATATACAGTCTTGGGCACTACACTCGCAAGTTGAGCAAGCCCTGTATCAGCGTGACCGCCTCAGCCGGATGGACACACAAATCGGAGCGCGAGGAGCGTTACCCAGTTGACTTCCGCTCCAACTTGTGGTTTCATAGCGACCAATTACTCCAAGAATCAGGGGAATTGATGCGTGTTAGGGACCAAGCCATAGTAAATTGCGGGCAGCACCAAAGGTTATGTGAATCCCACTAATAGGAGGCAAAGATGGTTCTTACGAATGAAGAAGTACTCAAGTTTGTTAAGGCTCAGAGTATTGAAATGGTGGACTTCAAGGTTGTCGACCTATTCGGTCGCTGGCACCACGTGACTATCCCTGCAAGCCAGTTGAGTAAGTCAACGTTCACCGATGGTATCGGGATAGACGCCTCTAGCTATCCTGGCTATAAGAAGGTTACAGCCGGAGACATGAAAATAATACCAGACAATACCACTCTCATCATTGACTCCTTTCACGACCTTAAGACGCTCAGCATAATATGTGATATCTTCGAGCCTGATGGGACACCATACCTGAGATATCCACGCAATGTTGCCAAGAAAGCAGAGCAATATGTAGCCTCAACTCAGAAAAAAGTCGCTCTGTTTAGCCCGGAGCTTGAGTTCTATGTCTTTGATGAGATTAGATATACCTCAGGCATAAACGAGGCATCTTATTATCTCGATTCGACAGAAGCCTTTTGGAACACAGGAAGACAAGAGAACCCAAACTTGGGATATAAGTTCCCCCCACAGGCAGGATATCACGGCATCCCACCCGCAGATAGCACGTTCAACTTAAGGTCGAAGTTGGTCAAGCTAATAAAAGAGTCTGGCATACCAGTGAAATACCACCATCATGAGGTAGGCGCAGCCCAGGTGGAGATAGAGGTGCTACACGATACCTTACTAAGGGCAGCAGATGCAGTAATGCTGATGAAGTATCTAATCAAGAATATTGCCTATCAGAGTGGTAAAGTTGCTACCTTTATGCCCAAGCCGCTTTACCAACAAGCTGGGAGCGGTATGCATGTCCACCAGTATCTATCTGATGGCAAATTTTCACTATTCTATGATAAAAACGGCTATGCTGGCTTGGGCCAACTGGCCTTAAATTACATTGGCGGCTTGTTGAAACACGGCCCAGCACTCTTAGCATTTACTAATCCCAGCACCAACTCTTATAAAAGGCTTATCCCTGGCTATGAAGCCCCGGTGAATCTTTTCTATGCTGCGGCAAACAGGACAGCAGCAGTGCGTATACCTATGTATGACGTTAATAGACAAAGGGCAAGAATAGAATTCCGCCCACCTGATGCAACCTGTAATCCATATTTGGCTCTCTCAGCTATGCTGATGGCGAGCCTTGACGGAATTGAGAATCAGATAGACCCGGCTGCCGAAGGATTTGGCCCCTTTGATGTAGATATTGCCGAGATGCCAGAGCACCAGCGAGCTAATATTAAGGCTCTACCCAGCTCTTTAGAGGACGCCTTAGATGCCCTGAGAGAAGACCATGACTTTTTGTTAAAAGGCGAAGTGTTTACTGAAGATTTGATAGACGCCTGGATTGAATATAAGCTTAAAAGGGAAGTAAATCCACTACAGGCAAGACCGCATCCCTACGAGTTTGAGCTATATAGCGACATATAGTAAGCACAAGGGGAAATAGAAGTGCGCCCAAAAGGAGAGAGTGTGACATCTATTGGCGTTGATATTGTGGAGATAGAGCGTGTTGAATCGGCAATCAAGCGGTGGGGAGAGCATTTTTTAAGCCGGATTTACACCGAAACGGAGCTCAGGACTTGCCAGGATAGACTTGTGTCCTTAGCGTCCAGATTTGCTGCCAAAGAGGCGGTGATGAAGGTCCTGGGAACAGGTGGGATAGGTATTGGCTGGCGTGAAATTGAGATTCTCACTGGCGACGATGGCAGCCCATCGGTCAAACTTTACGGGCAAGCTTTGAATAAGGCTATAGAATTAAACTTAAAAGAGGTCTCTGTTAGCCTTTCTGATAGTAAGCAGCATGCTGTTGCTGTGGCTATAGGTATATAAAGTCCTTTATTTTAACTCTCTTTTTAGTTTCTCCATTACTTTGGCAAACTCCTGGCTGTATCTTTTTTCTTGGTCGGAGAGAAAATCTCGCCATTGAGGAAGCTGCTTTATCGCCTCATCAACACTCAGTTGAACAACCATGGTGTTTTGTCCTTGCTGAACTTGTTTTACCCTTAGTTGGGGATTTCTTTCTACTTCAGTTCTTATGCCATTGTAGGCTTGCTCTATTTCTGCCCTATACCTCTTTTGTAAGTCCCCCATCAGGTTTAAATTTAGCTCAACTACCGAAGTATTCTGTTCTTCCTTGAGGGTCTCTATGGCTAAAATTCCGTCTTTTTTCCTTTGTAGCTCGGCTGGAGCGCTCCCAAAACTAAGGGAATCTATCAGTCTCATCTGGGCTTCCCTCAAAAGGTATGGTTTGCCTTCTTCCTTTAACCTCTTCCACAAGCTTTCGGGGTCAATCTGCCCTTGGTAAAATTCCGAGAGTAAAGAGTTCACCTTCTCAGAATCTACCATTTTCTCTTTTTCTTCTTGAGTCAACTCACCAATCCTGGCTAATCTTTCTCTAGCGATTGGTGGAAGGTCTTTCTCCCAATTTCTCATTGCCTATCTCCTCATAAATAGGCGACGACTATTTTGCACCATACAGGCGATAAGATAGTATATAATATGAAATCAGATTTGGGGAGTGCGATGGGAATCAGATTTTATCAGGAGCCGCAGCTTGAGAACCCGATTTTGGTAGCTGGTTGGCCGGGAATAGGAAATATCGGGATAATCGCTGTTGACACTTTAAGAGGGATATTAGAGGCAGAGGAGTTTGGAGAAATTGAACCTTGGGATTTCTTTTATCCCAAGCGGGTCTCAATTAGGAAGGGAATCTTGGAAGACTTAGAATTTCCCAGCAGCAAATTCTACTTCAAGAGAACGGAGGGAAAAGATATAATATTTTTTATTGGGGAAGAACAGCCCACCGAAGGGGGGAGGGTTTATGCTGAGGGAAGAAAAGCCTATCACATGGCTAACCTGGCTTTGGATGTAGCCGAGAAATTTAAATGTCGCAGAGTTTATACTTCAGGAGCGGCTGTAGCTTTGACCCACCATACTACAAAGCCAAGAGTCTGGGCTGTGCCCAATAGCGAAAGTTTAATCCCTGAGATAAGAGGATACGGGAACACTGTACTCATGTCCGACATCGAAGGAAGGGGAGGACATGGAAATATCACCGGCTTGAATGGACTCTTGCTGGGAGTTGCCAAAAAGAGAGGTTTTGAGGCTATTTGCCTGATGGGCGAGATACCAGTATATCTTCAGGGACTGCCTCTGTCCTACCCTAAAGCTTCGAAGTCTGTGCTGGAAGTCCTCAGCCATAGCCTAAAAGTAGAGGTTAACCTGGGCAAATTGGATGAATTAGACCAAGAGGTAGAACAAAGAATTGAAGAATTTTACCAGCAAATCCCCTCGGAAATAAGGGGACAACTGGATAGATTGAAGCATGTGACTTATGCTCAACCGGCTGAGCCTGGGCCGATTACCGAGGAAGAAGAGAAAAGAATTATGGAAGACGTCGAGAAGTTCTTCAAAAAGCGAGGTGGGCGAGGTTGAGCCAGGAATATACTTTCAAAATCTATAAGGAACCAGACCTTCGCCGCTCTTCTTTAGTGCTGGGTTGGAGCGAAGATATGAGCAATTTGGGACGAAAAGCTACTGGCTACTTGAATCGAAAGCTGAAAGGGCAAGAATTTGCCGAGATTGAACCAGAGGATTTCTTTTCCCTGGGCGGAGTTGCCATAGAAGGTAATCTGGCCCAATTTCCTGAAAGTAAGTTCTATGCTTGCCAGGAACATGAGCTGGTGACTTTCCAGAGTGACTCTCCCTTGGCTGGGTGGTACAAATTTCTAAACTCAGTTTTGGATGCGGCTGAGCATCATTGCCGGGTAAAAGAGTTATATACCATCGGGGCCATGGTTAGCTTTAGTGCTCATACTGCCCCCCGGCAGTTGCTTGCTGTGGTTAACTCAGCGGAAATGAAAGAAGTCTTGGGCCAATATGAATTGGCCAGGGATTTGGATTATCAAACTCCACCTGGTGAAAGGCCAACCTTGAATTCCTTTCTGTTATGGATAGCTAAGGGGAGGAATATTCCAGGGGTGAGCCTGTGGGTGCCAATACCTTTTTACCTGGCAGCGATGGAAGATGCCCAGGCTCAAAAGAAAGTCTTGAGCTTCTTGAATGAAAGATTCGACCTGAAAATTGATTTTAGTGATTTGGACCAGGAGATTCGAGAACAGAATGAACAGTTAGCTCGGGCAAGGTCTCGCTTTCCTCAAATCGACGATTATATTAACAGGCTGGAGAGCAACCTTATGCTATCTGAGGAAGAGAATGGAGAACTAATTAAAAAAATCGAAGACTTTCTAAGGGAAGGAGGCTGAGCCTAATTTAGGCGAAGGAAATTTTATCAAGATGCTAGCCAAGGTAAAAAGCGCTGCTGTGGTGGGTCTGGAGGGAGCCGTAGTGGAGGTAGAGGTGGATTTATCACCAGGCTTACCTTCTTTCACCATCGTTGGACTACCGGACAAGGCAGTCCAGGAGGCCAGAGAAAGAGTAAGGTCAGCCATAAGAAATTCCTACTACAAGTTCCCTAACAGGCGTATTACTGTCAATTTGGCTCCAGCCGACTTAAAAAAGGAAGGCCCAGCTTACGATTTACCCATAGCCATAGGCATACTGATGAGCTCAGGACAGCTAAACGCCGACCTCACCAACAGTATCTTTTTAGGGGAACTCTCTTTGGATGGCAAGCTACGCCATACTCATGGAGTATTGCCCATGGTGTCTTTAGCCCGTGATAAAGGCTTATCTACTATATTCGTACCTTGTGATGATGCGAAAGAGGCTTCCCTTATAGACAATATACATATATTCCCCGCGGAATCGTTAGCACAGCTGGTTGTCCATCTTCAAGGCGAAGTAGGCATCCCGGAGTACCACAGCGAGCTAAATTGGGAGCAGGAATTTCGTCCCAGTTATGCCTCTGACCTCAGTTATATCAAGGGTCAGGAGCATGCCAAGAGAGCTCTGGAGATAGCGGCGGCGGGAAGACACAATATCCTCATGTGTGGCCCACCGGGAAGCGGCAAGACTATGCTGGCTCGCTCCTTGCCTTCGATACTTCCCTCGTTGACTATGGAGGAGGCTATCGAGGTAACCAGGATTTACAGTGTTAGTGGATTGTTGCCGCAAGACACTCCAATCGTTGTAGAGCGCCCTTTTCGCTCCCCTCACTATACTATTTCCCATGCTGGCTTGGTGGGTGGGGGGCAATGGCCAAGGCCCGGGGAGATAAGCCTGGGGCACCACGGGGTGCTCTTCCTGGATGAATTCCCTGAGTTTGGGCATGTTACTCTGGAATCGCTGCGCCAACCCATAGAAGATAGAACAATTACCGTCAGCCGTGCTCGTGGCAGTGTTACTTTCCCTGCTAGCTTTATGCTGGTCGCAGCTATGAACCCTTGCCCCTGTGGGTATTATGGCGACCCGTTTAAGGAATGTAAATGCTCGTCAGGAGAAATCTCTCGCTATCATAAAAGGATAAGCGGACCATTACTGGACCGCATTGATATCTTCGTTGATGTTCCCCATATTGATTATGAAAAACTCACTGAAGATAAGCCCGGGGAAAGCTCGGATAAAGTCAGAGCTAGGGTCAAGGCGGCACATGAAATACAGCTTGGGCGTTTTCAAGGGACAAAGCTGAAGTGCAATGCTGATATGACACCCAAGGAGGTGAAGGAGTTCTGCACGGTGGAATCAGCAGCCCAGAGCCTGCTTCGCGCTGCCATGAAGCAGCTTCATCTCACCGGCCGCGCCTTCCATCGCATCCTCAAGCTTTCCCGCACCATCGCCGACTTAGAGCACAGCGATATCATCAAGACACACCATATGGCTGAAGCTCTGCAGTACCGGCATAAGGAAATAATTTAAGCCTGAAACCTGGCCCCGAGGTGTGAAGGAATCCTTTCCTTCACAAGAATATTTTCAACAAGCTCTTGACCAATTGCTACCTATCAAGTGTTATAATGCTCTTAAACAGATAAGTAGCAGACGAGTAACTTTCTTGGAGTAGGCGGAGCATACATTGGTTATCACAGTGCCGGCGAGAAGGCACTTTCAGAGAGGCGTCAGGCGTGGTTGTCTGGAAGGAAAAAGAGTCCCCTAACTAAACCTGTGAAATAAGCCGTTTTGCTTCTTGCGGCTAACTTACAGTGTTAAAATGGGTATCAAGTGCTACTATGAACGAGTAGTTCATTTAGTGCGACAAGGAGGCCAAGGACAATGGAGCATATCAAGAAGACATCGCGGAAGCAGGTAGGTAGGAAATTAAGAGCGCAGTTCATCACGGGGATTCTCATTGTTGTGCCGATCGGTGCCGCCATATTGATACTGCGCTGGCTTTTCTTTGCCATCGACAACATTCTACAGCCTGTAGCCGAGTCACTATTAGGTTACACAATTCCTGGCCTGGGCTTGGGCATCACAGTAGTGTTAATCTACTTGACTGGACTTGTAGCGACCAATGTTATTGGAAGAAGACTGATTCGTTATGGTGAGTCTCTATTGGCAAGAGTGCCATTGTTTCGATATCTCTACACAGGCATCAAACAAATTTTGCAAAGCTTCGCTACTCCTCGTGAAGGTGGATTCCTGCAGGTGGTACTGGTGGAATTCCCTAAAAAGGGTATGCGAGCTATAGGCTTTGTAACGAGTGAATCACGCGTCGAGTCTGGTGAGAAGCTGCTCAGCGTCTTTATACCGACTTCCCCCAACCCAACATCGGGCTATCTAGAAATAGTAAAGGAAAATGACATTATTCGAACCAATATATCAATTGATGACGCGCTAAAAATGGTCTTGTCTGCCGGCAAAGTATCACTGCAGGAGGTCACTGATAGACTGGGTGCCGAGAGTTAATCGCCCACTCATTTCATATGAGTCGCCATTGGTCATGCTTTAACCAGTTAACCTTGTGGAGACCAATGTGGATGTCTATCACAGAAAGATACTGCTGACGTTCGTACCATCTCAAAGCTATTTCAACACACTTTGCCGAAAAGCCCCTCGCCGCCCTCCAAAATGCCATGACAGGCTTAAGGCGCAAGAATTGCACCAATAATCAGCAGTATAATACCAACGATAAGGGAAATCCTGCCTCCTATTTGCCAGGCGTGTAACCAGAAACGCTCGTGTTCATGGGTTATAGTCTCCTTAATATCTCTTCGGGTTAGCAAAATAGAATTGTAGTATTTGTTCTTTTCCCTCTTGTTCCAGAGCATAAAAATAATCCCCACAAGAAGGAAACATCCTCCCATCACTAAGATAATTTGGTAAGTAGCCAGAGACATTTTACTCAACCTCCCCCCTCAAGAATTTAAAAATTCTGAGATGACTCTACTTAACTTCTACAGTCGCTCCAGCAGCTTCTAATTTCTGCTTTGTTGTTTCGGCCTCTTCCTTGGGGACGCCTTCTTTTACTACCTGTGGAGCAGCTTCTACCAAATCCTTAGCTTGCTTTAATCCTAGAGTGGTCACCTCACGCACTGCCTTGATAACTTCGATTTTCTTTTCGCCGAAGCTCTTTAAGGTGACTGTAAATTCTGTCTTCTCCTCCTCCGAGGGTGCCTCTGCTGGCTTGCCAGGGGCAGCTGCCGGCGCTGCTGCTACCGCCACAGGGGCAGCACTAACCCCGAATTCATTCTCCAGGCTCTTGACCAAATCAGCCAGATCCAGCACTGTCATAGTCTTAATGGCAGCGATAATTTCTTCCTTGGTCAAACCCTTGGCCTCTTTCTTTGCCCTTGGAGCTTCCTTTACCTGTTCTTCCTTAACCTCCTTCTTTACCATCGGAGCTTCCTTTGCCTTCTCTTCTTTAATTTCTTCCTGTGCCGCTGGAGCTTCCTTTACCTCCTCCTTAACTTCTTCCTGTGCAGTCGGAGTTTCTTTTACCTCTCCTTCCTTAACTTCTTGCTGCGCTGTTGGAACTTCCTTGATCTCTTCTTCTTTAACTTCCTTCTTTGCTTTTGAAGCTTTCTTTACCCCACCTTCCTTAGCTTCTTTCTTTACTTCTTCTGGTGACATGATGTCCTCCTTTGTTATGCGCTCATGGTTTGAGCTCTGTTTTGTAGCACGTTCAATAGCCCCATCAGGGGACGGTTAAGAATGTTATGTAAAGTTCCTATGGGGGCTTGTAATTGCCCGATCAGTTTGGCGATTAGAACTTCTCTAGGTGGCAAATTAGCCAGGCTTACCACTTCCTCCGGAGGCAAAACTTGGTCCCCTAACAACCCTCCTATAATCTGTAAAGGCAATGCCGTAGATTTGATATACTGATTAAGAGCTTTAGCTGTATTAACTATGTCATCGCCGAAGGCCAGCGCCACAGGACCTTCGATTATATCCCTCAATTGTGGCTTGTCTGCCTGGTCAGCGGCACGATAGACCAGAGTGTTTTTGACAACATGATACTCGACACCTGCTTTTGCCAGAGCATTACGCAATTCGGCCATTTGTTTAGCAAGCAGGCCCTGATAATTAGTAGCGATAATAATAGTGCTCCGCGACAAATCATCAGCTAGATTGCTTACTATTTGCACCTTCTTTTCTCTTAACATATAGCCCTCTCTTTAATTCCCTCACGTCATGATAGAGGAAGTCTATAATAAAAATCCCTGTGCCAATGAACACAGGGTTAACTTAAGCCTCGGCAGGCAATTTATTTAAACCCTAAGGGTACCTGCTGTCACTGGCGTCGGTCTATTATAACACAAGGAATCAATTAGTCAAAGAATACATCGACGGCAGAAAGCATAAAAAAGGTGACCCCTTATTAGGGGCCACCCATCGCACATGCATATTCCCTACTTAAACCCAGCCGGTATTACGTCACACCCTATAGTTTATACATAACTTTTTTGGGAGTACCTCATTCTTGTTTTTGCTAACAGAAAGAGTACTCGTTGTCGCTAACTATTTCCACACTTTTTGAATATATCCCTCGGAAAAACGCATGGCAAGAGAGAACTTTAGTCAAATGTTGCTATAATTATTATTCATTTTGACTTGACATGAGCTTCATACGAGTGCAATAATATTTCCTGCAATTGAACATGGCGTTTCTCCGAGCCAGTCTGTCTAACGGGTAATCCTATTATAGGTGGCTGATAGGGCATAGCCGAAAATGGAGTGCCTCCCATGTTTGGAAAGGAGAAATGTCTTATGGAAGAGAAACGCCTGAGATTTTGGGCGTCTTATTTTTTGCTAGCCCCCCTATCACTGACGTGGTGGGAGAGGCAAGGGTAGTTTTGTTAGTCATATGCCATCAGGCGGGCAAGTACCAGCAAGACCAAGCTAAGAATACACGTCGGACTCAAAAAAAGATAACAGAAGGGAGCAACTGTGATATTACCAAGATTCAAGTTTACCGAACCGCAAACTCTGGAAGAAGCTTTTGAAATTGTAGAGCAAAACAAGGGGGATAGTGCATTTCTCGCCGGTGGTACCGACCTGCTGGTCAATCTGAAAAAGAAGGTGGTTAATCACAGTGTAATCGTCTCTCTGGAAAAGCTGGCTGAACTGAAAAACATAGAGTACTCTAATGAAAAGGGCCTTACACTGGGAGCCATGACTAGGATCAGTGATATCGAAGAATCCTTGGTGCTTAGAGAGAAATATCCTATCCTAGCGATAGCTGCCAGCAAGTTGGGCTCACCGCAAGTAAGAAACCGCGCTACCGTGGGCGGGAACATTTGTGCAGCGAGACCAGCCGGTGACACCATCGGTCCTCTGATTGCCTACGCTGCCACTGCCAGGCTGGTTAGTAAAGACGGGGAGCGGCGCCAGCCACTGGAAGAGTTCTTTCTCGGCCCTGGCAGGACCATAATCAAAGAGGGCGAAATATTGGCTGACATTCAACTCAGTACCGTCCCCGCGAATACCGGGGCCAGCTATATCAAATATGGCATAAGGAAAGCTATGGAAATTGCTATGGTCACTGTGACCACTTTGCTCACCTTCGGAAACGCATCGTGCCAATCGGCGTGGGTAGTCCTGGGCGCCGTCGCCCCCACATTTATCAGGAGTCCCCAGGCGGAGGACGTTTTGTCGGGTAAGATGTTTTCCCGCAATATTGCCGGGCAAGCCGCCAAACTGGCTGCCGATTGCTGCCAACCTATCTCTGACATGAGGGCATCCGCTGAATATCGCCGAGAACTGGTAGAGGTACTAACTAGACGCAGCCTTTTGGAGGCCGCATCTCAATGCGTCAACTTTTCATAAAGGAGAAAGTTGCCCATGAAAAAACGTATAGTATTGAAGATTAACAATCAAGATTATGAATTACTGGTAGCAGACAATGAAACGCTGGCGCAGTTACTGCGTGGTACACAGGTCAATCTGACGGGCACAAAACAGGGCTGTGAAATAGGGGATTGCGGTGCCTGTACCGTGCTGATGGATGGCAAACCGGTCAATTCCTGCCTGGTGCTGGCGGTGCAGGCCAGCGGTCACGAAATCACCACGATTGAAGGCTTGGCTCGAACCGGAAAGCTTCATCCTATCCAGGAAGCATTTATTGAAGCCGGTGCTGTGCAGTGCGGTTTCTGCACGCCGGGTATGATTTTGAAGGCGAAGGCCCTACTTGATACAAATACTAAACCCACCCGACAGGAAATCCGAAAAGCATTTGTCGGTAACCTGTGTCGCTGTACCGGCTATTTTAAAATCATTAATGCCGTGGAGAAAGCATCTGAAATGCTGAGTGAAGAGGAGGTGAAATCCTGATGGCTGAAACCACTGTACATGAGTATTCGATTTTAAATACCAGTCCGGTGCGTAAAGGTGTACCGGAGAAAGCTACCGGTCAGGCCAGGTATACCGCCGATTTGTCATTGCCCAATATGCTGGCCGGCGCTATACTGCACAGCCCACTGGCCCATGCCAGGATATTAAACATTGATGTGACCAGGGCTAAGAACTTGCCTGGCGTAAGAGCCGTACTGACCGCTAAGGATATCAGCCATATCAAGTTTGGCTTCAGCCCGGCAAGATTCGATGAGACGGCACTGGCCGTTGACAAAGTTCGACACGTAGGTGACCAGGTTGCCGCCGTGGCTGCCATTGATGAGCAGACCGCCAGAGAAGCGCTGGATTTGATAAAGGTAGACTACGAGGAGTTGCCGGCACTATTAGACCCGTTCGATGCTCTGGCCGAAGATGCTCCGCTCATACACGAAGAATATGCCCGAAATATCTGCCATGAAGTACACAATGAAGCAGGTAATGTAGCTAAAGGGTTTTCCAAGGCCTATCTTGTCAGGAGTGACAGGTTCATGAATAAAAAGATAGATGGTGCCTGTCTCGAGCCACAGGCTGTTCTTGCCGATTATGACCTTTCGGGGCACCTGACTCTCTGGACTTCAACACAAGTTTCTCATTATGTCCAGAGAACAGTGGCAATGGTGCTGCAACTGCCATTGAATAGGGTGAGGGTCATTGCCCCGTATGTAGGTGGTGGATTCGGCATTAAAGCTAGTGCGGGTTCCCACGAGCTTATTGCCTGTATGCTGTCCAGACGTGCCGGCTGCCCGGTCAAGCTTGTGATGGATAGAGAGCAGGTCTTCTGGCACAACCGTGGCCGGCACCAATACTATCATGAAATGACCATCGGTGTAGCTAAGGACGGCAAGATTCTGGCTCATAAGCACCTGGCGGTGCTCGATGGCGGCGCTTACAGCAGCTTGGGCGTGATTACTGTCTACTACAACGGCTCGTTGCTTCACGGACCTTATGCCATACCCAATATGCGCTATGATGGCTACCGCATCTACACTAATAAGCCGACCAGCGGTTCATTGCGAGGTCATGGTGGGGTGAGCAACCGTGCCTGTTTCGAAACCCAGCTGGACATGGTGGCTGAGGAAATGAAGATAGACCCCGTCGAGATTCGTATGAAGAATGCCCTGCAAACCGGTGATACCACGAAAAGCGGCTATTACCTGAGCAGCTTCAACATGCGCGAGTGCCTGAAAGAGGCACGCGCTTATTCTGGATGGGAGAAAAAGAAAAATAGACTGCCGAAAGGCAAAGGTATCGGTGTGGCCACTAGCTATTTTCTGTCTGGTGCTGGTTCGGCTAACTACCGCACAGATATTCCCCATTCAACGGTAGTTATTGAAGTGGCGGATGACGGCAGCGGGGTAACAGCCTATACCGGCTCCAACGAAATCGGGCAGGGCTCGGATACCGTTGTCGCCATGATAGCAGCGGAAGTGCTGGGGTTGAGCCTCGATGATGTCAATGTGGTTTCCGGAGATACAGGACTCTGCCCTGTTGACCTCGGCGCATATTCCAGCCGACAGACGTTGATGACGGGCAACGCTACCAAACAGGCTGCTGAAGCGGTGAAGAAACAGCTACTGGATGAGATGGCCAGGAGATACGGTGTCGCATCCTCCGAGTTTGAGCTGCGTCAAGGTAAAGTTTACGGTACGGAGAAAAACCAGGAGGTGCTGGATAATATCCGTAGCAGATATCGATCCGAACACCGCCATTTCACCAATCTGCCGAAGGAAGGACCTCTGACGTTCGCCGAAGTCGCCCGCCTGATATACGCGAAAGGCGGCTCCATTTTGGGCAAGGGTACTTACAGCCCACCTGAGCTGCAGTATTCCAAGAAATGGAAGGGGGCAGTCATTGGGTCGTCTCCTGCCTACTCCACCCAGGCTTGCATCGCTGAGGTAACTGTAGATTTTGAGACTGGGGATTTAACAATTGACCACCTTACCCTAGCACACGACTGCGGGTTTGCCATCAACAGAAAAGCGGTAGAGGGACAATTGGAAGGCTCTATGTGTCACGGCTTGGGTGAAGCCCTTTTTGAAGAGATGATTTTTGATGATAAGGGCTGTCTGATGAATGCCTCTCTGGGAGACTACAAAATTCCTACTGTCCTGGACGTCCCCGAAATGAAAGCAATAATAATCGAGAGCAACGAACCCAACGGGCCGTTTGGCGCCAAGGAGGTCGGCGAAGGCTGTATCCTGCCGGTCGTTCCAGCTATTATCAATGCCGTTCGAGATGCCTGCGGTGTCGTCATCAAGGAGCTCCCCATTTCATCGGAACGGATATTAAAGGCATTAAAAGCGAAGAAGGCTTCCGGGGAGGCTCTCTATATTTACAAACCGCCAGCAAGTGCCGACAGAATTATCGACCAAGCCGCGAAACTGAGCGCAGGTGCTACAGCACGGTAGCATCGTGGTCAATCGATAAGACTGATGAGTATTAATGTGCACTCAGCCCTTAACTGCTATACCCATATTACCTCCTTATGATTTGGTAGCATATCAAAGAGCTGGCGTTTCTTCGTTATTTTCCCTGACAGGCAACCACCACGATGCCCTATAATAACTTGCCTTACTCCAAATGAATTTCTTAAACTCCATCAACAAAACAAAAGAAGGGAGTAGGTGTCACTAATCATGTGAACGAGTACATTTGAGTCACAAATAACGTTATCCATGTTATAATGCGAGACTGGTAGCTCGGGATTAGCGCTTAATGCTAGTATCGGCACTTTTACAATATTGATTCCCCAGCGTTGGATTGTGAATATGTTGGTATTGAATAAATTGGTCACGGAGGTATGACGGTTGATGACAACACTTAAGGACTGGCAAAATCCAGAAATTTGGCTCAAGACAGAACTTCCAGTTATTATAAATACAATTGGAGGCTGAAAATGAAAAATATTACCCAGAATTTTGAATATTTTGCCCCTAAGACGGTGGAGGATGCCCTTTCTTTACTTTCCCGGTATGGGGATAAAGGTAGGATACTCGCTGGCGGGCAGGATTTACTCCTCTTGATGAGGCAAGACTTGATTGCTCCTGAGTACGTTATTGATATTAAGGGTATATCTGATCTAGATTACATTAACTTTGATGATAAAGAAGATTTAAGAATAGGTGCTTTAACAACGCATCGAACTCTGGAGAAATCACCCCTTGTCAAAAATAGATTTAGTATCTTATCCGAAATGGAGCAGAATTTAGGTTCAGTTGAACTGCGAAATTGGGGAACCGTAGGCGGCAGCCTCTGTATAGGTCGTCCATGCGGAGATCCGGCTCCGTTATTAATTGTCTTAAACGGGAGGATAAAGATAGCCAGCCTGAGAGGGGAGAGAATTATGAGTATAGAAAGTTTCAATTTGGCCCCTTTTGAAGTAGACTTGCGCCCTGATGAACTGCTTGTTGAGATTCAAGTGCCAAATTCACCACCTCGTAATGGGGTTTCTTATAAGAAGTTTAGTCAGCTGGAAGAAGACTGTGCTTTTACAGCCGCCGCTGTATCGATTACTCTTAACCATGAGAAGAATATCTGTGATGATATTAAAATAGCTCTTAGTATGGCTCCTACAGCTATGAGGGCTAAGAAGTCGGAAGAGGTACTGAAGGGAAAAGAAATCAACGCTAATTTGCTGGCTGAGGCGGGGCAGGTAGCTTCAGAGGAGGCTGGTACGTTAACTGAGCAAGCATCAAAAGGATATAGGAAGAAGTTAGTAAAAATTCTATCAAAGGAAGTTTCTGATCAATATAGAAGAGAGCTCATGAAAGTCCTGGTGGAGCGAGCGGGTGAGGAGGCTTTGGAGAGAGCTAAGAGGGCTTAATTTTATCAAATAGGGGGTAAATTATGAAAAAACTGTTGGAATTGACAGTAAATGGGGAGCATTACGAAGTGTTAGTGGAGCCAAAAACTTTGCTGATAGATGTTTTAAGAGATCAGTTAGGGCTAAAGGGAGCCAAGAGAGGTTGTGATTCTGGGTCCTGTGGTGCTTGTACAGTCCTTCTAAATGGAAAGCCAGTTCACTCTTGCTCCATATTGGCACTTCAGGCAAACGGAGGTGAGATCTTAACCATTGAGGGTCTAGCGGATGGCCCCAATTTGCATCCAATTCAAGAAGCTTTTCTCGATCATTGGGCTTTACAATGTGGATTTTGTACTCCAGGACAAATTATAGCAGCTAAGGCATTACTGGATGAGAATCCCAATCCAACTGAGGAGGAAGTTAAAACCGCGATGAATGGGCATATTTGTCGTTGTACCGGCTATAACATGATCACTGAAGCCATATTAGACGCCGCTAAAAGATTACAGGAGGCAAGAAGATGAAGGAATATTCCGTTGTAGGCAAAGCAACAAGAAATATAGATGGGGTAGCAAAGGTTACAGGTGAAGCGAGATATACCTTTGATATGACTTTGCCTGGTATGCTTTATGGCAAACTTTTAAGAAGTCCACATCCACATGCCAGGATTATTAGTATTGACACTAGCGAAGCAGAGAGGCTACCAGGAGTAAAAGCAGTCATCACAGGGAAGGATACACCCGGCGGAAAATATGGCCCTTGGCGACGCTTTCCCGAGCTTATGGATGAGGAGGCTCTTGTCACAACTAAGGTTCGCTTCATAGGAGACGCAGTAGCAGCAGTAGCTGCTACCCGTGAAGACATCGCCAAGAGGGCCTTAGAGCTAATCAAAGTAAAGTATGAGCTACTACCTGCGGTATTTAATCCTGTGGAAGCCGCAAAGGACGATGCTCCTCAGATTCACGATGGTGTTGAAAATAATATAAACATAACTCGCCACATTGAATGGGGCGATGTCGACGAAGCCATTAAGATTGCCGATTATGTTCGTGAGGACCGATATGAACTTTCGTCACAATCCCATGCCCCTCTGGAGGTACATGATGCTTTGGCTAGCTTTGATAAATCTACTGGTAGGCTCACCGTATGGACATCTACCCAATCTCCATATTATGTTCAGTTGGGCTTAGCCGATGCGTTAAAGATGAGAGAGGGTGACATAAGGGTAATAAAGCCACATGTCGGGGGAGCATTTGGAGGTAAAATCTCAACATATCCAGAACAGATTTGTGCTGCTTTCCTCTCCATAAAGACAGGTAAGCCAGTAAAAATAGTTCTTAACAGGCAAGAAGAGTTTGCAGTTACGCGTCGTCGAACACCTATGTATATAGCTACAAAAATTGGAGCCAAAAAGGATGGCACCATAGTTACTAAAGAGGTCAAGGTTATCGCTGATGGAGGTGCTTATACCGCTCTGGGTAGCACTGCCCTTTACCTTGTGGGAATCTACTCGAGCTTCCCTTATAAGATACCCAATTATAGATTCGATGGCTGTCGGGTTTATACCAATAACAATCCATCATCAGCAATGCGAGGATTTGGAGGTCCTCAAGCAGTATTTATTAGCGAAACCCAGATAGACAGGTTGGCTCATGATATTGGAATTGACCCGATAGAGATTCGGCGAAAAAATGGCATGACACCACATTACGTAGTACCAGGTCAAGCTACAATAGAGAGCTGTGGCCTTCACGACTGCATTGATAAAGTTGAGCAGAAAGTTAAGGAATGGGGCGAGTTGCCTAAATATCAAGGCGTAGGCATGGTTTGTTACGGCTTCATGTCTGGCGGTATATTTAATTGGATTAATACTCCCTATGCTTTCTCAGGAGCTATGGTAAGAGTAAATATTGACGGCACAGTTGACCTTTTTACCCAGGCATCGGATCTCGGACAAGGCTCCAATACTGTTTTAGCCATGATCTGTGCTGAGGAGCTAGGTATAAGCCTTAAGGATATAAGACTGCATGTTGCTGATACTGGGATTACACCTGTCGACCTTGGCGCCTGGGGCAGCAGGCAGACCTTAATGTCAGGTAATGCAGTCAAAGCAGCTGCGGCTGAGATTAAACGCAAACTTATGGATGTTGCCCGAATTAAGTTAGGTGAAAACATTGTTTACGACCTAGAGGCTAAAGGTGGACGAATATACCTTACATTGCGGCCAGAAAGGGGTTACTCCTATTATGATATTGTAAAAGATGCTATAAGGTATAATGATGGAGAGCCTCTTATAGGCACAGGGCACTATACTCCTCATGGTAAAGGCATGGTTTCACCCGCCTTTACTTTTGGCGCCCAAGCGGTAAAGGTGGAAGTTGATATAAAAACAGGCCGAGTGAAATTATTGGATATAGCTACAGCCCACGATTGTGGCCAGGTAATAAATCCTCCAGCAGTTCGAGGTCAAGTAGAAGGAGCGACCGCTATGGCAGCGGGATGTGGTCTAACTGAAGAGCTACTTAGTGAGGATGGCTTAGTACTTAATGCTTCTCTTGCATATTATAAGATCCTTAGATACCGTGACATGCCGCATATCACGACATTAGAAGTCCATACTCATGAACCTGAAGGTCCATTTGGAGCCAAAGAAGCAGGGGAGGGACTTACCACTCCTACAGCCGCTGCAATAGCGAATGCCGTTTATCATGCAGTAGGCGTAGAAATTAATAGCAATCCCTTAACTGCGGAGAGAGTTTTTAAGGCTCTTAAGGCTCTAAAGAAGAATAAAGCAACTTAGGCAGGTAAGAGAATAAAATAAGGAGGCTAGCGATGGCTTATCATTGTCCAGTTTGTCGCAAGATTTCACCTGATTCTATGGATTTAGCTCGGCACTTTTTAGGACAAAATGATAGCAAGCATAAGGACTGGTTAAAGACAAAAGGCCTTTCCTACGGGGAATTAATTATGTTGCAAGTCACAGCATTTGGAAACAAGGGCTACGAAACTTTGGCTGAGATCTTTGAAAAAGAGGCGAAGGTTGATCATTAGAATGAGCAACCTGAACCAAATAGCAACAAGATACTCAGTAAGGACATAAGACACAAGCTCTAGAGCAAGTTGCTGCTGGCTAAAGTCAGTCGCCTAAGAGCATATCATGGTTAACTATGAGCTTCCCGATCATATTCCATAACTGGTAGCTCGATCAAGGGTTGCCCAATGAAATAGACAGTCCCTAATTATGTTTTATTATGCCCTTCAGAATGCGCTGTGTATTCCCATGATTAAAGGGTGATGGCCACAAATCAATCATCCTTGAGATCCCCTACCCTTTTGCTTCCACTAGGTCGTCAAAAACAGCTATCCGCTGTTTCGTGTGCGTAGTGGGAATAGAGGAGATGCCTTGGACCTGCTGAAAGTGTACCCCTCGCCCTTGACTGGCCTACAGGCTCAGCCATAATAATAGAGCTGGAAAAGTGCAAAAATATGCGAGAACTAGCTACTCAAGCTATTGGTTATGACTCTTTGGTGCAGCAGCTTGATTCATCCACCGTTGCCGACATATTTCAGAAGTTTGCTAGGGAAGGAAATTTGTAGCACACTTTCCCCACGGTATCCAACCCCCAATGTAGTTCCATTTTGACGTTGATAAATGCCAGCAATGCATAACAGTCGTTTTCTCCGGCCAGCATTTCATCGGTTCCATATAGCGCCTAGATTCCTTGTTGTTCTGCTCAATGAGATTGGTAATCCAAAGGTATATCCGTTCTTCGCCTACAAAATTGAAGAGGATCAGACAAGCACCATGAGGTTGTATAGCAGCCTGTATTTGAAATTTTGTCAATTATTCGATTTGACATGTACCTAATGAATCATATTTGGGTGAATTAAGTGAAAGCCACAACTGGCAACGAGGTTATGTCCAGTCATGGCGCTGGAATCATCTGAAGCCAGAAACACAACACACGCCGCTATTTCAGACGGCCCAGCTATCCTCTTTAGGGCGTTATTATCCGCGATTTTACTCATCATTTCCTCGTAGGAGATACCGGCATCTGCAGCCGAACGCTTCACCCACTCCTCAAATTCTTCAGTCCGAGTAGCCCCAGGGCTGATACAGTTAACACGAATACCGATTTTACCCACTTCGATAGCCAGGGCCTCAGTAAAGCCGATTATGCCCCATTTGGTGGTGGAATATGGGCTTTCTTTAGGGACTCCGGATATCCCGGCTACACTGCTAATATTGATGATATTACCGCTTCGGCGAGGAATCATAGTCTTAAGTACCTCTCTGGCACAAAGCATAGTCCCGCTCAGACTGACCGCCAGTGCATTATCCCAGTCATCCAGATTCATATCAACCACATCAGCATTAGTAGTTGTCATAGCCGCGGCATTGTTAACCAATACATCAATCTGTCCATACTCATCGATAGTTTGGGCTACCATCCGCTTTACCTGCTCGTGGTCAGAAATATCGGTTTGTATCGCCTTGGCTTTACCACCCTTAGTTTTGATTTCTTTAGCCACCTCTTCCAATCTCGAAAGATTGCGGGCGGCCACTACCACTGCAGCTCCCTCACTGGCGAAAGCCAGGCTAATAGCTTTTCCTATACCTCGGCCACCACCAGTAATAATAGCCACTTTATCTTTAAGTTTCATACTTTCCATTCTCCTCAATCTACTCGTACTTGCCCCCAAGCACAGTGGTAAAATGGAATATAGGTCTATCTACCCTCCTGATAATCAATGGGCAGTGCTTCATCCCCTTTGGGACAAAGACCAGACAGCTCTTGGTGAGTATATGCTTTTCGTCTTCCAACCATAATTCGACTTCTCCACACAAATCCTGGGGGTCTTCTCGATTAGTTCCCAAAAATGCGATGACTTCGTCAAAAGGATGTGTATGAGCTCCAACTATAGACTGTTCAGACCCTTTCCAGTACCAGATACACTCTACATAGAAGGCCCCTTTTATGACCTCATCATCCAAATATATCAAACGAGAGTGGTCACCGGCGGCTATCTCTTCAGTGTTGCGTCTGTACGAAGGGAGATTCAAGTCAGATTTTGCTCCGGTGATAATGTATTTCCCGTATTTCGTTTCCGCTATTTTCTGTAATTCCCCCTTGCTAGCTTCTGACATAAATTGAAGATGTTATAGCCTGGATTCTTAACCCAGCATTTACCTTCTCAATTGATGACAACTGTTACCAATTTCCCCAAAATAAAGAGCCTCCTGCGGTTCTCCTATTTCCCGCTGTATCCTCCAGGTGCTGACTCTGCCAAAGTCCCCGCGCCCAGCATTATTGACATCTGTATATGTGGTCTGTCAACCCTCTTCCAGGTTAACGGACCATGTTTTACTCCCTTGGGCACAAAGACCGCTGAGGTTTTATCAATTGTGAGCGGTTCACCTCCCAGTACATACTCTATTTCAGCACCAAGGTCTTCGGGGTTATTGGGGTCAGAGCCGATATGCAAGACAAGTTCATTGTAATTGTGAGTATGCTCAAGGATATGGGGGTTTGGATCAGGCATAGCCCATATCCAGCCAAGTTCGAGGTACACGTTGCATCCAGGTACAAGGTCGTTACTCATATAGGTCATCGTGGGGTACTTGCGACCTTTGATCTCATCTAGCCCCGGCACCATCACCTCGCGAGCGGGCTTCTTGACCAGGTACTTCCCATATTTATTTTCAGCCATTTTTTACTCTTCTCCTTTCTGACTTTTATGACAACTGAGCGTATATCTAGTCAATGATTATATCATCCAGGGATCGCTTTGGCACATGTTGCACACCCTCGCTATCACGCCAGTACTTGATGTCTCCACTGTCCCCGACTGTCTCTATCACTACCGTTTCTTTAGGCTTGCCCAGAGCCAGAACAAGAAGTATCTCATATCGTGGCGGTATTTCTAAAACTCTACGGAGGCCTTCCTTTTCTATTGAAGCAAAGATACAGCCGCCCAACCCTTTCTCAGTTGCCTCCAGCATGATACTTTGGGCGGCTACTCCGTGGTCGCAGCCAAAAGACTGGCTTATCTCTGTATCACCAAGAATAATAATGTATGCTGATGGTCTTTCCCCTTCACAGGGACCGGACCAACCCCTGATATATCCGGCCCAGGCCAGATGTGGGAATATCAGTGAGTTTCTCCGAGGCTCACAGGAAAAGGATGTATTTAAGTGGTTGCACATTTCGTGCCGATGCTGAGAGTCTGGCAAGGTCAACAAGTTCTTTCAGGGTTTCAAGTTTTATGTCAACTTCTTGATAAAACCGCCGATAGCTCCTGTTCTTCAATATTAAATCTCTTATTATCCTGAGCCCTCTCCTTACTGTAATTGCATGCGAAGCATGGCAATCTCATTACCATTTGCGAGATTGCTTCAGCACTCTCGCTCCTTGCAATGACAAATGGAATCTTATTGCAGAGCCCAATGATAGCATTTCCAGATTTGGTTGGCTAATTCTCTATCACTGAATTTATGTAGTTTTTACCGGATGCGGATGAGATTCTGGAAGAATCTGGTAAAACCTCTTGAGTATGAAGGCTATTCTGTGATATTATAGAGCTAAGTTATTGGAGCCATAGATAGTCATTCAGTTTCTTTTAGCACCAAAGGTTATCCAACTTAATCCAACGCGGGGCTGATAGCATGATGCGAAGAATTACCTTCGTGATTATTGGCTGCATTTTGCTCATAGGGCTAACTCTACTTGGCTGTGTTCCTGAGGGTGACCAGATAGTCACCCTCAGCATCTCTAGCACGATTGGAGGGTCGGTAACCACACCTGGTGAGGGGACTTTTCCCTACGATGCCGGCACAGTGGTTGACCTGGTGGCAGAAGCTGAGGCAGGTTACCGGTTTGCCAACTGGACCGATAATGTGGGCACCATCGCCGATGTCAACGCTGCTTCTACCACCATAATCATGAACGATGACTACTCCATAGAGGCTGATTTTGCGGAGATTCCGCCCATTTCGTACAACCTGACCATCTACAGCACAAGTGGTGGCTCGGTAACCGTACCCGGCGAGGCGACGTTCACCTATGATGAAGGAACGCTGGTTGACCTGGTGGCAGAAGCCGAGGCTGGCTACGAGTTCGTCAACTGGACCGGCGATGTGAGCACCATTGAGGATGTCGATACAGCTCAAACCACCATCACTATGCATAGCAGCTATTCAATCACTGCGAACTTTGTCAGAAAACCCACCCCAATGGTCACCGGAGGCGGTCATTATACGGTGGGGCTTAAGTCCGACGGCACCGTGGTTGCTGTGGGATACGACGCCCACGGGCAGTGCAACGTCGGCGGCTGGATGGACACTGTCCAGATCGACGGAGGTTACGAGCACACGGTGGGGCTTAAGTCAGACGGCACCGTGGTTGCCGTGGGAGACAACGCCTACGGGCAGTGTAATGTGGGTAATTGGACGGACATCATCCAGGTCGCTGCGGGCAGACAGCACACGGTGGGGCTTAAGTCAGACGGCACCGTGGTTGCCGTGGGAGGCAACGCCTATGGGCAATGCAATGTGGGTAATTGGACGGACATCATCCAGGTCGCTGCGGGTGCCAACTCATGGCACACGGTGGGGCTTAAGTCCGACGGCACCGTGGTCGCGGTGGGAGGAAACTGGGATGGGGAATGCGATGTCGGAGGCTGGACCGACATCACCCAGGTCGCTGCAGGCGGTCATCACGCGGTGGGGCTTAAGTCCGACGGCACTGTGGTCGCCTTGGGACGGAACAACTATGGAGAGTGCAATGTCGGCAGCTGGACCGACATCGTCCAAGTCGCCGGAGGCTGCCAGCTCACGATAGCGCTTAAGTCCGATGGCACCGTCGTCACCGCGGGATGGAACGACTACAATCAGCGCGCTGTCGGCGGCTGGACGGGCATCATCCAGGTCGCTGCCGGCATGATACACACGATGGGGCTTAAGTCCGACGGCACCGTCGTCACCGCGGGATGGAACGGCTCTGGGCGGTGTGATGTTGGCAACTGGATGCTGACTTGAACTTGCCACCTGTACCCTCATCCTTATGGGCGAAGATACGGTTGTATTGTTATTGTGGACATGCGCAAGATGCGTGGCAATCTCCGGCCATAACGCAGCACGGGGTTGCTTTGTGCTTCCGCCCTTCGCAACGACAAAGAGAAGGAGTCTTCCCTCGCTGGGAAGACAACCTTGGTGGGCTTGCTGGCCTTGGTTGAGGGTAGAGTCGGGACAACTGCGCCAGTGTGCTTCGGCAGGCTCACAGTAGCTTTCGTGTCACGATTCCTGTAGAAACCGGCACTCAAGCCAGCTTCTCCTTCATTCAGCTATGCTCAAGACTCCTCCCCCACGGATTCTTCCTTCCTTAAGCAGGATTAAGGCTTCGTTTGCCTCTTCCAATTTAAATTCTTGGGTTTCAGGGACGATGGGAATTTCGGCAGCCAAGGGAAGAAATTCTTGAGCATCCTTTCTGGTTACATTAGCCACACTTTTCACTTCCTTCTCATACCAGAGATGCTCGGTGTAGTCTAATTCCGGAATAGTTGTTACCTTGCGAATGGCATTTATGACCACCCTCCCCCCTTTTTCTAGATTCCTCAAAGCTTCGCGCACCGGCTCCCCCACAGGAGTAAAGTCGATGGCACAGTTGAGCTTTTCCGGGGGGGTATCACCTGTCGCTCCAATCCAGTCCGCTCCCAATTTCCTGGCTAAATCCTGGTGCTCCTTTTGGTGGGGTCGGGTAAAGACGAAAACTTTGCCGTCGGGATACTTATATTTAGCAACCTGGATAACAATGTGGGCGGAAGCTCCAAAGCCATAAAGTCCAAGTACTCTGCTATCTTCCATCCGGGAAAGTCTTAAGGCTCGGTAACCAATCACCCCGGCACATAAAAGCGGAGCTGCCTTAACATCGTTAAATCTTTTCGGAATGGGATAGGCAAAGTCCTCTGATACTACGGTATATTGGGCATAGCCTCCATGGGCATCCTTCCCTGTCCATTTTGCTGTGTCACAAAGATTTTCTTCGCCTTTAAGGCAAAATGAACAGCGACCACAAGCCCAATTAATCCAGGCAATTCCCACTCTGTCGCCTTTTTTGAATTTGCTTGCCCCCGGCCCCAGGCCTTCCACACTACCAACAATTTCGTGACCCAAAATCATGGGAAAGCTTGAGGGAGAAGCCCGGCCTTCAATTTCATCAAGCTCGGTGTGACAGACCCCACAGGCAGAGACCCTGACCAAGATTTGCCCAGAACTGGGAATGGGTTTTGGCAAATCTACTAGCTCCAGAGGTTTTTCTTCGACTGGGGAAAGCTTCTTAAGAACCATCGCTTTCATTTCTCCACCTTCCTTCTTCATGATAAGTCCCTCTGTTTCATAACTCCCCCTGACCCTCTTAATCTTAAGAGGGGGGATTTTGGAAAAACTTTCCTATTACCCCCAATGCATGCTAAAACTCTGATATCCCTTCATACCATGAAGATGCTTTCATAAAGATTTTCCGAGATTTCGGCAAAGTTATCTCTATAAAGCTTCATCGTTTCGGGGAGATAGTCCAGTATATCCTGCGCCGTTATCCCATCCTCACCTTTATCTACAGCCGCAACATCGCCGGAAAATCCATGGATAAACACGCCCATCCTTACCGCATCCTCAAGAGTTAATCCCAGACCATACATCGCCGCAATGGTTCCCGTTAGAGCATCGCCGCTCCCAGCTGTGGCCATGCCCGAGTTGCCGCTTACGTTGATGAAAACAGTTTCGTCGGGACAGCCTATGAGGGAATGGGCTCCCTTTAAGATAATCATGGCATTGAGTTCTCTTGCCGTGCGTTGCAAAACATCTATCTTGTTTCTATTTATCTCACTTATCTCCATTTTGGTAATTCTGGACATCTCGCCCAGATGGGGCGTAAGTATCGTTGGTGCTTTCCTGCTTTTTATTTTCCCTAAGTTTTCCGCAATGGCAGTAATTCCATCGCCATCTATGAGCAAAAGCTTGTTAATGTCGGGGGTTAGCTCCCTCACCAGCTCTTGCGTCTCTTTGGTTAAAGAAAGACCGGGACCCAGGACCACCATGTCCACAATTTGGGAAAATTCTAAGAGCTCATCCTTGTCTTCCAGTGCTATGCTTCCTGAAGGTGTCTCTTTTTGAGGAAGAAAGACAACCTCACTTCCCTTGCTTGCCAGAAATGGTGAGATGGATTTTGGTGTTGCTAAGTAAGAAAGCCCGCCTCCTGCTTTGAGGAAAGATAAGGCGGAGAAGTATGGCGCACCAAGATAATTTGATGAGCCGGCAATAAAGAGAGCCTTTCCATAGCTGCCTTTATGGGTATCTCTGGCTCTTTCTGGAAGCTCTACGGGATTATTTATCGCTACCTTTATGGAATCGGAATTATAGAGGTCAGGTGGGAAAGATATATGCGAAACATACAGCTTGCCGCAGTGTTCATACCCGGGATAAAGCATATTTCCCAGCTTGGGAAGCCCAAATGTCACAGTATAATCTGCCTCTACTGCCACGCCCATCACCTCCCCGGTATCTCCATTTATGCCTGAAGGAATATCAACGCTAAATACTGTCCCTTGGCTCTCGTTTATCAGTTGAATAACGTCTTTGTATATCCCGCTGACCTTTCGGACAAGACCTGTGCCGAATATGGCATCCACGATGGCATCGGAATCAAGAAGCTCAGCTATTACGGAGTCGATTGAGCTAACCTTAGACATCTCTATTGGCATTCGGGATATAATTTCAAAGTTCCTTTTTGCCGCCCCTCTAAATTTGACTTCATCGTCTAGAAGAAAGACTTTTACCTCCCCGCCATTGGAGTAAATTTTCCTGGCCACAACCAGCCCGTCTCCACCATTATTACCACCGCCACAAAAGACAACGAATTTGTTGTTCTTTATTCCAAATTCCTGCAACATGACGAAGTACACTGCCTGCCCGGCATTCTCCATCAGAAGGTCTTGAGAGATGCCAAATTCCTCCGTAGCACGTCTGTCCAGGTCTTTCATCTCGGCCACTTTGGCTACTTTCATTTTCACCCCCTTGCCAGCAATTGACACCAAGTTCATATAGTATAATACACTTATTCCTAGGATAGCCAACATGGGAAAGAAAATTCGGATAAAAGACAAGCATGTATGGAGAGCGAAGGATTACGCGGCTTGATATCTACTTTGCCAGCAGCTTGACAGTAGTCTTACTGACTTTGGCAATTAACATCTTCGCTCAGTCGATACATTTAATCTACATCGTTATTATTTTGGCTTTGGGCTTGCTCGGCTATGTCACTAGGAAGTATGAGGACGAAAGGAAATCTCTACGAGACCTATGGATTTTGGGTCTGCTCTCGCTGGCGCTCTATCCCTTAATAGACTATGTCTTTCAAGCTAGGCTTGGCTGGGTTACCTATCTCACCACTGACCCCAAGATTGTTGTGACTCCTCCCTATATATTTCTCTATTGGATACTTGGCGTTCTGTTATTTGGCTACTGTTGCTATCGTGTACATGGATTGACGAACAGAGTAGGGGTGGCTGGACTTGTAGCTGGTTTTCTCGCTGCCGCCAGCACCACATTTGTGGAGAACCTCTTCAATGCTATGGGGTTTTACCGCAACAGCCCAAGTTACTGTATGCTCTGGCATATTCCAATTTACATTCCGCTTGGTTACATGCTAGTCTTTTCACTATTACCAATATATCTACGTCACAAGTACATCTTCGGTCCATTGCTTTATGGCCTTACCGGACTAGGTTGGTATCTTTTTTACCACGTTGTTTCACGGCTTGCCTTACAAATCCAGCCGTGAGTCTGTCAGGGAGTTGCTATCGTGGGAAGAAAAATTCGGATAAGCGTGGGGACGATTGAAGTAACGGCTGAGCTAAATAATACTAAGACGGCTCAGGCAATCTGGGAAGCGTTGCCTATTAAAGGACATGTCAATCTCTGGGGAGACGAAATATATTTCCCGATTCCTCTTAGCCTTGACCTAGAGCTTGGGCAAGAATTGGTAAGCTTGGGATATTTAGGTTACTGGCCTGACGGCAATGCGTTTTATATCTTCTTCGGTCCCACCCCTGTAAGCCAAGGAGTTGAACGGGTTTCAGTTTTGAGATTGCTTAATTGAGTGCCCTCCTCTAAAGTGCAGCCAACCACCGCTGGCGTACTCCTACGTTTTCAATGTAGGTGCACAACGTAACAGCTTTGTTAAATATGAGGGCACTATAGCCTCCGGGCGGATTATCGGCTCAAAAGACTTGACACAGCAAGCACAGAGGCAATATCCAGTTTGAATCCTGAGCCCATGCTTGTAGACAGGGACGCGCTTCTGATATATTGCCCTTTAGCCCCACTGGGCTTTGCTTTAACAATAGCTTCGACCGCCGCTGCCAGGTTCTCCAGGAGCTTGTCTTTATCGAAGCTGATTTTGCCAATGGGCAAATGGATAATAGCTGTTCTATCCAAACGAAATTCAGCTCTACCTTTACGAGCTTCATTCACAACTCGAGCTAGATCCTGAGGTGGTACTACAGTGCCAGACTTGGGATTGGGCATCAAACCTCGCCGTCCTAAAATACGACCGAGCTTGGCGACTTTGGGCATCATATCAGGGGTGGCAATAGATACATCAAATTCAAGCCAGCCACCTTCAATTTGTTTAATAAGCTCGTCTGCGCCAGCATAGTCAGCACCTGCTTCCTCCGCCGACTTTACCCCTTCACCTTGAGTAAAGACGAGCACTCGTGTCTTCTTCCCCAGTCCATTAGGCAGTAGAATTACACCACGCACTTGTTGGTCAGCACTGCGGGGATCGACTCCCATCTTCAAATGGAGCTCAACGGTCTCATCAAATTTGGCGTAGGAAGCCTTCTTAGCTAACTCGATTGCTTCTTCGGGGGAATAGGTCTTCGATTTATCTAGCAGTTTACTAGCTTCCTGGTACTTCTTACCATGTTTTGCCACTTACTTATACCCTCAAAATTCTACGAACTTTTAAGAACCTAAATTTATTCTACATCAACTCCCATGCTCCGAGCCGTGCCGGCAACAATGCTTGCTGCCTTATCAATATCAGCCGTATTGAGGTCCTTCATTTTAGTTCGCGCGATCTCATAAACTGTATCTCTGCTTATCTTGCCTATTTTCTCGCTTCCGGGATTACCGCTACCCTTTTCCACTGCCAAAGCGCGCCGTAATAGATCAGAAACAGGTGGCATCTTGGTCACAAAGCTAAAGGAGCGGTCTTCATATACAGTTATCTCGGCAGGAATGATGGAACCCTCTTGAGAAGCAGTTCGCTCATTATAGTCCTTACAAAAGGCCATGATATTAATACCATGCTGCCCTAAAGCAGGCCCCACAGGTGGTGCTGGAGTAGCTTTACCCGCAGGTATCTGTAACTTAATGATTGCTTTAACCTTCTTTGCCATTACTGATTCTCTCTTTCATTGCGTTCTGGGCTCCTAGTCAGGCGTTATATCCTTTCTACCTCTAAGAGGTCTATTTCCGCAGGCGTTTCCCGGCCGAAGAGCGATAGTAAAACTACTGCCTTACCTTTGCTCAAGTTAACTTGCTCCACTTTGCCGATGAAGTCAATAAAAGGCCCGCTCGTTACACGGACACTATCTCCTTCCTTAAAAGTCATTTTAACATCGGTAGGAGCTTCCTCCATGCGTCGCAGGATGGCGTCCGCCTCTTGTGTGGGTAAAGGAACAGGTTTGGTACCAGCGCTCACGAAGCCAGCAACACCAGGGGTGTTGCGTACTATATCCCAGCTATGCTCGTCCAATTTCATATTTACCATGATATAGCCCGGGAAAGCCTTTTTACTTATCGTACGACGCTTTCCAGCTTTGATTTCAATCTCATTAGCTGTGGGTATCACCACATCAAATATCTTGTCACCTAAATCCATATATTTGATACGCTGTTCTAAATTCCTCCTGGCCTGCTCCTCGTGACCCGAAGAGACGTATAATAGGTACCATTCTCCATCAATCATTGACTACTAACCACCCAGAAGCAAAAATAGTCTTGTAAAGCCCAAATCTAAAGCACCTAAAATGCCTCCTATAATAGCACACACAATGAGTACTATAATACTCAACCTTAAGGTTTCCTGCCTTGTTGGCCAGTGTGCTTTTCGCAGTTCAGCTACTACCTCGGGAAAGAAACTGAACCTTGATTTTTTAGCCGGAGCGGGCTTAGTACTCGCTTTCTTAGCATAATTTGTCATAAGTTATTTTGTTTCTCGATGAGTAGTATAGCTACGACAATGAGGACAATACTTTCTCAACTCCAGCCGTTGCGGATCATTCTTGTTGTTCTTCGTCGTAGTATACGTTCTCCGCAGACATTGACTGCAAGCGAGGTGGATAATTACGCGTAAATCGCCCTTCTTCTTAGCCACATCTATCTAAAGGTCCGCAAATTTTTTAGTAAACCACGCTTATGCTATAACCTCGCTAATCACGCCAGCACCGACTGTCTTGCCACCCTCCCTGATAGCAAAGCGTAATCCCTGCTCCATAGCTACGGGGTAAATGGTCTTAATCTTCATGTGAGTCAGGCTGTCACCGGGCATAGCCATTTCTACACCCTCAGGAAGACTTATTTCGCCCGTAACATCCAGAGTTCTGATATAAAACTGGGGCTTATAACCATTAAAGAAAGGTGTGTGCCTGCCGCCTTCCTCCTTGGTCAAAATATATACTTCAACCTCAGCTTCTGTATGAGGCTTGACCGTGCCTGGCGCTGCCAGAACCTGACCCCGCTCTATTTCATCTCGGTCTATGCCTCGCACTAGCACCCCAACAGCATCGCCGGGCTCTGCCTCTTTCATGGTCTTATGGAACATCTCTAAGCTGATCGCCACTGTTTTCTTCGTCTCTTTTAATCCTACTATCTCTATTTCGTCACCGGCTTTGATCACCCCTCGCTCTACTCGGCCTGTAGGCACAGTCCCCCGTCCTTTGATACTGAATACATCTTCTATTGGCATCAAGAATGGTTTATCTTTTTCTCTCTGTGGTAGTGGAATATAATCATCAATAGCATCCAACAACTTCCATATTGGTCCGCACCATTGGCATTCTCGTTTCCCACAGCCACATTCCAGGGACTTAAGAGCACTCAGTCGCACAATGGGGACTTCATCACCAGGAAAGTTATACTTTTTAAGCAAGTCCCTAACTTCCATCTCTACCAAATCTAACAACTCTGGGTCATCTACCAGATCTACCTTATTGAGAGCCACCATTATACGGGGAACTTCTACCTGCCGGGCTAGAAGGATATGCTCTCTGGTTTGTGGCATAGGACCGTCATCGGCAGCGACCACCAGAATAGCTCCGTCCATCTGAGCAGCTCCAGTTATCATGTTCTTGATATAGTCAGCGTGCCCGGGACAGTCAACATGGCAATAATGGCGCTTCTCAGTCTCATACTCAATATGGGCAATGGCAATCGTTAGCCCACGAGCTTTTTCTTCGGGAGCATTATCTATGGAATCAAAGGGTCGGAATTGTGTAGTGCCTGCTTTAGCTAATACCTGGGTCATGGCTGCAGTTAATGTGGTTTTCCCGTGGTCGACATGTCCTATAGTGCCCACATTGATATGTGATTTATCACGCTCATAAAGCTTCTTAGCCATTTTAACCTCCTTTTATCTCAAAGCCCACAACCAGATTCGAACTGGTGACCCCGTTCTTACCAAGAACGTGCTCTACCTACTGAGCTATGTGGGCAGTATGCACGAAAATATATTGTAAGTCAACATGGGTAAAGAGTCAACTAAATATGTATTTTCTACTTTAGAACGTGATGTACATGTTCAATTGGCAAATTAACGGATGGATTTTAAAGGAATGCTTGGGTGAAAGTCAAGCAGGAGGTCTGGAAGATGGCAAGGCTAGCTGAAAAGGTATATATGGACTTGATGGCAAGGGGCAAAGATATTGAAACTGCTAAACGTTGGAGAGTTTTGACTAAGAAGTTTGAGGTGTGCTGTGGAAATAAGAGCAAATATGAAAGAGATGATGTCATAAGGTATTTATGCTGCTTGCGTGAGCAAGGGTATAGGCAAAGTTCAATAGAAGTGATGCTGAGGCCTGTGAAGTTATTAGCGCAGGTTCAGGGATGGAATTTTCCCCGGTTGGCAATGCCAAAGGTGAGAGATGGAGATATAAGCCGGCCGGTACTTAGTTATGAAGAAGTTTGTCAGGTGATTAGGAGAGGTAAAGAAGTGCTGTCTGCCAGGGAGCTGGCTTACTTGGCGTTATCAACTACCTATGGTTTGCGACGCGAGGAACTAAGTAGTTTGGGCAGGATTGACGGTAAGGTGACCGTAGACACGGTTAAAGGTGGTCCGGTGACCACTCATGTTGTCCCTGGTGAGATAAAGCCTTATTTAGCGGGCTATGAGAGGACTGGAGTGAGATATATGAGCTTCGTCTTTCGGAGAATCATTAGAAAGATGGATATCACTTTGCCTAAGGCGAATTACGGTTGGCATGCGATAAGGCGTGGATTAGCTACGGAACTTCTGTATAGGGATGTTAGCTTGATTAATGCCGTGAGGTTTATGCGGTGGTCTGATGCTAGTTTGAAAGGTGATTTTGGCATGTTAGCAATTTACGGTAAGCGTAATCAGGAGGAGATTGATAGGAGTGTTTTTAAGGTACATCCATTTTTACCGATTTGGAGTGAAGGAGGTGAGTAATTGAGGAAAGCGATAGCTTTTAGCTCAAGGCGGTTGGCGGCGAGCGAAAGCTCGCGCCTATCAGGAGACAGGGCTTATATCCTTATATATAACTAATAACTTCTGTCCTTATTATAGGTATATGTTGCCGTTGGTATTTTTGGCAAGGAGTAGTGAATGTTTAAGACGAATGAGGAACGGAGGAGGGCTAGGTTTTGGCATCGTTTGTTCACGGGTGCTGAGGCAGCTGATAGGCTGAGGTTTTTGACGCTTAACAGTAGTGACGAGTCTATAGTTTTGGGTATAAATGTTCTGAAATCGTTTAGTAAGCTGGTAAAGCGTATCAGGCGTAAGTACGGAGAATTCGAGTATTTTGGTGTGGTTGCCTGTGACGAAAATGAGCCGTTGCGTGAGCATGTACACGTTATATGTAAAGGTGTATTTATGCCTCAGCGTGAGATAGAGGATATGTGGATTGGTGTTCATAGAAGTATTAAGCCTTATATTGAAGCTGTTGATGATGTTACTGGCGCTGCTCGATACATTGGAAAGTATCTTCATATGCAGTCGTATCGTGTGCGTAAGTATATTATGAGTGCTGGTTGGGTGTTCCCCGGCTGGGTATCCTGGTCAAAGCGGTTTAAACGCACATATGACGATTATCCTGACGACCTATATCCGGGTATATTAGCAAAGCTAGCACGTATGCCTAAGAGGGTGCGTGATGAGATTATGGACAAGCTGATAAAAATGGAAGGGAGCTAGTGATTATTATATAAAAACTTTATTATTCTATGATAATTTACGTTTGGAGCTAATATATCGGATGGTATAATTTAACGGAGGAGATAAAATGGCATCTGAAAGTGAAAAGAGAATAAAGAACGAACAAGAGGAATTTGAAAATATTTTTGCTATTCTACAAAGGCAATTACTGGCGGCTAGTGTTCACTTTTATATTTGGGAACAACTTTGGCCAACTGAAAAAGTGGTAGGCACAATAAATCAGTATAAAGGATTTTTTAGGCCTACAAGAGATGCTCATAATGACAGGTTTATCAATAAGGTTAGCGATGTTATGAGTAATAATCCTAATGCACCAAGTTTTTATCGTATTTTAAATATGATAGGCAGAAATTCAAACCTAGCTGCAGATATAAATGTGCGTGAAGTAAAGAAAAGGCTTAGGACACATAAAAGGGTATTGGAGGCGATTAAGGATATGCGCAATAAAAGAGTTGATCATTGGGATACTAATGTTGAAGGATTGAGCAAACACGTGTTGTATGGTGATGCGAAAAAGATGTTAGAAGATTTAAAAAATATTGCTAATGAAATCAGTGCTTCACATTCAAGAAGTATACACGCATTCAGGTATATTGAGCAGGGAGATACTAATAGTCTCTTAGAGGCGTTGAAAAGAAAAAGAGATTTAGATAAAAAACTAATTGAGTACCTGAAAAACAATAAAAGATGCCAGAAGATGATATTATCATTGATGAATGTTAGTGGCTTTTGATGGTGATTAGGGTTTATTCTTATCTGGAACGGGGGTATTGACAGGTATTTCTACCAAGATATAATTAAGTAGGAGGTGATATGGAATGCATATTTTTGGAATTGTTTTAGGTATATTTTTTGGTGTGCTTCTTCTAGTTTTGGCGATTTTTGTAGTTAGGCAGCAGACATTTGCCATTATTGAGCGGTGGGGAAAATTTAAAAGAGTCGTTGGTCCTGGTCTTCATCTTAAAGTTCCTATAATGGATAGAGTGGCTGGTAGAGTTTCTATTAGAGTACAGGAACTAAATGTGAGTATCAAAACCAAAACCAGCGATAATGTTTTTGTAGACTTACTTATTGCGGTTCAGTACTTTGTTGATGGGGAGGATAAGGTTTGGGATGCATTTTATAGACTTACGAATCCACAAACTCAGATGGAATCTTGGATATTTGATAATGTAAGGGCAAAGGTTCCTGTGATGACTTTGGACTCTGTGTTTGAAAATAAGGAAGAGATTGCTAAAGAAATTGAGGAGAGTCTTAGTGCCAGGCTGAGTGAGTATGGATATAAATTGGTTCGTGCTCTTGTTAATGACATCCAGCCAGATAAGGGTGTTGCAGATGCTATGAATGAGATTAATAGGCAACAGCGTTTGAGAGTTGCTGCTGAGCACGAGGGAGAAGCTAAGAAAATTATTGTAATTAAGGAAGCAGAGGCTGATGCTAGGAGTAAGGAGTTGTCTGGTGAGGGTATTGCCAAGCAGAGGATAGCGATCGTTGCTGGACTTAGAGAATCAGTTAAGGATGCCAGTGATGCACTTGGGGTTAATGCAGAGGGTGTAATGACATTGGTTCTTATGACGCAGTATTATGACATGCTTACTGATGTTGGGAAGAATTCTCGGACTAACACAATAATGCTTCCTCACACTCCTGGTGCAGTTGGTGAACTTCGGGAACAGATTATAGCATCTATTGAGACTGGTAAGGTTGCTGGTGCAGGTGAAGGTGGAAAAGTGTAGGGACCAATTACTAGCAAGGGTGTGGGGATAAACTATGGTGCTTCTGATGGTGGTTATGTCCCGCTCTCACCAAGAACGAGCTCTACCTGCTGAGCTATGTGGGCCTCTTGCATTTTATAATGGAGGGGGTAGGATTCGAACCTACGCAGCCCTTACGGGCGGCAGATTTACAGTCTGCTCCGATTAACCACTCCGGCACCCCTCCTTGATATAAGCTTATCATAAAATATCTGAAAACTCAGCCCGAGGGGGGATTCGAACCCACCAACCTACCGATTACAAGTCGGTTGCGCTACCATTGTGCTACTCGGGCAAATTCTAGCTACAATTTTGGCTCAATAGTATAGATAAAGGTGAATCCTCTGTCAACTGAGAGACCACTGGAGGCAATCTCTTCTTGCATTATCTAAATCAGTCATGCTACATTATACTAGTTTTACTAAGTAACATCATCTGAAATTGTAAGCATGATAGATAATGCTTTATTAAAACAATTGCTGGAGGCAGGTGCTCACTTTGGTCACCACACCAGTTACTGGCATCCCAAGGCGAAGAAATATATTTTTACTCAGCGCAATGGTATCCACATCATCGATTTGGAGCAGACAGTTACCATGTTAGAAAAAGCCTGTACCTTTGTCCAAGATTTAGCAGCTCGAGGGCAAAGCATTCTTCTTGTCGGCACTAAAAAACAGGCTCAGCAGACCATAGAAGAAGAGGCTGTGAGGTGCGGTATGAGCTATGTTAATCAAAGATGGCTAGGTGGTATGTTAACTAACTTCGTCGTCATACAAGCTCGGATCGACCACTTGGTTCGTTTAGAGAACAAAAGGGATAAAGGTGAACTTGACCTCTTGCCTAAAAAAGAGCGGGTGAGGATAGAAAAAGAAATTTACCACCTGAATACTCAAATGGGGGGTTTTAAGGAAATGACTACCCTTCCTGGAGCCCTCTTCATCACTGATCCTATTAAAGACAAGATTGCCTTTACTGAAGCTAAAAAATTGGGCATACCCGTAATTGCTATTGTGGATAGTAATTGTAATCCCGACGGCATCGATTATCCTATTCCCGCCAATGATGATGCTGTTAAGGCGATTAAATTAATTTGTAGCAAAATAGCTGATGCCATAATTGAAGGTAAAACTGAAGCGTTTTCCGGGGAGGCGGGAATTACTAAATTAGTTGCTGAAGAAGGGCGCGAAGAAGCCATTGAAATTCTAGGTTCTTATACCTTTGAGCCGGAGGAGCCAAGTGAACCAAAGAAGTCAGGTGAACCAGAGGAGCCAGAGGAGCCAGAGGAGCCAAAGGAACCAGAAGGAGAGATTGCACCTACATGAAAATATCGGTTGAAGCAGTAAAGGAGTTAAGAAATAGAACTAATGCAGGTGTACTTGAGTGCAATAAGGCTTTGTTGGAAGCAAGTGGTGATATGGAGAAGGCCATCGCATTCTTGCAACAGCGTGGGGCAGCAATTGCTGAAAAGAAGAAGGATGTAGCTACAACCGAAGGCGTAATCGAAGCTTATATTCATTATACCAAGCGCATAGGAGCATTGGTGGAGTTAAACTGTGAAACCGATTTTGTGGCTCACACCGCTGAATTTAAAGAACTTGCTCATGACTTAGCCATGCAGATAGCTGCTACTTCCCCGCAATTTCTCACTAGTGAAGAGATGCCACCAAAAGCAGAAACAGACCCCCAGGCAGCTTGCCTTCTTAGCCAGCCCTTTATTAAAGAACCTGACAAGACGGTACAGGAAATTATTGCTGAAACAATTGCTAAAGTAGGTGAGAACATAAAAGTACGCAGATTTGCTAGGTTCGAGCTTGGTGTTGAGCACTAAGCCATGTTGGATGAATTATTCACTGAACTGAACTCCAGAATGCAGAAGGCCATAGATGGGTTGGCTAAAGAATTAGCTACCATCCGTGCCGGGCGTGCCACTCCAGCTTTGCTTGACAACATCATGGTTGACTATCAGGGCACATCTGCCCCGCTTTATCAACTTGCTAGCATATCTATACCTGAGGCTAATTTAATTATTATTCAACCCTGGGATCGCACATCATTGCGTGGCATTGAAAGAGCCATCCTCACAGCCAATATCGGCCTTAACCCTGCGAATGATGGCAATGTAATTCGGGTGGTCATCCCGCCTCTTAGTGAGGAGCGGCGCAAGGAGTTGGTCAAGCTAGTATCCAGGAAGACGGAGGAGCGGCGGATTGCTATACGCAATATAAGGAGAGATGGCATTGATAAACTAAGAGAGATGGAGAAAAATAAAGAAATATCGGAAGATGAACTCAAAAACAATTCTAAGAAAATCGACCAGCTTACAGAGGCTTGCGTGGATAGGGTAAGTGAATTGGGACAGAGCAAGGAAAAGGAAATACAGGAAATATAATTTGCCTCACCAGTATCCGGTAAAAAAGTCCGTGCTAACTATTAGAGCTGTTTGATAGTATTCAGTTGTAATCTCTCAGTTCTTCACTACCGCTCAGGGTAACATATCAAACATGACGCTGATTTGATGAAACCCATTTATAAGTCCAGAGACACCAGCAAGCCTATAGCTGCTTAAAAGCTGTTAAAATAGACCTATGCTCAAGCACAGAGTTATTACCGGCGCCGTGGGCGTGCCCCTCGTTATTCTTGCCATCTGGTTCGGTGACCCTTGGCCTTGGTTTACTCTTCTTATAGCTGCAGCGGCGTTAGCCGGCACCTATGAGTTCTACCACATGGCCAATTTTGACAGGCGAGAGCCCCTGCTTTATTTAGGCTTACTATGCTCGCTGGCGCTCGTCTTAAGCCCTCATTACAGGAGCCCTAATGTTTTACCCATAGTTATTACTGCCACTATGTTGATTTCCTTGATTCGTCTGTTATGCCGCCCATCAAAAGAAGGAGCATTTCGCAACTGGGCATGGACAATAGTCGGTGCTCTCTATGTGGGTTGGATGCTTAGCTACTGGCTGAATTTACGCGGTTTAGAGGATGGCCGAAATTGGGTTTACTTGGCCATGCTGACTACATTTGCCAACGATACAGGTGCTTTTTTTATTGGGAGGGCAAGGGGTAAACATAGTCTGGCTCCTGCCATAAGTGCATCTAAAACTTGGGAAGGAGCGGTAGGGGGCTTAATGTGCGCCATTCTGGGCGCTATAGTAATAGCGACGGTGCTCGACCTCATTTCTCCCTTTACTTTTAGGTATTGGCAGATTATACTCCTTGGCCTTCTCACTAGCCTCTTTGCTCAGCTTGGCGATTTGGTTGAATCCCTGCTCAAGCGCAATATGGGAGTGAAGGAATCAGGTAATTTGCTACCGGGACACGGTGGTATACTTGACCGATTCGATAGCCTCATCTTTGTCGGTGCGGTGGTATACTATTATGTAATATGGGTGGTGTGAAAAAAATAGCTATCCTGGGCTCGACAGGCTCCATAGGGCAGCAGGCTCTAGATGTAATCCGCGCCCAGCCTGACGAATTAAAAGTAGTAGCTCTAACAGGGAACAAAAATCTTGAGCTTCTGGAAAGGCAGATCGGGGAATTTCGGCCCCAAATGTTTTGTTCCTCGGTTAAACCTGACATTAGCTATGACGGGGAATTTTTGCCCGCAGAAGAAATAGCCAGCCATCCCGAGGTCGACTTCGTTATTGTGGCCACTGCAGGTAAGGCAGGACTACGCCCTACTCTGGCAGCTTTACAGGCGGGCAAGACGGTTGCCCTGGCTAACAAAGAAGTATTGGTGATGACTGGTGAAATTATTGTTCGTGAAGCTAGCCTCCACCAAGCTCAAATTCTGCCTATTGATAGTGAGCATAGTGCCATCTGGCAATGTCTGCAGGGGGAAGAAAATAAACCGCGGAGGCTTTTTCTCACTGCCTCTGGTGGGCCTTTTTATCGCTATTCACAGTCACAATTGACTGAGGTAACTCCGGAGCAAGCTCTCCAGCACCCTGTATGGAAGATGGGAAAGAAGGTAACCATAGACTCAGCAACGCTTATGAATAAAGGATTAGAGGTCATCGAAGCTCATTGGCTTTTCTCGTTTCCCTTTGATAGTATTGAAATATTAATACATCCCCAGTCTATCGTTCATTCCATGGTGGAGTTTATGGATGGTTCCCTGAAAGCTCAGCTTAGCTGGCCTGACATGAGGCTGCCTATTCAATATGCCCTTTCTTATCCCCGGAGGTGGCCTAATTCAGAATTACCCCGCCTTGATTGGAATAAAATCATCTCTCTGAATTTTGAGCCCGTGGACTATAATAAATTTCCCTGTCTCAAACTGGCTATGGATGCTGGCAAATCAGGAGGAACATATCCGGCAGTGCTTTGCGCCGCAGATGAGGTGGCTGTAGAGCTTTTTCTCAGCCATAGAATAAGTTTTACCGATATAGCCAAAATCGTGCAGAAGACGCTGGAGCAACATCGGAACACCACCCAGCCATCTCTAGAAGAGATACTGGCTGCTGATGCCTGGGCAAGGGAATGCGCTACAGGCTTTTCCCCTGGTCACTGCGAGGAGCCTGAGCGACGGAGCAACCCTGGGGTAGAGAGATAAGAAATGAACGTTGCCGTAATCATTATTCTTTTCGTAGTAGCTCTATTCGTGGCAATGTGTCTTCACGAATTGGGGCACTTCATCGCTGCTAAGCGTGCCGGAGTGAAGGTGGAAGAGTTCGGCATAGGCATGCCCCCACGCCTCTTTGGTATTAAACGGGGCGAGACAATATACTCAGTTAATGCCATACCTGTGGGAGCTTTTGTTAGGGCTGCTGGAGAAAATGACCCTACAGTACCCCGGAGCCTGGCTGGCAAAGGACCCTGGACCAGGTTAGGAATCTATGCTGCCGGTCCGCTGGTCAACATCTTTCTGGCCTTTATTCTCCTCAGTGCTTTCTTTGCGTTGCCCTATTCCGTCATTGCCGGCGACGGACTCATGGTGCATGCTGTAACAGTGAATTCTTCTGCGGAAGAAGCTGGCATCGAGCCTGGGGATATAATTATGGCAGTAGATGGACAACCTGTTCATAGGAGCGAGGATGTGCAGAACATAGTAAATTCGGTCACAGAAGGGGCAGAAATAACTTTGCTTCTGTTGAGGAACGGAGAGGAAATACAAACCACAGTGAAGACGAAATTCGACCCGGAACAAGAGCAACTAGTAGTTGGCGTCTACACTTGCTGGAATATTGTAAGTCAAGTGGATGAAGGCTCGCCAGCTTATGAAGCTGGCATCAGAGACGGTGATTATATCTACAAGATCAACGGTCAACGAATATACGACGATGAGAGCATGTCCAGCGCTCTACGTTCCGTTGCGGAAGGTGAAGAAATAGAGCTGGTTTTGCTCTCAAGTAGCGATCCAGAGAAGCCAGAGGAAATCTCTCTGATTTATGATGGCTCTGAAACCCTGCCCGGTGTGGAGCTGCGATGGGTGGAAGGGATTCGTTTCGAACAAGAGCGACTTCCTGTATGGAGAGCAGTCTATTTGGGAGCCAGGGATATCATTTATATGCCTGTGCTCATAATAGAGGCTATCCCTCTAATCATAGAATCTCCCGATATGGCATTGGTGGGGCCAATAGGTGCTGGCCAGTTAACGGTGGAGATGGTGCGCTCCTCCGGCTTCAGCAGCATAGTATTTATGGCCAGTATAATTAGCCTGGGCTTAGCTATATTTAACTTCCTCCCCATCCCTCCCTTGGATGGAGGAGGAATGCTGGTGGCGTTCATTGAAGGGTGTAGGCGTGGGAAGCGTCTTTCCCTTAGGGCAATGCGCTTAGCCTACACTATCGGCACCGCTTTTTTAATTGCGCTTGTGGTTCTAGTAACCTTTAGTGATATCTCGCGTCTAATTAGCGGCGAGGTTTTTATACCATGAAACGCCGAGCCTCCAAGCCATTGAGAGTTGGCACAGTAACCGTTGGCGGCGGTGCCCCCATCGTGGTGCAGTCCATGACCAAGACCGATACTCGTGACATTCCAGCTACTATAAACCAGATTAAGGAATTGGAGGATTGCGGCTGTGAGATGGTGCGAGTGGCAGTCCTCGACAAGGAAGCAGCTGAAGACATAGCAGCTATAAAAAAAAGCGTTTCACTACCTCTTATTGCTGATATACATTTCGACTACCGCTTGGCTTTGGCTGCGCTGCAATCCGGTGTTGACGGGCTCCGCCTCAATCCCGGCAACATAGGAGATAAAGAGAAAATTGCCAGGGTGGTAGCTGCTGCTAAAGAAAGAGAGGTGCCTATCCGTATCGGAGTTAATGCCGGCAGTTTACCTGCCGATTTCCAGCCTGATGCACCACTGTCTGAGCGCATGGTCAACATGGCGTTAGAGCAGATAAGGCTTATGGAAAGTTTGGATTTCGATTTAATCAAAGTTTCCCTCAAAGCTTTTGATGTTCCCACTACCATTCAGGCTTGTCAAATGATTGCCGATAAAATGCCCTATCCGCTACATCTGGGCGTCACTGAGGCCGGGCTTCCCCAGACAGGAGCCATACGCAGCGCTATAGGCATCGGCATACTTCTCTATCAGGGGATTGGCGATACCATACGTGTTTCTCTCAGCGCTCATCCCTGTGAGGAGGTATTTGCAGCTTACGAAATTCTAAAAAGCCTGGGACTTCGTCAGCGGGGTCCAACTTTAGTGAGCTGCCCTTCCTGCGGCCGGGCTGAAGTTGATATCATCGCCCTGGCTGAAGCGGTGAGTAAGCGCCTGGAAAAAATAAGCAAACCTATTAAAGTGGCAGTTATGGGTTGCGTAGTCAACGGCCCTGGCGAGGCTAAAGATGCTGACGTCGGCATTGCCTGCGGCAAGGGCAAAGGTGCTATATTTAAAAAGGGGGAGGTTGTGAGCGTAGTGGAAGAAAATGATTTTCTAGAAGAGCTGATGGCAGAAGTAGACTCTCTCAATAGGAAAGGATTAGAGTAAAGGTAAGAGAAATGCGCTTTTCTAAACTTTTTGGCAAGACATTGCGGCAGGCGCCCGCAGAAGCCGAGAGCGTAAGCCATCAGCTACTGCTTCGAGCGGGCATGATTGCCCAGGAGGCTGCCGGAATTTATTCTTACTTGCCTCTAGGGTGGCGAGTGCTTAAGAAGATAGAAAATGTAATCAGAGAAGAAATAGATAAGGCTGGCGGGCAGGAATTGATGCTGCCCGTGCTGCAGCCTTTTGAATTGTGGCAACAGTCGGGCAGGTATGTTTCCTTCGGCAAATCCTTATTCACTTTGACCGACCGCAAAGAACACACACTGGCCCTGGGGCCCACTCATGAAGAAGTTATTACCGACCTTGTCCATCGCTATGTGCAAAGCTACCGGGAGCTTCCCCTGCTCCTCTATCAAATACAGACCAAGCTTCGCGATGAGCCTCGACCTCGCGGCGGCTTAATAAGAGTCCGCGAGTTCATTATGAAGGACCTTTACAGCTTTGATGCCGACGAGGCTGGCTTGGATGAAAGTTACCAGAGTATGTGTCAGGCTTACACGAACATTTATGCCCGCCTCGGCTTGCCTACAATGATGGTGGAGGCTGACAGTGGCGCCATAGGTGGCAAAGATTCTCACGAATTTATGGTTATCACTGAGACCGGCGAAGACGAGGTTATTTATTGTTCCAATTGTGGCTATGCCGCTAATGCCGAAAAGGCTCAATTTGCGAAAACAGGGGGCGACGCTGAAAATCCGCTTCCTTTGGAGGAGATAGCCACGCCTGAGGCGGAAACCATAGCGGAGGTGGCTGGATTTGTGGGCGTGCCGACAAATCAAACGCTTAAGGCGGTGTTTTATTTTGCCGACGGAGAATTTATCTTCGTTACCATTCGAGGCGATCTTGAAGTCAACGAAACGAAGTTGAGAAACGCTTTAAAGTGCACTGAGCTTCGCTTGGCTACGGAAGGCGAAGTAAATGAAGCTGGAATTGTAGCCGGCTTTGCCTCACCCATAGGTGTAAAGGGAATTAAAGTTGTTGCTGATGATTCCATAACCTCAGGCTCCAACTTCATTGTTGGTGCTAATAAGCCGGGGTACCACTTTAAGAATGCCAACTACCCCAGGGATTTTCAGGTTGGCCTCATGGCTGATATCACCCTGGCTCAGTCTGGAGATAGCTGCTCCAAGTGCGGTGGTGAATTATGCTCGTCTCGGGGTATTGAGGTGGGGCACGTATTCAAGCTGGGCACTTTCATCAGCGAGAGATTCGGAGCATCCTTCTTAGATAATGATGGCACTTCCCGGCCCATTGTCATGGGCTGCTATGGCATCGGACTGGGGCGATTGCTGGCAGCTATAGTAGAACAAAGCCACGACGACAAAGGCATTATCTGGCCGCTCTCTGCAGCCCCTTATCAAGTCTATCTTTGTCCTCTAAATTTGGAAAAGTCGGCAGTTCTCCCTACGGCGGAAAGAATTTATCAAGAATTACAAAAAAAAGGCATCGAAGTGCTTTTCGATGACCGTGACGACTCTCCCGGCGTTAAATTCAACGATGCCGACCTCCTAGGAATACCTCTGCGATTGACCTTGTCTCCACGCACCTTACAAAGCCAGAGCGTAGAGGTAAAGTGGCGCACAGAGAAAGAAAGTCAGCTCTTGCCTTTGGATAATTTGGCGGTACAGGTGAAGAAGCTCCTAGACGAGACCCTGAAGTTGCAGTCTTGATTGGCTTTAACTAACTGTTGCCTGTCCCTGGCTAAATCAGTCCCGTAAAGTAGCGCCCAGTTCCTGATGTAGCCTGGCGAGCATCTGTTCTTGGGTCTGGTCGACTTCCTCATCGGTCAAGGTATAGCTGGGCGATTGGTAGATAATCCTTATGGCAAAAGATTTCTTGCCCTCGGCTATTTGCTTGCCTCGATAAAGGTCAAAGAGAATTACACGCTTTACTAGCGGAAAGCTTCGGATTATGTTCTCCATTGTTCGGTAGCTCACTTGCTCATCCACTACTAGAGCGATGTCCCGAATCACGCTGGGAAATCTTGGAATAGATTGGTATTCCTTTATCCTGGTAATCTTGGACAAAAGTTTCTCCAGGTCAATTTCTATAAGGCAAGCAGTACCGGAAAGCTCAAAGGCTTGTTCTACTCTGGAATGCACGTCGCCTACAATACCTACTTTATCATCTTCAACAATTATGTCGGCCCCTCTTCCCAGGAACAGAATTTCATCATCGCCAATATCAAAACTCGCTTTCAGCCCCAACTGGTTCAGGAGATTTTCCACTACGCCCTTAGCGTCAAAGAAATCGAGCGGCTCTTTATCAGCTTGCCAGGATAATTTTGCTCTTGGGCCACTTAGCACAGCACAGAGCATATCCTTTTCCTCAGGCAAATCCTTGTCTCTCGGTAAGAATACTTTACCAATTTCAAAGAACCTTATGCCTGCCTGCCCAAACTTTTGGTTATGTGACAACGTGGATAGAAGACCGGCCCGTAAACTGGTACGCAGGTATTCCTGTTCTCTCGTCATCGGGTTAGCCACTTTCAACGGTGGAATTTTCAGCTCGAGCTTCAGGGAAATCTTCTGCAACTTCTCCAGACTGACCAAAGAATAGGTCAGTATCTCTTGAAAGCCAAAGCCGGTCAGCATACTGCGTAATTTATCCTTGAGATTGCTTTGCTGGGCTGATGGTGACAATTTTGATTTTTGTTGAGGCAAAGGAGAGCCAAGCCTGGTGATAGGAATCTTTTCATAACCAATGATGCGAACTACCTCCTCTACGAGGTCAGCAGAGCATTTAACGTCGCTGCGCCAGTAAGGCACAGACACCGAAATTTGCGAACTTAAATTGCCCTCCTGGCATTCAAAGCCCAGGGCTTTTAATACCTTAAGAATTCCATTAACATTGACCTTCAAACCCGAAAGGCGTTTCACTTCTTGGGCAGAAAGCAATATAGGCTTTGGTTTTGATTTCCCGGGATAAACATCGATTATGCCCTTGGCTGCTCTGCCACCGGCTAGCTCCAGTAGCAGTTGAGTTGCCCGCTTCAAGGGTAATAATGGGAGTTCACTATTAAGCCCTTTGTCAAAGCGAATCGAGGCCTCGCCTTGAAGTTGAAGATGGCTACAGCCCCGACGAATGGCAGCCTGGTTAAAATTCGCTGACTCCAGGAGGATAGTGTCAGTTTGGCCGGTGACTTCAGAATCCAGACCGCCCATGATTCCAGCAACAGCAACGGCTTCCTCCTTATCGGCAATAACCAATATGTCCGGGTTAAGAGCACGCTTTGAACCATCAAGGGTAGTTATGGTTTCACCATTTCCGGCCCTGCGAACGATAATTTGCCTGCCCTTGAGCTTATGATAATCAAAGGCATGAAGAGGCTGACCATATTCCAGCATCACATAATTAGTAACGTCAACCACGTTGTTAATAGGACGCATGCCGCAGCTATTCAGACGCTGCTGGAGCCAGCCTGGGGAGGGGGCTATCTTAATTCCGGTAACCAGGCTAGCACAATAACGGGGACATAGGTCTGGCTCGACTATGTCGACGGAGGCGAAGGAGCCTATCGAGTCTTCTAACTCTTCGTAATTAATTTGGGGTAAACGGAGTGGTTCACCAGTTAAGGCAGCAATTTCTCGAGCAACACCAATAACGGATAAGCAATCCGAGCGGTTAGGTGTTACATCCAGGTCAAAAATTATATCTCCTAGATAAGCACTGAGAGGAGTACCTATGGGTGCCTCCGGCGGCAATACCAAAATGCCTTCGTGACTATCAGAAATCCCCAGCTCCTTCTCTGAGCAAACCATGCCCTCGGAAGCGACGCCGCGAATTTTAGCCGGCTTCAGCACTGTAGTTTCTTCAGTGTGAGGATCTACAAGCCGGGCTCCTATATGGGCAAAGGTCACCCTCTGACCAAGTTCGATATTGGGCGCACCACAAACCGTGGTGACTTGCTCGGTGCCGAGGTCAACTGTAGCTAACTTAAGGCGGTCAGCATTAGGATGAGGATTTAAAGCTATTACTTCCCCTATTACTACCTTATCCCAGGTGCCACCCATTGTCTGTATGCCTTTGACTTCCAGGCCAGACATGGTTAGCCGTTCGGCCAGTTCTTCGGGAGCAAGCTTTATGTCAACGTAATCCTTGAGCCACTTGAGGGAAACTTTCATGTTGTCACCTTAAAATTTAGAATTGCCTCAAAAATCTGAGGTCATTGCTATAAAAAAGACGAATGTCGTCAATACCATAGCGCAGCATAGGGATACGCTCGACTCCTAACCCAAAGGCAAAACCACTGTAAAGCCCGGGGTCGATATCGACGCGTGCCAGAACGTCGGGATGCACCATCCCTGCCCCTAGTATTTCAAGCCAGCCGCTGTAACCACACAGCCGGCAGCCAGCCCCATCGCAAGCTGAACATCCGATGGCTACCTCCACCCCGGGTTCCACAAAGGGAAAGTAATCGCAGCGGAAGCGCACTTTCCTTTCCTCACCAAAAAGGCAGCGGCAAAAGTCAAACAAAGTGCCCTTTAAATCAGCCAGGGTGATGTTCTTATCCACAGCCAAACCTTCAACTTGATAAAACATAGATTCGTGAGTAGCGTCAGTTGCTTCGTATCTGTAAGCTCGCCCCGGTACTATGGCTCTTATTGGCGGACGTTCCTTCTCCATCAACCTGATTTGCATTGGGGAAGTATGCGTGCGCAGAAGTCTAGCCTTCCCTCCCATACCTGTATCTATCCATAGGGTAGCAAACATATCTCGCGCCGGATGGTGTTGAGGGATATTCAAGGCTTCAAAGTTGTAGTAATCCCACTCTACGTCGGGTCCCTCAATCACCTGGAAGCCCATATTTCTGAAAACATCACAAATTTCCTTAAGTGTTTGAGTGGTAGGGTGAAGTCGCCCTGTCGGGAGAGGCTGACCAGGCAGGGTAACATCTAATCTTTGGGATTCCAGAGGAGAGGTCAAAAGGGCTTCCTGTAGTAATTTTTCCTTCTCTTCCAGGCTTGACTCTAAAGCTCTCTTGATTTCGTTAGCTTGAGCACCCATCCTTCGCCGTTCTTCCAGGGGCAAAGCGGCCAAGGAACGTAGAATTTTAGTTAAATTGCTTTTCTTACCCAGGTGGCGGACACGCCACAACTCCAGTTCCCGAGGATTATTAACTTTGTTTAGCTCATCGAGAGCTTGTGCATGAAGGTCTTTGAGTTGTTCCAGCATTGACTGCTACGCAATGTTATCCCTGTTCAAAATTCCTGAAATTATGCAGGCGTAATGTCATTACAGGCGGGGTGAGTTAATCTCAGTTACCGAAGCTACTAATGTAGCAAAACCTTCAGGGTCTTTGACTGCCATTTCAGCTAACATCTTGCGGTCGATCTCTACATTTGATTTTTTCAACCCAGCTATAAACTGACTGTAAGTAAGTCCTCTAGCCCGTGCTGCAGCATTAATGCGGGTAATCCATAGCTTTCTGAAGTCGCCTTTCCGCTCACGACGATGACGATAGGAATAATCTAAGGCATGAAGCATGGACTCATGAGCTGTCCTATAAAGTTTGTGCCTGGCAGCCCGATGCCCTTTGGTCAGCTCAAGCACCTTTTTATGTCGTCTGTGGGTAACTTTTCCACTCCTAGCTCGTGGCAAGTTCTTCCTCCTTTAATCCTTGGGTGTTATTTTTCTTCAGCGACAAAATAAACTGCTTTCCCCTCCTTACACTATTTGTAGGGTAGAAGTCTACTTACTCTCTTCTTATCTGCTGAGGAGACCGGTATCGTTTCATCGAAGAGGCGCTTAGTTCTAGGAGCTTTTTTCCGCCTCAAATGGCTTTTGCCGCATTTAGTGCGCATCAGCTTGCCGCTACCCGTTATATGAAAACGGCTCCTTGCGCCTTTATGGGTTTTAAGTTTTGGCATCTGTTTCTTTCTCCTTAGATTTCTTCTGGGAAACCGGGGATAAGACCAAGGCTATGCTCCTCTCATCATTAACAGAGCTACTTACCACGGCTAATTCCTTCGAGGCTTCAGCCACTTTACGCAGCACATTCCAACCTAGTTCAGGATAAATAACTTCGCGTCCTCTAAACCTTAGAAATAACCGTACTTTATTACCCTCCTCCAATAATTTCTTCGTGGTCTTAATTTTCGCCTGTAAATCATGCTCTTCTATCTTGGGTCTTAAACGGACCTCCTTGAGTAAGCCAATTCTTTGGCCTCTTTTCGCCTTGCGTTCCTTTTTAGTTTGCTCATACTTATATTTACCATAATCAAGAAGTCGGCATACTGGCGGAGTCATAGTTGATGCTACCTGCACCAAATCGAGGCCGCGCTCATAAGCAATTTGCAATGCTTTCTGTAGAGGCACCACACCCAGCTGTTCTCCACCTTCCCCTATGAGGCGAACTTCTCTGGCTCTGATTCTTCTATTGGTTAATAATTCCTTAACTATGCTAGTTCTACCCCCTGGAACAGTATTTAAGACTTGGCCTCTACAGTTGCCTTTATTCTACTCTTAACTTGTACCAGAGTTTCTAAGCCCAGATCCTCGCCACTCCTTAAGCGAAGTGACGCACTGGATGAATCCATTTCTTTATCGCCAACTATAAGCATATATGGGACTTTCTCCAGTTGGGCTTCTCTTATTTTCAAATTCATCCTCTCAGAGCGGTCGTCAACCCGAACTCGGATACCTTCATTTTTAAAATCGCTCTCTATCTTATGCGCATAGCCAACATGGCGATCTGCTATGGGAATTATGATGGTTTGAACCGGCGATAACCATACCGGGAAGGCACCACCATAATGCTCTGTGAGGCAAGCTAAAAAACGCTCCATGCTACCTAAAACTGTGCGATGTATCATCACCACATTATGCTCCAAGCCATCTTCACCAATATAACAGACATTAAAGCGTTGTGGCAAATTGAAATCAACCTGGATGGTAGGACCTTGCCAAACATGCCCCAAAGCATCCTTGAGTTTAATATCAATTTTAGGCCCGTAGAAAACCCCCTCGCCAGGATCCACTTCATAATGTAAGTCAAGTTTCTCTAGAACGTGTTTCAAGGATCCCGTGGCCTCCTCCCACATTGAAACTGTGCCAGCATATTTCTCAGGACGCGTTGATAACAACAACTCATACTCATCAAAGCCAAAGCTAGACATCATAAATTGTGCCAAATTCAGAACTTCTAGTACCTCTTCTTCAACTTGATCAGGTCGGCAAAAAATGTGTGCGTCGTCTTGGGTAAATCCCCTGACCCTGGCAAGACCATATAATACCCCAGTTCGCTCATACCTATATACCGTGCCTAATTCGGCATATCTCAAAGGCAAATTGCGATAACTGCGCAATTGGCTTTTATAAATCAAGATATGGCCCAAGCAATTCATGGGCCTTAGCATATATTGCTGCCCTTCAATTTCCATCGGTGAGAATAGATAATTCCGATAGAATTCCCAATGCCCGCTAGTTTTCCACAAATCTAGCTTAGCAATGTGAGGAGTGTAAACGATGTCATAGCCCCGCTTGATGTGCTCTGCCTTCCAGAAGTCCTCAATAATTTGTCGAATCAAAGCACCTCTGGGGTGCCAGCAAATTAAGCCAGGACCAATTTCCTCATGAGTACTGAAGAGATCAAGTTCTTTGCCCAGCTTCCTATGGTCGCGTTTAGTGACCTCAGCTTGCCGCGCTAAATACTCGTCAAGCTCCTTCTGGCTCTCAAAAGCCACACCATAAATTCTTTGTAGCATGGGCCGCTTTTCGTCACCACGCCAGTATGCTCCAGCTAGATGAGTAAGTTTAAATGCCTTTACCTCGCTCGTAGAGGCGAGATGGGGACCACGACACAAATCAGTGAAAGACCCCTGTTTATAGATAGTTACAGTAGTGTCGGGGATCTCGTCGATAAGCTCCAACTTATAAGGTTGGGTAGCAAAGAGCTTACGCGCTTCATCCTTACTCATTTCCTCCGCAACAAAAGGTACATTCTGACTAACAATCTCCCTCATCTTGTTCTCAATTACAGGCAAGTCTTCCGGCGTTAACGGGCGGGGCAGCTCAAAGTCATAATAAAAGCCATTCTCAATGGTCGGGCCGATGCCAAATTTAGCCTCGGGAAAAAGATATTGCACTGCCTCGGCCATGATATGAGATGTAGAGTGGCGCATCCGTTCCAGTTGCTCATCATTGTTTGTTGATTTCATCTCGAACTTCCCATTATAAATCTAGAAATCAAACACAATTTCATCAAAAAATGGGCGGTACTGGACTTGAACCAGTGACCTCTGCGATGTCAACGCAGCGCTCTAACCACTGAGCTAACCGCCCGTTTGACGATTGTATCAAACATAGCTGAACACAGCAAATCTTTGATAATATGGCATAAATAGAAGGTTACTTATCATTGGGGATGGCTTAGAAATTAAACATTGATAAAAATACGGCGCTTGCTATGGCTATTCCTTACCTCGCAGCCTTACACCACTGGTGACATTGATCTCTATAGTTTGACCACAATGAGGGCAGGTTACTTCTATAACAAGAGGCCTTGCCATCACCCTTTCTACAAGCGATGTTACTATAGAATCCATATTATCCAGCCTCTCATCTAACATATCGAGGCGCTTAATTAACTGCCCTATATCCCGGTCTTGCTTGACCTGTTTGCCCGGCTCAGCTCTATCTTGTGAAACCAATTTATAGACTCTTCTCTACAACACCTAATGATTCTAGCTCAGCTTTATCCTCTTTCATCAACTTGTCTATTTGTTCGGCGACGGTACGTTCTAAATACTTACGGAAGGCTTCCCGTGCTGCTGGTGATGACCTCACCGCCTCCTTGACTCTTCGCCATTCACCCTCGATCACTTCATTCATCTGCTCAACACTTAGGGGCTGTTTTCCCTGCCACAACTCTTCTATCCTGTCCAAGACCCTGCTTGTCATAGCCCTCTTAATGCGGTCGAAAGAAAGTAGCTCCTCCGCACTATATGGTTGCCCTGCTTTTCTTTCAGCCTTTTCAGTCATGGTATACTACCTCCCGTTAGATTTATTTGACTTTTTATCATAAGCTTAGCAGCACAACTTGTCAAGGTATATCTTGGCTTGAAGATAATTCGAATCACCCTATATTTCTAAACAAAAACTAATCCTGTGCTTTTCATAGATGAACCTAGAACATTTAGTGATATTCTAGCTTCTCGACAACAGCCAGCGATTTGCGTTAACACCCCCCTCCTTCTTTGCTATATAGGTAAGTATTCTCCCTAAATTTAGGGGTTCACAGATTTTTAGGTCAATTTCGCTGGGAACGTATTGATAAATTCTAGCGTTAGCCCTTGGTTCCTGAAAGATTTCCAATGCAGCTCCAAATTCTCCGCCTTTGCCCCATGAGGACATCAGCTCCATCCCCAGTGATATTTTTCCAAAGCAGTCTTCATTCTCCTTAGTGAAATAAAACGGGGATTCCCTTTGCTGTGCTTCTTTGATCATTTCGCAGAAAGCCAGACTTTTGTCTATTTGCTGTATTCCTTCTGGTTTGAAGTACAGGAATTTGACGCCTACAGGTGGCTTCTCAAATTTAAATTTGTTGAATATGGACAAATCAGTTTGAAGCGGTCTCATATTAACCTCCTTAAAAATATATTTTCCCACAGTAGAGGTCACGTGAAAGGCGCTGGCAATTGTTTAGCTTTCCGAAATCCTAGCCTATACTATATCATCCTCCGCATTTTCAAATATGTTTGGCGTGTGAGCCGCCAAGCCATCCAAAATTTTACGGCGTCCTTCACCTCACATCAACCCCACCTGCTAAAAATTTACAGCAACGGGAGCCAAACCATGCTTGACAGACTAATTGAAATTATGATAAAACGCGTTCAGATTAGTGGCGAGGTGGTGAACCTGCTAAATGTAGATGGTCGAGCTTCGTCTTCTGGATTTATCAATAAATTATAGAGTAAGGAGTGAGAATTATGGCAAAAATACCAGACAAAATTGAAACCTGGCAGATGGAAGAGCCGGGAAAACTGAAGAGGGCAAGCATTGACGTCCCTGAGCTTAAACCGGGTGAGGTGCTGGTTGAAATTGCTGGCTGCGGGGTCTGCCATACCGACCTAGGCTATTTCTATGATGGCGTGCCTACGGTCAACAAACCGCCGCTGACCCTAGGGCATGAAATCAGCGGCATGGTAATAGCCGGCGACGAAAAATGGCTGGGCAAGGAAGTAATTATACCAGCGGTGATGCCGTGCAATAACTGCCCTATCTGTGCCGCTGGAAGGGGCAACCGCTGCCTGGCGCAGAAGATGCCCGGCAATAGTATGGAAATCTACGGTGGTAATTCCAGTCACATCGTCGTCCCGGCCCAGGATTTGTGTGTCATCACAGACAAGAAAGGAATACCTCTTTCTCATTTTGCCGTAATTGCCGATGCCGTGACCTCGCCCTATCAGGCAGCAATGAAGGCTGAGGTTAAACCTGGGGATTTAACTATAATTGTCGGGACTACCGGTGGTCTGGGGGTATATGCCACCCAGATTTGCTCGGCATTAGGCGCTAAAGAGGTTATTGGCATTGCTCGCAACCCCAAGAAGCTCGAAAGAGCTTTGAAATATGGGGCAACTCATACTATTAGTACAGTGGATAAGAGTCCCAGAGATGTTAGGGATGCATTTCGAAGCTACTGTAAAGAAAAAGGCCTGCCCGGTTACGGCTGGAAGATTTTTGAGTGGACAGGCACCGCTGATGGTCAGGCAATTGGTCTGGAGCTGCTGTCATTTATCGGCAAGCTGATGATTTGCGGCTTCGGCATGCAGAAGAATGAGTATGCTCTGTCACGGTTAATGGCATTTGACGCTGATATTATGGGCTCCTGGGGCTGTTTGCCCAAGTACTATCCTGAGGTTCTGAAGATGGTCCTGGACGGCAAGATACAGATAGAGCCTTTTGTTGAGACCAGGCCGATGAGCCAGATTCAGCAGGCGTATGAAGAAGCTCACAAGGGGGGCTTGGAAAAGAGGATCGTACTGACCCCCGATTTTTAACGTCAACGAAAGGCCACTACCCGACATAACCCCCGTCAACGGATAGCACCTGTCCTGTGATGTACCGCGCATCATCCGATGCCAGAAACACAAAGGCCGGCGCTACCTCCTCAGGTTCGCCAAACCGTCCCAGCTGTATTCTCGAGAGGTATATTTCCTTTAGCTTTTCATCCTCTCTTATCTTGCCCGTCATCTCCGTTGTGATAACTCCCATGCATATGGCATTAACATTTATCCCGTATCTACCGAGCTCCCTGGATGCCGACTTGGTGAACCCGATAATTCCCGCTTTCGCCGAGGCATAATTTATCTGCCCCATCGTACCATATAATCCGGCGGTGGAGATGACATTGATGATTTTCCCATACTTATTTTCCTTCATATAGTTAGCCGCAGCCTGCGTACAATTGAAGGTGCCCTTGAGATGAATATCAACAACCCGGTCCCACGTTTCCTCGTCCATCTTTAAAAGCAAAGCGGGTCTGGACAGTCCAGCATTGTTAACCAGGATATCCACCCCCCCCAACTCCTGCACCGCCTGTTCGACCATTGACCTGGCATCCTGGTAACTACCGACATCAGCTTTCAAGGCCACAGCCTTTCTGCCAAGCATCCTTATCTCGTCCACCACCTCCTTAGCAGTGGCGTCATTGCTACGATAGTTTATCACTACATCGGCGCCTTCCTTAGCAAAAGCCAGGGCCACAGCCCGGCCAATACCCCTCCCACCACCAGTGACAATTGCCTTCTTATCCTGCAATCTCATAATACCCCCAATCTAGTTATCTATTCTTCCATTCAGGCTTGCGTTTATCCAAATACGACTGCAACCCCTCCTGGCCATCTTCAGTCTGCCAGCTCTTGATACCGTGCTCCACCCCCTTTTCCAACGAAGCCTCAAGCGAGGGCGTTTCTGCACAATCATACAGCGCATCTCTCACGAGCCTGACGCTCAGCGTGCTTTTCTCCAGGAACTTGCGTGCGAACTCCTCTGTAGTCTGATCCAGTTCTTCTTCGGGAACAACTTTATTAACAAGGCCAATTCGTTCCGCATCCCGGGCGCTGACATTTTCTCCCATCACCAGCAGCTCAAACGCTTTCTTTTCCCCCATTATCCTGGGAAACAAGGGAGCAGCCGCGGGCGCCAGTCCCCCCAGTTTTATCTCCGGCTGACCGAGCTGGGCTTTCTCAGAGGCGATAGCCATATCACAGCCGGCAACAAGCTCGCATCCACCTCCCAGTGCTACGCCATTAACCACAGCAATACTCGGCTTGCCAAGACCTCTCAGGAGATGGAAGACACGGCCAAACTCCTTCATCATCTTCGGCATCTTCTCCCCGATATGGTCCTTTACTTCCACACCGGCACTGAAGGCCTTGTTCCCGGAGCCACGGAGCAACAGTACCTTAATTTCATTATCCTTCGCCAGTTGCTCCAGGGCGGTATTTAGCTCCACCAATGTATCACTATCCATTACGTTAAGTGGCGGGCGGTTAATTGTAAGAGTTGCTATTCCCTCTTTCTTATCCACGACAATGTTCTGGAATTCCATATTCCCTCCCTTCAGAATATATTTCGTTCCTATTATACAGCGAAGTGCACTTTTCGCCAAAAAACGAAAGCCCACGGTTCATCCCTGGGCTTTCGTATTTACGCCATCCTTATCAGTTTACTGCTTCGGCTTCGGCATGACCTGCTCTGCCATATCATCATCAAAGCTATGCCCCTGGGCAATCAACTGACGGAATTTAACAAAGTCTATCCTGCGCTGACCCGTCATATCTTCCGTGTTGAAGGCATTGAACCCAAGATAGGCCTCCATATTCATATTCGCCCCTAGCCAGTACTTGGCGCTTATCTTATTACCATCCCAGAAGAACTTCTTTTTCCATCTTATCGTCTCAATGCTCTTCATCAAGCACATAGGCATGAGATTGGTAAGGGTCCAGACAACCTCGTTTATCCTCCGGTCCAGAAGCGAGAAATCGGTCTCGGCCGTCTTTATAATCTCCTTTGCCTTCTTGGCCTCGTCACCGGTCTTAGGTTCTCCATAGACGATCTTCCCATCCCCTACATACTTGTCAGTAATCACCAGAGGGTTCCTAATCCACTCACCATTGAGCTTCTTCACGGGCAGTACATCGGTTATGAAGCCCAGCCTGTGCATTTTGTAGGCACTCCACAGTTCATTGGAGACGCAATTCCATATGGCCAGCTCTGTAGTAGGTAGCTGCCAAGGGAGAAAATCAGTTGAGCCTCCGTCCGGCGTTGAGCCAACCCCGGTACCAGCCTGACCAAAAAGAGCAAGGTCAGAGGCAATAGCCAGATCACAGGCCTGACCGATTTCCTGTCCCCCCGCCACCCTCATCCCATTAACACGACAAATGACCGGCGCTCCAGCATCAAGGATGGAATCCACCATCCCGGAAAACAGATTAATATAGTCCCTGTATTCCCTTGGCCTGAGGGTGTAATATTCGGCATATTCCTTGGTATTGCCACCGGTACAAAAGGCCCTATCGCCAGCAGCGGTGAAGATGATGGCCACAACACTTCTATCTGCCGAGGCCTTCTTCATTCCAGCTATGACGCCCTTGACCATCTCGGTGGTGTAGGAATTATACTGGGCCGGATTATTGAGGGTAATCCATGCCGTGTATAGCCCGTCTACCGTTTCCCCGGTCTGGGGGTTAACCAAAGGTTTCTTCTCATACATGGTGCACGGTGGCTCTGTTCCAAAGAACTCATCGCCGACAAGCTGGTGATTCTTCAGTTCATTATCTCTTGGCAACCAATCCATCGCCATTTGTTCTACCTCCTTTTCAGTTTTTATTATGTCAAAAAACTGACATTTCTCTGGGATTTTCCCTGACGTAATAGTTTAGCTTTTCCAAAACCTTAGTCCATAGTGTATCACCCCCGCACTGCCAAGCGCTTTTCGGGACCTTTCGGGATTTCCGCCAGATTGATAAAAAAGTTCAGCAAATTTGGCGATAGAGGCTGAGCGCCGGCTCTCATACCAACTCATAATGCAAGCTCATAAGCTAGAAAACTCGTCAGGTTTTTGTGGGAGACTTACCTGTTACTCCCTGACAGACAAGCACCCTGAGGCTGCATAATAACTTGTCTTTGAAAGTTTGTCAATATTCTGCGTCGGCTGACTTTCTCATTCCGGTAACTCCCATGGTAAGTTATTACCACCAAACATACCATGAGTTTTGCCCATGTGGTTAACCAGGACAAGAATTCTTTTCGGTGCTTATCCCTTCGCCTCCGCTCAGGGTAAACTCCGCGTGGCAATCTCATCAGAGCCTCTGTAGGGAGCTTCATGTGTACTCCCGCAAATTGAGGGGGGCAAGCCTCACCCCTACGAAAGTAGGGTTACTAATGTGTGATTGACGGGAAAGCGAACGGGTCTTAGAGTATACCCAATTATTTTCAGGGAGTATTGCATATGCCCGTAGAAATAAATGGCCGAATTTTTAGGTTGGCACCTAACCGCTGAGGAACTGGCGATGCAACCGGCCTCAAGAATGCTGAGCTTTATGTTTTGAAGGAGATGATGGTTTATGGAGATGAAAATTATGCCAGGGATAGGCTGTGATACTCCAAGTCAACGAAGCAATAAGGCGATAGACAGAACTAATAAGAGAAGGGAGAAATGAGAAGAAAAATCGTTGGCATCTTGTCTGTACTGGTGCTGGTGCTGTTGCTAGGGCTGGGGCTGGTGCTGGCCGGAGGCTGCGGTTGTGGTAGCGATGAGCCGGGGCTGGTAATGAAAGTGTCGGTATTGGCGGAGTCAAGCACCACAAATAACGGTGGGACTTTTGTGAATGACAGCACGGTTGGAACAAGAAATTGGCGAAATCCCACCCGCGCACAGACTCAAAATGACAGTTACGCCAGGGCAAGGCTAAATAGAAACAATCCGATTAGTCATTATCTAAAAGCAACTAATTTCAGTTTCGCTATTCCCAGCGGCGCGACGATCCAAGGTATTGTGGTGGAAGTGGATAGGTACGCAAGCACAGGATCTGGAGGTACTAGGGTAAGCGACAACAGTATTCGTTTGGTAAAAGACGGAACAATAGGTGGAGATGACAAAAGCACGGGTCTAGCATGGCCAGACTCTGACACCGATACATATCAATCCTACGGCGGTCCAACTGACCTTTGGGGGCTAAACTGGTCTAGCGACGATATCAACGGTTCCGGTTTTGGTGTTGTTATATCAGCACAAAAAGACAATTCTAATAATACTAGAAATGCATACGTGGACCATATTCGGATCACTGTCTATTACTTCTACAACCAAGCCCCGGTGGCTAATAACCAAAGTGGTTCGTCGGTTAATTCCTGTAGCACCTTAACCGTAACTTTGAATGGAACCGACCCTGATGGCGATCCCCTGACCTATATAATTTCCACATTACCGCTTCACGGCAATCTATACGATGGCACGGGAACCGGCGGAACCAATATTACGTCGGTTCCCTACACTGTCACAGATGGGACTCACAAAGTGACCTATCAGCCCAACGCCAGCTATAGTGGTGCTGATAGCTTTGGCTTTAAGGTCAATGATGGCACGGTTGATAGTACCGAAGCTGCCATATCCATCACCGTCAGCGACGGCCGTAGTACCTGGTATCAGGATAGCGATGGTGATGGCTACGGCGACCCCGATATCTCAATGCTGGCCTGCACCCAGCCCCCAGGCTATGTCGCCAATGATGACGATAACTGCCCCAATGACCCATTGAAGACAGATCCCGGCATTTGCGGCTGTGGTGTCGCCGATACCGACTCCGATGGTGACGGTACCCCAGACTGCAACGACCTCTGCCCTGCTGACCCCAACAAGACAGACCCCGGTATCTGCGGCTGCGGTGTCGCCGATACCGACTCTGATGGTGATGGTACCCCAGACTGCATCGATGGCTGTCTCGCTGACCCCAACAAGACAGACCCCGGTATCTGCGGCTGCGGTGTCGCCGATACCGACTCCGATGGTGACGGTACCCCAGACTGCATCGATGGCTGTCCCTTTGACCCCAATAAGACAGACCCCGGTATCTGCGGCTGTGGTGTCGCCGATACCGACTCCGACGGCGATGGCGTCGTAGACTGCATCGATGGCTGTCCCGCTGACCCCAATAAGACAGACCCTGGTATCTGCGGCTGCGGTGTCGCCGATACCGACTCCGATGGCGACGGCGTCGCAGACTGCATCGATAACTGCCCCAGCGTTGCTAATGCTGACCAGTCAGATTCAGATTCAGACGGCGTAGGCGATGCCTGCGATGGCTGTCCCGCTGACCCCAACAAGACAGACCCCAGTATCTGCGGCTGTGGTGTCGCTGATACCGACTCCGATGGCGACGGCGTCGCAAACTGCAACGACGGCTGTCCCTCTGACCCCAACAAGACAGACCCCGGCATTTGTGGCTGCGGTACCCCAGATACCGACTCCGATGGTGACGGCACCCCAGACTGCAACGACGGCTGTCCCTCTGACCCCAATAAGACAGCTCCTGGTATCTGCGGCTGTGGTACCCCAGATACCGACTCCGATGGTGACGGCGTCGCAAACTGCAACGACGGCTGTCCTGCTGACCCCAATAAGACAGCTCCTGGTATCTGTGGCTGTAGTACCCCAGATACCGACTCCGATGGTGACGGCGTCGCAGACTGCATCGATAACTGCCCCAGCGTTGCTAATGCTGACCAGGCAGATTCAGATTCAGACGGCGTAGGCGATGCCTGCGACGGCCCGGCAGATGAGGGGATACCGCAGGTTGCTCCCACCTATAAATGCACCATCTCCAGCACCACTGGAGGCTCGGTAACCAAGCCCGGTGAGGGGACTTTCTCCTATGCCGAGGGAACTGTGGTTGGCCTGGTGGCTAGTCCGGCTGCTGGCTATACGTTCGTCAACTGGTCAGGTCACGTGGCCACCATCGCTGATGTTCATGATGCCTCAACCACCATCACCATCGAGGGTTTCTACTTAATAATGGCCAACTTTGAAGAGATATCTGATGAATACAACCTCACCACCAACAGCACTGCTGGAGGTAATGTAACCACCCCGGGCGAGGGAACATTCGCCTATGATAGCGGCACGGTGGTTAACCTGGTGGCTGGTCCGGCTGCTGGCTATCAGTTCGACAACTGGACCGGGGACGTTGCCACCATCGCCAATGTCAATGCTGACTCAACTACCATCACCATGCCGGCTCAAAATGTAACTGTCACCGCAAACTTTGTGGAGGTGCCACTGTCTCCAGTGTATCCGACGGCTACCACACAAGTCGCCACCGACATCACCACCAAATCAACCACCCTGAATATGAACTACAGCATGGGGAATCATAGCCAAGTAGAAGTAAGCTTCGCCTATAAGAAGTCCATCGACTTGTTTTGGTCTTATACTGTCTGGGTATCTAAAACAGAAGACGGTACCTATGCTGAGGTGCTCACCGGGCTTGACTCTGACACCACGTATGAATTCAAAGCCCTGCTTAAGGGCAGCGCCATTGTGGAGAGCACTACTCTTCAATTCACCACAGACAAATCATCAACCTCACCACCCTACGGAGCTTGGTGTTTTATCGCTACCGCAGCCTACGGAACTCCCACCGCTGAACAGATTGATGTGTTGCGAGAGTTCCGGGATGTGGTGCTGTTAAAAAGCACCGCAGGCTCTCAATTTGTCGCCTTGTACTACCAGCTTAGCCCTCCTGTAGCGGATTTCATAGTCGGAAATGAGTTTTTGAGGACTCTGGTCAGGGAACTCCTGGTTGACCCCATTGTTTGGGTTGTTGAAGCTACGGGGGATATATGGCGGAACTAGGGTAAAGCAAAAGAGCTCAGAATGGTAAGCAGCTTGGGCGGGGACAAGCCCCGCCCAAGCTGCGATTTATTTTGTGCCTCGCGGGGACAACCTCTTTGTATCTAGGAAGCTCACTCCGAAAAGAAGCACGGCACTTACAGCAAAACCTATAAGGCCAAGGTCTCCTTTGAGAGGAATGTCAAGACCCGGTATCTTCCCCAGCAAGCCTACTACCCCACCACCTATGAGAGCAGCCAGGGCACCTCGTGGTGTCACCTTTAGCTTCTCTTTGTAAAACCCAGCGACAACCGGAACAACTAAGCCACAAGTGAATATAGTGTAAGCGAAAAGAAGGGATGAAATCACCCCCTTTAAGGCCAAAGCCAGCCCCAACGCCACCAGACCTAACCCAATCAGACTTAAGCGAGTTAGCAAAATTGTTTTCCTTTCGTCAAGCGCAGGGTGAACTCGCTTAATTATATCCTCGGTTAAAATGACACCCTGGGTAAGCAGGCAGGTATCCGCCGAGGACATAAGCGCTGCGACCAGGGCAGCAAGGATCAGCCCGCCTAAACCGGGGGAAAGCACACTGGTTATTACCTGAGGAAAGGCTCCTTCGGCAGCTATCTCCGGATATAAAACTTTGGCGCTCATCCCTATAAAGATGATGGCAAAAGCCAGAGGAATGAAAAGAAATGCCGACAAAATGGCTGATCGCTGGGCCGTTTTTTCTCCCTTAGCACAGAAAAGTCGAGAATACATATCAGGCCCTACCACGTAAGTCGCTCCGACGAGAATCAAAAGAGACAAGAGCATCTTCCAATCGAACTCGGTGCTTATTGGAAAAGAGAAATAACTTGGGGGTAGAGAGGCTTTTAACCCATCAAGTCCTCCCACCTGTGAGAAAACCAGCGCCAAAGCAGCAAAAATCCCAAGGAAAAGAATCACCGCCTGGAAAATATCGGTACGGATAATCGAGAACTGGCCCCCCAGAATAGCATAAGCTACAAAAACTATAGTGAAGACAGTCATCCAGAAAGCAACAGAACCTATTCCCAAGATAGATAAAACTGTCCCGGCAGCAACGATTTGTCCTGCCACCACCCCCACCCAAGCGATAACAATAAGAATAGAAGCCGCCAAACTCATACGGCGGTCATACTGCCTTTCTACCAGTTCTGGAAGAGTATAAAGCGCAGCAGCTCTTACTCTCCTGGCGAAGAAAACCCCCAGAATCACAAGGCCGATGGAGCCAACAAGAAGCCACCAGGCACCAGTCAACCCTTGCTTGAACCCCAGGCCAGCCATCCCCACAGTTGCTGAACCACCCACCGCAGTGGCTACAAGTGAGCCAGTGATAAGGAGCAGAGTTCCCCCACGGTGGGCAACGAAGAAGCCATTTTGGCCTCCTGCTCTCCGTTTACTCCACACCCCTATGCCAATTATGGCGAGAAAATAAACGGCAATGATAGTTAGTTGTAACATCTCACAACAATGTAGCTTTCAGCTATCAGCTTCATACTGAATGCTGACGGCTGACTGCTCCTACATCAGTATTTGTCGCCTCTTCCCTCAAGTGAATACAATCGCCGGCCATTGCCTTCTTCAAAGAGCCATCCCTCTCCTTTACTATCAATGCCCCGGTGGTATCAATGTCGATTGCCTGCCCTACTATCACCTCACCTGGCGCTACTATTCTTACATCCTTACTTAATGTCACAGAGAGTTTCTTCCACTCTTCGAGTAAATCTGCTTTCATTAACAGAGGCTGCTGTCGCTCTATTTCCACTAACAACGCTCTTAGAAACTCCTTCCTCGAGATTTCCCTTCCTAACGCATCTTTTAAAGAGGTCACCGTTTTCTCAAACTGGGGAATAGAGGTATTGGCGTTTATACCTATCCCGACGTTCACAAAATTTACAACATCCATTTCAGCATCCATTTCAGCCAGTATGCCACACACCTTCCTGCCTTCAACCAAGACGTCATTGGGCCATTTTAATTCGGCCTTTAACCCAAAGAGCTTTCTAATTGTAGCTGCTACGGCAACAGAGGCTATCAAGTTTATCCTGGGAGCATATGCAGGACTTATCCTGGGGCGTAAAACGAGAGTGAAGTAAATCCCTCCTTCTGGCGAGAGCCATTCCCGGCTCAATCTTCCCCGCCCGCGGGTCTGGGCTTCGGCAATCACGATTGTCCCCTCCCCCACTCCCTTTTTTGCTAACTCTCTTGCTGCATCCATGGTCGAGCCAATCTCTGGAAAGTAGTAAATTCTTTGCTCTAAACCGGGAAATTCGTAAGGGAGCAATAAATCCGGAGAGGAGACCAATCTATATCCCGTGGGCGACGCCTCTATTACGTAGCCGTCTTCTTTTAAGTTGCGAATATGCTTCCAGATAGAAACCCTGGAGGTGCCAAGCTGGCTAGAAAGTGTCTCGCCAGAGAGATAACCACCACACTCTCGAAGAGCTTTCAATATTTGCTTCTTAGTTTCGTTAACCTTCATTTTCTAAATGTTAACCATTGTACTGGTTTTTGTCAATTGCCCTTTTGTTTGACTATTCTTATTACAAGGGTTATCCTGTAGACGCTGATGGAGATTACCTGGCTAGGACATTCCTGCTTTCTGATTAGAGGGAAAGAAAAAACCATCATAACAGACCCATGTCATCCTGACTTGGGCTACCGCCTGGGTGAACCTGAGGCGGACATAGTGACATTGAGCCATTTCCACCCCGGGCATAACTACACCGAAGGCGTCGCCGATAATCCCAAACAAATAAAAAGCCCCGGGGAATATGAAATAGGGGGGATTTTTATTACAGGGATCCCCACTTTTCACGATGACAACAAGGGGGAATTGAGAGGGAAAAATATCATTTATGTTATCGAGATGGATGGAATAACTTTATGTCACCTAGGCGACTTGGGGCATCCTCTGGGGCCACAATTAGTAGAAGAAATAGGAGATATAGATATACTATTTTTGCCTGCCGGGGAGGTATCTACTATACCCATTGACACGGCTGTGGAAATAGTAAGGCAATTAGAGCCTCCTATTGTCATCCCCATGCACTATAAGACAGAGGCTTTCACTGGCAATCTCGGTCTTGTAGACAAATTCCTGGATAAAATGAGAATTCGGGAGCTAGAAGCAAAGCCCAAGCTCTCGATTACTTCATCGTCCCTGCCCACCACCACACAAACCGTAGTTCTCAGCTGCCTCTAAACCCTAAATCCAGAGGACTGAGTAGCTTTACATTATCAGCCTTAAAAGTTGATAGCACAAGCGGGTAACCGACGGTTACTTCTGCTTCTTGATACCGCCAATGAAAGAATCAACGTCCATAGCAGCCAAGGTCATAGTTTGAAGCGTACCTCTTGACCCCAGAGCTACCGCCACCTTGGATATTGCTTCATTACTGGGAGCTTCTAAAATGTTCACGAAGTCATACGGTCCCAGCACAGCATACTGAGCCAGAATCTTCGTTCCCATTGCCTCCACTTCTTTGTTGACCTCTTTAATCCTTCCAGGATTTTCCATGATAGTCTTTCTTCCCTCATCAGTGAGGGTCGTCAGCATTACGAATTTAGCCATCTTTTACCTCCTCTGCGCTGTTCTGCACTTCAAAGACCCCCGGTTAAGTCCCGCTTGTGCCTCTATTAAGTGACCCCTTATTGCCATTCTGAGCAGAGAGAAATTTCCAGATTCTTCCCCAGCGCCCAGGGTGACAAAATAAACGCCTCAGCAATCCTGTAAGAACTCATGCAGAATGCTATATATTATACTACCGGAGCAAGCATTTCTCCAAGAGCTCTTTTTCCCTTGTCCTCATTTCGGTTTCTTCCTCGGGTTCCTTGTGGTCGTAGCCCAGAAGGTGAAGTATCCCATGGATAACCAGCAACGCCAGCTCTTTTTCTGTAACGTGCCCTTGCTCTCTGGCTTGTTCTGTTGCTTGGGGATAGGAGATGATTACCTCTCCCAGGCGAGTTACGCCATCGGGAGGGAGCGCGAAGGAAGAATCGGCTTCCTTCTGGGGAAGCATGCAGAAGGCCAGCACATCCGTAGGCTCATCCACCCCACGGTAGTCCCGGTTAAGCTGTCTCACCGCCTCGGAATCGGTGAAAACCAGGCCCACCTCGTAAGGAGGAGCCACCCCTTCTGCCTTGAGGACAGTTTGAGCTATCCTCCTCACCCAACCTTGATCTACCACCCCCCGAAATTCCTCCTCAACAGAAATTTCAACTTCCTCTAACATGGCAAAAGACTCGCTCTTACCCTTGTAAGCAACTCATCTTATTTACAGTTGTTATACCATAAAGGTTTCATCCCCTAGCTCAATGCCCAACTGCCCAATGTTTTATGTGCTTACAAACTGCCCCAAGGGGCACTTGGAGTAAGCGAACCGCAAACAGGCTCTTAGGCGAAGTGGCAGAATACCTATCTGCATTTGCAATACCGGCTGCGTCCCAACCAAACACTATCTCGTTGCCCGAATTAGAATCAGAGTATCTAAAACTTCCAATTACATGCCAGAAAATTCGCTCGAAGCCTTCCTGAAAGATTCCTCAATACTGCCTTATTACTCCCACCCCTACCTGCTTCTCCACGAGAATGCCAGAATTCATCGCCAACTCCTCTTGTCATTTTGTCTAGAACCTCATAAAAATTGTCCTGTGTCCAATCCTTATGACGACTTTTGAGCAACTTTGCGGCTTCTATAAAGAGTTCATGTAAAACTGACACGCCTACAGTTTTTTGGATAACATGGTGCTGTGGCCCGTCAAAAGCCTTCGGACAAAGCTTCCTCCAAGCAGTCCAATATTGATCTAACGCATCAATGATTTCATTGTACGCAAGAGTTTTAAGTATTGGATCTTTGAGGACAGGTTCCAAGGAGTTTGTGAACGCTCTTTGGCTAACGCCGCCTCCCCTTTTACCCGGGAGCTTAATTCTATTTTCCCATGGGGACCCTGCTTTACGGTTCAACCTATCTGCAATTTGAACAGCTGCTTGAGTTCTCTCCAGCGTCTCTACTGCCCCTAATACCTCAAGTTCTTGCCTTTGTTCAGGCGCGAGTCTGGCAATAAATCTGTCTGAGAGGTCGGATCGAACTGTCTTTTGTGTACGGTTTATGACAACAAACTGTTTAGCTTCACAAAAACGCGGATTCGCTGCCTCCTTTTCTCCTAGCTTTACGGGGCATATGATGATAACTGGTAAAGCAAAATCAGAGTGAATTTCGTCCCTCCTTATGGCCTCCCTTAGGCCCTCGATTCTGTGCTGACCGTCTACTTCATATAAGATCGAGCTGTTGGGTATGCTTAAAATTCCATACTTTCCATCTTTGGATCTGAATTCAACAGATTCTCGGACGCTTAACAAGACTGCCGGGGGAGAAATGTTATCTGGATTTGCAATGTATTTAGCAAATAACCTAGCCCTGATCATATCCAGTCTCCTTTGGTAACCTTCGCGATTGCCTGGTGACCACGCATCAGCCTGCACTTTTCTCCCATTACAGAGTTGTTTAGCTGACATGTAAGCGGCGTAAAACTTTTTCCCATTTTGCTCTATCTCAAAAGCAGGTAGTTTCATTATTCACCTCCTTTTGCGGATTCTTATGGTTCTTTATTAGTTCACCTAACCTCAGTATACCTCAGTATACCTTAGTATATAACAATTTCCCTTATATTGTTAATAGAAAAGATGCGGTTTTAACTCCCCTGATAACTCAGCATTATAATCCTCTGGCTATTTTTGTTGAACTCTGTATCCCAATGTTTGCTCCCACTTTATATGTTGCTGAAGAGCTAGTAAAATAACATAGATGACTGTGACGCCTCTTAGAAAGCAGTATCTCAGGGTTAAGCAGAAATATCCCGAGGCTATAGTTTTCTTCCGCTTAGGCGACTTCTATGAGACCTTCGATGAAGATGCCAAAGTCGCTTCGCGCGAGTTGGACGTTGTCCTGACCTCCCGGGAGATGGGCAAGGGACAGAGGGTGCCCATGGCGGGGATACCTCATCACGCTCTGGATAACTATCTGGCTAAGCTCATCAACCGGGGGCATAAAGTAGCTATTTGTGAGCAGCTTACTCCTCCGGGCAAGGGGCTGGTTGAGAGGGACGTCATTCGCGTGGTGACGCCGGGTACAGTGGTCGAGCCTAACTTGCTTGAGAGTAAGAGCAATAACTATCTCGCCAGCCTGGTTGTTGAAGGCGAAGAAGCAGGAATCGCCTATGTTGATATAAGCACGAGCGAGTTTGCCACCACTCAGCTTCCTGCTGAAAGAGTCATGCCTGAATTGGAGCGACTTCAGCCCAGTGAAGTTCTTATTCCCGAAGATGCCGACGATTATCCTCAATTGCCATTCACCATAAGCCGACTTGATGGCTATTGGTTTGATATAGAAATTGCCCAGGAAGCTTTGCTGGAACATTTCGACGTGGCTAGCCTGGAAGGCTATGGCTGTGCCCGCTTGCCTTTAGCCATAAGGGCCGCAGGCGCATTAATACATTATGTCAAAGAAACACAGAAGGAAACTCTGCCCCAGCTAAGCAAACTTGCTACCTACTCTACAGATTCATTTATGACCCTCGATGGCCAGACCATCCGCAACCTGGAGCTCTTTCAGGGCGGCAGGTGGGGAGAAACCGGCAACTCCCTTCTCTCCGTCATTGATCTGAGCAAGACAGCCATGGGTGGCAGACTGCTCAAGAATTGGCTGGGACATCCCCTTCTGAACCTCACCATATTGACTCGGCGGCAAGAGGCGGTTGCCTGGTTTCGTCAAGATAATCTGGCTCGCCAGAAAGTTATCTCTCTTTTATCAGATATTGCTGATCTGGAGAGGCTGGTTAACCGAGTGAGTAGTGGCAGAGTCATACCCCGAGAGTTGCTAACACTGCGCTCCAGTTTGGAGAAGGTGCCAGACTTGAAAGCGGCGATGGCAGATGGGGACGCCCCGATTGCATCGGGGCTAAGCGCCGAACTTAAGCCTTGTCCCGACATCGTGGACTTAATCGCCAGGGCTATTGCCGATGAACCGGGGGATTTGGAGCAAGGTGGTGTGATAAAGGAAGGCTTCTCCCCTGAGTTGGATGAAATTCGCCGCAATTCCCGACAGGCCAAGCAATATCTGGCTGGCCTGGAGCAAAGGGAAAGACAGCGTACAGGGATTAAATCCTTAAAAGTAGGCTACAACCGGGTATTTGGCTATTATATCGAGGTATCCCGGGCTAACCTCAACTTAGTTCCTTCTGATTATATTCGTAAACAGACTCTAGCGGAGGCGGAAAGGTTCTTCACCCCCGAACTTAAGGAGTATGAATCGCTGATTCTCAATGCTCAGGAGAAGATCGCTGACCTGGAGGCTGCCATTTTCCGGCAACTTTGCCAGCAGATAAGCGCTGTTGGGGGGCAAATTCTGGTCACTGCCAGAGCCATCGCTCAAATCGATGCCCTCTCCAGCCTTGCTGAGGTCGCAGTGCGCCATGGTTATGTCAAGCCAACGCTGACCAATGATAATGTCATTGACATTAAGGGAGGGCGCCACCCTATTGTGGAACAAAGCATAGGAAGCGATAATTTTGTTCCTAATGATGCTTATTTATGTAATAGGGACAATCAGCTTATTATACTCACCGGTCCCAATATGTCGGGAAAGTCCACCTATCTCAGGCAGGTAGTCCTAATCATCCTTTTAGCTCAGCTAGGAAGCTTTGTCCCTGCCGATTCAGCGAATGTTGGAATTGTTGACCGCATCTTTACTCGCATTGGCGCTCAGGAGGACCTAGCTGCCGGGCAATCCACTTTTATGGTGGAGATGACTGAGGCAGCAAACATCCTGAATAATGCTACCCCTCGCTCCTTTATCATCCTGGACGAAATTGGGCGGGGCACTTCCACCTATGACGGGCTTTCCATTGCCTGGGCAGTAGCCGAGTTTATCCATAACCACCCTGAGCTTGGAGCGAAGACCCTTTTTGCCACTCACTATCATGAATTGGTGGACCTGGCTGATATCCTGCCCAGAGTGAAAAACTTCAATGTGGCGGTGACGGAGGAAGGGGACAAAGTTATTTTTCTACACAAGATTGTCCCCGGGGGCACTGACAGGAGCTATGGCATCCACGTGGCTCAGCTAGCTGGTCTGCCCAAATCGGTAATCGTTCGAGCTCAGGAAGTCTTAGCTGAACTGGAGAGCCATGCGTCTAAAAAAGGTAAGGTCACTCGCCATAAAGCATCGCTCCAGATTCCGCTTTTCTCGAAAGGTTCCCTGTTAGCTGATGAAATTAGCCAGCTTGACATCGATTCCATGTCCCCTCTGGAAGCAATCACCAAGCTCTATGAGCTCAAGCGAATGGCTCAAGAGAATAAGGACTCGCCGCTTGATTGAATGGTCATATAGAAGCCAACTCTTATTAAAGGATAGTGGTGTGGAACTCTTCCTCTGCCTTTGCTTGGACTTGAGCCAGGAAATCAGCACACTCTTTGGCTATTCCCGGGGCATCCAGATGGTAGAGAGAGCGAAGAAAATCTTGCTTTCCATGGGTTACGAATTCGTCAGGAATCCCTAACCGCTTCACTTTGACATCTGAGGCTTCAGCCTTTTCCAGCAGCTCCAGCACTGCGGCACCAAAGCCGCCGCTAAGAATATTCTCCTCTACTACGACCATCTTTTTGATGTGGTTGGCGACATCCAAAATAAGCTCTGTATCCAGGGGCTTATCGAATCGGGCATTAATTACCATGGCATCAATGCCCCCAAGAGCTAAATGTTCCGCAGCTTCCAGAGAAGGCATAACAGTAGAGCCGATGCCTATTATGACTATATCTTCACCTTGCCTTATTATCTCAGCTTTGCCTATAGGAAGTTGATGAAGCTCGGTGGCCAGAGGCACACCTGTTCCCCGACCCCGAGGATAACGAATTGCCAGAGGATGCTCTGCATTGAGGGCAGTATAGAGCAGGTCTTGCAGTTCATTCCCATCCTTAGGTGCGCAAATAATCATATTAGGCATCAAATTAAGATAGGATAAATCAAATATCCCTTGATGTGTTTTGCCATCTTCTCCGACAATGCCGCTGCGATCGAGAGCAAAAATGACAGGCAGATCAGCGAGACAAACATCGTGTAATACCTGGTCAAAGGCACGCTGCAAAAAAGTGGAATATATAGCTACAATAGGTATAAAGCCCTGGGTAGCTAGACCGGCAGCTAAGGTAACCGCATGCTGCTCAGAAATTCCTACATCGTAGATGCGTTGAGGAAACTCCTTGACCAGAGAAGATAGACTATTGCCTTCAACCATGGCAGCGCTTATCACTACCACCCCGGGATTGTCCCTAAGCAGTCCATCGACTGTTTGGGCAAATATCTGACTATAAGTAGGTATTGTGTCCAAATTCTCGCTTTTAGGGGACAGCCCGTGAAAGTAAGTGGGATTATCCTCGGCTGGTTTGTAACCCTTGCCCTTCGTAGTCAAGGCATGGACGATGACCGGCTTGTAGTAATTCCTGGCCTGAGTCAGAGCTGCCTCCAATTCAGCAGTGTTATGACCATCTATCGGACCCAAGTAAGTAAAGCCAAGCTGCTCCCACATCATGGTGGGCAGGACCATCGCTTTTACCCCTTCCCTAAGACGGCGCAATGCCCCCTGCAGTCTCTTTCCTCCAGGCAAGAGGGATAGCAACCGACTTGTCTGTTTCTTAGCCCGTATATAGCCACGGGTTGTTCGCACTACATTTAGCCGCTTAGCTATCGCTCCTACTGTGGGCGAAATGGACATGCCGTTGTCATTGAGCACCACGATAAACCTTGTGCCCAAATGCCCGGCGTGATTCAGCGCTTCGTAAGTCATGCCACAGGTGAGACACCCGTCGCCGATGACAGCTACCACGTGGTGATTACCGCGAGCAAGGTCACGGGTCAAAGCCATGCCCAAAGCCGCTGAAATGGAGGTGCCACCATGTCCCGTAGTGAAAGCATCGTGAAGACTTTCATCTCTATCAGGAAATCCTGAGAGTCCCTGGTATTGGCGAAGGGAGTGAAATTGCTCCCTCCTTCCTGTTAACAGCTTATGAACGTAGCTTTGGTGCCCCACATCCCAGATTATCTTGTCTTTCGGGCTATCAAATACCCGATGCAAGGCAACAGTAAGCTCCACCGCTCCCAGATTAGATGCTAGATGCCCTCCGTTTTCACTAACCCTGCCTACCAATAATTCCCTGAGCTCGGAACAAAGTTCACCTAGTTCATCCCGGGTTAGCCCCTTAACATCGCTGGGGGTGTTTATTTTGTCCAGTATCTTAGACACCTCACTCTCCTACTTTAAATTATAACAAATTTTACTCTTACGTATGCTCCGGCTGCTAAGATTGTTATGTTAAGCTCGAAACAGAAGATTAAATATGCCCTTGAATCCCCCTGCCTTTCCCTTGATAGCAGCATAGTCTATTTCGCCAAGCATCAAGCTGCATATAGCTTTCCACGCCTCGTCACTCCGGTTGAAAATTCCAAACGCCAAACGAGGGAAGCGGAAAATTTTTTTTGACAACGTACGCGCTATTCTCAGTTCAGACATTATCTTCTTCTCTACAATCTGTTGGTAATCCTGCAACCCAACCTTACCCATCAGCAAAGAGTTCTCGATCACTGGTGCGGCAAGCTGGGCACTCTGGATGGCGTTATAAATTCCCTCACCTGTTAATGGGTCAGCAAAGCCAGCCGCATCCCCCAGAAGCAAGGCTTTATCTTGCCAAACAAGCTTCCCTTTCGTACACGTTGGTAACAGGTGGCTACTTGACCTGGCGATAGTGTAACTACCAATACTTAGTGAATTTAGAAACTTCTGATGGTGGCGGTCCAAATGTCTTGCCTTGGAGGCAAGACATCCGACTCCCACAGAGAGATGGTTGCGCTTGGGGAACACCCAGGCATAACCCCCAGGAATGCACCCCAGGTCCATCTGGGCCCGCGATTTCCATTTTGCTAACTCTTTCTCGGGTACAACAATTTCCGACTCTATTCCCGCAATATATTCCATGCTCCTTCCCATACCCAACTCTCTTGCCACTACGCTATAAGCCCCATCAGCCCCGACCACAAGTCGGGAGCGAAAAATGTTGTCAGCCGTGGAAATCTCAACCCAATCAGCGCTCACCTGTACTCGTGTTACCTTCTGCCCATCCATAAATATAGCGCCCATTTGCTGTGCTCTCTGCACCAAAAAATAGTCAAACACATCACGCATCACGGTATACATCAGTGGCTGACTATGTTGTACCAGATAAGGGCTGCCTAGATTAAAAGTAAAGCTAACTTCATAAATTACGTCCTCCACTACTTCGGAGATATCGAAATCCAGAAGTTTTGCCGCCTTGCTGGTGACTCCACCAGTACAACACTTATAGCGGGGCAGTTTCTCTTTTTCTAAAAGCAATACCCCTATCCCTCTCTTCGCCAGATCGTAAGCCAGTGTTGCCCCAGCCGGACCAGCACCAACGACGATTACATCTTGTCCTTGTTTCAAAGACCAAACACACCTAAAAAGCGAAACAATGCAAACCTATCTTCAATTATATCACCCCGACTCTTCCCTCAGTTAGATTTTAGATGATTTAGGTCCGCGGACCTAAAACGGATATTATTTATCAATAATTTATTCGTTGCTTAAATTCCATTGAGCACATTTTGAATGAATTATGCTTAAGGCGACGTAGGACTGCACGGATTGGAGAAATCTATTATTGAGTCATGTTGATTTGTTGTAAGTAATAAACTCTGTTATAATATTACATTTCCGAAACGAGCAAAGGTCCCATGAAATAATCAGGAGAGGTTGAATATGGCAGCAAAGTTCGAAGCCGAAAACCTAATCTTGACCACGTGGCTCATGATACATCGAGCCGACGCCCTGCTTAAGCTATGTGAGGACAAAGTATTTGGTAAATACAAGCTTAATGCGGAGCGGTATGCAGTGCTTGTGACTATACAATACTTCGGTGGTAGTGCAAAGCCAAGTGAAGTAGCCCGGTGGTTACAACGTAGCCCGAACAGCGTCAGTATGATAGCCGACCGCATGGTCAAGGCTGGTCTGCTCAAAAGGGCAAGAGACAGGAGTGACCGCAGGGTAGTACATCTGACTATCAGCGACAAGGGGAAGGACGCCCTTAAACCGGCAACCCTGGCAGGCTGGGAATTTATCCAAGAAATCTTGTCGCCACTATCATATGAAGACAGGCATACCTTTATCAGTCTGCTCAAGATGATAAACTACAAGACACTTGAGTATCTCAATCCCGGAGCGGATATAGAGGGAATGCTTAGAGATGAGGCCAAGGGCCATGACAATTTAATGGAACGGCAGGTCCAGTACCTTTCGTCCTCCACTCCCGAAGCCAAACCTCAGATTGGTGAGAAGGGAAAGATCATACGATAAGGACAGTTAACCTTACTTATGCTAGCTGGCGTAGAGCAGCTCTGCATTGTCCGCAATAATTCCGGTAGGGCGAGAAACATGCTCCCCGTCTCAACCCACAGGTAAAACACCTCAGCCACCGCTGTCATTAATGTGCTGTACCCCGGTACACAGTAAGGTACGTGTCAAATCGACAAATAGGTATAGCTGAACGATATGTTATATAATCTAGTAGAAATCTAAAAAGGTGGTAGTGAATTGTCGGACCAATTTTACGATGTCATCATAGTAGGGGCAGGGCCAGCCGGAAGCTACATAGCTTATGAACTAGCTTCATCAGGTCACGATGTCGCTGTTTTTGAAGAAAAAAGTGCGTCGAGACCCAATATCTGTTGCACAGGAATAATCAGTACCGAATGTTTCCAGTCCTTGGATCTTGGCACAGATGGGATATTAACCAAGGTAAACTCAGCCAAGCTTTTCTCCCCTTCAGGAAGATGCTTAAGATTGCAAACTGAAAATGTTCAGGCTTATGTTGTCAATCGGCCTTTACTTGATAAAGCGCTAGCCTCTGAAGCTCAATCCCAAGGGGCACAATATTTCTTCTCTTCCCCGGTCATTGACATTATTCCTGGGGGGGATAGCATACAAGCGGAAACTTTGTGCTTCGGTGCCAGGGAGATATTCAGTGCTAGAGCTGTGGTACTGGCTAACGGATTCAGGCCCAAGCTGCCCTGGAAGCTAGGTCTGGGCAGAATCAAGAATTTCCTCGTCGGTGCTCAGGCCGAAATTGAAGCGAAAAATGTTGATGAACCCGAAGTATACTTTGGTCAGGAAGTAGCACCAGGTTTGTTTGCCTGGCTTGTGCCCACTTCAACAAATAAAGCCTACGTTGGCCTTTTAGCAACATCTCAGGCCAAGCTACATCTGCAAAAATTCCTCAACAATCTCTCCTGCCGGGGTAGAATAACAAGTCGGGAAGTGGAAATCGAGCAAAAGGCTATCCCCGTAGGAACTTTAGCTCGCAGCTATGGAGACAGGGTATTGGTTATTGGGGATGCTGCCGGGCAGGTAAAGCCAACTACCGGCGGAGGAATATACTTTGGGCATCTTGGTGCCCGGATAGCTGCCGAGGTGCTTGATGAGGCCCTCAGCAGTGATAATTTAACCGCTGGCCAGCTTTCACGCTATCAAAAGCAGTGGAAGGCAAAAATGGGCAAGGAACTCTCCCGTGGCTACTGGGCTAGATGGGCTTATACCAAACTAAGCGACCGCCAAATCGAGGGAATATTCAACGTGTTGGACTCTGGTGGCATGGCTGAGACTTTGCTCAACTCCAACAGTTTTTCCTTCGATTGGCACAGCAGGTTAATTCTTGCTGTCCTGAGACATAGCTCCGCCTATCCCTTGCTGAAAATTAGGCATCTCCTTTCTCGTGAGGCTAGTTTATGATTCAAACAAATTATCCTCCCCAGCATGTCGCTATTATCATGGATGGCAATGGCCGATGGGCAAAGAAACGCCACTTACCTCGGCTTGCCGGGCACAATGCTGGCAGCGAAAATATTCGCCCGGTGGTGAAGATTTTTGCCAATTATGGAGTAAAATACCTGACCCTTTATATGTTCTCCACCGAGAACTGGAACCGACCGAGGATAGAGGTTGCAGGCTTACTCAGTCTTCTGGCAAGGAAGATTGACCAGGAAACTCGGGCTTTTCATCAAGAAAATATCCGACTGGTACATCTAGGCAGGCTGGACAGGCTATCTCAGAAACTGAGAGAAAAGGTGCTGGCAGCAGTAGAACTCACCAAAAATAATACCGGCCTTACGCTCTGCCTCGCCTTCGATTATGGGGGGCGTGATGAAATTGTCCAGGCAGCCAGACGCATCGCCAGCGCTGGTATTCCTGGTGACAATATAGATGAGTCTGTGTTTGTCCGGTATCTATATATCACTGACATTCCCAACCCTGACTTGGTCATACGCACTGGCGGTGAGAACCGCCTCAGCAACTTTCTCCTCTGGCAGGCCGCCTATAGTGAACTTTACTTCACTCCAGTGTTATGGCCTGATTTTGGTCTTAAAGACGTTGAGGAAGCGCTTTCTGAATATAAACGCCGCCAGCGCCGCTTTGGCAAAATATGAGGTGCTTAACAACCACCACATGACAAGAGGCGAAAAGCTCGCATGACAGAGAAGCATTACGAATCAACCTTAAATATCTAGAGTGATTCTCGTCGCAAGCAGTGGTATAATCAGCATGGGGTAAAAATCCGGGCCCGTTTTCAGAGGAAGCATGGCAGTTTTACAGATTCGCACCTTGCCCGACCCTGTGTTGCGGCAAAAGGCCAAAAGAGTAACCAAAATCGATGACTCCATTCAAAAGTTAATCGATGATATGATTGATACTTTACACGCTGACCCAAACAGAGCCGGCCTCGCTGCCCCGCAGGTAGGAGTGTTGCTCCGCGTAGCAGTCATCGAGGTGCCAGAACATGAACTCATTACTCTAATTAACCCTGAAATAGTAAAAAAGGAAGGTGAGCGAATAGTTCAGGAAGGCTGCTTATCCGTACCTGGCTACGTTGGGGAAATAAAAAGAGCGGTAACAGTGAAAGCCAAAGCGCAAAACCGGTACGGTAAGGAATTTCGCCTCAAAGCACAAGGGCTTCTGGCTCAGGCTCTTGAGCAGGAAATTGAACACCTCGATGGCATTCTATATATTGACCATCTAGAGAGCCCGGAAAAGCTATTTAAAATTATCAAGGAAGGAGAGGAATAGGCAAGCCTTGCTATCTTACCGAGGGCTTAGCTCCAGAGCCAAACAGTCACGCCATTCCAGACGCAAATAAGCGACATCCCCAGGCTCAGCGGCTTCAATAATCCACCTCGCTTAAACAAAACCAGGATTATGACTATTAGAAAGGCAATCAGCCCTTTAATCAGCACATTGCTGCCAAATCTCATGCCCAGAAATGGGTTAAGTTCATAATTTCCGGCCCCTAGCGCAAGCCCGGTCAGCCAGGCATCCAGGATGTTTAGCCCAATGAAAACAACACAGAGCAGAATAGCCCTGATTAAAGCTGTCTCAGCAACCGCCCACTTAAGTTTTTCCATAACCCAAGCACTAGTACTTAAGTACTAGTGCTTAAGTTTAGCAACAGCCAGCAGACCTTGTCAAGATAGTGTGCTCGTTGATATGACTGGCGACACTCTTTCTTTTCGTCATGGCGAGGAGCGAGATTCTCTACCTACAATCGGAACAGGCTTCGCAATCTCGGTGGGGCTGCTGAGGACTGAGATTGCCACACCCCGACAATTCGCGGCTCGCAATGACAAGAGGGGCCTACCAAGTCCTTTACTTTGTCATTCTGAGCTTTTCTCTCCACGTCATTCTGAGCGGAGCGAAGAATCCGTAACGCTAAGGACAAGCTTTGTGGAGAGTTTCACTGAGATTACCACATTTCGCTGGCAATAACAATGCGAGTTGCTACATTACTTTGGGAGGGGAGTTAAAAAGAGAGGGATAACCGAGCCCGAAGCCCGCCCTGTGCTGCTTACTCTTCTGCTGCTCCCTCTTCTGCTGCTCTTCCGCATCTTCCTCTTTCCCAGACCACTGCCCAGCTAATCAAGCCAATCACCACTATCAGGACAACGATAAGCCACCAGGTGACGGTCCGTGACGTTGTGAAATCACCGCTCAACCCAGCAACCTCCACCTCATACTGTCCATAGTCCAATCCAGACACGGTGAAACTCACCGGCTGGCTCTGTCCGGCACCCAGTGTCATTATTTCAGTATCTACTGTTTCTCCATTTAGCTTTAGCTCAACTGTATAAGTGCCTTCCTGCCCACCGTCGTTGAGTACATTGGCGGTGATGGTAACGCTTTCCCCAGTCCTGGTCACGAAGGTGACAGATTCCCATATCTTTTCCACACTGGGCACAATGCTCAAGCCACTGGCCACAAAATGGGCAGGTGATGGGGGAGTAGGCGTTGGAGCAAACTCAACCAGTACACCAAAAATGCTGAAGTGGTTTATCGGCGCAGATAGGGACAGCTGTGCCACACTATTTGGCGGTCCGCCTTGTTCAGTCTCCAGTGGTACCCATACTCCACTAACATCATTATAATAAGCTATGGTTGCACTTAGAGCATTCTCAGGCAAGTGATCGAAGCCCAGTGTCAGGAAAACATCCCTGTCGAAAACAGCGCCAGCGGGAGTGGCGTTAATAACCACAAACGCCTTAGTATTCTCTGGAAGAGGAGGTATTTCCTCAAGTTCTCTGATTAATATCAGGTAATGTTGTTCTCCGTTAACAGTAGGTGCGAGAGTCCCCTTCTCTAGCAACAAGCTGTGACTGCCATCGAGGCTAGGCCCGAGCAAGTCTACCGCTAGCCGGTTGTTAGTGTTAAGAGGCTTCTTGGTGATTTTCCCATCCCAGTCCACCGTGAGGTACTTGATCGTAGGACAACTACCACCACCGCCACCACCACCAGGAGTTGGAGGGGGTGCCGTGGTCCAGGTCTTGGTAGCGGTGGCAAATACCGATGTATTAGTTACCAGAGCGCATTTTACCGTGCTTATTCCAGGCTCGCTGGATGTGATTACGGCATCTGCCTGGCCATCAACATCGGTAGGGTTCTCTGGAGTGCCGGAGAAGGAGCCCACACCACTTATGCTCCAGGTCACATTAACATCTGGCATCACATTATCACCTTGGTAGACCGTGGCCGTGAGGCTATGGGTCGTGTTCACATAGTTGCTGTCAGACTCAGGCAAAAGCACTAGGCTATACAGATCCCCATTAACCGTGACGGGCGTGCAGCACTGTTTCTTATTGTCCAGAGAGTCAGTCACGTTGACACATACAGTGTAGGTCCCACCAGCAGCAAAAGTGTGGACGGTATTCTGGGTCGTCGCTACCGGTGCCCCGTTTACCGTCCATAACCAGGAGTACGGTTGGACTCCTCCACTGGCTGCGGCGTAGAAGTTAGTTACCTGGCCTACCTTGGTCGGCTCGGGACTGATCTCGCACTCCAAGCTTAGAGCAGGATTTACCGTGACGGGAGTGCAGCACTGTTTCTTATTGCCCAAAAAGTCAGTCACGTTGACACATACAGTGTAGGACCCACCAGTAGCAAAGATGTGGGCGGTATTCTGGGTCGTCGCTACCGGTGCCCCATTTACCCTCCATAACCAAGAGTACGGTGGAACGCCTCCACTGGCTGCGGCGATGAAGTTAGTTACATGACCTACCTTGGTCGGCTCGGGACTGACCTCGCACTCCAGACTTAGAGCCTCATTAACCGTGACGGGCGTGCAGCACTGTTTCTTATTGCCCAAAAAGTCAGTCACGTTGACACATACAGTGTAGTCCCCGGCAGTAGCAAAGATGTGGGCGGTATTCTGGGTCGTCGCTACCGGTACCCCATTTACCATCCATGACCAGGAGTACGGTGGGTCTCCCTCACTGGCTTCGGCGGTGAAGCTAGTTACATGACCTACCTTGGTCGGGTTGGGACTGACCCAGCACTCCAGGCTTAGACCCTCATCGACCGTGACATTCGTGCAGCACTGTCTCTTATTGTCCAGAGAGTCAGTCACGTTGACACATACATTGTAGATTCCGCTTTCGTTAAAGGTGTGGGTTATATGGGTGTAGGTGATATTCTGGAACGACGCTACCGGTGTCCCATTTACCGTCCATAACCAGGAGTACGGTTGGACTCCCCCACCGGCTGCGGCCCTACAGTCTATTTCATGACCCACCTTGGTCGTGGTGGGACCGATATCGCACTCCAGGCGTAGAGCCTCAGTTTCCGCGTCAATTGGCGGGAGATTAGCGGCGAGCAGCGCCATCATAACCAGCATGAGCACGATGACTAAAGAAAATATTATCCTCTTCATACCAATCTTCGCTGCCCAGACTGGAGTAGTGTCCCTAATATTATATAGTAGATTGGGAGGGAATTAGAAGGAGGGGGATAACCGAGCCTGAGGCTCGGTTATCCTTCCTGTGCTGCCCTTCCCCTTCTTCTCCCCCAGACCACTCCCCAGATAATCAAGCCTATCGCCACTATTATGACAACGATAAGCCACCAGGTGATAGTCCGTGACGTTGTGAAATCACCGCTCAAGCCGGCAACCTCCACCTCATACTGTCCATAGTCCAATCCAGACACGGTGAAACTCACCGGCTGGCTCTGTCCGGCACCCAATGCCACTATCTCGGTATCTACTGTTTCTCCATTTAGCTTTAGCTCAACAGTATAGGTGCCTTCCTGCCCACCGTCGTTGAGTACATTGGCGGTAATGGTAACGCTTTCCCCAGTCTTGGTCACGAAGGTGACAGGCTCCCATATCTTTTCCACACTGGTCACGATACTCAAGCCACTGGGCACAAAATGGGCAGGCGGTGGGGGAGAAGGCGTCGGAGCAAGCTCAACCAGTACACCAAATATGCTGAAGTGGTTTATCGGCGCAGATAGGGTCAGTTCTGCCACGCCATTTGGTCCGCCTGCTTCATAATCCAATGGTACCCAGACTCCATTAACATAATCATAATAATTCATGGTTGCATTTAGAGCATTCTCGGGCAATTGATCGAAGCCCAGTGTCAGGAAAACATCCTTGTCGAAAACAGCGCCAGCAGGAGTTACGTTAAAAGCTATAATCGCTGTAGTATTCCCTGGAAGAGGAGGTATCTCCTCAGGCCCGAGTTCCCTGATTACTATCAGGTAATGCCGTTTTCCATCAACAGTAGGTGCGAGAGTCCTCTGCTCCAGCAACAAACTGTGTTTGCCATCGAGGCTAGGCCCAAGCAAGTCTACCGTTAGCCGGTCATTGCTGTAAAGGGGCTTCTTGGTGATATTTTCATCCCAGTCCACCGTGAGGTATCTAAGAGGAACACCTCCACCAACGCCACCACCGGGAGTTGGAGAGGGTGTCGTGGTCCTCCAGGTCTTGATAGCGGTGTCAGTCAAATCACCCATGGTGGCTGTGATGGTCGCCGTCCCCGTTTCATTGGAACTTATGGTAAAGGTGGCTGTGCCATCAGCTCCTGTGGTGACCTGATCAACACTCAAGGTCCCAAAAGTGGTCTCCAGGCTTACGTTCTGCCCTGCCATGGGATCGCCATACTGGTCCTTTACTGTTACCGTGAATTCATGGCTGGTATCACCAGGCAGTATGTTGGTCGCTGACGGTGGTGTCAGCGCTATCGTGGGCACGGGTACCTCCAGTGTCCATTCCTTGGTGGCAGTGTCAGTCAAATCGCCCAGGGTGGCTGTGATGGTCGCCGTCCCCGTTTCATTGGAACTTATGGTAAAGGTGGCTGTGCCATCAACTCCTGTGGTGACCTGATCAACACTCAAAGTCCCAAAAGTGGTCTCCAGGCTTACGTTCTGCCCTGCCATGGGATCGCCATATTGATCCTTCACTGTTACCGTGAATTCATGGCTGTCATCACCAGGCAGTATGTTGGTTGCTGACGGTGGCGTCAGTTCTAATGTCGTGGCCACGGGGACTTCCAGTGTCCATTCCTTGGTGGCAGTGTCAGATACTGAGGGATTGCCGGTCACTTCACAGGTTACCGTGCTTATTCCAGGCTCGCTGGAGGTGATTACAGCATCTGCCTCGCCATTGCCATCGGTAACACCCTCCGGACTGCCGGAGAAGGAGCCCACACCGCTTATGTTCCAGGTCACAGCCACTCCTTCCATCTCATAGCCAAATTGGTCATAGACCGTGGCCGTGAGATCATGGGTCGTGCCCACAGGGTTGCTGTCATACTCAGGCAAAAGCTCTAATGTCGTGGCCACAGGCTCATAAGTCCATAACTTGGTGGCGGTGTCAGATACTGAGGGATGGCCGGTCACTTCACAGGTTACCGTGCTTATTCCAGGCTCGCTGGAGGTAATTACAGCATCTGCCTCACCATTGCCATCGGTAACACCCTCCGGACTGCCGGAGAAGGAGCCCACACCGCTTATGTTCCAGGTCACAGCCACTCCTTCCATTACATTATTAAATTGGTCACGGACCGTGGCCGTGAGGTTATGTGTCGTGCCCACAGGGTTGCTGTCATACTCAGGCAAAAGCTCTAATGTCGTGGCCACGGGGACTTCCAGTGTCCATTCCTTGGTGGCAGTGTCAGATACTGAGGGATGGCCGGTTACTTCACAGGTTACCGTGCTTATTCCAGTCACGTTGGAGGTGATTACAGCATCTGCCTCGCCATTACCATCGGTAACACCCTCCGGACTGCCGGAGAAGGAGCCCACACCGCTTATGTTCCAGGTCACAGCCACACCTTCCATCTCATAGCCAAATTGGTCATAGACCGTAGCCGTGAGATCATGGGTCGTGCCCACAGGGTTGCTGTCATACTCAGGCAAAAGCTCTAATGTCGTGGCCACAGGCTCATAAGTCCATACCTTGGTGGCGGTGTCAGATACTGAGGGATGGCCGGTCACTTCACAGGTTACCGTGCTTATTCCAGGCTCGCTGGAGGTGATTACAGCATCTACCTCACCATTGCCATCGGTAACACCCTCCGGACTGCCGGAGAAGGAGCCCACACCGCTTATGTTCCAGGTCACAGCCACACCTTCCATCTCATAGCCAAATTGGTCATAGACCGTAGCCGTGAGGTTATGTGTCGTGCCCACAGGGTTGCTGTCATACTCAGGCAAAAGCTCTAATGTCGTGGCCACGGGGACTTCCAGTGTCCATTCCTTGGTGGCAGTGTCAGATACTGAGGGATGGCCGGTTACTTCACAGGTTACCGTGCTTATTCCAGTCACGTTGGAGGTGATTACAGCATCTGCCTCGCCATTGCCATCGGTAACACCCTCCGGACTACCGGAGAAGGAGCCCACACCGCTTATGTTCCAGGTCACAGCCACACCTTCCATCTCATAGCCAAATTGGTCATAGACCGTAGCCGTGAGATCATGGGTCGTGCCCACAGGGTTGGTGTCATACTCAGGCAAAAGCTCTAATGTCGTGGCCACGAGCTCATAAGTCCAGTTCTTGGTGGCGGTGTCGAATATTGAAGTGTTACCTGTCACCTCACATCTCACCGTGGTTGTTCCAATCACTTTGGAGGTGATTACAGCATCTGCTTCGCCATCGGCATCGGTAACACCCTCCGGACTGCCGGAGAAGGAGCCCACACCGCTTATGTTCCAGGTCACAGCCACATCTTCCATTACATTATTAAATTGGTCACGGACCGTGGCCGTGAGGTTATGGGTCGTGCCCACGTGGTTTTCACCTGTTTCAGGCAAAAGCTCCAAGGTGGTGGGCACAGGCTCATAAGTCACCGTCGTCTCAGTGGGGTCGGTATCAACCGGGTCAGTTTGGTCCGAATCTATGGTTCCCGTGTTGTATATTACTGTGCCACCATCCAGAGGAGAGATGATGTCTGCGGTGAAGGATACCGAGCCACTACTATTCACCGCTACAATTCCGATATCCCAGGTTATGGTGCGTGTAGTGGAATTATAACTCCCACCATCCTGGGGAATAACATTCGTGAGGTTGACACTAACTACATCCGTGATCACCACACCCGTGGCATCCGCATCGCCCGTGTTCTTGTAATAGATGGTGAAGTTGAGCGTCTCTCCGGGTGCGGCGGTCGCCTTATCCACCTCTTTGTAGTTTTCCATACCGTCGCTGAAGTCGGGAGCGCAGGGCTCGGCTGTGATGTATCCGGTCTCGGTCGTGGCATTAGAGCCACAGTCGTTGGTCACGGTCAAGGTGACGTTATATACACCCGGGTTGCTGTAGGTGTGGGATGGGCTCGGATCTGTGCTGCTGGCGCCATCGCCGAAGTCCCAGCTCCAACTCGTGGGGTCTCCTGTAGATAAATCTGTGAAGCTTACTGTAAGGGGCGCGCAGCCGCTGGTCGGTGAGGCATTAAAGGCTGCTACGGGCGCACCAAACACCACTATTACACAGGTATCCCGGACCGTATCTGGGCCGCAGTCATTCTCCACGGTCAAACTCACGTGATAATCGCCAGGCGAGGTATAGGTATGAGTCGGGTTCCGAAGGGTGCTGGTACCTCCATCACCAAAGTCCCAGCTCCAGCTTGTAGGATTCCCAGTGGACAGGTCGTTGAATTTGACCTTTAAAGGAGCACAGCCCATTCTTGGCAGAGCGCTGAAGCTGGCCTTGGGTTTGGGCAGTACGGTCACCCAGCCTGTGGCCTCAGCCTGACCGCAATCTCCCTCACAGGTTATATTGTAGCTGTAGACGCCAGTTGTGGTGCCATCAAAGCTGTAGCTGAAAGTCCGGTTGTTGCAGCAAGCACTACAACCGGCATGGCTTTCGAACAGCGCATCATTTACCGGCGTATCTACACAAATAGTGAAGTTAGTCGCTGTGGCATTACATTCCTCGCAAAGCTCTATGGTTACATTCTTAGAGCAGCTGGCGTTACAGCCATGCTCGTCGGTAATCGTCAAACTTATCGTCACAGGAGAGCTGCCAACGCCTGGTGCTGTCCAGTTTATGGAGTTCGTCCCCTGACCACCAGTTATCGCCCCCGCACTCAAACTCCAGGCATAGCCAGGACCGGCAGCTATGGTGCTGGCAGTGTTGTTCGTAGAGTATTCACACACCCCTCGTAGGGCAGTTATCCCGCAATCTGGTGTTTCATATATCGTTACGTCCTTGGAACAGCTGCCCTCGCAGCCATTGTCATCCGTTACCGTCACATTGTAGGTGCCACTGGCTGTCACGTTGATTGACTGCGTCGTCTCAGCTGTGCTCCAGAGATAGATGTAAGGTCCAGTCCCACCACTGGCGTTGGCTGTTAGATTCACTGCTGTGCTATTGCAAGCAGCGCAAGTATCAGGATCACAGGTGATGTTGCAGCTCGGGTTTTCGTTTATCGTTACGTCCTTGGAACAGCTGCCCTCGCAGCCATTGTCATCCGTTACCGTCACATTGTAGGTGCCACTGGCTGTCACGTTGATTGACTGCGTCGTCTCAGCTGTGCTCCAGAGATAGATGTAA
>Ga0307432_1000011_pt1 | contig 171625 bp, 162 predicted proteins | sample SalMarWE160150MG_FD_202158 | JGI IMG/M metagenome (GOLD analysis project Ga0307432, IMG submission 202158) | Salt marsh sediment microbial communities from the Plum Island Ecosystem LTER, Massachusetts, United States - WE1603-150 | ecosystem: Environmental > Aquatic > Marine > Intertidal zone...
TGGCTTATAGAATATAACTTCAACCGCCCACACCAATCTCTTGCCTATCTTACCCCGGTAGAGTATATTGAAAAAGAACTTGCTAAAATCCGCAGTCCAGTGTTACCTATGTGGTCAGCCAGCACAAAGACTTAACATTATAGGAATGATATAATAGTATCAGGGCGTGATACAATGGCACCATAAGCTAGAGGTTTTGGGAAAACTAAACTATACCAAAGTCAATAACTCACCACACAAAAAAGGCGTTGCCAATTCCCAGTTAGGTGTTAAGATTGGGTATGCGGAGTCTCGCACACACAAAGTTGATGGTGTAGCGAGCCGGCATGGCTGTAGATTATTAGTTTCACCCGTAACCAAGTTAGCTGAAGGATGGCAGGGATGGCTAAGTTAAGAGCCTGGAAATACCTCTCAGTGGTGATGACGTTGATGCTGGTTCTGGGATTGTGTGCCGCAGCAGGTCCACTAGGCTGTAGGAACCACGACCCAGTGGTCACCATCCCCGATGTCGGCCTGGAGGCTGCCATCAGGGAAGCCCTGAATAAAACGGAGGAAGACATCTATACCTCGGAGCTTGCCTCGTTGGAGGTTCTCAATGCTGCTGCGAGAGGAATCCAAGACCTACAGGGGCTTGAGTATTGTACCAGCCTGAGAGTTCTGATTCTCGCGGCGAACGAGATAAGCGATATATCCCCCCTTGCTAACCTTACCAACCTGACATGGCTGGTTCTTGCGGATAACCAGATAAACGATATATTTGCCCTTGCTAACCTCACCAACCTGACAGTGCTCGAGCTTTGGGGTAACCAGATAAGCGACGCATCCCCGCTTGCTTACCTCACCAACCTGACAGTGCTGGGTCTTTGGAAGAACCAGATAAGCGATACACTCCCGCTTGCTAGTCTCTCCAACCTGACATGGCTGTCTCTTGGGGAGAACCAGATAAGCGATATATCCACCCTTGCCTACCTCAGCAGCCTAACAACGCTGTCTCTTAGTGAGAACCAGATAAGCTATATATCCCCCCTTGCTAACCTCACCAGCCTGACAGGGCTAGGTCTTGAGCATAACCAGATAAGCGATATATCCACCCTTGCCAACCTCACCAGCCTGACAACGCTGAATCTTGCGAAGAACCAGATAAGCCACCTATCCCCACTTGCCAACCTTACCAGCCTGACAGAGCTGGGTCTTGAGCATAACCAGATAAGCGATATATCCCCACTTGCCAACCTCACCAGCCTGACAACGCTGTCTCTTAGTGAGAACCAGATAAGCGATATATCCCCACTTGCCAACCTTACCAGCCTGACAGGGCTTGGTCTCAAGGATAACCAGATAAGCGATATATCCCCACTTGCTTACCTCACCAGCCTGACAACGCTGTCTCTTAGTGAGAACCAGATAAGCGATATATCCCCCCTTGCCGACCTCACCACCCTGACAGAGCTCGGTCTCGGGGATAACCAGATAAGCAATATATCACCCCTTGCCGACCTCACCAGCCTGACAGGACTCAATCTCACGGGTAACCAGATAACTGATATAAGCGCTTTGTCCAATCTCACTGATTTGAGAGTCGTCTGGCTCGATAACAATAATATTACCGACATATCGCCCCTTGCCGGTTTGATTAAGATTGGCGAAGTCGAGGAGGATGATCCGTGGCTGGATGAAAGAGAAGGGATAAAAATCTCCCTTAGTCTCCGCGACAATCAAATAGCTGACATCGAACCGCTGGTGGAGAATGAAGGGCTTTCAGAAGGGGATGGGATTGACCTTCGAGGTAATCCGTTAAGCAGTGATTCTCTCAACACATACATACCTCAACTTGATGAGAGAGGTGTGAATGTTCTTTATGATGTTTAAGAACTGCCCCTAGCACCACGGTGCTTCATCGCCACCGCAGCCTACGGCACGCCAATGGCTGAGGAAATAGGAATTCTGCGTGAGTTCAGAGACAAATACCTGCTCACCAACCCGTTGGGGATGGGTTTGTTGAAGCTTCACTACAAGGTCAGCCCGCCAATGGCTGAGTTCATAGCCTGAAGCCAATAGTGAGGGTTGGGTTGTTCCCCACTGTGGCCATGAGCGGCCTAGTCGTCAACGCTACTCTGGCCGAGAAGACGGCCATAGTAGGCTTGTTGGCGCTAGTTCCAGTGGTCATATTTCAACTGTTCCATCTTCGGTGGGCAGGATGACATTTACCCCGCTGTCACTCAGATTATCCTTATAGAATTCGGGCTTCTCGGAGTGCACCGGTATAAGCAGCTCCGGTTGAATCTCACGAGCAATTCTCAGCAGGTCGGGACCACAAGCATGCCCCGAAGCGTGCAGCCCTCTCCCCTCCTTGGGTATCTCCCATTCGCCGTTCCTTTCTATAGGGAGGCCGAATGCTCGTAATTGAAAGCGCTCGAGCCAGTGGTGCAGGCGCCAGAAGTCCATCTCCTGTTCTTCATTGTGAGGCTCGCTAGAGCTAAAGACATAAAGGCTGCCTGCCCGGGGCTGTATGCTGGGCAGCTCATTCAAGTCCCAAAAGCTGAAGCAGAGGATAAAATCGCCCTGGTTAGAACGGACATCGTTAGCCAGCACAATCTTGCTGGAGTAGTCCTGGTAGATATTTCGCAACCATGAATCAGGACTTTTACTAGCAGTTGTTTCTTGATAGATGGCAATGGCGTCCTCCTGGGCAATGTCAGGTATCTCTGGATCGAGAAGGCGCATGGTCTTTAAAAGGTAAGCGTCCTTGGGCAAAATGGTTAACTTCCTTTTTGTGTCTCTGGCAATCTGCAAAAAAGTAAGCAAGCGATTTACATCTCTGGGAGAGAAATCGGCAATGACCAGCCCCCTGGCATCGTTAATAGCTTTGAAGCCATTTTCATATACTTCCTGCTCGGAAACATTCGCCGCTTTGTCTACATTAGTACCTTCCAAGATTAATGTTCTGGGATGTAGCTGAGCTGCCTCTTTTATCATTGACTCGGTGAGCTTACCGTGCCTGCCATGAAGTCGCAGGTCGCCGCTGTAAACCACCCAACCAGAGCTTGTCTCAATACCCCAAGAACAGGCACCGGGAATGGAGTGGTCTACGGGAAAGCAACGCAGATTAAAGCTACATTTACCAATATCGTCCAGCGATCGTGAGTCCAGTTTTTTCCGCCGGGTAGCTTTTTCCCAAAATTTTTCGGCTTCCTTACTCAGCCCAAACTTATCAGCAACACAGAAGCGACGTTGACGGTCAACACTGCTGCTGGCAACATAAGCCCCCTGCTTCCATCCCTGCAGACATTCCTCCAACCTGGGGGTGAAATAGCACACCTGCTGGTCGAAGGCTGATCTGCCTGAGTCCTGTACGGCCTTGGCGATAAATGCTGTGGTCGCGGTGGCATATACCGGGATGTCCTCTCTCAGGAAAGATATGTGGCCGGAGTGGTCGAGATGGGCATGGGTTAGCAGAACTCCATCTATATCTTCAAGTTTGCGGTAGTGCTCGGCTCGGCGAAACTGCTGCCACAGGTTTTCTGTCTCCAGATCAGTGCGGTAAATACCTTCAATCTGGGGAAGCAGTCCCATTATTAGCAGGTCGAGGAGTCCTGCTCCAGGTCGAGGCTTCAAATATTCCTCGTAGAAGTCTCGGTACTTCTTGTAAGGATAGCCAAAGTCCAGGAAAAGTTTCCCATTATCATCTTCAAGGAGGATTTTATTGCCCCCGATTTCCCTAACGCCTCCGTAGAACGTAAGCTTTACCATGTCGGTAGTGTATCACAGAAAAGGGGGCAACTCTATTTTCCCTCCTTCGTCATTGCGAGCCCCGACTTGTCGGGGCGTGGCAATCTCGAAAAACAAAACCTTAACTATAAGCAATACCGTAGGATCGGGACTTATCGCCGACTGAGAGGTTGTCATTCTGAGCCCTTCGCTTTGCGTCATTTCGTTACCTGGCTATCATCAAGGTCACCGGACTCACCAACATATGGAGACTAGGACAATAAAAGAGCCGACCGTGCCTAACATTGAGCGGTACGGCCGGCTCTCAGTATGACGAGTATGATGCCTCCTACCCCGGGACTGGTGTCTCAGCCCCCTGATAGCGATGGGCAGGCTCTCTTACACACTAAGCAGCACCCACACTCCCCCTAATTCCGCCATATAGCTCCCGCGGCTTCAATTGTCCAAACAACGGGGTCAACCAGGAGCTCCCTGACAAGAGTCCTCAAAAGGTCACTTCCTGCTATGAAATCCGCTACGGGAGGGCTAAGCTGGTAGTACAGGGTGACAAATTGAGAGCCCAAGGTGCTTTCCAGCAACACCACATCCCGGAACTCTCGCAATACATCGATCTGTTCAGCGGTGGGAGTTCCGTAGGCTGCGGTGGCGATAAAACAATACCCTCCGGAGGGTTCTGGAGTTGATGGTGCGTCTGTGGTGAATTGACGGGTAGTACCCTCAATCACAGTGTCGTTATACTTAAGCTGGGCTTTGAAATCATACTCGGTGTCGGAGTCAAGCCCGGTGAGCGACTTAGCATAGGACCCATCTGCTGATTTAGATACCCAATCAGGAGAGGACCAAGCTGAGTCGGTGGACTTCTTGTAGACAAAGCATACCTCCACCGAACTAAAGTTCCCCACAGTGTAGTTCATATTCAGGGTGGCTGAGTCGGTGCTGACCCCGCTGGCGGCTTGTGTGGTAACTGAAGGTAGCACCTCCTTAAAGTTGGCGGTGACGGCCACGTTTTGAGCTGGCATGGTGATGTTAGTTGAGGCAGCATTGATGTTGGCGATGGTGGTCACGCCCCCGGTCCATTTTTCAAAGAAGTAGTCTTCATCAGCCTCGGCCACCAGGTCGACCACCTCACCTTCGTCATAAGTAAACGTGCCTTCTCCAGGCGTGGTGACATTGCCACCAGTGGTGCTGGAGATGGTGAGGTTGTACCCCCCCAGCAGCTTTTCAAAGTTGGCCGTGATGGAGTAATTGCCATTCATGAAGATGGTGGTTGAGGCAGCAGTGACATTGGCAACGAAGGCGCCCACATCGTGAGTCCAGTTGACAAACCCATAGTCAGCATCTGGAGTCGCCACCAAGTTGACCACCGTTCCCGCGACATAGCCAAAAGCCCCCTCTCCAGGGGTGGTTACATTCCCTCCGGCAGTGCTATTAATGCAGAGGTAATAGCAGAGGTAATACGGGCCAGACGGCACCCATGTAATCACGACTTTTCCGACAGCTCCTGCACCACCAGCGTGCGCACCGCCATCAGCCCCCGACGTTCGTCCTCCTCCTCCCCCACCACCGGGTGCATCTCCGGGATAGCCGTTTCTATTCATCTCTTCGCTCACGTTGCCGCAGAGCTTAGCACCACCAGAACCGCCGCTGGCACCATCTCCACCTGCGCCCGAGCACGTTAAACCACCGCTATCACCGTCCGTCCCATTGCCACCTGCAATCCTAGTTTGACCAACAGAATCTTTTACCATCCCACCAACCCCTCCTGGTGGCTGGCCGCCCGCTGTATTTGCCGTGCCGCCTGTACCGTTTGCGGCAAGAACAAATGCATGAGCAGGATCGGTATCGGGCCCGACAAATGAGGGGCCGCCATCGGTGCCGTTGGCTCCAGAGACCTCAGTTCCCCCTGCTCCAACGACAATCTGCAATATCTGCCCAAGTGTTACGGACAGGTTTGAACTGGCGTACGCACCTCCGCCCCCACCACCGCCACCAGCTCCCTGGCAGTAAGTATAATTATTACTTCCTCCACCGCCACCACCGCCTCCCCACGCCTCAACCGTGATTTGACTCACCCCCGCAGGAACCGTCCAGTTAAAGGTGCCGTTAGTGGCAAATTCCTTCTCCTGGGTAGCTGCACCTACCTCGCCCAGAGGTGGCATTACGAGTCCCACGCTCAGTGCCAGCACCAGAGCAAAAGGTACTCTCCATATTACTCTAAACATATCTTTCAACAAACGCCTAACCTCCTAATAGACCTCTCTTCTCTCGGTTTGAGCCACTTCCACTGCGCTCACACTCGCAGTACCCCCTTCACAACAGGTAAGCCTTTCCTAAAAACCTCCGCAATTCTCCAGATTTCCCCGGTTCAATGTCATTGCGAATTATGTTACTGTTCCCCGATTTTAGCACTGTATATTATAATTATAGAACCCCCACCACCTACCTGTCAATTTGGTCGGTAGTCTTCCCTCTTGACTATTGTGCCTTAACATTAATCTTCAAACTGTCTATTTTACCTACCCCCTTCAATGAAGAGACCAAACCGGTTATTGTGTTGGTGACAATATCTGTGGGGAAAGGGGTAAGGGGAAGTTCATTCCCATTGACGATGAGTTTGACATCGCCCCGCTCCAGATAAAGTCCGAGGTTCGGTATGTTTTCAGCTCCTTTCAAGGAAGAGACTGCACCAACTACAGTTCGAGTCAAGAACTCCTTGACGAAGGGGTTGAGTTCGACAGATACGTTGTTGACCGCAAGCTCTGCCCCGAGGTTCTTCTCCATTTTACATCTCCTGGTCTATAACTTGGCACGATGGTAAATTAGGGCTAGCTATCCCTATTTACCTCTAAGCACTTTTCGCGCTATATTGGATAGGTCTGGGGCCCGAGGCTGTTTAAAAAGTACTCTCGCAGGGAGGAGGGACTTGTCCCCTCTCAATCTGCGGGAGCAGAGGTTTTCAGCACGTGGATAGGTCATTAATCAATGTTCTTCAGGTATTCCTTCATATAGACTAACTAAAGGCGACGTCGAGCATCATCATTACCACAAAGCCCAGTATGGCTCCCATGGTAGCGAAATCGGTATTGCCGCCACGTTGAGACTCCGGGACTAGCTCCTCAACAACAACGAATATCATGGCGCCGGCGGCAAAAGCCAGAGCATATGGCAAGATGGGCCTTACCAGGATAACGGCGGCAGCCCCGATGACTCCGGCGATGGGTTCAACCAACCCCGATAGCTGGCCGTACCAGAAACTCCTCCGGCGAGACATTCCCTCACGACGAAGAGGCATGGAGACTGCTAGACCTTCAGGAAAGTTCTGAATCCCGATGCCGATAGCCAAGGCGATAGCGGCCGACAACGTAGCTGCGGGAAAACCAGCAGCAACGGCTCCAAAGGCAACCCCAACTGCAAGACCCTCAGGGATATTGTGCATAGTTATGGCGAGGACAAGCAGGGTGCTGCGCCGCCAGGATGTCTTGATACCTTCGGCCTCTTCAATGGGAAAGCCAAGGTGGAGGTGGGGAAGTACCTTATCAATACCTAGCAAGAAAGCAGCTCCGATGAGGAAGCCCACCGCTGGTGGAACCCAGACGGGAAGATTCCCACCTTCAGACATTTCAATGGCCGGAGCAAGCAAGGACCAGTAGCTGGCAGCAATCATCACACCCCCGGCAAAGCCAAGCATTGTGTCGAGCGCCCTCTTGCTTACATCTCTAGCTATAAACACTACGGCTGCCCCAAGTGCAGTCACAGCCCAAGTAAAACATGTCGCCAGAAGAGCCTGAATTACAGGATGGAGGTTTTGTAAGAAAGCTATCATACCCTCAAATTTCTTTGGTCTTTATTCGCAAAAAAGCAGGTTAAATCACCCCCTACATAGGGGTTAAGTGTAGCATAAACAGACCGCAAACTGTGCTTTGAGGCGTATGATATGTGTCAAATGCAAGCCCTTCGGTCAATCCTCATGCAGTATTCCAATCTCGGGCAACCTTTCCAGCATCTCCACGCCGTGTGGGGCTTGCTCAAGACCCTCAGTCAAATCTTCGCCAGCATTGTGAACAACTTGATGTCGACCATTTTTCCATTGAAAACTATTCGATGCATCGTATACTTTGCCTTTGTAGGCTATGTAAGCTGGTGCACTATTCTTCCCATTGTACCGGGCAAGTTCATCCTTGCCGAAGCTCTTCATCCTCTTTGATACCCAGAGAATTATTCCTGGTAGCCGTGCCCCAAGTTACCATCCCAAGCCGAAAGCGAAGAATCTACGACACCCCTTGTACCCTTCGCCCAGGCGACATAGAAATGGCCGAACAACTACGTTTCTTGAATTGGAAGGGAAGACACAAAACAATGTCTCCCCCTCATATTCACAGAACCTACTTAAGAAACTTGGATACGAAGGGCGAGGTCTCACCGCGACGCAGGAAATGGCCTGAAGGACCCTCGCCCAGGAATTCCGAGAACCAGGACTCATGCTCAATTTCTTCATTGAGGATAGCCTGAGCCAAATCGTAGGTGCGATGGTCCTTGCCTGCGGTCAGGTTACATATGTTGGTATAGCCCCGTACTGCACACCGCTCCGCTTCCACTAATACGGTCAAAATGGCCTTGACATCGGTCGGATTTTTCGGCAGGCTGGCGGGAGGACAAGCGGAGCAGTTATGGAAATCCACCATGCTCTCGGGCAGTTTGCCACCGAGTTCGTAGATGCGGGGAACCAGTGCCTCAAAATGATTGCGGTCTTCGATGCGAGCGGTCTCGGCAATCTCTTTGATTGTCTCACCTTCCAGTCCAACCAGGTTCGCCCGTAAAATCGTGTAGTAGTAATAGGTAGTGAGTTCGGCAGCCGCATTGTTGACCAGAAGTTCTAGCAGTTGCTTGAGATTGACGCCTGCTTTCTTTACCATTTCTTGTGCTACTTTAGCCATCTTTTCCTCCTTTTCTTTTTTTATTTTGGCATTTGTATTTCCCTTATACCGTCACATAGAGATCACCTCCAATCCATTGCTACCTGTGTTTTGCCTGCTGTGCTCGACCTGAGCAAGAAATTGTCAGGCAAAGCTATCTAACGATACTTTTATGCTGCAATCTTAGACCAGAACTAGTGAAAAAGTTATAAAACGGTGGTAAAAAAAATTACAAATTTATGACATTTCAGGAATGACAAAAGCATTATGGAGATGTTACTGCTTATCCATTCTCGACCTTCTTTACCAAATTCAGATTATTCCATTTCTGGAATGGCTATCTCACATTGAGTAACTCCAGCATTTTGCCTATATCCGTCGTTGGCAACTTGCAGTTGTAATTCGAGCAGACGTAAGCCGTGGCCTTGCCCCCGATGCTCGATTGATTTTTGGTAAATTCGGCAAGCTTAGCTATTTCAGGCGACTCACGTTCACCGGGATTGAGAAGCACCACCTTATTCGGCAAGAAACGTGTTCTTAACGCTTTTGCCATAGCTTTGGTATCTTCCGCCTGTGCCTTGCCGGCGATAACCACTTCATAACAAGGCCCGACCCCGAAATCCAGGGCAACCATGAGTTGAGTATGCGCCGATGGTAATTGTTTGACGCTTCCGGAAAAAGCACTACCGATTCTCGCCGCTTTTTCTTCCAAATCGGAAGTCGCAGTCATACGCCCCAGACGAAGCAAGTTCAGCATTGCCACAGAATTTCCCGATGGAATAGCGCCATCATAAATCTCCTTCTTCCTGACAAACAGGCTTTCTCCATCGTCAGGCGTGAGATAAAGCCCACCACCATCTTCGTCCCAGAAATGCCTTACCATTTCACTAGTCAGTTCTAGAGCAACTTCAAGATGCCTTGCCTCGAAAATGGCCTCATACAGTTCTATTAGACCCCAAACCAGAAAAGCATAGTCATCCAGATTAGCTTCTACGCCAGCCTGGCCATCTCGATAGCGGTGCAAAAGCCGACCATCTGGTTTGCGCATATTCCCAAGGATGAAATCTGCAGCACGGCGGGCCGCTTCAGCATACTCAGGCTCATCAAAGGCTTGGGCCCCCTTCGCCAATGCGGCTAACATGAGACCGTTCCAATCAGTCAAAATCTTGTCGTCCTTCATAGGATGGACACGTTTTTCGCGGTAAGCAAATAATTTCTGCCGTATCACTTCCAGATGCGCCTGAAGGTCTTGTTGAGACAGATTCAAATCGGAGGCGAGCTCTCCAAGCGTCTTCCTTAAATGCAAAATGTTAACGCCACTCCTCCTTCCAGTGGCTTGCTCTGCGAAATTGCCGTCTTTTTCAATGTTGAATACTTCGGCGACGAAATCGGCTTCCTCATTGCTAAGTGCCTGTCGAACTTCCTCCTGCGTCCAAAGATAAAACTTCCCTTCCTCCCCCTCGCTATCAGCATCTTCAGCAGAGCAAAAACCACCTTCCGGCGCTGTCATATCCCGCAGAACATAGGTAAAAATCTCCCGTGATGTCTTTCCATAATCTTCTTTTCCCGTTGCCTGATAAGCCTCGGTGTAGGCCATAGCTAACATAGCTTGATCGCAAAGCATCTTCTCAAAGTGGGGAACAAGCCATTGCGAATCTGTGGAATAGCGATGGAAACCAAAGCCAACGTGGTCATAGATGCCGCCACGCCACATTGCCTGAAGGGTTTTCTCCACCATCTCCAACGCCGCTATTTTGCCGCCACGTTTCCAGTAACGGAGCAGGAAGAGAAGATTGTGCGGGGTGGGAAACTTCGGGGCACTGCTGAAACCAGCGTGCTGTCCATCAAAGCGTTTGGCAAGCTGCTCATATGCGAGCTCCAGTGTCGCTTCATCTAGTTCTTCACCGGGTGTTTCCTGCGAGGTCTGTTGAAGTACGGCAGCGATTTCATTGGACAAGTTCAACGCTTCGCCTCGCCGTGTTTTCCAAAGCTCTCTAATGTGTGGGATTAGCTCCATCATTCCAATCAGCCCAAATCGACCTTCCTTGGGGATATAAGTGGCGGCGAAGAAAGGTTTCTTATGTGGTGTTATGATTATACTAAGAGGCCAACCCCCACTGCCTGTCATCACCTGACAGGCGCTCATGTAAACATTGTCTATATCAGGACGTTCCTCGCGATCTACCTTTATGGAAACGAAAGCCTCGTTCATAAGCCTGGCTACTTCAGGATGCTCAAAAGACTCATGTGCCATCACATGGCACCAATGGCACGTTGAATACCCTATAGATAAAAAGATAGGTTTATCTTCTCTTTGAGCTCTCTCGAATGCCTCTGGGCCCCATGGGTACCAGTCCACCGGGTTATGAGCATGTTGACGCAAATAAGGAGAGGCCTCGTTTGTCAGATGGTTGGGCATTTAAAACCTCCCTGCTACTGCACAGTCCCACTATATCCTAGACCGATCTAATGCTTTCCCTTCTCTTCTTCAACGGGGTGGCAGCATCCACACTCACAAGGTCCGCTATCGGTGGCACAGGGCTCACAACAATACTTAACGCCTTCTTTTTCGTAGCCAGCTCCCACGATGGTGCAACCACAAACCGGACACAATTGCTCTGTCATCTTTGTCCTCCTTTCTCACCTTTTTATTTATGTAACCGCTCACCTCTTGAGATTGCCACGGCGAGTTCCCTCGCTTGTGCTAGGGATGCCTCACAATACCCCTGATGAACATTTACAGGATTTTATAACCCACCGCCCTTGTTGTATGTGACTTTTGTATCAATAATTGACTATACTGTCCTAACCTTGACTTTTAAATTGTCTATCTTATCCACCCCCTCTAATGAGGAGACCAAACCGGTTATCGCGTTGGTGATAATATCTGCGGGGAAAGGGGTAAGGGGAAGTTCATTCCCATTAACGACGATTTTGACATCGCCCCGCTCCAGATAAAGTTCCAGCTCCCGTATGTTTTCAGCTCCTTTCAAGGAAGAGACTGCAGCGACCACAGTTCGAGCTAAGGATTCCTCGACGAAGGGGTTGAGTTCGACAGATACATCGTTGATCTCAAGCTCTGCCTTAAGGTTCTTCTCCATTTTACACCTCCTGGTCCATAACTACGCTGTTTAATTTTGATTTTCCGTTCAATAGGGAATTAATATCTGGCGACATCTTACTTCTTCTCCTTCTCTTCTTTGAGCTCTTGATAGACCTTGATTATTTCCTCCAAGGAGCTTTTGTCTTCCAGAGTCGTGAGGTCTCCTATGCTTGTATTATTGGCCACGGCCTTCAGAACCCGTCGCAAAACCTTGCCACTCCTTGTCTTAGGCAGCCTGGGGGCGAAATAAATCTCGTCGGGAACTGCTATAGGCCCCACCACTTTTCGCATGTGACCAGCAATGTCCTTTTTCAGGTCTGGTGAAGGGCCAACGCCTTCTTTGAGCCTGGCAAAGATGACGATGCTCTCGCCTTTCACAGGATCTTCTTTACCCACAACCGCTGCTTCAGCTACTTGAGGATGTGAGACGGCAGCGTCCTCCAATTCAGCGGTACCTATTCTATGCCCGGCGACTTTAAGTACCTCATCAGCCCTCCCCAGAACCCAGAAGTATCCATCCTTGTCCTTTACGGCATAGTCACCGGTATAGTAAACGCCGGGAAACCGCGACCAATAGGCTTCCTTGTAGCGTTCCGGGTCTCCGTGTATGCCCAGGAGCATCCCGGGCCACGGCCTCTTTATTACCAGAAAACCTCTCTGCTCCGCCGGCACCGGCTTGCCATCCTCACCAACTACATCAACCTCCACCCCCGGCAGCGGGAATGTTGCTGAGCCAGGCTTCAGAGGCAAACACTCCATGCCAGGACAAGGTGAAATCATAACTCCACCGGTTTCAGTCTGCCACCAGGTATCAACAATGGGACATCTTTCGCCACCGACATGGCGATAAAACCAGAGCCAGGCCTCAGGATTAATGGGCTCTCCAACGCTCCCCAATAGCTCCAGGCTGCTGAGGTCATGATTGTTTAGCATCTCCTCTCCATATCCCATGAACATCCTGATGGCTGTCGGCGCGGTATAAAATATGGTGACTCCATACTTCTCGATAATGTCCCACCACCTTTCAATCGTAGGATAGTCGGGAGCCCCCTCATAAAGTACCATGGCTGCTCCATGCGCTAATGGGGCATACACTATCTGGCTATGCCCGGTAACCCAGCCAATATCAGCAGTGCACCAGTAGACAGATTCCTCTCGAATGTCAAAGACCCACTTATAAGCAGAACAATTGTGTACCAGATAGCCACCGGTACTGTGGACAATCCCTTTAGGCTTGCCCGTGGTACCTGAGGTGTACAGTATATAGAGGGGGTGGCCAGCTTCTACCGGCTCTGGTTCCACGAAGAGTGCTGCCTCTTCAAGCAGGTCATCCAGCCACGATTCCTTTGGCGTCTTTATGGTGACCTGAGATCCGGTTCTTTTAACCACAATCACTTTTTCCACCGAGGGGCACCTTGTTAAAGCCTCGTCGGCTATATTCTTCAGTGGGATTACCTTCCCCCTCCGAAATCCCCCATCGGCGGTTACCAGTAACTTGGCTTGTATATCATTGACTCTGTCAGCCAATGCTTGAGCACTGAAACCGGAAAAAATCACTGTGTGAACAGCCCCGATCCTGGCACATGCCAGCATGAAAATAGGTAGCTCGGGTATCATGGGTAGATATAAGACAACCTTGTCCCCCTTGCCTATACCATTATTCTTCAAGACGGAGGCGAACCTGTTGACTTCACGATATAGCGTGGAATAGCTTAAGCCCCTGCTGTCTCCCGGCTCACCTTCCCAGTATATAGCTACCTTACTCCTGCGCCACGTCTTGACATGGCGGTCCACACATATATATGATGCATTCAGTTTCCCCCCTACAAACCATCTGGCGAAGGGCGGCTTCCATTCCAGCACCTTGTCCCAGGTCTTGAACCAATCCAGCTTACGTGCTTCTTCCGCCCAGAACTCTTCCGTCTCCTCCAGGGACTCCTGGTATATATCGAGGAATTTCCTCAGAGGAAAATATCGGGACTTAAATGGCAAAGATAATTCAGTCATATTACTTCTTCTTTACCTCTCCTTCCTTGAGCTCTTTATAGGCCTTGATTATTTCCTCTACAGAGCTTTCATCTTCCAGAGTCGTGAGGTCACCTATGGCAGTATTATTGGCTACAGCCCTCAAAATCCGTCGCACAACCTTGCCGCTCCTTGTCTTGGGTAACTTAGTGACGAAGTAAATTTCATCAGGAACTGCTATAGGCCCTACCTCTCTGCGTATATGACCAGCGAGTTCCTTTTTCAGGTCCAGAGAAGGCTCCACGCCTTCTTTAAGTCTGGCAAATATGACGATGCTCTCACCCTTCACCTGGTCCGCTTTACCCACAACTGCTGCTTCCACTATTTGAGGATGAGAGATAATAGCAGCCTCTAATTCGGCGGTACCTATTCTATGCCCGGCTACTTTAAGCACTTCATCAGCCCTCCCCAGGATCCAGAAGTACCCGTCTTTGTCCCTTACGGCATAGTCACCGGTATAGTAAAGGCCGGGAAACCGTGACCAATAAGCTTCCTTATAGCGTTCCGGGGCCCCGTGTATGCCGAGGAGCATCCCGGGCCAGGGCCTCTTGATGACCAAGAAACCTCTTTGCTCCGGCGGCACTGGCTTGCCATCTTCATCGAATATATCAACCTCCACCCCCGGCATTGGTAATGTTACTGAGCCAGGCTTCAGAGGCAAACACTCTATGCCAGGGCAAGGTGAAATCATGTTGCCACCGGTTTCAGTCTGTCCCCAAGTATCAACAATGGGACATCTTTCACCACCGACATAGTGATAAAACCAGAGCCAGGCCTCAGGATTAATGGGCTCTCCTACGCTCCCTAATAGCTCCAGACTGCTGAGATCATGCTTTTTTAACATCTCTTCCCCATATCCCATGAACATCCTGATGGCTGTCGGTGCGGTGTAGAATACAGTAACCCCGTACTTCTCGATAATGTCCCACCACCTTTCAATTGTAGGATAGTCGAGAGCCCCTTCGTAAATGACTGTAGCCGCTCCATGTGCCAGCGGAGCATACACTATCTGGCTATGCCCAGTAAGCCAGCCGATATCAGCGGTGCACCAGTAGACAGATTCTTCTCGAAGGTCGAAGACCCACTTATAAGCTGAACAATTATGTACCAGATAGCCACCGGTACTGTGGACAATTCCTTTAGGCTTACCTGTGGTACCTGAGGTGTACAGCACATAAAGAGGGTGATTCGATTCCACCGGCTCCGGTTCCACGTAGAGTGCTGCCTTTTCAAGCAGGTCATCCAGCCACGATTCCTTCGGTGCCTTCAGGGTGACCTGAGAACCGGTTCTTTTAACCACAATAACTTTCTCCACCGAGGGACACCTTGTCAAGGCCTCGTCGGCTATACTCTTTAGCGGGATTACCTTCCCCTTCCGAAATCCCCCGTCGGCAGTTACCAGTAACTTGGCTTGTATATCGTTGACCCTATCAGCCAATGCTTGAGCACTGAAACCGGAGAAAACTACTGTGTGAACGGCCCCGATCCTGGCACATGCCAGCATGAAAATGGGCAGCTCGGGAATCATCGGCAGATATAAGACAACCTTGTCCCCTTTGCCTATACCGCAATTCTTCAAGACCGAGGCAAACATGTTGACTTCACGATATAGTGTGGAATAGCTTAAGCCCCTGCTGTCTCCCTGCTCACCTTCCCAGTATATAGCCACCTTACTCCTGTGCCACGTCTTGACATGGCGGTCCACACATATATACGATGCATTCAGCATCCCACCTACAAACCATCTGGCAAAAGGCTGCTTCCATTCCAGCACTTTGTCCCAGGTCCTGAACCAATCTAGCTTACGTGCTTCTTCCGCCCAGAATTCCTCAGTATCTTCCAAGGACTTCTGGTATACATTGAGAAATTTCCTCAGAGGAAAATATCTGGACTTAAATGGTAAAGACAATTCAGCCATAACTTAAATCCCTCCAATTATTCTCCGCATTCTGTAGTTGACTGATTTACCAAGCACAATCTCCGACCACACCCCTCTGCCCAACAAATTGGGCAACTACAACAATATCTGGCGACATCTTACTTCTTATTCCCCTTCTTCTTGCCACTCTTCTTTACCTTCTCTTCCTTGAGCTCTCTATAGGCCTTGATTACTTCCTCCACCGAGCTTTCGTCTTCCAGAGCCGTGAGGTCTCCTACGTTGGTATTGTTAGCCACAGCCTTCAAGACTCTCCGCATAACTGTGCCGCTCCTCGTCTTGGGTAGCCTGGCGACGAAATAAATTTCATCAGGAACTGCTACAGGACCCAGCGCCTTTCGTATGTGACCAGCAAGGTCTTTTTTCAAGCTCGGAGAAAGAGCAACGCCTTCTTCGAGCCTGACAAAGATGACGATGCTCTCCCCCTTCACCGGATCTTTTTTACCCACAACCGCCGCTTCAGCTATTTTAGGATGTGAGATAGCGACATCCTCTAATTCAGCAGTGCCTATTCTATGCCCGGCCACTTTAAGCACCTCATCAGCTCTCCCCAGGATCCAGAAGTATCCATCTTCATCCCTTACCGCGTAGTCACCGGTATAGTAAACGCCGGGGAAACGTGACCAATATTCCTTCTTGTAGCGCTCCAACCCTCCATGTATGCCAAGGAGCATCCCCGGCCATGGCCTCTTTATCACCAGGAAACCTCTCTGCTCCATCGCCACTGGCTTGCCATCCTCGTCGAATATATCAACCTCCACCCCCGGCAGTGGTAGCGTTACTGAGCCCGGCTTCAGAGGCACACACTCTATGCCCGGGCAAGGCGAAATCAGAGCGCTTCCGGTTTCAGTCTGCCCCCAGGTATCAACAATAGGACAGCTTTCACCACCGACATGGCGGTAAAACCAGAGCCAGGCCTCGGGATTAATGGGCTCTCCTACGCTCCCTAGTAGCTCCAGACTGCTGAGGTCATGATTTTTCACCATTTCCTCTCCACATGCCATTAACATCCTGATGGCTGTCGGCGAGGTATAAAATATGGTGACCCCATACTTCTCAATAATGTCCCACCACCTTTCAATCGTAGGATAGTCGGGAGCCCCTTCGTAAATTACTGTGGCTGCCCCATAAGCTAATGGAGCGTACACTACCTGGCTATGCCCGGTAACCCAGCCAATATCAGCAGTGCACCAGTAGACCGATTCCTCCCGAAGGTCAAAGACCCATTTATAAGCAGAACAATTGTGTACCAGATAGCCACCGGTACTGTGGACAATTCCTTTAGGCTTACCCGTGGTACCTGAGGTATACAGCACATAAAGAGGGTGATTCGATTCTACCGGCTCTGGTTCCACAAAGAGTGCTGCCTCTTCAAGCAGGTCATCCAGCCACGATTCCTTTGGCTTCTTTACGGTGACTTGAGATCCGGTTCTTTTAACCACAATAACCTTCTCCACCGAGGGGCACTTTGTTAAAGCCTCATCGGCTATACTCTTCAGTGGCACTACCTTCCCTCTCCGAAATCCACCGTCAGCAGTTACCAGTAACTTGGCTTGTATATCATTGACCCTATCGGCCAATGCTTGAGCACCGAAACCGGAGAAAACCACCGTGTGAATTGCCCCAATCCTGGCACATGCCAGCATAAAAATAGGCAGCTCCGGTATCATGGGCAGATATAAGGCAACATTGTCCCCTTTGCCTATACCGCAATTCTTCAAGACCGAGGCATACCTGTTGACTTCACGATATAGCGTGGAATAGCTTAAGAGCTTACTGTCCCCTGGCTCACCTTCCCAGTATATAGCCACTTTACTTCTGCGCCACGACTTTGCATGACGGTCAACACATATATGCGAGGCATTCAGCATTCCACCGACAAACCATCTGGCAAAGGGCGGTTTCCATTCCAGCACTTTGTCCCAGGTCTTAAACCATTCCAGCTTACGTGCCTCTTCCGCCCAGAACTCCTCTGGCTCCTCCAGGGACCTCTGGTACATATCGAGAAACTTCTTCACAGGAAAATATCGGGACTCAAATGGCAAAGATAATTCAGACATAGCTTAACCTCCTCCGAGTATTCTTGTCGGTCGCTCTACTTGCATCCTGAAGATCACATTATCCAAAGCTTTCTTCACTTATGAGTAGCTATTCGGTGGATATAGTATAGCCGGCGGCCCACCAGGCGGTCATGCTGCCCAGTACATTGTACACTTCCCGACAGCCTTCCCGGAGAAGGATACTTGCGCCGAGCCCGGCGCGATGCCCGACATTACAGAACATGGCCACCGGTTTATCCTTGGGAATATCCGCCATCCTCTCCTGAATATGCCCTACATATATATGCTGGGCATCCTTTATGTGGCCCGCGTTCCATTCATTCTCTCCCCTATCATCCAATATGGTTAGTTGTTCCCCGCTGTCTATCTTGGCTTTAAGTTCGTGCACCGTCAAGACCTGCAGATGTTCAACAGGAAACCCCGCGTTGTACCAGCCTTCTACACCACCCTTGAGATAACCGGCAATCCGGTCATAGCCGGCGCGTATCAAATAGCGGACTGCCTTTTCCAGATGATGCTGGTCGTCTAATACCAGCAGGATAGGCTTATCATAAGATAACACCCAGCCAGCGAAAACAGGCAGTCCTTCAAGCCAGATGCTGTAGGACCCCTTGATATGGGCGCCGCCAAAGGCAGCGGGATAACTCGTGTCAACGACCACCGCCCCTCGCTCCACCTCTTCCTCGAACTCGGCTGGAGTAAGCGGAGCCGGCAAGGGCAGACATCCCAATAGGGGAGGCCCTTCCAGGTTATATTTTTCCATCTGGCGAAAGTAATGAGGCCTTTCTGGCTTCTCAGCTAATTTGTATTTTATGAATTCGTCCCTGTTCATCTGAAGTAGAGGGTTTTGGACCCTCTCTACACCGAGGGTACTTTCATCCCGGTCGGCAATATTCATGCCACAGACTGAGCCTGCCCCATGGGCCGGGTATAGAATAACCCCATCCCCTAAGGGAAGGACCTTATTGAAGATGCTGTCATAGAGATTTGAGACCAGCCTTGGAGCTTCTTCGGGACCGTATAGGTCAGTCCGGCCGACATCGCCTACGAATAATGCGTCCCCCGTAAATACCATTACCGTGGCTTCGCCAGTGAGAATGTCAGCCACGGCATAGGACATGCTCTCGTCAGTATGCCCGGGGGTGTGGATAGCAGTCACCCTGAGCTTGCCAATTTGAAATGCCTGCCTCTCTGCCAAGGTATTGCCATATTTCCAGTCCAGCCCGAGACCATGATAAATCTCAGCTCCGGTGAAATGGCTCAATTCCACAGAGCCAATGACATAGTCTTCGTTACGATGGGTATCAAAAATGTATTTAATTCTTAGGCCTTTTTGCTGAGCCAGGTCAATATAAACCTGACAGTCACGTCGAGGGTCGATCACGGCGGCATCGTTTTCCGAGCCAATCAAGTAAGAGTTGTGGGCTATCCCTTCCGATTTTATGCGCTCAAAAATCATGTGCGTTGTTCCCTCTCACTCATTATTGTCGAACGACTTCCGATACCCGCTTGAGTAAAATGTCAGCATGATTCCGTTCTTCCAGGGCTAATTCGTGAAGGAGCGTTTTGGCACTTGGGTCCTCCACTAATGCCGAAGTCCGCTTATAGAAATCATACGACATATACTCCTTCTCCAACGCTATTTCCAGTGCCTCCATCTCGTCAGAAAATTTCTCATCTACTTTGGCTAGAGCAGGACTGATCTCAATACCGCCTTCCATGTGTTCGACGTGTTCGACCTTAAGTTCTTGCTTGAGCTTCTCCAAAGGCGGAAGTGCTCCTTCCCCAAGCATAGTAACTGTGCGCTCCCATAGCCTCTGCATATGTCCATTTTCGGCATTGGCTAGCATCTGGAATTGCTCCTGCGCCTGAGGCGACGCAGCCCTTTCCTTAGCTGCTACATAAAAATCCCGGGAGCCCTTCTCCAATTTGATAGCCAGTATTAGAATATCCCCAACACCAGCTACCTCAGTTACCAACTCAGGCCTCGCTTCAGGCATTCCACTTATAGTCTCATTATGCCAGTTGAGAATACCACCTTCCAGGTGGTGAACATCTTTAAATCCCAGGCCACAAAGCGCTATAGCTGCTGCCATGCTCCTGCGTCCTGAGCGACAATAGGTGATGATTTTCTTATCTCGCTCCAACTCTTCCTGCCTGGCTTCCAATTCACCCAGCGGAATAAATATAGCCCCGGGGATATGCCCGGCTTCATACTCTTCAGGCTGTCTGACATCTAGCAGGAGAAACTCACCCTTCTCGTCCTTGTCTAATAGTGCCTTGACCTCTCCAGGTGCTAACGTTTTTATTTCATCTGACGCACAAGCTAACTTTATCACAATGCTGTCCTTCCGTAAGTCTTCCTTATCAAGACAAGGCTAGAACTCTACCAAGACTCTTCCATCTTCAACTTTCACATTGTATACTGTAAGGTCTTTGGACGTCTTGAGGGCTTCACCCACCTTCGACATTAGCCCTCCTTTTAACCAGCGGACTACCCGACCGTTAGTGATATCAAATTGAGAGCCATGCAGGGGACAAGTGACCACAATTCCTTCCAGTTTACCCTGCGATAAATTTCCCTTCATATGAGTGCAGAGATTGTCAACTGCATAATAACTATCCCCAACCCTGGCCAAAAGAATTTGACGCCCTGCCACGTTTACTGCTTTCATAGTTCCGTTCTTCAGTTCGTCTATTTTAGATACCTCTGTTTTAGATACCTCTGTAAACTCACCCATAAAGCACCTCCTTTCACAAATCTGAGTTATTAGGCAAAGCCTTGCTCAACTAGCCAGACTAACTTTTGGCGAGGTATTTCTCAGGATCCCGGTCGGAAGCTTTCTTGCAACCAACAGCGCAGAAGTAGTATTTCTTGCCCATATACTCGGAAGTAGCTGCTGCCTTAGCTTCCTCTACCTCCATCTTGCAAACTGGGTCTATGGCCATTGGGTCCCTCCTCTCATTAAGCGCCAAGTTTGACTGGCTTAAACCTTCTTAGACGCAGGGAGTTGGATACAACAGTGATGGAGCTAGCCGCCATGGCTGCTGCGGCCAGAATTGGATTCAAGAAACCATACTCACCCAAGGCGAAACGAAGCCCAGAGGGTACACCTATATTCCCGAAGACAAGATACAATACCCCGGCTGCTATCGGAATTAGAGCAGTATTGTAAGCAAAGGCCCAGAAGAGGTTTTGCTTAATAGTCCTCATGGTCCGTTTGCTCAGGGATATGGCTGTTACCACTCCCATCAAATCACCCCTAATCAGGGTAATATCTCCAGTCTCCATGGCAACATCAGTACCCGTACCAATAGCGATACCAATATCTGCCTGGGCTAATGCTGGAGCATCGTTAATTCCATCGCCCACCATTGCCACCACCTTTCCATCTTCCTGCAATTTCTTGACCTCTCTAGCCTTATGCTCAGGGAGCACCTCAGCCAGGACACGATCAATGCCTGCCTCTCGAGCAATTGCCTCTGCCGTGCGCCGGTTGTCCCCGGTGAGCATGGCTGTTTCAATACCCATCTTGTGCAGCGCTTGGAGCGCTTCTTTGGCGCCTGGCTTTAGGGTATCAGCCAAGGCAACGATTCCTGCTACTTGACTATCCCACCCCAGGAACATCACCGTCTTACCTTGTTCAAGGAGTTCAGCGGCTTTTGGCTCCAGCCCATCTAGGGAAAGGCCTTGTTCTTCCATTAACTTGAAGTTGCCCAGAAAAAGCTTCTTGCCCTCCACCGAAACTTCTACGCCCTGCCCCGGGATGGCACTAAAGTCTGAGGACGAAGATAATTCCAGCTTCTTCTCTAGAGCAGCCTTGACCACAGCTTCACCAAGTGGGTGCTCTGAGTTATGCTCAGCGGAGGCAGCTAGCTGGAGAACCTCTTCCCGGGAGAAAGAATGAGCAGAGATTATGTCAGTTACCACAGGCTCGCCACGGGTCAGAGTACCTGTCTTATCCAGGAGAACAGTGTTTATCTGGTGAGCCCTCTCCAGAGCCTCGCCATTCCTGATGAGAATCCCATGCTCGGCTCCCTTGCCGGTACCGACCATAATCGCAGTTGGAGTGGCTAGCCCCAAGGCGCAGGGGCAGGCGATCACGAGCACGGCGACAAAACTAAGGAAGGCAAATGTGAGGGCTGGAGCTGGTCCCACCAAATACCAGACTACGAAGGTCACGATGGCAATGCCAATCACTGCCGGCACAAAGTAGCTGGCGATAACGTCAGCAAGACGCTGAATAGGAGCTTTGCTTCCCTGTGCCTCCTCCACCATTCTGACGATATGAGCCAGCGTTGTATCCTTACCCACCTTGCTTGCTTCGATTTCAAGGCTGCCGGTCTTGTTAATGGTAGCACCGATAACCTCGTCACTCACCTTTTTCTCCACAGGGATACTTTCTCCGGTAATCATGGACTCATCAACACTGGAGTAGCCCTGATGTACTATGCCATCTACGGGCACCTTCTCGCCAGGACGTACCAGGATAAGGTCACCAACCTGAACCTCTTCAACGGGAATTTCCCTCTGCTCGCCCTCACGGATAACCAGAGCGGTCTTCGGTTGCATACCAATAAGCTTCTTTATTGCTGCCGAGGTCTGTCCTTTGGCTCTAGCTTCCAGAAAACGGCCAAGTAGAATCAAAGTTATAATCGCCGCTGAGGTATGGAAGTATAAATGGGGTTCAGTTACGCCCGTGGCAAAAAGACTTGGGGAAATAACAGCTATCATGCTGTAGAAATAAGCCACCGAGGTACCTACAGCAACCAGGGTATTCATATCAGAGGTTCTGTGTTTCAGCGCACCCCATGCCCCTCGGTAGAAGCGCAAACCCGCCCAGAACTGCACTGGCGTAGCCAAAGCCCACAATAGATAGGGTTTCCCAACAAAGGAGGGACCCCAACTCAGGGCCATGATTGACGCGGTGAGGATGGCGGCGATGATAAACCTATTCCTTAGAGCTTGAGTCTCTCTCTGGGCAACAGTGGTCACATCCTCCAGAGCCTGCACCTCGGGACCAAGTTCATAGCCGGCGTCTTTTACCGCTCGTCTCATGCCATCCAGCCCCGTTCCTTCCAGATACTCAACGGTGGCCTTCTCCGAAGCCAGATTCACGCTGGCTGAAATCACCCCAGGCACGCTGGAGAGAGCCTCTTCCACTCGGGCAACACAGGAAGCACATGTCATTCCGCTTACCGGGAATATGGACTTTTTGGCGGCGACCCCATACCCCAATTGCGACACGGTATCCTTAATTTTGGCAAGGTCTACCTTCGTGTGATCGTATTCTATTGAAGCCTTCTCCGAAGCGAAGTTAACATCAGCTTGTTCCACACCAAGAGTCTGGGAAAGACCCTTCCTGATAGTAGCTGCACAGGTAGTGCAGGTCATCCCGGTTACATGGATTGAAGCCTTATCAGCCTTTTTGGAATTAGTCTTATCAGCCATTACCTTTCCCCACCTCACATCTTAGTTGCTTAAGATTTTCCAGAATCTGCAGTTTAGTGTGAAGAGACCTAAATTTCCACTAAGCTGCCATCTCCCTCCAACCTCACAACGCATTAGTCAATTGCCGGAGCTCCTCTACCCTCCCACTGCCGAGGCTCGAACTAGCATTCCGCCGTCATCTCGACATACCAATTAGCCTGGCTTTTCCTCTTCCTTCAGCAGGTCTTCAAATACATCAGCATGGTATATTTCGTGGTCCCTTATCCGGACAAGAAGCTCTTTCAGGTCAGGCTCTTCAATTTCTTTGGCAGCGCGGTCATATTCAGCAGCCACCTTTTTTTCGATCTTGATATCTGCCCGAAGCATGTCAGCGGTCTTGGTGGATTTATCCACCTCGGTGTGCTCAATCCTGGGACTGCTTTTTTGGTCAACCATCTCCTCAGACAGCCAGCCCAGGTGTTGCATCTCGTTTATAGCCTGGTCCTCCATTTCTTTCTTGACATCCTCGCTGGGAGTCATATATGAGTGGAGAAGGTACTGCAGGATAACGGTATATTCATGCTCGATGCCCCAATTGAGAGCCTGGGTAACCTTGTCCTGTCGGGAACCTCTTAAATCCCGGGCGCCTTCCTTTTGAGCCTTGTTTACAAAGTGTTCAAAGTCGCCCTGGTGCGACTTTTCATCGGAGAGAATTCGCCGCAACAGCCGTTTTATCTTAGGATCACCGATGGCTTTAATATGCTCCTCATATAAGGCAATGCCATCTTCTTCCTGAAGCACATCATTTCTCATCCAATCGGGAACCGACTCGCCGCCCGTGCGCATGTCTCCCCTCTCAATGCTGGGAGTGCCACCCAGGCTGACTATGGTCTCAGCCAGCCAGTCAAAATGGCGCATTTCCTCCCGGGCGATAGCCTCGATTTCACAGGCCATCTCGCCCTCACCCATGGCATAGGCATGGACCAGATATTGAATGACGGCTGCGTGTTCGCCCTCAAGGTCCTGATTTAGTAAAGCAATAATTTTGTCATTGTCCATTCATTCCTCCTATGTTACCCGTTTTCTTAACTACCCTGTCATGAGATGCAATTACCCTTCCTCCCCAACAAATTGTTAGTCTTGTAAGGGTAATACACGCCCCTATAGACATGAAATCTCGGCTAGGGGGCTATTTTATCAGCTCGGCTCCCTTTTCACTAAGCTCGTATCTATCATCTCTTTGCTTAGCTAGCCCAGCCTCAGTCAGTTCGCGTAGCCCGCTTCTCACCCTAAACAGTGGGAGGCCAGCCTCACTGGAAATCTCCTCAGGAGACTTCAACCCTGCCTGTAAGGCACGGAGCATCTTGGAACCTGACTCGGTAGGTTTACCATCAGGGCTAATACATGCCATATTATCCTCCCTATAAAGATATATCTAGAGCTTTTTCTTACATAGATACCAATCGGTACACTCGTACCCTTGCTTCAGTCTCTCTTCAGCCATTTCCTGCGTGTTCGGTGGTGGCACCACTACCATATCACCTGGCCTCCAGTTAGCTGGAGTAGCTACTGCGTTCTTGTCTGTCGTTTGTAATGCATCTACTATTCTCAGTATCTCATCCATGTTCCTGCCGGTGGTCAGCGGGTAGTAGAGTATTGTCCTGATAATCTGGTTAGGGTCGATTATGAACACGCATCGGACAGTCTCGGTCTTGCTCTGACCTGGGTGAATCATGCCATAGGCCAGGGAAACCTCCTTGTTGAGGTCAGCGATAATGGGGAATGGTATCTTTACCTTGGTTTTCTCCTCGACATTGCGCACCCAGGCAATATGCGAGGAGACACTATCTACACTAAGGCCCAGAAGCTCTACCCCCCGTTTCTGTAGTTCGGGATAAATCTCGGTAAAAGCAATGAACTCAGTAGTGCACACCGGGGTAAAATCCGCCGGGTGGGAAAAGAGAATCAGCCAGCTTCCCTTGAAATCTTCCAGCTTGAGCTTCCCATGAGTGGTTACCGCCTCAAAAGCTGGAGCTGGCTCGCCTATCCGGGGCATGTGACCTGTTTGTTCTTTTACTTCTTCCATGTTTGACACCTCCTTTATTTTTTGATCTTTCGTCTAGCGTTGACCTGTTTCCTGCTCTACATTATGATCTTCATGCCATTAGATTTCTACGCAGTTTTCCCATAAGCCATGTACGTTGCAATAGGCAAGGGCACAGAAGGATTTAAATTGTTCTACCGGCACCTGGAACCTAACGTTGGGATTGGTATAGGACGGGGCAAAGACAGACCTGCCCAGGTTTATTACCTGCCCATCTTTCTTTACTCCATAAAGTTCTACCCAGGCAATATGATGTTCTAAGGTATTGGGATGAGGAGTTTCCTTCCCGACCACAACATGTACGATGTCTGCACCGGCCTCGCCCCTCCCCTTGCCAACCTCGATTGTCGGGACGTGTTTTTCCTTCCCTTCGGCTTCTTCGCTTTTTAGAAAGTCTCCAAATTTCATTTCTTGCCTCCTTAGTTTAATGACATTGCCTAGTTCAGGTTTTTGATTCCCTGGCATGCTGAGCCACCAATTTTGGGTCGTAATTACCTGGTCCACCGCAGTCAGGGATATAGCAACTGACATTCATGAAGGTACATTTAGCATGGCAACCAGGACATGTCTCTGGCGGCGTCTCAGCTTCAAAGACGTAGTTACATTCATCGCACATCCAGTAGTTCATTGCTCCCTCCTTTCTTGTGATTCATTGTACTTGTCATTATCTGGACAAATTCAGCACTCCACCCAAAATATAGCCGATAATGGCATTATAGGCACACTCTAAGGATACTTTCATGCTGCAATCTTAGACTAGAACTAATTAAGAAGTTATAAAACGGTGTTCAAAAAAATTACAAATTTATGACATCTCAGGGCTGGCCAAAGCACCATGGAATTGTTATTGCTCTATCCATTCCCAACCCTCTATGAGCAAGCACTTGTCAGGCAAAGCCATGCGCTTTATGCTTTTGTGCGATAGTGCTGGCTAAGTTGTCCAAGGCCTTGAAATCCTCTTCGCTGGGAAATCCCTTGCTGATTACAGTGTCGAGCACCTCCGCCTTAAGGTTAGGAATCATTCCCTTGAGCTGTTCCACAGCCTTGCTGCCCCAGCCATAGGAGCCAATAATGGAGACGAACTGGAGCCCGGGTCTTAAGGCGTTGGCTAGAAATGCCGCATAGGCGACGTTAGGATGTGGACCAACCAGAACTGTGGGCGTGCCGATGACCAGAGTGGCAGCATCCACCAATGCCATGGCCAGTTTCCCAATATCAGTCACCGCCAGATTGAACTGCTTAACCGTGACACCTCTGCCAGCCAGGGCTCCAACAAAATATTCCACCATTTTTTGGGTGCTGCCATGCATGGAGATATAAGGCAAGACCACTATGTTTTTTGGAGGACCGGATACCCAGCTTCGATATGCTTCCATGATGAACGAAGGTTTATCATAGAGGGGGCCGTGGCTGGGGGCAATGACGTCAATCTTATAACTGTTCAGCTTCTCCAAATGTTTCTCAATAGTAGTGCTGAAAGGCATCATGATTTCAGCATAGTATCTTTTAGCTGCTTCATAGACTTGCCCTTCATCAGTTACATACAAGTCTGTGGTAGCCAGATGGGAGCCAAAAAGGTCGCAAGGGAAGAGTATCTTGTCTTCCCGTAAATATGTAAGCATGGTCTCAGGCCAGTGTACCCAGGGAGCATGGATAAACTCCAGGGTTTTATCTCCCAGGGATAAAGTTTCACCATCGCTTACGGTGATAAATCTGTCCTCCGGGATAAGCAAGAGAGCCACGAGCAGATCCTTGCCTTTAGGCGTGGTTACCACTTTAGCATTGGGATACTTCTCTAGAACACAGGAGATAGAGCCAGAATGGTCTTGCTCAGCGTGGTTGGCAATGACATAGTCAATAACAGGAACATTCTCGAGATAAGCCATGAGGAAATGTGTCATGGAGGGATCCACGGCATCTATCAAAGCAACCTTCCGGCTGCCCTGCACCAGGTAGGCATTATAGCTCGTTCCATCGGGAAGGGGTATCAGAGAGTCAAAGAGACGCCTGTCCCAGTCGATAGCGCCTACCCAATAAACATTTGTCCCTATTCTTCTTGCCTTCATTCTCCCTCCCTTCAATACTCCAACAGCCTCTTTTCTCCCTCAATCTTCTTTATTTCCGTGATGTCCTGGGTGGCTTCCAGTGTACCCAGATATTTGCCTGCTTTGTCCCGTACGGCAAAATATCTGATATATACCTTCCTTTCCCCGAGATTTATCCAGAATTCCACGGAATCCCTCCTGCCACTCTTGAAATCTGACAATATTTGGTTTACTTTGTCCACACTTTGCTTGGGGTGACATTTTTGAACCGATTTCCCAATCACAGAAATCGGCCGTTTAAAGATTCTCGTTTCATGCTTATTCCAGAATTTAACTAAATCACCTTCATCAACGAAAGAAATTTCCACAGATATTGCTTCTAATATCCCCTCTAATTGTTCTCTGATCAAGTTTTCTATCATCGTTAGGCCATCACTCCTCTAATTTTTCGAACTGGTCCTTGCTTGCTCCACAGACAGGGCATACCCAATCGTCGGGTATTTCCTCGAAAGGCGTCCCCGGCTTTATCCCGCCGTCGGGGTCGCCTAACTCTGGGTCATAGATATACCCGCAGACAGTGCATTCGTATTTCGCCATTTTGGATACCTCCTCCTTTCTCTATTTGATATAGCTGGGAGCTGTCTTGGGAGTAGTGCCTCTCTTAACCTGATGGTAGTAAGCGTAAGTCATTGGTTCACCTTCTCCGATAACATCTGCTCCCACAATCTCTCCTATGAAAATAGTGTGAGTCCCGACGTCCACCTGATGAATTACCTTGGCTTCGAGATAAGCTACGCTATGGTCAAGCACGATGGGAGCCTTAGTTTCACCTAGTTTGTAGTTGACATCTTTGAGTTTGCCTACTTCCCGACCCGATTTGAAGCCAAAATGACCGATGAAAGAGAGTGGCGTATCCTGTGACAGTATAGAGGCGGTAAAGACTTTGCTCTCGGTGATAAATTCATGAGTCAGGTTCTGCTTATTAATACTCACGGCAATGGTTGGCGGCTCAGATGTCACCTGAAACACAGTGTTGGCGATCTGTCCATTAAGTTTGTCTCCTTTTTGGGAACCTATCACATATAAACCGTAGGTGCAGTTACGCAGGACATTGAGATTCATAATCAACCTCCTCCAGTCTTTATTTACATAAGGTCCTCTTCACTGGCTTCAATTGCCCTTTGTAACTCGGCACTGAGTAAGGGCGGCAATCCCTCTATATCCACCCTTAGAAATCCTCTGACTATAGTGGCTGTAGCCTCGCTTCGAGTCAGCCCCCGCGCCATGAGATACTCTACTTCTTCTTCAGCTATCTTGCCTACTGCTGCTTCATGGGATAGGTCAATGCCAGCCAAAGTGCCTTTAAGCTCGGGTATGGCGTGGATTATGCCCTCGCCCATCAGGATCAGCCCACGACATTCCAGATGACCTTTGACATCAGGGGCATTGCCCTCTATGTAGCCGCGGGCAAAAATGCTTCCTCCGGTAGTTATCGCTCGTGATATGATTTCTGTTTTCGCTCCCTTAGCATCGAGGATAGTACGAGAACCGACATCCAGCGATGACCCCTGAGCTGCTACCAGAATACTATTGAACCTGACAACCGAATTTTCCCCCACACACCTGGCTGTGGGATACATCTGTAGTGAACGGACTGGCTTCGTAAGTACATAATTACTAAGAAATAAGCCATTCTCTTCAATCATTACTCCCGTGCGAGGGCGAACAGCTACCTCTGGATTCCAGCTATGTATCATAGTGAAGGTGACCTTAGCCCCTTTCTTTATGTAGAACTCAGAGACGCCCAGATGCAGGCCGGCTTCCTCGTTAGAAGCAGTGGTACAACCGGTAATGATATGCAGCTCCGAGTTTTCTTCAGCAATGATAATATTATGCACATTCTGAGCAAGCCGTGCTTTTGCCAGATAAAGGCAGGTCTGAACAGGGTAAATAGTCTTATAGCCAGGCAGTGCCCTGATAAAGTAGCCATTATGCCTGTTCAGTTCTATATTGGCCGTGTACTTATCGGTATCCACGGCTACGGCTTGCCACCAGTAGTCTGACAGCCAGTCATATTTTTCCAGAGCCTGGCTGACTGCCATAACTTCCACACCTTCTTGTCTGACCGAGCTATGGACTGGAGCGTTATCCATCTGGATAAAGGTCCCTGCTCTTTGGCCCGGGTCATCCAGAATGATTCCTGCCTCCAGCATCCGCTCCTTGGCCCTGGCTGGGAGCTTCGACGGGTCAACCTGGGAAGGTTGATCCTCGGCTGAGCTAACATAATCGCCCAAATCTATATCCTCACCAAATGCCGCCGGTTTGGCGGCTGCTGCTCTGGCTTTATCTTTATGTTTCTCAGACGATGCTGTCCTAACCACTTGGCGCCCTCCTCATAAAACATTTGATACATTCCTCGTAGCCCTTCTCTCTAATAGTGGCTAAAATCTCATGAGGGTCTCCTTCGCATCCGATTACACCATCACACATGACATAGCCTGTGCGGGCATTAACATAATCCAGAATATGACCAGTATGGGTAATGATGAGCCCCATGCATCTTCTCTCAAGGATGGGACAATCTTTTTCCAGTAAGCTATTTAACAGGTCACCGATAAGGGCGATATTCACCAGGTCAACGCCTGATTCAGGCTCATCTATCAATGTTAATGTGGGCCTCTGTGCCAGTAGTTGCATCAACTCGGAACGTTTTAGCTCTCCTCCCGAAAACCCGTAGTTTATCTCCCTATCCAGAAAGTCAGCCAGATTAGTCTTTTCTGCGAGTTGGCTGATGCTCTCTTTATCTCCCTGATCCTTGAGGCAGGCAGCCACCATGTCACGCGTTTTTACACCCCGAACTACCGGCGGCCGTTGGAAGGACATACCGATCCCCAAACGGGCTCTCTCATCCAGCGGCAACTTAGTTATGTTCTTGCCCTTGAAAATAATTTTGCCGTTGGTTACCCGATACTTGGGAAACCCCATTATTGCCATGAGCAAAGTGGTTTTCCCTCCGCCGTTGGGACCGAAAAGGACATGGGTCTCACCAAAGCTCATTTTTAAATTTATGTTATGCAAAATCTCCCGCCCTTCTACCTCTACAGTTAGCTGCTCAATGTTCAAAGCAACATCCCCCATGTTGTATCCTCCTATTCGTTTATTTAAGCTCCATCCAATGACCAATGTTCGCTTTTAGTAAACCACCCCGCGGGGTCACTGAGATACTCATAGGAATCGAGAAGGGCAAGGTGATGCCCCCGTTCCTCACCCGCCAAGGCTTCATAGAACCGCTTTTCCACAGGGAGGGTGCTTTCTTCGCTTCGATCGTGGTACAAATTATAAGACTTTATCTCCATATCCATAGCTATCTTGATAGCTTCGAGTTCAGACTCAGCCACCTTAATCTTGCTACCCAGTGCTTTAGTGGCTTCGGTGAACAGAGACTTGAGCCTTTTCCCCCTCTCGGACGGTAGCTCTACATCAGGCCAATTCTGCCCTCTTTTGAGGGCTTCATATATTTCCTCAAACTTCTTACGGTGAACGTCTTCTTCATTAGCCAGCTGCTGAAATAGTTCCCTGGCTAGCTTGCTGCTGCTTTTCTGGCTGGCCTTCTGATAGAACTCCTTGCCCTCTACCTCCGTCTGAACAGCAAGCTGAAGCACCTCTATCGTCCTGGCCTGTTCATTTTCCATTCATTGCCCTCCCCTTTAAAGTTCTGTCCAAGCCTATTGGACTGTCCGGCCGCCATCAACTATCAAAGCGGTACCGGTAACAAAAGATGATTGCTCACAGGCCAAGTACAAGGCGGCCTGAGCTATTTCTTCCGGCTCGCCACATCTGCCTATGGGCTCACCTTCGCAGAAGAGCTTTTCAGCTTCCAACTGGAAGCCAGTAAAGCGATCGAGCATTGGCGTCTTGATGGCACCGGGACAGATACAGTTTACCCTGATGTTTTTTCTGGCATACTCCATAGCCATAGCTTTGGTGAGCGAGACTATCCCACCTTTAGAAGCACAGTAGGCAGGTATATTGGTGGTGCCGACCAACCCAGCAATAGAAGCAGTGTTAATGATAACCCCACCGCCTTGCTTTAACATCTGCGGAATAGCATATTTTGAGCTCAGGAAAGCGCCTTTAAGGTTAACAGATAATACCCCATCCCAGTCTGCCTCCGAGACGTTCTCAGTTGGCCCTAATGGGCCAATAATACCAGCATTGCTATGAAGAATATCCAGCCTCCCATATTTGTCAATGGCTGTTTTTATCATTTTCTGGACATCGGCAGCCTGGGATACATCCACCGCAACAAATGTAGCCTCGCCACCTTTTCCTTTTACTCGCTTCACTGTTTCCTCCCCACCCTCAACAGAATAATCAGCCACTACAACCTTAGCCCCCTCTTCCGCAAAAAGTAAGGCTGTAGCTCGACCGATACCTGAGCCAGCACCAGTTATCACAGCTACCTTATCCTTAAGCTTCATATTGCACCTCCTACTATAGATTCTTTGTTTTACTCCCCTAAGGTCTGCTTCAAATCCGTCGAACTTCTGTTTGCAAGCTTTGGCCCGGGCTACGAGCTAATTAATTCCATATCCTGGCCGCAACAGACTAGAGTGCCGCCGCCAGCCTTGGTCACCGTCACCTCATTGCCGCAGACATTACAGCGATATTTTTCACCAACTTCTTTAACAGCCATTTTCACCTCCTTAATTCTTTGCAGCCAGTTGGAATCCGGAATTCACTTCAACCCTCTCTTGAGTTCCGAAAGCTGGCGCAGGTGATTTTTTTCTTCATCCAATATATTGAGGACGACTTTACGGTCCCGCTCCCTCACAAGGTTCTGCAATTCTATGTAAAAGAGGATGGAATCCTTCTCAGCCTGGATTCCGATGTCAAGGGCTTCAATTTCATCGGATATCTTACCGGCCTTTTGTTGGGCCTCGGTAACATCAGAAAATACTACGCTGTCAACTAACGATTTGAGGTAAAGCATATATTCTTCGGTGTAGGTTTCAGGGGGCTTAGCTTGCACCAGGGAATCCGACATGCCCTGAAAGGTATTCAAGTGTTTCTTTTCTTCTCCAGCGAGATAATTATAGGTGTCCTTGACATCCCTATTTCCAGTCCTATCAGCCAGGGCCTGATAGAATGCCATACCGTTCCTTTCTATGCCCATAGCTACTTCTAAGAGTTCGCTTCCCGAGAAAAAGACAGCCATTTTCAATCCTCCTTTTTAATATATTTATTCGCGAGCCTCCGCAGATAGTCAAGACAATATATAGCAATCACACCTGAATGCCTTTCTGCGGACTAGTTTCGCCTGCATATTGTATACCATTGACCCCACCCACATGACATTCCGCTATAAGGCGAGGTAAATAGAGTGTTAGATTCGCTTAATAATATAGCCTCAAGCCAATTTTCCGTCAAGCAATAATAAGGCGACGGGCAGAGGAGTAACGCCTGGTACTAGCTCAAGTTGAATTTGATGTCCCACTTCTTTCCCTTGCCTCGCTGCGCTCCTGCGGCAATTTCCTGGCAAAGAGGGGAATACCCACAGCTGAGATTATGACAGTAGTTGCGATAACCACTACCACTATCTCGGGATAAAGCCGGGCATTGGGAATGTCCGAGGAAGCAACTATTTCAGCTACCACGGCGGCAGATAGACCTCGAGACAGCATGGTAGCCAGTATTCCCGTGTTGGCAAGCAAGCTCCTCTTACCTATGGAAATGGCAGGAACTATTATAAATCTTACCGCCAATAGCACCAAGGACAGTATGATGCTCGGTACAATTACGCTGGGTTCATCAAAGGTTATCATCAGCCCCAAGTAAGCAAAGAAAAGTGTCTTCACTATGAAAGATATTTGAGAGTGGAACCTTATCATGGTATTGTGGATCTCGATAGTCCTCTTAGTGCGCAGGAATCTAGCAAAATCCATGCCGTTTCCCAGGATTAAGCCAAATACGAGAGCGGAAATAGCTCCGCTGCCTTGCAAACTTTCCACGGCGAGATAAAGTAAAAAGAGGAAAGCTAAGGTCAAGATATCATCGTATAGCTCGCCTTCTATGAACGTCATCACCCCAAGCCAGGCAAATCCGGCGGCGGCGCCGATTCCTAATCCTATAAAAAAGCGCATGCCAATAGCTTTAGCAATCAGAGGAGCTACGTGCTCAGTTGCCCCAACAGTCATGACTTCCAGGATAACCAGAGCAATCACAATCACCAAGGCACCATTTAGAGCGGATTCTATATGTAATAGGGATGATATCTCAGGAGAGACTTTAGCTCGTCCGATAAAAGGCATTACAACAGCAGGACTGGTGCCACTCACGATGGCTCCAAGCAACAAGCTATTCATCAAATCCCAATCCAGAACGTAGTAAACAAAGGCCGCTGCCGCGACCATGCTGGCCCCGATGCCCAGTAAAGCGAGCGCTATTGCCCTGGGCGCGGCGGTCCGAACTTGAGAGAAGTCCAGGCCCAAACCACCGTTAAACAGAATGATGACCAGGGATAGACTGGCTATTATTGGCGAAGCCGGGGCTACCCAGGCTGGGTCTACAATATTTAAGACAGGCCCTGCCACGTAACCTAAAGCCAGTAACACTAATATGTCGGGAAAACTTATTTTCTTGAAGAGGTAATCCCCTATGAATGCAATTATGAACAGAATCCCCAGAAACCCCAATATATGTGCAGCTGTCATCCCTTGCCTGCCTTATCTGTCAGGAGCAAACCTTACCATGCTCAGCTCTTTACATCAATGCCATACCCCATACCTTATTATATTTTTGAAACAACTGCCCTGGATAGTAGCACAATTCTTCCTGAGAACTTGAGTAATACTGTGCTGAATTCTATACCTCCCTGACAAAGATGAAGATATCCCTTACTTGTCGCCTGACATCAAGAGGAGTAAATCACATTTTTTCCGGGGCGGTCATGCCCATGAGGTGGAGGACTTTCGCTAAGGCAATCTGAGTTGCCTTGACCAGCTTGAGGCGGGCCCTGGTTAGCGCTTCGTCCTTAGAGACAACCCGGCATTGCTTATAGAAGCTGTGGAACACAGTGGCTAAATCCTGGGCATAGTAAGGCAGGTGGTGGGGCTCGAGATTGACTGCCACCTGTTCTACTATTTCGGGCAGGAGTATCAAGCGGCGAATTAAGGTGAGCTCCGGCTCGGTGGTAAGCAGAGAAACATCGCCCTGGTTGCAGTCTATCTCCCGCTCCTTAGCGAACTGAAGAATACTGGCAATCCGGGCATGAGCATATTGAACATAATAGACGGGATTGTCCGCTGATTGCCGCTTGGCGAGCTCTATGTCGAAATCCATCTGGCTATCGGCAGAACGGGAGAGGAAGATGAAGCGACAGGCATCCGAGCCTACTTCGTCTATCAACTCTTTCAAAGTAATAATATCGCCGCTACGCTTGGATACTTTAACTATTTCCTTCCCCCGCCGCAGGGTGACTAACTGGCAGATTATCACCTTAAGCCGCTCAGGGTCACAGTCCAAGGCCTTGAGCACCGCTTTCATTCGAGGGACATGTCCCTGATGGTCCGCCCCCCAGATATCAATAACCCGGTCGAATTTCCGCTCCAGAAACTTGTTGTAATGGTAGGCAATATCCGAGGCAAAATAGGTGGGAGAACCATCGCTGCGCACCAGGACATTGTCCTTGTCCTCGCCCAGGGCGCTAGATTCAAACCAGATGGCCTTTTCTCTTTTAGCCACATAGCCCCCGCTCTGGAGTAGTTCCATAACCTTGTCATATTGCTCGCCCTGATAAAGACTTCTCTCTGGGAACCAGGTGTCAAAAACAACGTTTAGCAACTCGAGGTCTTGTTTAATTCCCTGCAGCATCCTGGCAGTCCCGACCTTCGCCAGCTGCGAAGCTGCCTCGCTCTCGGGCAACGATAAAAATCTATCACCCTGCTCTTGGACTATCTCTTTGGCCAAGTCAATCATGTAATTGCCGTGGTAGCCGTCCGGGGGCATGGCGGCTTCCTTGTCCAGGCATTGCCGGTAACGAGCATAAAGGGAACGGCCGAAGTTATCTATCTGGGTACCCATATCATTTATGTAAAATTCTTTTTCTACGGCATAGCCGGAGACGGTAAGCACGTTAGCCAGGGTACTGCCTAAAACGGCGCCACGGCCATGACCCACGTGAAGGGGTCCCGTGGGATTGACACTAACGAATTCAAGCTGGACCCGAGTACCTCTGCCCAGCTCGATATCGCCATACGATTCACCGGCAGCCAGGACTGATTCCACCTGCGTACTCAGCCAGTCATCTCGCAAGGTGAAGTTGATGAAGCCCGGCTCAGCAACCCAAATCCTGTCAATTTGGGGCGGCGGCACTATATGCTCGGAGACCTTTTCGGCTATAGCCATGGGGGACATTTTCATAGTCCGGGCCAGCTTCAAAGGGAGACCTGAAGCAAAATCTCCGTGTTCGGGATTTTGAGGATGTTCTATAAGCACCTCGGGCAGGGCGGCTGCAGCCAGGTCACCTTTTTGCTGTGCCTCCGACACAGCCTGCTGCAAACATTTGACCAGTTCCTGCTTGAGCATGATTAGCTCCATTCAGCGCCCCCGGCCCATACCTGGCCCAATTGCTGACGTAAAGGTTGATGTTCGGCTTTCTTCAAATTGGGGTCGCTCTGAAACAGAGTTATCGCCTCCTGCCGGGCCAGCTCCAGACTGTGTAAATCGGTTAGCTTGGCAAGCTTGAGGTCGGGCAGGCCGCTCTGGTGAGTGCCGAAAAATTCCCCCGGACCCCGTATCTCCAGGTCTTTCTCAGCCAGGACGAAGCCATCATGGACCTTCTCCATCAGCAGGAGGCGCTCCCTTGCCTCCGGTGAAAGCTTTTCCGGTATAAGCAGGCAATAGCCCTGTTCTTTATCTCGCCCCACACGCCCCCTGAACTGGTGGAGCTGAGATAAGCCGAATCGTTCAGCACCCTCTACCATCATAACCGATGCCCTGGGTACGTCGATGCCCACCTCCACTACCGAGGTCGACACCAGAATATCAAGCTCCCCGGCTCGAAAATTGCGCATCACTTCCTCTTTCTCATTACCGGGCATCTGACCATGGAGTAGCCCTAATTTTAACCCCGGGAAGACCTCTCGGGATAGTCGCTCGTATTCCGTTTTGGCGGCTTTTGCCTCCAGCACTTCGGATTCTTCGATCAAAGGACAGATGATGAAAGCCTGCCGGCCATTGCTGACCTCGCGCTGGAGGAAGGTATAAGCTTTCTCCCTGTATTGTGGTTCGAGGCACTTTGTTTTCACTACCTGCCGTCCCGGGGGCAACTCGTCGATAACCGAAAGGTCGAGGTCGCCGTAGAGCGTCAGCGCCATGGTCCGCGGAATAGGTGTAGCAGTCATGACCAGAACATGGGGGTTGAACCCCTTTTGCCGCAGGGCGGAGCGTTGTAATACGCCGAAGCGGTGCTGTTCGTCTATTACCGCTAACCCTAATTTTTTAAATTCTACCTCCTTTTGAATAAGGGCATGGGTGCCGACAATAATGTCAACTTTACCCTGCTTAATCTTATCGTGCAACCTCTCCTTCTCATTGTTGCTGAGGCTCCCAATGAGCAAAGCAATGGTCAGTGGCCTGGACACCGAGCACCCATGCGATGGGTGCTCGGCTGTGTAGGACCTGACAGTTCCTTCTCCCGGCTCGGAACCAGGTTCCTGGGTGCCGACCTGAGACAGATAGCCACATATATTGGTGTAATGTTGCTCGGCCAGGACCTCTGTAGGCGCCATTAATGCCCCCTGGTAACCGTTGGCAGCAGCTATCAGGAGGGCCAGGGTCGCAATTACGGTTTTGCCGCTCCCTACCTCTCCTTGAAGAAGACGTGACATGGCTTTCGCTTGCTTGAGGTCGGTCAGAATTTCCTGCAGCACCCGCTCCTGGGCCCGGGTCAGAGTGAAAGGCAGGCAACCTAAAAATCTGCTGATAACTTCCTGGTCTATATGAAAGGCATTGCCGGGTTGGCCTTCCTTCCAGTCCCGCTTCCTGGCCAGCACGCCTAACTGAAGAAGAAATAGCTCATCGAAGGATAACCTCCTTCTTGCCCTTTCCGCCATCGTCAGCTTATCCGGATAGTGAATTTGAGCGATTGCGGCGGGAAGGTCTAATAACTGGCAGCGGATCTTAATCTCCGGGGGCAGAAAATCATCCAACTGCCAGAGATAGCCGTCAACAGTCTCCTTGGTCCATTTCCTTACTTGCCTGGGATATAAGCCCTGGGTAAGGGGATAGACGGGGACCAGGCGCCCGGTGTGAATCAGTTCTTTATCTTTAAGCAATTCCCATTCCGGGGACTCGAATACCTTATGTCCTTTGAACAGGCCGACCGTACCGCTAATTACTACTCGGGCATTGGTACGGAAGCTTTTTGCCAGGTAAGGTTGATTAAACCAGACCACTCTAATGTTTCCTGTCTCGTCGCCGACGATTGCCTCTGTGCCCCGCCGGTTGCCCAGAGTAGCCACTCTGGCCTGCCAGATTGTGCCTATGATAGTTTGCTCTTCACCTTCTATAAGTTCGGAGACGGGTTTTATCCGGCTGTAATCGACATAGCGCCTGGGGAAGAAATAAAGCAGATCGCCCAACGTCCTGACATTGAGCTTGGCAAACTTGTTAGCTACGGTGGGCGTGATGCCTTTGATAACAGTTATAGGCGAGTCCAGCCCCTCTCTTCGCTTCTGGCTACTGATTACTGACTCCCGACTACTGATTACCGACTCCTGACTACTGGCTACTGGCTCCTGACTACTTTTCGTTCTAGCCGTCTTTTCCAGCTTATCCAACCAGCCGAAGACATTTGCCATCCATCTCTTGCGCTCATCCACGCCGTAAGAGCCATAATTGGACCTGGCCAGGTTAAGTTCGTCAAAGCCGCTTAAAAGCTGGGGGATTACTTCCTTCGGCTTCACTTGGTTCAGACTCAGGACAAGACTCTGCCTGATTTGCCCGGCCTGTTTGTGAAGATACTTGTCCAGGCCGCCGATTACCGCCTTATCGGTGTAACCCTTCCGGCGTTCCAGCTCAAGAACGTTTCGTAGCGAATCAATGCCTGTCACTTTCTATTCTGCTTCAAGGACGACAACAAGCAAGACATGAGGACCAACATGAGTTCCCACCACCGGGCTCACCTTGGAATAATAGGTGTGCTCTGGCGGGACGACACCCTTAAGCCGCTCGGCTAATGTCCGTAAATCATCGGGGGTAGTGGCATCTTCGATAGCAATGGCTTCTAACTGGCTGAACCCCTTGACAAAATTCACCAGGAAATCCATGGCTTGAGCTCGATTGCGACAGCGAGCGATAGGAAATGCTGCACCGTCCTTTATTCCCAGGATAGGATTTACTTTCAGCAGACCGCCTAAAAAGGCCTGCGCCTTACCAATACGCCCACCCCTCCTCAAGTATTCCAATGTATCGAAGCTTATACGAACATGCACTCTGGGAATCGCCCTCCTGACCCTATCAGCAATTTGCTCAAGATTAGCCCCTGCTCTGGCCATCTGAGCTGCCAGGATAACTAGAAGCATTTGCGCGCCTGCTCCCGCCCTGGAGTCAATGACCTCAATTCGGCAATCTTTGTCGACCATACTCTTGCCTTGAAGTGCCGCTGCATAAGTGGCGCTGAACTTTTCCGAAAGAGTTATAGCCAGGATTTCTTTTGTTTCCTTCGCTAAACTAGTGAAAACTTTGGCAAAATCAGCCGGGGTGGCGGTTGATGTGACAGGGTGAATCTTGCTTGTCTCCAGCTTATGGTAGAACTCCTCCGTGCTCAGGTCAACATTATCCCGGTAGGTCTCATCGCCAAATTGGACGTACAAGGGCACCACAGTAATCCCCAGTTCCTGGGCTAACTGTGGGGTAATGTCGGAACAGCTATCGGTTACAACCTTAACCATTATTCCTTCCCACAAAATATAGCCAATTACAAAACTCCCTATAATCCTCCCTCCCCTCGCGGGAGGGAGTTAGAGGGAGGGGGATTTCACACCCTCACCTTTCCCGATTTAATCGGGACTCCCATCAAGGGAGAGGTTAAAATTTTTACATTTTGACTTGTAATTTTTATTTTTTATCTTTGATTTTTGACTTAACGTCATTCCAGGGAAATTATATAATTATAATGGGGTTGGCCTCCATAAATTACCTCGACCTCGGTCTGGTATCGGTCATGAATTTCCCGGGCTATCTCTTGAGCTTCAGCACCCTTGACCTCAGCACCATAATAAATGGTGACTATCCCCGCCTTTTCAGCTCCTGCTTTGCCCAGAGCTTCAAGTACAACATCCCCTGCTTTATCGGCTCTGGCTATCAAGTCTTCGCCGTTCAGCAGAGCAATAAACTGCCCCTCCCTTATTTCCAGGCCACCAAGACGTGTCCCGCGCACTGCCCTGGTAAACTCTATAGCCTTTACTCTCTTTATTGCCTTCTCCATAGCCTGAGCATTCTTTTCTAAATTCATGTCATAACCGAAAGCCAGAAACGCCGCTATGCCTTGAGGGATATTCCTGGTGGGAACCACCTTCACTTTTTTGGAAGTCAAGGACCTGACCTGGGAGGCGGCAGACACGATATTCTTGTTATTGGGCAGCAGAATAACGTTGTCCGAGGGCGCCGATTCCACAGCTTGCAGGAGTTCACGAACGCTGGGATTCATCGTTTGCCCGCCGGGGACAATAATTATGTTACCCAAACTATTAAGCAGCTCGAAAAATCCGTCCCCGGTGGCTACTGTTACCATGGCGATATCGACCTGGGGCACTCTTTCCCTTTGCATCTTGATGAACTCTGCATACTGGTCATCCATGTTATTTATAGTTATCCCATGCAGCTTGCCCAACTTTGTGGCATATTTCAGGATTTCACCGGGCTCGAAGCTGTGGATATGGACTCTGACCAGGTTATCGTCGCCGGTAACTATCAAAGACTGTCCCTTCTTTTTGAGGGCTTTCTCGAGTTTGCCTGAATTAAGATTCTTCCCTTCCAGGACAAAATTTGTGCAATACCCGTGAGGCGTTTCCAGCCGGGTCGGCATCTGGGCTGCCCTGGGGACTAACTCTGTCGCGGCAACAACCAGGCGGGGCCTCCGGTACTGTATCTTCTGTGACTCTCCCTTGAGGAATTGAAGGGCGCCGTCCAGCAAAACGTACAAGCCCTGCCCGCCGGCATCCACCACTCCGGCCTCTTTTAATACCGGCAGTAAGCTGGGCGTCCTGGCTACCGAGTCCCTGGCCGACTCTACTGCGCCTTCCAGTACCGAGACCAGGGTATCATTATCTTTAACTGCTTCTTGAGCAGCTTTAGATGCGTCCTTAAGCACTGTCAGGATAGTCCCCTCGACAGGGTTAACAATCCCTTTGTAAGCAGTTTGCGATGCTCCGGCCAGTGCTCTGGCAAAATCCCCGCCGTCGAAGTGGGTCTTTCCCTCCAGCCCTTTAGCCAGACCCCTGAAGAATTGAGATAAGATAACCCCGGAATTGCCCCTCGCCCCCATTAAAGCCCCGTGAGCCAGCGATTTAGCTACCGAAGAGACCTGGTTATCCGAATTGAGCTTGGCCTCTTCCAGGGCAAACTTCATGGTGAGCACCATATTGGTTCCGGTATCACCATCGGGAACGGGGAAGACGTTTATAGCATTGATATCGGGGGCGCTTTTTTCCAGCCAGGCAGTTCCCGAGGCAAACATTTCCTTCAGGGTTTGGCCATCGGCTAAATCAGCTTTCATCCCACCCCTTTACCCGGGCTGATAGTTGTGCTATCATTACGCAAATTTAACAGGTAGAGAAATTTCTATGAAGTGTGAGATTTGCGGTAAAACAGCTAAATCTGGACATAATGTAAGCCACTCCAAGAAGCGTACCTTGCGACGCTGGCTACCTAATATTCACCGAACTACGATTATGGTAGAAGGAAGGAAAAGAAAAGTCAACATCTGCACCAGATGCCTCCGCACCCAGTACAAAGCCGCCCGCTAACTACAACCCCATTGACTAAATCCCAACCCCAGCAACCCAACCTCTAACCTGCCCCTCCAAAATGTAAAATGTAAAAATAAAAGTGCAAAATGACAGAGCAAAGATTAAATTTTTTGGATTTTCAGTTGTAATTTTGATTTTTTATCTTTGATTTTTGAATTTCTATGTTCGAGGCGTGAAGGAATCCCTTCCTTCACAATCACAGGCAAATTCTAAATACTAATTTCTAAACTCTAAACAAATCCGAATATCTAAATTCAAAGCTCTAAACTGTTTTGGTCATTTATATTTTGTGTTTTGGTATTGTTTAGGATTTCGTGCTTAGGATTTAATACCTCTGAGGCGTGAAGGAATCCCTTCTTTCGTCCCGAGCAAAGCGAAGGATCTCCTCTTTTATTCTCTCTCCCCTGGCGGGAGAGAGTTAGAGTGAGGGGCATTTAACCCTCACCTTAGGCCTCTCCCATCAAGGGAGAGGCCTGTCCTTCGGTATCCCCCCTTAAAATAAGGGGGGATTAAGGGGGTTATCTCCATGAGCACCGCAATGGCAAAAAATACCCCCACCTCTTCCTAAAATCTTTGCTTTTTGAATTGTAATTTTGATATTGTTTAGGATTTCGTGCTTAGGATTTAATATCATAGAGGTGTGAAGGAATCCTTTCCTTCACGATTGAAAAAGCAATGTCATTGCGAGCACCGACAAGTCGGGGCGCGGCAATCTCCAGGATTGCTTCGGCTGCTTAAAAGTCAGTCTCGCAATGACGGAAAGGGGGGAAGCTAAATCTTTGCTTTTTGAATTGTAATTTTGATTTTTTATGTTTGATCTTTGATTTCTACGCCGTTGCTTCCCTCAGCCTCTGCATCGCCCCGCTTATCCCCTCCTCAGCCCTGAATACGCTGTTCCCCGCCACCAGGACATTGGCGCCGGCTTTAACTATGTCCGGGGCATTGTCGGCGTTAATTCCCCCATCGACTTCCAGCTCGGCACTCAGTCCCCTGGCATCCAGGATTTTGCGCATATTCTCTATCCTGGGCAATGTTTCCGGGATAAAAGATTGCCCGCCGAAGCCGGGATTAACGCTCATAATGAGGACCAGGTCCACGTGATGAAGAAATTCCTCCGTTGCGCCGATAGGAGTAGGCGGATTTAAGGATACTCCGGCCCTGGCCCCCAGTTTCTTTATCAACTCAATCGCGCCGTGGAGATGGGGAGAGGCTTCCACATGCACGGTAATAATATCGGCGCCGGCATGGACAAATTCGGAGATATACCGCTCCGGGTGCTCTATCATCAGGTGGACATCCAGGGGCAGGCTGGTCACAGGACGAATTGCCGCCACCACCGGAGCCCCGATGGTGATATTGGGTACGAAATGCCCGTCCATGACATCTACGTGGATATAGTCAGCCCCGGCCCTGGTGACCTCGGCAACCTGCTCACCAAGGCGGGCAAAATCAGCGGAAAGAATCGACGGCGCCAGCTTAATCATTTCTTGATCAGCCTCTTGGCTCTTCTCAGCGCCTTTCCCACCTGTTGGGGGGAGGTGCCGCCGACCACATTTCGGGCGGCTACCGATGACTCCGGAGTTATCTTATAGACAGCGCCGCCGAAGAGCGCGGAGAACTTTTTGTATTCCTGCCGGCCGAGCTCCTGGAAGTTCTTGCCTTTACGCATGGCATATTCGCTGAGCCTGGCTACCACGCCGTGGGCTTCCCGAAACGGCATGCCTTTCTTCACCAGGTAGTCGGCTAAATCAGTGGCCAGGATGTAGTCTGTTTTCATCGCCTGAGAGATACGCTCATTATTGACCTTAATCGTTTTCACCATCCCGGCAAACGCTTCCAGGCTGGAGTGCAGCGTATCCACGGTGTCGAAAAGCCCTTCCTTGTCCTCCTGCATATCCCGGTTATAGGCCAAAGGCAGGGACTTCATAGTGGTCAAAATGCCCATGAGGTTGCCGTATACTCGCCCGGTCTTCCCCCTGGCCAGCTCGGCGACGTCGGGATTCTTTTTCTGGGGCATTATGCTGCTGCCCGTAGTAAAGGCTTCGCCGATCTCTATAAAGCCGAACTCGCTCGACGACCACAGGATGAGCTCCTCAGCCAGCCTGGAAAGATGCATCATGATGATAGCCGCCACTGCCGCGTACTCTATGACAAAGTCCCTGTCGGAAACGGCATCCAGGCTGTTGGTGCTCACCTTGCTGAAGCCCAGCTCCCGGGCGACAAAGTCCCGGTCCAGAGGATAAGGGACGCCGGCCAGGGCGCCGCTGCCCAGAGGCAGGACGCCCGTGCGCCCCAGGCAGTCCTGAAATCTTTCCTTATCTCGCTGAAACATCTCGAAATAAGCCAGCAGGTGGTGTGCCAGAAGGACAGGCTGGGCTTGCTGCAGGTGGGTATAGCCGGGCATGACGACAGATTTGTTCGCTTCAGCCAGCTCCACCATCGAAGTCTGCAGAGCTTTTATCTTATCGATGGTTTTCAAGATTTCCTCCTTGACGAACAGGCGCAGGTCCAGCGCTATCTGGTCGTTCCTGGAACGGGCGGTATGGAGCTTGCCCGCCGCATCGCCTATCTTCGCGAACAACCCCGCTTCGATGTTCATGTGTATATCCTCGAGCTCGGTTTTGAATTGAAACTTCCCTCGTTCGATTTCCTTTCGAATAGCATTGAGCCCTTTGATTATCTTTTCAGCTTCGCTCTCGGCTATTATCCCCTGCTTTGCCAGCATCTTTGCGTGAGCGATGCTACCCTCGATGTCCTGGCGGTATAGCCGCCGGTCAAAGGGAATAGATGCCACGTATCCTTGCACCAGTTTATCGTTGTCTTTTTGCAATCGGCTATGCGAATAATTCATCTGTATCTTCCTCAAGGGAGTGGATGTAACAACTTATAGCTTCCTTGATATTTTCAATTGCTTCCTTTTTTGTCTTTCCCTGGCTGACGCAACCAGGCAAGCTCGGGCACTCCACTACCCAATAGCCATCCTCACCTGGATATAAAATAACCTCTCGCATTTCCCCTCCTATCTAATTCTATCAGCACTTTATAGTTCTGGCCTCCAGCTATTATACCTTGTTTTGCCGGTATTTTTAACAGGAGCAGTAACCTCCCGTGTCATTGCGAGCCCCTTTCCTCTTGTCATTGCGAGCGGAGCGAAGAATCCCCTTTTTTATTCTCTCTCCCCTGGCGGGAGAGAGTTAGAGTGAGGGGGATTTCACCCTCACCTTAGTCCTCTCCCATCAAGGGAGAAGCCTGTCTTTCAGTATCCCCCCTTAAAATAAGGGGGGATTAAGGGGGGGTTATCTCCATAATTTTCATAACTCCCCTTCCCCCTCTTATCTTAAGAGGGGCAGCCCGGTTGCTAAAGTTTTTGCTTCTTGACTTGTCTTTTTGAGTTTTGAGTTTTGATATTGTTTAGGATTTCATGTTTCAGCTCAGCCAAAGAAGAGTTCGATAACTTGAGGTTCCATTTTGGCACCTCAAGTGACTGGGGTGGGCGACGCTATCGCCCGTATGCCTTCACCGAACAGGGCGTTGCCATGCTATCCAGTGTCTTGCATAGCCAGCGTGCTATCCAGGTAAATATTGAGATAATGCGGGCCTTTATCCGCTTACGGCAGATACTTGCAAGCCATGTCGAGCTTGCCCGCAAGCTAGACGCCCTTGAGAAGAAGTATGATGCTCAATTTAAACAGGTGTTTGAAGCTATTCGCCAGCTTATGGCGCCACCGGAGCCGAAACGGCGCCCCATAGGATTTCGGAAAGGGGACGAATGAAATCTGGTTTTGGTGAAGATTGTTGAAATCACAATCTGTGATGCTAAAAGATATGTCTAGATATAGAAAGTCACACCTGTTGGCAATGAAAAAGAGAGGCATTACCGCGGGACGGAACCCTCGGGATGGCCCCTCATCGTGATTAACATATAAGTTTAGCATAAACCATAGTCTTTGTCAAATGTCCCACAGGAGCATCTGCTCACGTCTTCCATTCTGGGGTAGTTAGGGATATAATTGAATCAAGAGGGGATAAGAATAAACGGACATTGACAACCCTCAAGGGAGTGAATAAATGCGTATTCTTAGAGTCGTCTACGTTTTGGCTATAGCAGGTTTGCTTATCGCGCTTGTCATCGCGGGCGTCGAGGCTTTCTATCCTGATCCTCCATACCCAGAATACCCAGAATACCCGGAACATCCAGCATATCCTATGACCATACCGGATTACGATAGCCCGGAGTACGAAGAGTGGCAGCAAGAGTACGAGGAGTGGGAGCAAGAATATCAGGAGATTCAGGAAGAATACCGGCAGGAAGTAGCGGCGCATGATAAGAACGTGTTCTTGTTTGTCTTACCCTTGGGGGTGGTGTTTGCCATCGTGGGCCTCTTCCTTCAACGCAAACTGGATATCTTCGGGACCAGCTTGATTCTAGGCGGTATCGGGACGATGATATTCGCAGTTGTACCTTATGACCTGGACAACATACTGAGATTTATCGGCATTGCTGTCGTCCTGGCTGTGCTTATCTTCGTGGGCTACAAAGTCTTCCTTCCCCTAAAAAGAAGCTAACGTATTTTTGTAACGAGGCCTAATATTGCTATCGGCGTGGCTCTTGTAAAACAGCTGAACAATACGCCTGCCTATTTCTAGAATCTTTGAGTTTTGACTTGTCATTTTGATTTTTCCCTTTTGCATTTTGACGTGGTCTATAAGGTCTTCCTCCCCTTAAGAAAAAGCTAACGAGTTTCTCTGAGCATTGGTCACAGTCCGCTTCGCGCCGCCCCGCTTTGCCGGTATTTTTAACAGGAGCAGTAACCTCCCGTGTCATTGCGAGCCCCTTTCCTCTTGTCATTGCGAGCGGAGCGAAGAATCCCCTTTTTTATTCTCTCTCCCCTGGCGGGAGAGAGTTAGAGTGAGGGGGATTTCACCCTCACCTTAGTCCTCTCCCATCAAGGGAGAAGCCTGTCTTTCAGTATCCCCCCTTAAAATAAGGGGGGATTAAGGGGGGGTTATCTCCATAATTTTCATAACTCCCCTTCCCCCTCTTATCTTAAGAGGGGCAGCCCGGTTGCTAAAGTTTTTGCTTCTTGACTTGTCTTTTTGAGTTTTGATATTGTTTAGGATTTCGTGCTTCGGATTTAGGATTTCACATCAGCGAGGTATAAAGGAATCCCTTCCTTACGATGGGAAAAGAAGTTCCATTAAGAGACTAAACGAGGATGACGGCTTCCATTCCGGGGTAGTTGGAGATATAATTGAATCAAGAGGGGATAAGAATAAACGGACATTGACAATCCCCAAAGGGAGCGAATAGATGCGTATTCTTAGAGTCGTCTACGTTTTGGGTATAGCGGTTGCGCTTGCCCTCCTCGTCGTCTTCGGTGTTCAGGCTTTTTATCCTGACCCTTCATACCCGGAATATGATCCGCCCACCTGGGATTACGATAGCCCTGAGTACGAAGAGTGGGAGCAAGAATGGATGGAGATGCAGGAAGAATATCGGCAAGAAGCAGCCGTCCATGATAAGAACGTGTTCTTGATTGTCTTACCCTTGGGGGTGATGTTTGCCGTCGGGGGCACCTTCCTTCAACGCAGACTGGATATCTTCGGGGCCGGCTTAATTTTAGGCGGCATAGGGACGATGATATTCGCAATTGTACCTTATGACCTGGAGGCTATACCGAGATTTGTCGGCATTGCTGTCACCCTGGCTGTGCTTGTCTTCGTGGGATATAAGGTTTTCTTCTCCTTGAGAAGGAGCTAACGAGTTTCTCTGAGCATTGGTCACAATCCACTTCGTGCCGCCCCGCTTTGCCGGTATTTTTAACAGGAGCATCTGCTTGAATCCTGAGCACACCCCGCCCACCCGGCCTTTCCATCCGAATGTGCAGACTTGGGGTACCCCTATGTTACTGGATTATATACTCTTCAGCATGTCTTCTGGCTGCTGGGTCCCTGGCCCATATCATCAACACACCCACTATAAAACTGAGAAGCGCCGGTGCCAAGAAGGGCATGAATGTTATCGTTAAATCTCCTGTATAGTCAGCTACATAACTAGCAGTTATGGGACCGAGGACCATTCCGATATCCCCCATGATGCGGTAAACTCCCATAGATGTGCCCAGCCTACCCTTAGGTGCCACATCAGCAGGCCAGGCAGCAATGGAACCTTGAAGACCGGTAGCCAGACCGTAGAAAGCCATGATGCCCATAAGGCCGGCCAAGCTTCCCTGCAATGGAATCAATAACACGGCAATACCGCTCAAGAACAGACAGGCCATCATGGGCCTTTTTCTGCCCACCTTATCTGAGAGCCAGCCGGAAGGGAAGGTAAATACAGCGGTAGCAACAGCCGCCACCGTTAGCAGTATTCCAATTTTCTCCTCGGACAGGCCCAGGTTAAGAGAGGCATAGAGTGGAACAAGCGTCGAGCGAACACCGGCTCTGAGGAAAAACAGTCCCAAGACCGCGCAGTTCACCAGCATAAACGGGCGATTCGATAAGACACTGAGGACGTCTTTCATGCGCATTTTTGACCGTGCTGCCTGTGAAGAGTCTGCTGCCTCCTTCAAAGGTAATGTGGCAATTAGACCGGCTAAGCCAAGTACAGCATATGCAAAAAAGGGCGCCTGCAAGCCAAAATGAGCGGCGGTATAGCCGCCGATCGTGGGTCCGAAAGCAGTGCCCGCGAATACAAGGCCCGTATACAGCGACATATATCGGCCCCTGGATTTGCCGGCAGATACCTGCGCAACCCAGGTTGTTGCCGAAATCATGTACAGAGCGGAACCTACCCCTCCCACAATACGTGCGAAGATTAGCCACGCATAATTGCTGGCTGTCCCCGCTGCGATTGACGACAGAATTATCAACACTAACCCGAATATCATGTTTCTTTTCCTGCCGAACCGGTCTGCCAGAAAGCCTGCCGGAATGTCCGTCACCACGCGGGCCAGCGCAAACGCGGACACTGCCCATCCGACAAGAGCCACAGGAATAGAGAATGAAAGCGCATACTGGGGAAGAACAGGTGAAATGATACTGACACCCAGTATAACGAAGCCGGAAACCAGCGAGAGGTTTAAGATTACAAAGAGTCGCTGCTTCATTTACAAAAGACCCATTATTTGCACGTCTCACAACCCGTTGTCAACAATCATTCTGCAGAGTATGCCCGAATGAGCTCAGGAGGAGAAAGACAAGGGAATATGTTGGCATATACTGGACTTCGTAGAGAGAACGCCTGTTGCCTAGTATTTCAGCTATTATACCTTGTTTTGCCGGTATTTTTAACAGGAGCAGTAACCTCCCGTGTCATTGCGAGCCCCTTTCCTCTTGTCATTGCGAGCGGAGCGAAGAATCCCCTTTTTTATTCTCTCTCCCCTGGAGGTTAAAATTTTTACATTTTGATTTGTCATTTTGATTTTTTATCTTTGATTTTTGAATTCTCTTAATTGTTCCCTGCCTCCTGACTACTGTCTCCTGACTACTGACTACTGTTCTTAACAGCAGCACTAACCCACCGTGTCATTGCGAGCCCCGACTCTACTTCACTGTCATTGCGAGCGAAGCGTGGCAATCTCATTAGCTAAATTCCAAATGCCGACTACTGACTACTGTCTCCTGACTACTGACTACTGTTTTTCACAGGAGCATCTGCTTGAAGCCTGAGGACATCGCGCCTGCCTAAATCTTTGTGCTGTTTTATTCCGTGGCAAGCTGCACTTGACATTACAGGTTTATAGTAATATACTAATATAGTAATCTCGGAGAGTATAGACGAGGGTAGTAGTGAAGATAACCCGGACGGCTAGTTTCAAGAAAGCCTGGCAGGGATTGACCGAAAAGGAGAAAACTCTGGGACGGAAAGCGTTGAGAAATCTGGCAGCAGACCTGCGGTATCCTGCCCTCAGGGTAAGGAAAATGCAGGGGGTTGAGCATGTCTGGGAAGCCAGGGTGAGCCGTTCGTTAAGAATAACCTTTGAGCTTGAAGGGAATAGAATTATCTTGCGCAATATCGGGCGTCACGATGAAACACTGGAGCGACCATAGGAGGTGATGAGAATGCCAACGACCAAGGTTACCAGACACGGCCAGATTACCCTACCGGCATCAGTGCGTAAGCAATTGGGGATAGAGGAAGGTGACCTGGTAGAGATTGACGTTGAGGACGAGAAAGCTGTGTTAATGCCCAAGAAGCTGGTGGACAAGAGCCAGGCTTACTTCTGGACCAAGAAGTGGCAGGATGCCGAACGAGAGGCTGACGAGGACATCAAGGCCGGCCGTGTTAAGACCTTTGACTCGGTTGACGAGCTTATCAAAGATTTAGAGCAGGAATGAGGTAACTAATCCTCGAAAGGGGATTGCGTACTACTCGGTTCTGTTCAGAAATCCAATTTCTATTTTTCAGCTTTTGCATTTTAACTTGTCATTTTAATTTTTTATCTTTGATTTTTGAATTCTCTTAATTGTTCCCTGCCTCCTGACTACTGTCTCCTGACTACTGACTACTGTTTTAGCAGAAGCATCTGCCAGAATCCCGAGGTCATCGCGCCTGCCTAAACCTTTTGAAGTAGTTTTTAGCCGTGGCACAACAATTAGAGTATTTCCCAGGGTATTGACATATTGTGCTATAATACTTACGTAAAAGGTAATTATTATGGCACAAACTATAAGAACCCTTGGCGATAAGGGCAGCAACCTCCTAACCGAATTATCACGCCAGGGGAAGAGACTGTTTACTTTCAAGGATGCCGCAGAGGTCTACGGTAAAAGCGATGGCGGACTCCACAGTCTTTTGCATACACTGGTCAAAAGGCGGTGGCTTCAGCGTGTGGAAAAAGGCAAATACCTGATTCTCCCCTTTGAAGCTGGCCGCGAAGGTGAATGGACCGAACACGAATTCATTATTGCCTCCTATCTGATTGACCCCTACTACATAGGATTCCGAAGTGCATTGAACTACTACGGTTACACAGAGCAGGTCAGCCGGACTGTCTTTATAGCATCGACACACCGCAAGATGAAGACGGAACTTGATATCTCGGGGGTAACATACCGATTCGTCCATATGTCGGAAAGGAAGTTCTTTGGAGACACCGAGGTGCTCCTGGACGGGTATGGAATAAAAATATCAGAACGTGAGAAGACAATTGTTGATTGCCTTGATAGATTGGAATACTGCGGTGGTGTATCGGAAGTAGCCAAAGCCCTCTCATATGGTCGTGATGAATTAGATTTGGTGAAAATGGCTCATTATGCAGTGAAAAGCGGAAATAAAGCTGTAATCAAACGCCTGGGTTACCTCTTAGAGCTTCTAGATTTCGAGGCAGGCGATGCCATCAACATACTGCGCGGCAACCTCAGCAGTGGTTATTCCCCATTAGACACTTTGGGGCACCGGGAAGGCCGCCATATCCAGCGCTGGCGATTGTTGGTAAATGTGCCGCAGAATGAAATCTCCCAATGGAAGGAACTCTAATGTTATCCAGAGCCGAACTTCAGAGACTAGCCAATCGGGAAAGGGTAGCTCTGGGCATATTAGAAAAGGACTATGTGCTTACAGAGGTGCTGAAAGCGTTATCCCGGCTACCGGCATTGCGCGAAAGTTTCGTATTCAAAGGTGGCACTGCTCTGCGAAAGATTTATTTTCCGCGCTGGCGTTATTCCGAAGACCTGGATTTCACAGTCAAATTCGATATTCCAAAGGAAGAGCTGGGACAGGACCTTGATAGCTTGTACCATCAAATAGAACAGGCGGCTCAAATTCGGCTTACTACTAGAATGCTTCACAAGACAAATGGCTACGCCCGTATTAGAACTCAATTCCTGGGGCCTTTGGCTCATCCGGCTATGATTTACATGGATTTGAGTTTCGATGAACCGTTATGCCTCGAACCCCAGTTCCGAAAGGTATTGACTGCGCCCTTCCCTGATGAGGAACGAACAGTTCAAGTATATCCTCTGGAGGAATTGATGGCCGAAAAGATGCGCAGCTTGATAGAACGGGGTAAATCGAGGGACTACTACGATGTGTGGAGGCTTCTAAAAGAGCAACGCACCCAGATGAACTTAGAGCTGCTGGGAATGGTACTTGAGAAGAAGCTCAGGCATAAGGGACTGAGACTCAGGACTACAGCAGATTTTCTCCCTGAGAGTCCAGCCGGAATCAAAAGGTATTGGGAGAAAGACCTCAGTCAGCAGGTTGCTGCGCTGCTACCTCTTGAAGATGTACTTAACGAGCTAAAGCAAATGCTTGATAGCTATGTAGCCCCATATTTGCCCTTGCAGACTACTAACCTTTGATAATGCCGGCATTTTTAACAAGATATGATTCTCTCTCCCCTGGCGGTTAAAATCTTTGCATTTTGATCTGTCATTTTAATTTTTTATATTTGATTTTTTATTTTTCCCCTAGAGTTTCCCTTCCCGGCTTTCATCCCTGAGCATTTAGGGATATAATGGAATCAAGGGAGCGAATAGATGCGTATTCTTAAAGTCGTCTACGTTTTGGCTATAGCGGGTGTGCTTATCGCGCTTGTCATCGCGGGCGTCCAGGCTTTCTATCCTGATCCTCAATACCCGGAACATCCGGAATATCCTATATCCATACCGGATTACGATAGCCCGGAGTACGAAGAGTGGCAGCAAGAGTACGAGGAGTGGCAGCAAGAATATAATGAGATTCGGGAAGAATACCAACAGGAAGTAGCGGCGCATGATAAGAACGTGTTCTTGATTGTCTTACCCTTGGGGGTGGTGTTTGCCGTCGTGGGCATCTTCCTTCAACGCAGACTGGATATCTTCGGGACCGGCTTGATTCTAGGCGGTATCGGGACGATGATATTCGCAATTGTACCTTATGACCTGGACAACATACTGAGATTTATCGGCATTGCTGTCACCCTGGCTGTGCTTATCTTCGTGGGATACAAAGTCTTCCTCCCCTTAAGAAAAAGCGAACATAGATTGTAGTGCGACCTTTTAAGGTCGTGCAATCCCATCGTGGCACAAGGCGGAAGCCTCGCACTACATTTTTGCATTTTAACTTGTCATTTTTATTTTTTATCTTTGATTTTTGATTTTCGTTCCACCTGCTTGAAGCCTGAGGCCATCGCGCCTGCCTAAACTTTTTGCCGAAAAGTTGACTACTTAGAGTCGTCAGGTTTAAACTCCACTGTAGAGATGCTCATATTGGAGGCAACATTTGTCTATCGACAGATTCAATGAAAAAGTAAGCTTCATCTGGAGCGTTGCCGATTTATTGCGCGGTCCTTACAAGCCAGCCCAATATGGGCAAGTCATGTTACCCATAACTGTACTGCGTCGCTTAGACTGTGTTCTTGAGCCAACAAAAGAGAAAGTCCTGAAAAAGGCGGAAAATCTAAGGGGTAGTCCTGTAAAGGACTTGGAACCAATACTCAACCGTGTTGCCGGGCAGTCCTTTCACAATACCAGCAAATTTGATTTTCGAACCCTAAAGGGAGACCCCAATAATATCGCGGCTAACTTGACACACTATATTAAAAGCTTTTCATCAAGGGCCAGGGAAGTCATTGAATACTTTGGCTTTGAAGAGCAAATCATAAAACTTGACAAGGCTAACCGTCTCTACCTAATTGTGTCCAAGTTCAGTGAAATTGATCTTCATCCCAGCAAAGTGCCCAACATTGAGATGGGTTATATTTTTGAAGAGCTAATCCGCAGATTCTGTGAGCAAAGAAAGGAGGAAGCTGGTGACCACTTCACTCCTAGAGAAGTAATCCGTCTTATGGTTAACCTGCTCTTCGAATCGGACGAAGATATTCTAACAAAGAAAGGCATAATAAAAACCCTATTTGATCCCGCCTGTGGAACGGGCGGTATGCTCTCGGTTGCCGACGAGTATTTACATGAACTGAATCCGGATGGCCGCCTTGAGCTTTTCGGGCAGGAATACAATGAAGAGGCCTACGCTATCTGCGGTTCAGACATGATGATAAAAGGGCAGAGCCCGGAGAATATCAAGTTTGGTGATAGCTTTGACAAAGATGGCTTTCCTCATGATAAATTTGACTATATGCTGGCCAATCCTCCTTTTGGTTTGGAATGGAGAGCCGAGGAAAACTTCATTCGCAAGGAACACGAAGAGCAAGGCTTTGACGGACGATTTGGCGCGGGTCTGCCACGTATCAATGATGGCTCATTACTATTCCTTCAGCACATGATATCCAAAATGAAACCAGAAGGTAGCCGTATCGGCATCGTTTTTAATGGCTCAACATTATTTACCGGCGATGCTGGATCTGGCGAAAGTAACATCCGCAAATGGATTATCGAGAATGACTGGCTTGAAGCTATAATAGCCTTACCCGACCAACTCTTTTACAACACCGGTATTTTCACCTATATCTGGATTGTGACGAACAAGAAAGCGCCGGAACGGAGAGGTAAGATACAGCTTATTAACGCTGTGGACTTCTACCGGAAGATGCACCGCAGCCTGGGCCAAAAACGCAATGAAATCAGCGAGGAACAGATTAAGGAAATAACAAATATCTACGGAGAGTTTACGGAAAACGAACATAGCAAGATATTTGACAATGAGGATTTTGGATACCACAAGATTACCATAGAGCGTCCCTTGAAACTCAGATTCCAAATACTACCTGAGCACGTCGAAGCTCTAAAGGAAGTTCCTGCCTTCCAGAATGTGGTTAAATCTAGAAGGAAAGGCGTAGCCAGGCAAATAGAAACGGAAAACGGCAAGAGTCTTCAGGAAGCCATTGTTAAGGCATTACAAAGCATGGATGCCGCCAAGCTTTATACAAACAGGGACACCTTTGAAGCAGACTTGCTGGCTGCCTGCAATAAGCAGGGAATCAAGCTTGATGCGCCAATAAAGAAGGCTATCATCAATGCGCTATCTATTCGGGATGAAACTGCTGAGATATGCACTGACGCTAAAGGTAAACCAGAGCCAGACCCTGAACTACGCGACTATGAGAACGTGCCTCTCAAAGAAGACATCCACGAGTATTTCAAGCGGGAAGTCCTGCCCCATGTACCGGATGCCTGGATTGACGAGAGCAAGACGAAAATAGGCTACGAAATTCCGCTTACCCGGCATTTCTACAAATATGTGCCGCCGCGACCACTGGATAAGATAGAAGCGGACATTAAGGAGGTTGAGAGGGATATCGTGCGGATGATTAACGAGGTGGCGGGATGATGGAATATGTATCTACGGCAATTGCAGTTGTAGCTGTTGGCGTTGCGATATATTTTGGCATAAAGAGTCATCGCCTTGAAAAGAAAAACACTGACCTCCAGAAGCATTTTTTGGAGATTGAAGAGACCAAAGAACGTGAGAGAAAAAAGGCGACATCTAAAGCTCAGCTGAGGGCTGGAATTGTGGATTACGGGCAGCGTAATTACCGACTAGTCATTGAAAACACTGGTGATTGTGAAGCTCGAAATGTTGAACTCAAGATAGATGGAAAACCGTTCGATGAGCACCAAGTGGCTGTCAGTGGTGACAGCAAGATAAGCCATATTGGACCGCACTCTCATGCCACAAGGCTACTGGGCGTGACCCTGAAATGTGCTCCTCCTTTCGACTTCGAGGCTTCATGGGAGGATGACTCCGGAGAGTCAGGACACTATCAAACGACTTTAACGTTTTGAAGGGGATTAGGAATGGCATTCACTAGTCGAGTGATAAACGAGGTGGCGGGATGAGCACGGTCATTCCGGAGCGTACCGAGCGCAAATACCAGCCATATTCTGAGTATAAGGATACCGGTCTGGAGTGGCTGGGCGAAATTCCAACACATTGGGAGGTGAGGAGGCTGAAGCACATTTCCTTAGTTAAAGTTAGTGGTGTGGACAAGCATACTAAAGAGGGCGAACACTCAATATTCTTGTGCAATTATGGTGACGTCTATAACAACGAGACTATATTACCTACTAATGAGTTTATGGAAGCGACGGCGACCAAGAAAGAAATAACGACGTTCTCGCTAAAAAAGGGCGACGTCATCGTTACAAAAGACTCTGAAGACTGGAAAGATATAGCCGTGCCTAGCTATGTAGCTGCTGATCTATCAGACGTAATTTGTGGATACCATCTTGCTTTAATAAGACCAAGTACACCTATGATTATTGGGAGGTTCTTGTTTTGGGCTTTGTGCGCCAGAAGTATCAACCATCAATTTACAATAGCAGCTACAGGAATTACGAGATTTGGTTTGAGCACATACTGGCTAGACAATTCGCTTTTTCTCCTTCCTCCTATACAAGAACAACAAGCCATCGCCGAATTCCTTGACCATGAAACTGCCCGGATTGATGAACTGCTAGCCAAGAAGCAGAGGCTCATTGAGCTATTACAGGAACAGCGCACAGCCTTGATAACCCGCACTGTAACTAAAGGGCTTAACACAGAGGCCCCCATGAAGGATAGTGGCGTTGAGTGGCTCGGGAAGATTCCAGCATATTGGGAGATAATGAAATTAAAGTATGCCTTTGTTCTTCAAAGAGGATTTGATTTAGCCTCAGAAGATTTCGTTGACGGTCCCTATCCGGTATGTGCTTCAAATGGAATCATAGGTCATCATATCGAATTCACTACAAAAGGGCCATCGGTCACCGTTGGAAGAAGCGGCAGTGTAGGGGAAGTGAATTATTATGAAAGCGATTTTTGGGCCCATAATACCTCTCTTTATGTTAGACAATTCCTAAAGGCAACTCCAAGATTCGTGTATTTTCTCTTAAGAGTTCTAAATCTGCAGAGTCTAAGCGAAGGAACTGCTGTCAGCACATTGAATAGAAACTATATACATAGATTGTTAATAGCCCTTCCTACTATCCAAGAACAGCAAGTAATCGCAGAATTTCTTGACCGCGAAACAGGCCGGATTGATGCGCTCACTGGCAAGATAAACCAAGCCATAGACAAGCTGCAGGAGTATCGGTCTGCACTTATCACCGCTGCCGTCACAGGTAAGATCGATATACGTGGAGAGATTGTGAGACATGAGTGACATCAAGCTCTTTAATATTGAGGGAAGCAAGGTCGGCGAATTACCCGGCTCATCTATCGAGCTCGAAAAATCGTTGCAGACTTTAATAGAAAACAATCTAGAAACGTTTTTAGGGGTTCGATTCCTCGCGACTGAATATCCAACAGGGTATCGCCAGCGAGGTCGCATTGATACACTAGGCATTGATGAAAACAGATGTCCGGTAATCATCGAGTACAAACGATCCTCAAACGAGAATGTAATCAATCAGGGTCTTTATTATCTGGATTGGTTGCTTGACCATAAGTCAGACTTTCGACTGTTGGTAATGGAAAAACTCGGTAAACAACTAGCGGGGCAAATAGAGTGGAGCAGCCCCAGACTCATATGTATTGCTGGGGACTTCAACAGATATGATGAACATGCTGTTCAACAGATTCCTCGCAATATTGAATTAATACGTTATCGCAAATACGGTGGAGGGTTTCTGTTATTGGAATTGGTTAACGTAACAGCTGCAAGTAACTTTGAAGAAGACCGCAGTCCTGAAGCTGGCAAGAAACAAAAGAATCAATATCAAACGGTAAGCGGTTATCTTGAAAAAGCCTCTCAAGAACTGAAAGATAGATACGAAAGCCTACGATCCTTTATACTCGCTCTTGGAGACGACGTTCAAGAGAAGACCTGTAAGAATTATTTTGCCTACAAACGCATCAAGAATTTTGCTTGTGTGGAAGTGCACCCTCAAAGTAACATGATATTGGCATATCTAAAAGCTGACCCAGATAACATAGACCTAGCTTCATTCGGCGATGATTTTGCACGTGATGTCCGTAACAAAGGTCATTGGGGGACTGGCGATCTGGAACTGCGTTTACGCAAGTCAGAAGACCTTGAAAAAGCCAAACCTCTGATTGTCAAAAGCTATGAGGTAAGTTAGCTTGAGCCAGTATTATAAAGAAAAAGCATTTGAAGAAGCCATAGAATATTCTTTGCTTACCGATGGCGGCTACATTAAGGCGGACCCGGCCAATTTCGACCGTGAGCGTTGCCTTGACCCCACCGTTCTCATCCCATTTATCCAGGAGACTCAGCCCAAAGAGTGGCAATACCTTGAGAACTCAATTAAGGCGAACGCGCAAACAGTGTTACTGGATGCCCTTTGTAAAACCATGGACTCGCAGGGGAGCCTGAACGTGCTTCGGCATGGGTTCAAATGCTACGGCAAGCTCTTCCGCGTCGCATACTTTGCCCCTGCTTCCGGCATGAACCCTGACCTTAAGAAAGCCTACGACGCCAACCGACTCACGGTTACCCGGCAGCTTCATTACGGTACTGCTAGCGAGAAATCAATTGACTTGTTACTTAGCTTAAATGGTATTCCTGTGGCCACTGCCGAACTCAAGAATCCTATGAGTCACCAGAATGTTGAGCATGCCAGGTATCAGTACATGTATGAACGCGACGCGCGCGAAAAAATCTTTGAATTTAAAAAACGCACGCTGGTGCATTTCGCTATTGACCCAGATCTTGTTTACATGACTACGCAACTAAAGGGAGAATCAACATACTTTTTGCCATTCAACAAAGGTGATGGTACAGGAGCCGGGAATCCGGAGAATCCCGGTGGATACAAAACTGCGTATTTATGGGAGCAAGTCTGGCAGCGAGACAGTTTCCTGGATATTTTGGCTCGCTTTCTGCATCTTGAAACTACCGAGAGAACTATTGCCGGCAAAACTATCAAAAAAGAGACAATGATATTTCCAAGATATCACCAGCTTATTTCGGTGCGGATGCTCGAGGCTGAAGCTAGGGATGATGGACCAGGAAATAATTACTTAATTCAGCACTCGGCAGGTAGCGGTAAGAGTAACTCAATCGGCTGGCTTGCCCATCGCCTCGCCAGTTTGCATAACGAGCAAGATGAAAAGGTCTTTGATTCTGTAGTGGTTATTACTGACAGATTGGTGTTAGACCGCCAGTTACAGGACACCATTTATCAGTTTGAGCACAAACAGGGAGTTGTAGAGAAGATAGATGTTGACTCGGCCCAACTTGCTCAGTCCCTAGTGGCCGGCACTCCAATAATAATAACCACGCTTCAGAAATTCCCGTTTGTTACAGAGAAAGTTGGTGAACTGCCAGACCGTAAATACGCTGTAATTATCGATGAAGCTCATAGCTCACAAACCGGAGAGAGTGCTGCTGATCTCAAAGGTATACTGGCAGCTGAAAGAATCCAGAAGCAAGCACAGGAAGAGGCTGAAGCGCAGGGATTACCAGATTATGAAGAAGAGATACTGAGGACTATGGCAAAAAGAGGCAAGCAGCCAAATATAAGTTTCTTCGCATTCACGGCCACCCCCAAATACAAGACATTGGACGTATTCGGGCAACCGGGCATAGACGGCAAACCGACTCCTTTTCATCTTTACAGTATGCGGCAAGCTATTGAGGAAGGCTTCATCCTTGACGTGCTCAGAAACTATACCACGTATAAGACCTATTATCGTCTCATAAAATCCATCGAAGACGACCCGGATGTAGATAAAAAGAAAGCGGCACGGGCACTTGCTCGCTTTATGTCGCTTCACCCCCATAACATAGTTCAAAAAACCGAGGTTATGGTAGAGCACTTTCGTACATTCACTCGCCACAAGATCGGCGGCAAGGCCAAGGCGATGGTAGTGACAAGCTCACGGCTACATGCTGTTCGTTATAAGCAGGCCTTTGACAAATACATTGCCACAAAGGGTTATCCTGATATCAAGACATTGGTAGCCTTTTCCGGGATAGTAATAGACCCTGATATTAAGGATAAAACCTATACCGAAGTAGAGATGAATAAAGGCATTAGGGAAAAAGAATTGCCAGATAAGTTTGCTTCTTATGAATACCAGGTTTTACTAGTTGCTGAGAAGTATCAAACGGGCTTTGACCAGCCTCTACTCCACACTATGTATGTAGATAAAAGGCTGTCTGGAGTTCAGGCAGTACAGACGTTATCACGTTTGAACCGGACCGCCCCTGGTAAGGAAGATACCTTTGTACTTGATTTCGTTAACGATCCAGAGGAAATCTACGAATCATTCAAACCTTACTATGAGCAATCATCTATCGGTGAGCAAGCGGATCCTCATCAGCTGTACGAACTCCAGGCGCGAATGGACGAGCAGCATATTTACCATAAGGAAGAAGTTGAGGATTTCTGCAAAATCTTTTTCAAATCAAAGGCTACTCAGAGCCTCAGTGACCACGCCTTGATGAATTCATATCTTGACCCAGCAGTAAGTCGCTTTAATGGATTAGACGAGGATTCGCAAGAAGAATTCAGGCACCTGCTTCTGGCTTTCCGGAATCTTTATTCCTTCCTCTCACAGGTCATTCCGTATCAGGATTCGGATTTGGAAAAGCTATATACATACGTGCGTTTTTTGGTTAATAAATTGCCAAGACGACGGACATATGCCTCATACCATTTTGACAGTGAGATAAACCTGAAATACTACAGACTTCAGAAGATCAGTGAAGGCTCCATAGTATTAGAAGCTGGTAAAGGAGGCGAAGTCGCCGGTCCCACGTCTGTTGGTACTGGTATAAGTCATGAAGAGAAGATTAAACTCTCCAGACTGGTCGATATTGTCAATGAACGGTTCGGCACCGACTTCAAACCAGCGGATGAACTATTCTTTAACCAGATACGTGAAGAAGCAGTCGCTGATGAAAGTCTAAGGCAAGCCGCTAAGGCAAATCCGATAGACAACTTCAAATTCGTTTTTGATAAGGCGTTAGAGGATTTAATAATAGACCGCATGGAGCAGAATGAAGATATATTTGCTCGCTTTATGAATGACCAAGAATTCAAGCAGGTGATATCAGAGAGCCTGCTTCGCCAGGTCTATGACCAAATTCGGGCTGGACAACCAGCCTAAAAAAAGAGCGTTCTATGCATATTGACTAGATTGTCTGTGAACTTTATGAATTTACGCAGGAAGAAATTGCGATGGTGAAGCTCGTCAAAAACCAACTGGTGAATGCATATAGTGTATAATCGTAGTATATGCTATCATGAGCAAGATGAAGGGGTCCAATGCCAAGGTTTCCTATCACCGAGAGCGATTGTGATGATATCATCACTCTACCAAAACGGGTGAAAGCTGATATCTCATGGGTGCAAAAACCCAATAAATCTTGGGTAACTAGCAAAGTGCCTGTAGAAAGTAGCTTCAAAGGACAACTACATTTGATAACCACCGTTAACGTTGAGGAACCTTCTAAATTTAGTATCACATTGCTCTTGAATGGCGCACATAGGATCCGTGGCCTAGATGTACGGGGAAGTCACCACAACAAATGTTCAGATCAACAACGATGGTACTCCGAGACCCACAAGCATCCCTGGAAAGACTCTTGCCCTGGCGGTCATGCATACACACCCACAGATATTACTGGTACAACTCTGCGGGTGGTATTTATGCAGTTCTGTAAAGAATGCAATATAGATTTTCGAGGAAAGTTCAATCCAGCTCCCAGTCAGCCCCAGCTTCCGCGGATATAGTCTATGGAATGTACGGAAATTATTGAAAGAACTGTCGAAAGCCTAAGGCTCGGGTTTAAATGCGTGCCATCAGATAGACGGTTAAGCATCATTACCCCGTACTTGTACCCAGATAATGACTTGGTGGAAGTATTCGTTGAGGAGATTGGCTCAGACCGGGTTCGAGTCACAGACTTGGGAGAGACTTTACGGCACCTTGAATCTATAGGCATAGATGTTTTAGCTTCGAGTAAACGACGATTTCTGCTGGAACAAATAACGGGCAGGGTTCACGTTGATATGCAGCGTGGTAAATTAGAAAAAGAAGGATCGGTGGGGGACCTTGGTGTGTTGCTTATGGATGTGGTAGCTGCTGCTCAAGGTGTTGCAGACTTAGTGTATACATCCAAAGTCTATGAGCCGGCCACTTTCCCCGAAGAGGTAAGTATTTTCCTCGCAGAGCATGAGATTGAGCATGAGAAGCGGCCTCTCGTGCTTGGGGTAACAGGCAAGAAGTACTGGGTAACTTTACGCGTCAACGGAAGAAGGCCTAAGGAAACTCTCATAGAAGCTATGTCTCCTTCTCAAGAAGCGGCAATGACCACTACGATTAATCGAGTTTTCAGAATGTGGTTCGACATCGACGGAACAAAAAGTAAGGTGAGCTTACTTAATGATATAGACTATTCATGGAAGGCGGAAGATATAGCTCTTTTGGAAAGGGTATCTGTTGTCCAGAGCTGGAGCAAGAAAGAGCAATTCCTAAAATATATTGAAGGTATCTAATGATGTCGTGAATTCCAGAGACACCATACCAACCAGGCCTGCTACGAATTAGGTATTATGCCGCGGGTTATGTGCTCGGAGTGATGCTTCAGCCGCCCGCTCATTTTGAGTTGGCTCCTTAAGTTTGCGATTATTGCCTGCATCGAGATACGTTAGAGAGATTGAAGGGTGGGGGGAGTTACGAGCTCTTCTACTGACTACTGGCTCCTCGTGGTCTTCGTTTATCATTTGGCCTTTGGCACTCGGACTCTATTTATCATTTGGCCCTTTGGCATTTGGACTTATTCGGTTTTTGCATTTTGATTTGTCATTTTTATTTTTTATCTTTTATTTTTGAATTCTCTTAATTGTTCCCTGTCTCCTGACTACTGTTTCGTGTCTCCTGTCTCCTGTCCACTACGCGCCATTTTCCCCTTGTTCGAATAAAGAATTTATGTCCCCGGAATATGAAGCAATCACTTATTGTAGATGTCGCCCCGAGGGCCAATGGCAAGGACAACCACTACATTCTTCTTGGTATCTAGTCCATATACAGCCCGCATACCGCCGATGCGCAAACTGAACAACCCTTCTAGTTCACCCCGGAGCCTCTTTCCACTGTGGGGCTTGGACTTGAGTCTTTCCAAAGCAACGATGATGCGACGTCTCACGGCTGGGGTGGCTTTTTCGAGTGTTCTAGAGGCATTCCGGCTCAGAACAACGTTATACATCCAGCTTCGCCTTCAGTTCCTCCAGAGAGACAAACTCTCCCTTCCTGCCTTCAGCCCATGCTTTCCGAGACTCCTTCACCTGTTGCGCCAGCTCCTCGTCGCCCAGGATTTCCCCTGTTGCCTCCCACTCCTCCCTTTCCTTGAGGTAGGCGGCAAAGTCAGCCACGGCCTTGACCCGCTCCTCGGAAAGAGACTTCACCTCTTCCATTAGCTTACCTTTGTAACCACCAGTTTTTGCCATTGTTCATCACCTCTTTCTTGACCTCATCACAGCCACGACGCACTCCCTAAAGAAGGATACCACACCAATCAGGCCTGCTACAAATCAGGTACTATGCCCCCAGAATTCCAGCAATTATTTATCAACCCAGCAGGAAAGCCCTTATTTCTTCACCGAACTGGCGGCTTCGCGCGAACATGGCGTTATGCCCGAGGTTCGGATACAGAACCAGCCTGGCATTGGGTATTTTCCCGGCTGTCTCGCGAACAGGATAAAAGAAATCTTCTTCGCCACCAATCACCAAGGTTTCCGCCTTAATCCTTTCCAGGCGGTCGCTCAGGTCGTGGCGATCCTCTGCGTCAATTTCCACAATCCCGTCAGAAGCGTCGGCAGGAATCATGAGAGGACCCATCAGCCCCATAAACCATTTGAAAAAACGTTTCGCAATTCCCCTCCGGATGATGGCCGTACCCAGTAACGCGGACGCTGCCCGCCGCTTGCCTTTTCGTGCCAGATCTGCAACTTCTCTCTGCAGTTCTCTGGCTTCCTCAGTCAGACGGAAACCGGTCATTGCAAGGACGAGACGCCTCACTAAATCCGGATGGTCAATGGCAAAGTGCTGTGCTATCGCCCCTCCCGTAGAGACGCCGATTATGTCGGCCACACCGCCCAGCTCATTCTTAATCATGACAGCGTAATCATCCGCCATATCACTCAGTGAATATCCCGGGGGAAGACCGGGCCTCCTGCTCACAATGTAGATCTTGTAGCTATTTTCGAGTCCCCTTAAATAACCGGTACTCATCCGTAGCATAATGCCGGATGGCGGCTTATGCCGAAACTCTAATCCCCCAAATACAACGAGGTTACGCGCACCGTTCCCAATACAGGCATACGGAAGGCCGTTACTGGAATACCCGGTTATCGCTCTCCGTCTGGCCATTGGAATTCCCCATTATACAGAAATTACAGTGATACCATACCAATCAGGCCTGCCACAAATCAGGTATTATTTCCCCAGAATACCACGAGGGTAAAGGGTATTGACAAGTGGTGTCATATATGATACCATAACGTCACCTTGTTTAAAGTAAATTGATAACAGGGAAAAGACAAGAAAGGACGGGGCTGACTATGTTAAGGGGGTTTACACCATATGGCAAGCGGCAAAAAATCGCTGGAGGCAATTCGACGGAATCCTAGAAATGTGGCTTTGCGCGACTTTGAAGCACTAATAAAACGCTACGGTTATATCGAAGAAGGCGCAAAGCATCCCAAGGCTATCATAGGAACGCACACGATGCCTTATAAAAGAGAAAGTCCAGTTAAATCCTGCTACGTAAAAGAGTTATTAGAGATCATTGAAGAACAAGAGGCATAACCGGCTGGAGATTAAGACGGAGATTAAATATGGTAATTAAAGGTAATATAGAGAAAAAGCTAGAACATTATACGAAATTGCCTTATACCGTCATAGTTGAGCAGTGGGATGACGGCGAGGGTCCTTATTGGGTGGCCAGGATTGCAGAGCTTCCGCATTGTCTAATACACGCCGATACACCTGAGGAAGTCATAAAAGAGATTCAGGAAGTCAAAATGGATTGGATAAGGTCCAATCTGGAAAGAGGACTTCGTATTCCTGAGCCGAGACCACGCAAATATAGTGGTCAAATCAGACTCAGAATTTCACCTTCACTTCATAAACTACTTACATATAGAGCTGAAACAGAAGGAATGAGCCTAAATCAATATATGGCTACGGCACTGGCAACGTCAGTTGGTATAACGAAAGAACCCACTCACTCGAGAAAGGCGAGAAAAAACACTCCGACAAAGGTGTAACGAATTCCAGGGACACCATCCTTCACCTTGTGAAGGACAAATCAGGCATTGTGCCGCGGGTTATGTGCTCGGAGTGATGCTTCAGCCACCCGCTCATTTTGAGGTGCCCCTAGTCCCTCGAAGCGACATTTTCCCCTTGTTCGAATAAAGAATTCATGTTAACCTCTGCTTAGAACTCGTGTGTTACCCTGATAAATCAAATCCCGCGGGTGAGGTTTCTCAAAACCTGACTGCACACCAAACACAGATTAAAAGGAAGCGCGGTGGCCAGAAAGGCAACCGGAATGCCTGCAAACATGGCTTCTATTCCGGTACCCTTAGCCCTGCCGAAACATCCCAACTGTGGAACATTACCAATCTGGAAGGCGTTGACCCCGAAATAGCGTTCATTCGCGTCAAGTTACAGTCTTCTCTTCAGTACGACCCTGGTAACCGCCGCGTAATCAGAGAAGCCTCCAGATTACTCGTAAAATGGTATTCTGCAAATTACCGGTTGGACCCGACCGACCGCAACTACCTGAAAACTGTTGTCGAGAATCTTTTGGAAATTGCCTCCATGCGTCAGTCCGCCAGCCCCCACGGCTCGTAAATATAAAGGGCAAACCGACGAAACGAATCGTACGTACTTTAACAACTGAATCTTCCGGAGGTAGTCGCCTTACGTATGAAAAAGGCCTGCTGAACTCCCGAAAAAAATAGCCATTTTTGCAAAACGAATCATCCCGGAAAGGGAAACAACAGTGGTCTTGGCGGTCTCATGGAGGATCTTATTAGCATCCAAATAACAACTTTTTTTGCATATATCCCCAGAATGACAGGAGTGGCCGGGGACCTGGCAATGACACGCCGATAGGACGCGAGTTCCGGGGACACCGCACGAATCAGGCCTGCTACAAATCAGGTATTATCCCCCGGAATGCCGGCCTGTTGTCAAGGACTTAATATCCTCATTGCCACCAAATTGATAACAGGAGCCACCGATGATAACATGCCATCATGGCCGCTAGAAAAACAGGACTCCTGGGAGTCGAGCTGCGCAACTGTTAACGTGAAGGAAAGACGAGAAGTGATTCCGCTATTTGAACAGTACCCGCTATTGCGGGAGAAGCTTGCCTATGTACCATTAGGTGAATTTCCTACCCCGGTGCAAAAGCTCGAACGATTAGGGGCTGAGTTAGGCGTCAGTCAACTCTATACAAAACGCGATGACTTGAGTGGCAAAGTCTACGGCGGTAACAAGCCTCGAAAGTTAGAGTTCATTCTGGGCAATGCTCTGCGCTCTGAGGCGAAGGAGGTCATGGCCTTCGGTGGTGCCGGGTCGAACCACGCCCTGGCCACTGCCATATACGCACGACAGGTCGGTCTGAAGAGCATCTCCATATTAATGCCCCAGCCGAATGCCCGGTATGTTCACCGCAATTTACTCATGAGCCACTACTATGGTGCGGAACTACACTTGTGCGGGGCCGGGTTGGAATCTGTAAGAAATATGCCGCTGGTTTACGCCGCAACCACCTATCAGCTTTTGCGGCACAGGCTGAAAAAAGGCCGCACTCCCCACTTTATCTCTCCCGGCGGTTCCTCGCCCCCCGGCGTTACTGGTTTTGTCAACGCAGCGCTGGAACTAAGAAGACAAATCACGAGTGGAGAAATGCCGGAGCCGGAATATATTTACGTCGCTTGCGGTACGATGGGCACAGCCGCCGGATTGACTCTCGGACTCAGGGCAGCGAAGCTCGGCAGCCGGGTGGTCTCGGTAGCGGTGTGCAGCGAAGAATTTGCCAATACCAGAGCAATGATTAAACTCATCGACAAGACTAACTCTTTACTTTGTTCTCTGGACGCTTCCTTCCCCAAATTCGAGTTCTCTGAAGCAGATGTTGATATCAGACACGATTATTTTGGCAAACGATACGCGCTCTTTACAGACGAGGGGATGGAGGCAGTATCCCTGATAAGAGAGTGCGAAGGAATCAAACTGGATGGCACCTATACAGGCAAGGCTTTAGCAGCGCTTAAACATGACGCAAAAAGCGGGAGCTTGCGAGGTAAAGTGGTCCTATTCTGGAACACTCTGAACTCAAGGGATTTCTCAGATGCTATATCCGACCTTGATTACCACGACCTACCTCATTGCTTTCACCGTTATTTTGAGGAAGAAGTGCAGCCTCTTGACCGTGATTACTGACCACATAATTCCAGGGGCACCACGCCAATCAGGCCTACTACAAATCAGGTATCATGTCCCCAGAATACTTTAATTGAGTCCCAGGGCATCTCGTAGGTTGCCTTCAATTCTTTTCATATCTGGCAGGGGCATTGTTCCAAGCTTCTTGGCTATCATGCCCTGCTTTATCGTCCTGATAATGCCCGTCGCCACCGACGGAAAAAGAAGTCCAGCACCTTCCCAATCATTAATGAGGTGATCACCCACCAATATCCGGTCAGTCTTGCTGGTGATTGCCGCGATTATAGCCTCCCTACGGCTTTGATGGTAAGCATCTGAGCTTAATATGACTGCCGGACGCTGCCTCTCTCCGGTTTCATCGGAGAAGATAAACCTGACAAGGACTACATCCCCGCGTTTATACCCGGTCATAAGCTGCATCCTTGTCATTATCCCAGACTTCGGCGAGAATCGGGTCAGCTTTTGCAGACAACTTCAAAAGCGCCTCTACATTGGCAAGTTCCTCGCCCGGACAGGGCACCTTGTCGAGGTCTTCTTTGCGAAACCGGCGATGACGTTCCTTACCAATGCGAAAAGCGGGCAGCCTCCCTTCCTTGGTCAGTTTGTAGATGGTTCTCCTGGATACACACAGGTATTCAGCGGCTTCCTCAACTGTAAACCATTCCTTAGTGATTACCATAAGCATACCTCCGCACAATCTCTTGTTCGTTACTGATAGCATTCTAGCACATATACGCAAATAAAAGCAATAAGGAATTCCAGGCACACCATACCAATCCCCGATTTAATCGGGGACCAGTCAGGCCTACTACAAATCAGGCATTATTTCCCCAGAATACCCCGGGCCATCTTATTTGTTAGCCCAGCAGGAAATCTCTTATTTCTTCACCGAACTGGCGGCTTCGCGCGAACATGGCGTTATGCCCGAGGTTCGGATACAGGACCAGCCTGGCATTGGGTATTTTCCCGGCTGTCTCACGAACAGGATAAAAGAAGTCTTCTTCGCCACCAATCACCAAGGTTTCCGCCTTAATCCTTTCCAGGCGGTCGCTCAGGTCGTGGCGATCCTCTGCGTCAATTTCCACAATCCCGTCAGAAGCGTCGGCAGGAATCATGAGAGGACCCATCAGCCCCATAAACCATTTGAAAAAACGTTTCGCAATTCCCCTCCGGATGATGGCCGTACCCAGTAACGCGGACGCTGCCCGCCGCTTGCCTTTTCGTGCCAGATCTGCAACTTCTCTCTGCAGTTCTCTGGCTTCCTCAGTCAGACGGAAACCGGTCATTGCAAGGACGAGACGCCTCACTAAATCCGGATGGTCAATGGCAAAGTGCTGTGCTATCGCCCCTCCCGTAGAGACGCCGATTATGTCGGCCACACCGCCCAGCTCATTCTTAATCATGACAGCGTAATCATCCGCCATATCACTCAGTGAATATCCCGGGGGAAGACCGGGCCTCCTGCTCACAATGTAGATCTTGTAGCTATTTTCGAGTCCCCTTAAATAACCGGTACTCATCCGTAGCATAATGCCGGATGGCGGCTTATGCCGAAACTCTAATCCCCCAAATACAACGAGGTTACGCGCACCGTTCCCAATACAGGCATACGGAAGGCCGTTACTGGAATACCCTGTTATCGCTCTCCGTCTGGCCATTGGAATTCCCCATTATACAGAAATTACAGTGACACCATACCAATCAGGCCTATTTATCGGGTCATTTCAACCGGGACAGGGATGCTCGGCCAGCAAAAAATCAGACGTCCCGAGTAACCTTACTTCCTTTACCTGCTATCGTCCGGCCTGGCTTTCAGCTTACCTTGTGCCGACCACTATACGCACTTTTCAGCTTTCACCAAACCCAACTCTTATGCGAGGTCTCTGCTTGGCTACTCGGGATGGTATTCATATTAGACATGTATAACGTAGTTGTCAATTCCTCATATGTACTAGGAAGTTAGTACCACGTTCTCGCCAGAATTCCAGGGACACCGTGCCACCAATCAGGCCTGCTCTACAAATCAGGTATTATTTCCACAGAATACCAAAGCCAATATAGATTGATTCTCATCGAAGTGGTATCTATCGCTTCAAATCCTGTTCAAGATTATGCTACACTTACTAATAACCGGCAGGGTCAGGGTTAAGAAACTGAGCCCCGCCCAGGAGAGAGATATGGAAAAAGAGATAATCTTTCTGGTAGAGGAAGCCCCGGAAGGTGGTTATACCGCCAGGGCACTCGGATATAACATCTTTACCGAAGCCGATTCCTTCGCAGAACTGAAAAAGATGGTGCAGGATGCCATGCAGTGCCATTTTGAGGCCGGAGAGATGCCCCGGCTCATCCGCCTGCACATGGTAAAGGACGAGGTAATCCCCGTATGAAGCTCCCCAGGGATATGGGCGGTGAGGAGCTCGCTGCCCTCCTGGGCAAGTACGGCTATAAGATAACTCGCCAGACCGGTAGCCATATTCGACTCACATCCGCCTCTAAAGGTTTTGAACATCACATCACCATTCCCAGACACAAACCTCTCAGAGTCGGCACCTTAAGCAGTATCGTGAATGAGATTGCTGATTACCTTGAAATAGAGCGTCAAAAACTGGTCAAAGAGCTATTTAGGTAAACAAACCCTCACCCAATTTCACGGACACCATGCCAATCAGACCTGCCACAAACCATGCATTATTTCCCCAGAATACCTTAAGGAGGTTTTTCACTGCACAAAAGGGCGGAATGTGTGGTGCACCGAATCGCCGTTGCACATTCCTGACTAAAGTGCAATCTCCTTGAAGCCAAAGCCACTAGCGTCCCGTGGAGAATAGTTGCGACATGACTTTTCGTTGCCAGGAGATACCTCCTCTCCGACCAGAACGGGTGAGAGATTCAAGAGACACGGGCAGAGCTGGGCTACTGAGCGAGTGAACAATTTTCCCAAACTACGGACGTTGTGCTACAATAAGAGCGACTGGGAGGCGGCCTGGCAAGGCAAGCAAGCCAAGGGCTGAATTTTCCCCAACAAATTAACACAGCCACAAATTCCGGGCAACAACTTCAGCAGGTCTTCCTCAGGAAAGAGAAATAACAATGGCTAAAGGAAGAAGCATCAACCTGGATAGTGATGATATATTGGCTGAAAGCTTACTCAGCGATGAAGCCGGAGTTGAAGATGTCAGCGCCATAGTCGAGGAAGTTGAAGAGAAAGAAGAAATCGAAGAATCCCTTCCCGATGAAGCTGAAGAGAGCAAACCTCCGGCAGCACCAGGGGAATACGAGGTAATTGACGACTCAATTCGTATGTATCTTCAGGAAGTCGGCAGGGTGGCACTGCTTACAGCTCACGAAGAGAAGGTACTATCCCGGAAGATAGAGCTGGGTAGATACGTGGAAAGGATCGAGTATAACCACTTCAGGAAATATAAGAAATTCCCTTCACCCGTTGACATAGCTATTCACGTAATTTTCCAATTATCCAAGGCATATCCCGTTGCTCAGATTATTGAGGAGCGTATTGGTATCGAACCCTACAGCGATGTGGTAGAGACGATCAAGAATCCTGAATTTCGCTCCGCCATCGACGTTGTTATAGATCCATCGCTAATAGCTGCAATCGCTAAGGGGATAGATAAAGGGACTACTGCGGACGAAGAAGCCATAGTAAATCTTTCCATAAACAGTCAACTTTTGCCCCAGCAATTGCTAGAGCTCCTGGCTAGAGATAAAACCTCATGGCGAAAACTAAAGACTCTCCTGAGTAACAACAGGTTCCTGTCTCAACTCGATTCTCATAGCAGTGAGTTCAAAGCTTACTTTGAAAAGGTGAGGACCGAAGCAGAAGCAGCAGAAAGACACCTCACTGAAGCAAACCTGCGTCTGGTGGTTAGCATAGCTAAGAAGCATATCGCGCGTGGCATGCCCTTCCTTGATCTTATCCAGGAAGGGAATATTGGCCTCATCCGAGCTATAGAGAAGTTTCAGTATAGAAGAGGCTACAAGTTCAGTACCTATGCCACCTGGTGGATCAGGCAAGGTATCACTCGATCTATAGCTGACCAATCCCGTGTCATTCGCATTCCGGTACACATGGTAGAAACAATTAACAAGCTATTACGCACAATGCGGCAGTTAGTTCAAGAACTTGGACGCGAGCCAAGTCACGAAGAAATTGGCGGCCGCCTAGATATATCCCCAGAAAGAGTAGAAGAGGTCATGGCCTTGTTTTTCCGTCAGCCGATGTCGCTAGACATGCCCATTGGCGAAGATGCTGATAGCCGTCTAGGTGACCTTGTTGAAGATCGCGGCAGTTTAGCACCAACTGAAGCCACTTCACAGCAGCTACTCAAAGACCAAATAGACAAAGTGCTCGATGAACTTACCGAACGAGAAAAAAAGGTGCTGCAGCTTAGATTTGGCCTTAGAGACGGACGTGCTCGAACACTGGAAGAGGTGGGTAGAGAATTCAATGTAACGCGAGAAAGAATACGACAGATTGAAGGCAAGGCTCTACGCAAGTTACGTCATCCCTCCCGCAGTCGAAAGCTCAAGGGCTATCTAGACTGATTTACCTAAATGGCATGTCAAGCATAGTACCCATCTTTTTAGGCAACTTGCCTTTTTGTCCATAATAAGAGAGTACGCGGGAATTCCAGGGACACCGTGCCACCAATCAGGCCTGCTACAGATCAGGTATTATGTCCCCAGAATACAAACTACCCGCTAATATCTAAAATAGTAGCCGCTTTTTCAATGAACCTCTCTGCTGAAGCAATAACCGCCTTCGATCCAGATTGAGAAAATTCAGCTTCATAATCGGCAGCTTCACGGAGGTTCATAGCATTGAGGAAGTCCCGAACTAACTGAGCGTCCATTTTGCCTTCGTCCACAAATAGCGCCTTCAAAGCTACAGCCAGGCAATAGTGGCTCTTTTCACGGTAGCCCCGGGAGTATATAAGCGCTCTGGCAGCGTGAAACATCGCGTAATAGCCCTGAATAGTTGACCACTTGTAACGCTCGTTTTCGTAACCGGCTTTTGCATCTGATAAGTCACTTCTGGCGACTTGGAGTTCCTTCTTAACCAGTTTTTTGCCTCTGGCGAAGGAAACAATCTTCTTGGTTTCGAGACACTGTTTAAACTCTTGATTCACTGCCAACCTTTTCCCAGAGTACTATGCCACGTTCAACTTCTTCCATAAAGGTCCGCTCTGAGTCCCCTCTCTCCAATAGCTCGACAGGCGTTTTAATCACTGACTGAATATGAATATTCTCAAATCCTTTCGGGAATGTAAAACCACTGATAACATTTGATACGTCTTCCTTGCTGTTCGCCACAACGAATAAATCCAAATCGCTATCCGAATTATCTGTCCCAAGAGCACAACTGCCATATAATATTATGCGGCTGGACATCTTCTTCAATTCCTCTACTAAAGGTTCAATCAGCATGAGACTTACCAATTTCTTGAACTCGGTGAAGGCGGCATTAGAGGAATCAATAGAATAGAAATACATCTTCCCCTCTCTTCGGCGTTTGACAGCTCCGGTCGAATATAGCCCGTTCAACGCCCGGTTTGCTGAGCCAGTAGATATTCCAAGCTTACGAGCCACTTCTCGTTCATAGAATTCCTGGTCTGAGAATTTCGCCAGCAAGCTCAGCACCTTCTGGTTGATCGTGGTTACTAAATGTGGCTGTAGCATATTCTATTTGCTCCAAATATTGAGCATGTGCTCATTATAATGAGCGATGGTGAAAAAGTCAAGGCATAGAAATTTCAGGGACACCATACCAATCAGGCCTGCTACAAATCAGGTATTACGTCCCCCAGAATACCACCACATTTTAGTGTTGTACAATAAAGCGGTTCGTGTACCCGTACCGGCAAAGGTGTTGACAGGACATCTAAGTATGATAATATGTTCAGCGGATTAATCCTTCTGTTAAATAGTAGATAGGCTGAGAACTAATTCTTGAAGGAGGTCAGATATGCCAAGCATCTTCAAAACACTAGCATCAATAGTAGTATGGATTCTGTTTATCAGCGGGTGTGTGGCAACCGTCGCATCTCCAATAAGCCGGATCGTACAGGGAGAGGTATTCGGGGCATTAGCAGCCTGGGCCATTGGTGTTGCTTGCCTCATTTTGTCGGTAGTTGCCATGAAACTGAGGAAATCCTTGGAATGATATCTTAGGCCGAGAGCTATTTCGGCGAATTCCAGGGACACCATATCAATCAGACCTGCTACAAATCGGGCATTATTTCCCCAGAATACCCTGCAGTATGAGACACGTAAAAACACGTTTGAAGAAAGCTGACAGTGTCTAATACTTGATTTTGTTACCCAATATGGGTAATATAGTACCCGAAATGGGTAATATCTATGAATGAAAATTTGTTATGCAGTGGTCTCTTCGGCAAAACACGGCAGGCGGTCCTTGCGCTCCTCTATGGGCGAGCGGATAGCTCTTTTTATACCAAACAAATACTGGACGCCGTGAAAATCGGACGGGGAACGGTGCAGCGAGAGCTGAAAAACCTGACGGATACGGGCATCATCATACGGGAAGTTCAAGGGAGGCAGGTATACTATCGAGCCAATACCCGATGCCCTATCTTCGATGAGCTTAAAAGCATCGTGAGAAAAACCTTCGGCGTGGCTGATGTCATCAGGCAGTCTCTGTCAGCTAATGCAGATAAAATACGGGTAGCTTTCATCTTCGGCTCAGTAGCCAGGAGCACCGATGACCGAAGAAGCGACATTGACCTGATGGTGGTGGGCAAAATCTCTTTTGGAGACGTAGTTTCGCTTCTCACCCCGGCAGAACAAAAACTGGGGCGCGAGGTTAATCCTGTTGTCTACCCGATTGCCGAATTCAAGAAGAGATTGAAAGAGGACCATCATTTCGTCAGAACAGTGCTTGAAGACGAGAAGATATTTGTGATAGGCGATGACCATGAGCTTAGAAAACTGGCTGAATGATGAACTGATTGTGAGACACCGCCCATCGGCAGGTGAAATTGCCGAACTGTTGCATATATGCGACCGCGACCTGGAAAAAGCAGAGATAATCGCACTCGGGCCAGATTGGCGCTTGAGTATTGCGCATAATGCGGCTGTTCAAGCTGCTAAGGCGGCACTGGCAGCAGTTGGCTATCGCGCTCGGAAAGAGGGGCAGCATTATCTTGTTCTGCAATCATTGGCATTCACCATAAAAACAGACCCCGCTACGATTAAGCAATTAGATAAGTTCCGTGAAAAACGTAATATTAGCGACTATGAAAGAGCCGGGCTGGTCACTGAACATGAAGCCGAAGAAATGATAGGACTGCCGAAACAACTCCGCGATGATGTTGAGCAATGGCTCCGTGCTCATTATCCTAGTCTTGTTAGAGAGATTTAGATGCCGGCGCATGCGAATTCCAAGGACACCATACCAATTAGGCCTGCTACAAATCAGGCATTATGCCCCCAGAATACCGGGTTTGGCTCAACGTCTTCGCCTCCGTCTGAACAACGACAGACACCACAATAAACCAATTACGATGAAAAAAAGATACGGTCGGTAGGTGACTCCTTCGCCAGTTCCGGCGACCGCCATCGCCGGGCCGGGAGGTGGTGTTAATGGAGCTACTCCTTTGGCAGGTATTTCGTAAGCAGGCGTCTCGGCAGAAATTTCGTAGGTAGCTATCTGGACATTGAGGTACTGTTTAGGCACCCAACCCAGCGGATTGTTTCTGCCGGTAGCCTCTGCCCAGACCCATCCTGGCTCACCTTCCAGTTCAAAGAAAGCTGTTGCCCTGTTATAGTCAGGTAGATAAACCAATACCGCAGTGTGCTCCGGGACAAGCACTATGGCAGAGCGAAACCCGGCAGCTCTATACATAACCGCCAATAACACCACCATATCTTCGCAATCACCCTCCCCAATTCCATCCTCCACAATAGTCATCGCCAGCTCGTCGGCATTCCGGGCAAACTCTTCATTTCCAGTTTGCTCTACATCAGGGGTATATTCCACCCCATCACGAACAAAATCAAATACCGCCTCTGCCCTCTGTAGTGGGTCTGGATATTCACTGGCAATCTGCTCGCCCAGGCTATAGGCTAGGTCAGCCTCTTCTCCCAGGCTTTCGAAGGCTATAACCGGACGAAATCCTGTCTCAGATATTTGATAAAAACCATCTTCACCGAAGGCGCTGGTCCTACATATCTCCCAATCATCAAAGATAGCGCTGCCTCTCGAGTAGAAACCTTCAGACGGAAATGCCCAAGCGTAACCAGCAGTCGCCACCGCAGCTAATAAGACAACTATTAAACCCAGTAAAACCCAGACTCTCTTCATAACGGTCCAGTCAGTGCCGCATGGAGTATTAAGCCAAAGAAGACGAGATAACCAAAGACATGTAGCCCTGCAGCCACCGGGCTTTCCTTAATACTGCCAAACGGTATTTTAGGCGTTAGCCTGTCCACGATATAGAATAGGGCCACTCCAAGAAGTAAGCTTATCGCAAAGCTCATAGCTAGCAACCCCCACGTCCTGAAATCGAAGATGTACCACACTATTGGAGCTGTGACCGCAGTCAGTGCGGTAAGAGCGCCGTGGATAACAAGACCAATCAGGATGAAGAGGCCGGCTACGAACAACCCTATAGCCACCGGGCTCTCGCCTATGCGCTCACGATAAGGGACATGAGGGATAAGAGCATCTAGTGCTCTAACTCCAAGCCACGCCAGAAGGGCAGAGATGAAAACCAGCAACACAACCTTAGCTAACCATATCAAAGCAATTACCCAGAAAGGGACGCCTAAACCTAAATCTAATCCTGGCATATTAGTGCCTCCTTATTGTCCATATTCGATTATAGTGTAGCATTTTCCTGTTTCGAGTGTGAACTCGAGGCACACCTTACACAAGAGCCATAGCAGAAGGTTTAATGGCCTTTCTCGGGCCTCTCAGATGCATTCCAGGGGAATCCCAGGGCACCATACCAATAATTAACCCCGTATTACTTTCCCGATAAAAAAGAAGCCCGCTTGAGCTCAATTGCCCCGCCAGTATCCATAAATGGTTAGCTACACAAATGCTAACGGTTTTGTTATTATGTAATCAACAGCGCTAGGGTGAGTAGCCCTGGCCCGACAGTCTCTCTTTCGAAGAGAGGCTGTTTCTTTTTGAACTAATTCCGCCGCAATATTATATCCTTGACCACAAACTCCAGGGACACCATACCAATCAGGCCTACTACAAATTAGGTATCATTTCCCAGAATACCACGAAATCAAAGGCGTAGATGGTAAACTTTGGTTAAGAGTCAAACTTAAATAGACTGATATTCATGTAAGTATCAAGCCTATTTATTAGGTCATCTCAAACAGGGACAGGGATGCTTAGCCAGCAAAAAATCAGACGTCCCGAGTAACCTTACTTCCTTTACCTGCTATCGTCCGGCCTGGCTTTCAGCTTACCTTGTGCCGACCACTATACGCACTTTTCAGCTTTCACCAAACCCAACTCTTATGCGAGGTCTCTGCTTGGCTACTCGGGATGGTATTCATATTAGACATGTATAACGTAGTTGTCAATTCCTCGTATGTACTAGGAAGTTAGTACCATGTTCTCGCCATAATTCCAGGGACACCTATCAATCAGGCCTATTACGAATCAGGTATTACGTCCCCAGGATATCGTCTTTAGGCGATGACCAGGCTAAGAAAAAGAAAGTGGACGCTGTTCTTATCGTCCAGCTATACCAGCAAATTGGCCAGCTCAAGGTAGAGCGGGATTTCTTGGAGAATGCCCTGGGTCGCTGAGCGTTTCAAAAACCTGACTCCATTCCAATAGAGAACTGTCGACGCTTCTGTTAGGGACGAGCCCGAGTACAGTATTCAGCCGAAGGCTGGTGAGCGAAGACGTTTCGGGGGCGAGCCGGAACATTAGTTTATCGAATCATCCAAAATTTCAATCTGGTATATTTTAGGGTCATCCCAAGCTTCGCATGTTCGCTGTATGCTCCAAAGGTATTTGCCATCGTAAGCCAGGGCCCACGTATCTTTTGCCGGGGGATATATTTCCCCGACTAACTCGCCGTCTTTTGTCCATTTGCCGAGACCTTTTTCGCATCCGCCCGCCGTCCAAAAATATTCTCCTGTCCAGACCAGAGCATTTCCAACTCCTGGGTTTTCAAAATATATCTCGCCTATTAGCTTTCCGGTTTTATCCAACTTGTATAATTTTGAACCGTCTCTACTACGGAGATATAGAAAGCTGGCATCGGCTGTCAAACCCATTGTGCCCCCGAATTCTTTTTCAGGAATATCAAAGCTATCCACAACCTCAATAAAATCTCCCGCAGCCGCGTCTTCTTTTAGCTTAAACTTGAATATCTTCAACAAGCTGAAGTCATTAACATAGAAAAATTCACCATCATAAGCCAAACCCCTTGGGTTCATTATTTCATCAGTCCCAAAACTTGTGACTTCCTCGGTTTCCGGATCTATCCTAATAAAGTCCTGTCCTTTTCCAATTAAACCGCTCCCAATGCTAAACCTCCATAAGTAACCCTCGGCGCACACTAAAGACCAACCAAAACCGAGACCTTCGCCTATCCTCTTGACTGTTCTTCTCGTCTCGTCATCGGGGTATATGTATAGATACCTGTCCTCTTTATTTCCCGGGATATAACCCAATTCATGATTCCTCTTATCCTGATAATCAAAAACCGGGGAGTCAATTGTTATATTGTCGCTCTCAAAATCATTATGCTCTATTTCAGCTGTTGAACCATCATAAACACTTATTGGATTTTCCGCCGCCCGCCCAGAAAGGTTCACAAATTTATTATCTTTAACAACAATTGCAGACTCCATGCCTGCTGTTATCACAAATTCATCAACATATCCTGAAAAACAATTTCCTTTTATTACAGAGGAACTTTTCTCGTGATGGATTGCCCAATGCAATCCTTCACCGTTTCTAAAAATGTTATTCAAGATTTGAACGCTCTCATTATATTGCTCTAGAGCAATTTCGTGATACCCATTTTCATATAGTGTGTTATTCACAAAAACAGGCCTGGAACGTTCAGCATACAGACCTTCTGCATTTGACCATCTTATAATGGAATTCGTTACTGGAACAGAAGAATCAAATTGTTCTATTCCCATTTCGCCGAATTCAACTATAACGTAATTGAATTCAGAATCTTCTGTATTCATCAAGTTAATACCCCACCAGTCTCCGTTTATGGGGTCCGGAGCATCAGAAGTAAACCATATTTGCTTTTCTGGGGTTCCTATAGCCCTTAATGTGCCTCCTTCAACTGTAATACCTACCTTTCGATCCAAATCTTTATATCCTCTATAGTGTTTAAACTTGACAACCGTGCCCGGCTCAATAGTTAGAGTAACTCCTGTGGGTATCGTGACGTACTCTGTTACTAAAATTTCGCCTGACCAAACCTCATCAGCAGTGATCATTCCCCCTCTAGTAGTGTTTGAAACAATTTCTGGGGGGTTTAGCTCCTGTTCCGGGGCACATACCTGAAGTACGGTGACTATGATGATGCCAACCCCTGCAAGCGCAGCTAACCCGATTAGCAACTTCTTCTTCATTCTTCTCTTTTCAGTCTCTTGTTCAAGGGGAAATGGGTTTTAGCTAGCGGTCTCGTATGACGTCCAGGTTGCCCCAGAGTAGAGCTTGCTTGTCCAGTCCGGTAACGTCATTTTTCCACCTCAACTAAGCTACTCACAGCATAATCCTTGGTAGCCGACGCCGTCAACAACATACTTTGATGGTGACTGTCAACTGTTGGTCGGTGAGACACCCAATTCCAGGGACACCATCCTTCACAAGGTGAAGGACCAGGCTTACTACAAATCAGGTATTATGCCCCCAGAATACCGGCTACGAAATTTCCCCCAATTAGAGAAGTAAATATGCTATAGCGGCTAGGCCGCACAGTTACTCATTTTGTTACCCCAAGAGCCTCCTATTCCTCCCCCTTCGGAGCACTTACTGAACCCAGCCTTTTCTGCTCTAATCCCTTTTTCCCCTTCAGCTTAAAAGTTCGGTAATCCCGGTAAGAAATCTTCTCGTTAGGGCGACCCCAACCTATTTCTTTCAGTGCCTCGACTACCTTCTGGAGCTTCGGCTCCATATCTTGCCTCCCTAGGCCCTTTAGATGTGGCGGAAGCTCATGCCGCTCTTCAGGTTCCATCTCTAATAGATCGCAAATTGCCTCCGCTGCCCAACGCGCACCTCTCACAGGCGGCGTCTGGTCACGCCCACCCTCGAAATCAGGCGCGGTCATTCCACACTTATCCTTCTCATACAGAGCAAAAGTCATCTCCAGTATTCGGGCATCGGGGTCCGTAAGGTCTAAAGCCCGCTGAACTCGATTATAGCGTACTCTAAGACAATCTATGGCGCCGTAATCCTCCTCAAATCTATCAATTACGTATTCCAAGGCAGGGACGGATGCAGCGTAATTAAGATTATCATCCTTCGATAACTCCTCGGTAGTAACACCAACCACATAACTTATAAGAAAGGTGGAGGCGGTAACAGCTCCACAGGTGCCGACCCCTGTCATGGCTACACCACCATGAAGTCCTATCATTCCCTGGGTTATCGCTTCTTGTATTTCGGGTGGAAATAACTCTATATCCTCAGACCTAAACGCATCGCATATTGCTCCAAAGGTAGCTGGGGCGCAGGACATGTATTTTGCCCCAATTTCATCGGCAAGGTGACCTGCTTTATCTATTATTCTCTCCCTCTTTCCCTCATCGATCTTGATTTTCCCAATCATTTTTACCTCCTTTTTTGATTGTGTACTAGCGTCTCGTAGTCAAGCGACCTCCACAATTATAGACCACAACCAGGGACTGGCAAAACTATGGCAGAAGGTTTAATGCCCTTTCTCGGGCCTCTCAGGTGAATCCTAGCGGGAATTCCAGGAACGTCATACACCTCGGAGTCTGCTTCCTTCAGGCACGCGTTTCCCCTTTCTTTTTGCGAGATAAGATTACGTTATGTAATAGAAGTCCGGTGCATGCTGCCAGAACCAGAATAAACCCTAATAAGGCGATGAGCAAGGGTAGACCTTGACCGACAACGCTGACCAGTGTCAGCAGGGGAATTATAAGCCAGAAGAGAACGATACTCCTTCTTGCGTCTTCATTAACTCCGGCTTTCCTGAGCACATTCCTCAGTATTATGGAAAGTGTGAACAGGCTGACGAGAAATATCAAAAGTCCCAGAATGAAGGCAAGCTCCTTCGTCATGACCCCCGCAGATATGAGGTTGGCAACATCGCCGAACGGCTTTATACCCCCGACAACAAGGTATCCAGCCGGGTTTATGAATGTCCAGAAAGCCAGCCAGAAAAGCGTCGATAAAACCACCCAATGCGCCCTTTTCGAGACGCTCAACAGCAAGATGGCCTGTAATATGAACGCTACTATTAAGCACATGAGTATGCCACCCCCATCGACTAAGGCCTCCTGCCAGGGCAGGAAACCACCGGATGGAGGGGCGAACCCAATGCCGGACAGCTCATAGGGCCAGAGTAAAGAGATTTTTATGTTTGTTATTCTCCCACCAAACGCAACGACGAATAGACCATGGCCCATGACCTCGTGGACTACCTCTCCCAGAATCTTTGTTACGAAACCCAGGGAGAGAAAGACCGTGAGGAACTTGAAAATCATCTATTTCTTCCCTCTTTTCTGAATGAAGATGCCGCAGGATGCAAGAACTGCGCCTGTGATTGCGAACGGGATAGTGTAAGCGCGCAATGGATAGGTTATCACTGGCAGAAGCCCGGTTGACCTCGATTCATAGAAGTAACTGAACAGGGAAAGTGCTACGAATATGACGGAAAGAACGATGCAGACTACTGCGCTTCTTTATCATCCTGATGCTATCCCCATATCCGGGAACCGCAAGTCTATACCCAGAGTACCCAACTCGATTCGGTTTGCCAAATACTATCATACCAATGGGGATGCTGTAAGCCGTAATTCCAGGGACACCATCCTTCACAAGGTGAAGGACCAGGCTTACTACAAATCAGGTATTATGCCCCCGAATACCAACGGGGAATATGGTAAACTTGGACAAGAAGGCGTGGATAGGGGAAACAAGTCAAAAACACAGGATATACTTCCGGCCCCACGAACCAAAGAGGAAGCTAAGGAAGTCTACGACAGGTTCAGCAAGTTTTATGACCGCACATTTGGGCTGTTGGGGGGGCGAAAGTCTTCGGAAATGGCGTTGGAGCACCTATCAGTTGTAGAAGGGGAGACGGTTCTGGAAATTGGTTTTGGCACCGGGCACTGCCTGAGGCGGATAGCAAAACTCGTCGGCCAGGCGGGAAAAGTCTATGGCATTGATATTTCCCCGGAAATGATAGAAAAAACGAAGAAAAGGCTGGAGAAGGAGAGACTGGCAAATAGAGCAGAGCTGTGCTGCGGGGATGCAACGTGTCTGCCTTTCGATGAGAGCGCCTTCGATGCGGTTTTCATGAGCTTTGTCCTCGAGGTTTTTGACACGTCTGAGATTCCCAGGGTGCTTGCCCAGATAAAGAAGGTGCTAAAGCCGGGCGGAAGGCTGGGGATTGTTGCCATGTCAAAAGAGAACGGGAGGTCCGTATTTGTGAAGGCGTATGAGTGGATACACAACAAATGTCCCAAATACCTTGGCTCCAGACCAATCTATGCCGAGCAATGCCTGATTGACGCGGGATATGAGGTAAAAAGCAAGAAAAAAATTAAAATATTCCGATTACCCGCCGAGATTATCGTCGCCATCAAGGCAATGGCCGGCAACGCTGTTTAGCGCTGCGAACCGCCCGACAGGATTTTACTTCATCAAGCAACTAACAGAGACCGGTCACCTTTAAGAAGATCGACGCTCCGCGGAAAGTTGACAGCACCCTGCCAGCCGTCTAAAGTGTAAGTCAGCGAGTTCGCCACGTTCACTCACGGTACTCTCGGCGTCTATGGAACCAGGATACGTTACGCTATACCACTCTGGCGAATTGGAGCGTCGTGCCCAAGCACTTGAAGCTCGATTAGCCTCCTGCGATATCTGCCCCAAGGAGTGTCGGGTCAATAGATTACAAAACGAACCGGGCTATTGCCATTCAGGGCGTCTCCCCATAGTCTCAGCGGTCTGTGCTCATCACGGTGAGGAGCCAGCTATTTCAGGAACCAGAGGGTCAGGGACGGTTTTCTTTGGCAATTGTAATATGAGATGCGTTTATTGTCAGAACTACCAGATAAGCCAGAACTGGAAAAAACAAAAGTCCAAGGAAATGGACTGCCACACCCTGGTTGAAAGGATGCTCTACCTTCAGGATGAACTGGGCTGCCACAATATCAATTTCGTTTCGCCATCCCATTTTGTTCCCCAGCTCCTCCGGGCAGTTGTGGAAGCGGTGCCCATGGGGCTGCGAGTGCCGCTGGTTTACAACAGTAGTGGCTATGATTCCATCGCTTCTCTGAAGGAGCTTGACGGTGTCATAAGTATCTACCTGCCCGATTTGAGATATGCCTCTGACAGGTGGGCTAAGAAGTTCTCGCATGCCCCGGACTACGTAGCACGGGCTCGTCAGGCTATCAAAGAGATGTATCGGCAGGTTGGAGACCTGGCGGTAGATGAATCTGGCCTGGCACAAAAAGGACTGATAGTGCGTCATCTTATTCTGCCCAACGGTCTGGCAGGTAGTGAGGAATCGCTAACCTGGCTTGCTCGGGAGCTTTCTCCCACGGTGACGGTTAGCATAATGTCTCAATACATGCCGATGCACCGGGCGCCGCGAATACCACTGCTTTCTCGGAAGATCACCTTTAATGAGCATGAAGCGGTTCTCCAGCTACTAACTGACCTGGGAATAGAAAACGGCTGGATGCAGCAAATGGGGGCAGCGGAGGAGTATCTCCCTGATTTTGAACGAGAGGGTCACCCTTTCCCCCCGGAATTACAGGGACACCATACCAATTAGGCTTGCTGCAAATTAGGTATTTACAACATCGCATGAGGCTACGTGTGCTTGAAGATTCGCTAATATAGGCGCACACTGGATAATCAAGTATAGAGTGGAGGTGTCTATAATGAAGGCTTTAATAGTATATGACTCGGTTTATGGAAATACGGAGAAAATCGCCAGGGCTATTGCAGACGCTATTACCCCGTCCGGTGAGGTCAAGGTACTAGGGGCGGGCGAGGCGAATCCCTCGGAACTGGAATCTACCGACCTGCTCATTGTAGGTTCTCCGACCCATGCGGGCAGGCCGACGCCAGCAGTCCAAGACCTCCTTAACAAAGTCACTAAGCCTGCTCTTCAAGGTATCAACGTAGTTGCGTTCGACACCAGAATCACGACGAAACTCGTCGGGGTGTTTGGATATGCCGCTGGACGCATCGCCCGCAACCTGAAAGGAAAGGGCGGTACTCTCATAGCATCTCCGGTGGGTTTCTACGTTACAGGCACTAAGGGTCCGCTGAAAGAAGGAGAACTGGAGCGGGCTGCAGGTTGGGCTAAAGGAATTTTAGAGAGCAAGAAGTAATTCTGTAAGGCCCTTCTCCATTTCAACCACACAATTACTCAGACTGTTATACCGCGCAGTGTGGCCGAGCTCCGGAATGGTGTCAACTTCCTTGCGGCAAATTTTGACAAGCCCGGCCTAGCCATTCATAATAGTGACAGAGCAGAGTTCGCGTACTCATTCATGGGGAGAATTAGCATATGCATACGCTTAAAGAAACAGTAATTTCGCACCTGGTTAAGCCCGAGGACCTCCAGCACCACGGCACTCTATTTGCCGGACGGATGGCTGCGTGGCTGGTTGAGACCTGTTTTATCGCCGCATCCCGGTTCGTCGGTAGACCCGAGGACATAGTCTGCGTTAAGGTTCATGGGATAACTTTTGAAAGACCGGTTAACAACGGCGACATCACTGAACTTAAGGCCAGGGTCGCCTGCCTCGGTAATACTAGTATTACTGTTCAAGGTCAGGCATTTACGGTTGCTAGTGAGGTTCCTTGCGTTTCAGGCATGGTTACCTTTGTTACCGTCGATAAGCATGGGAGTCCGTACGCACACGGCTTAAGCTTGCCACAAGAGTACATCTCTCAAAACCGTGAAATTTACGAAGAGGCGCTTAAGGTCAGAGGAAAAAGATAATTCCTCAAACCTGCGCCTGAAGTCTGAGACAGCAAATTCGACACCGGCAAATCTTACGTTGAACATCCTAGCGTTTTGCGCAGCTTAAAGCCGCTCCCAAACGCTGGCACAGGAGGTGAAAATGCGACAGAAATATGAGTACAAGTTCGTAAATGTTGGACAAGACAAGAAAGACAAAGACTACCACAATGTAATACTTGAAAATTCATTAAACGGGTGGCGCCTTGTCCAGGTATTCGCGCCAGGGGCTGGAGGCCTTTGGGCAAAAGCTAATTTCTGTGAAGTAATATTGGAACGGCAAGTTGAAAATTGAGCGAATTCCAGAGACACTATGCCAATAGGGAAACCTATGGCAGATGGTTTAATGCCCTTTCTCGAGCCTCTCAGATGCCTTCAAGCGTAAATTTAAAGGGAACCCATACCACAAACTAGGCCTGCTAAAAAATCAGGTATTATGTCCCAGAATACAAGTAATCATTCGAAACGAGTACCATTACTGGCACCCCAATTCATTGTCAACAAATACACCATTGGGTATAATGACACGAAAGATATAATGATTAAGCGCTACGAACATACTCAGGTTGGATACTTCATCATTGTGGCCATTGTAGCAGCAATGGTGGCAATCGGGATTATCCTGGCGAATACCGGCGTTAATTGGATTGCTATCGCAGTCCTGGTTATCCTCGCGGTAGCTCTAGTGTTATTTCCCAGTTTAACCATGGTCATCAGGGAAGAAGAGTTACTAGTGCAATTTGGGCCTGGAGTAATCCGCAAACGGTTTAAGCTGAATGAGATAGAATTGTGTCAAGCCGTTAAAAATCCCTGGTATTACGGGTGGGGTATTCGGTTAACTCCTCAAGGGATGCTGTTCAGGGTTTCCGGCTCTCATGCCGTCCAGATCAAGTTAATAACGGGTAAGGAATATTTAATCGGCACCGATGTTCCACAGGAGCTTGAGGAAGCTATTAGACAGGCCATAAGTTACCGTTAAGGATTATTATAGGGTATCGTCTGAAAGCAACTCGAATTCCAGAGACACCATATGAATCAGGCCTGCTACAAACCAGATATTCCGTCCCCAGAATACCACGAAATCAAAGGCGTAGATGGTGAACTTTGGCTAAGAGTCAAACTTGAATAGGCTGATATCTACACAAGTATCAAGCCTATTTATTGAGTCATTTCAAACTGCGACAAGGACGCTTAGCCAGTAAAAAATCAGATGTCCCGAGTAACCTCACTTCCTTCACCTGCCATCGTCCGGCCTGGCCTTCAGCTTATCTTGTGCTGGCCACTACCTGCACCTTTCAGCTTTCACCAAACCAACGCTTATGCCAGGTCCCTGCTCGGCTACTCGGGACAATGTTCATGCTAGCACATATATAACGCAGTTGTCAAGCCTACGTACGTACTGGGAGGTTAGTACCAAGTTCTCGGAATTAGCAATTCAGGGGACACCATGCCCATTAGACCTGCTACAAATTAGGCATTATGTCCCCAGAATACCCCGGAACCCTCTTCAAAACGACGTAAGTAATCTCGTCCGCCCCGGACTGGAAGAGCCGGGTTTTTGAAAACTGGGTGATTGCTTTATACTATTCAATGATGATATGGCGATAAGAGTATAGGCGACTCGGGAAGGTTACCTTGGGCGACAGGAATTTAGAACTGCTGGAATTCCACAAAATAAGGGAGATACTGGCGCGCTTCACTTCGTTTTCCGCCAGTCGAGAGCTTGCCCTCCGTCTTACTCCCCTCTCGGATGAAGAGGAGGTTCGCCTGCGGCTCAGGCAGTCGGCTGAGGCACGCCATTTGCTTGCACACGATCCCGATATCCATATCGGCGACGTTGTTGATATCCGGGAAGTGGTGAAGATGGCGGCACGCGGCAAAGTCCTGGACCCTCAGTCCCTACTGGAAATTCGAAAGACGCTGGCCGCTGCCCACAGGCTTAAAAAACACCTGATGAACCTGTCGAGTGAACTCCCGTTACTCAGTGGTCTGGCCAGAGACATTGTGGCACTGGAGCAGGTTGTGAAGGATATTGATGGCTGCTTGAGTCCGACCGGCGACTTCCTGGACACCGCCTCACCTAAACTGGCGTCGGTGAGACATAGAATGCGGGAAGTGCGCCAGGAACTGCTCACTCACCTGGAAGCCATAATCAGGTCACCTAGAGGACGGAGAATAATCCAGGAACCTATTATTACCGAGCGGGAGGGTCGGTATGTAATTCCAGTCAAGGTGGAATGTCGCCGACAGATAAAGGGCATTGTCCAAGACGTCTCCAATACCGAGGCCACGGTATTTATCGAGCCCTGGGCAACTATAGACGTGCAGAATGAACTGCGCGAGCTGGTTGCGGAAGAGAAGGACGAAACAGAAAGGATACTGAGAATGCTTAGTGCTGAAGTTGGGGCATCCGAAAGCGAAATTTCAGGGAACATAGAACTGATCGCTGAGATTGACCTGGCGCTGGCTAAGGCCAGATACGCCAGGGAGACAAAAGCCACCGAGCCCATTATAGTGGCCGCTACTAGAAGCGCTAAGGCAGAGGGACATAAACTGGGCGGTGTGCTCAGACTGGTCGAAGCCAGGCATCCGCTGCTGGGAAAGAAGGCGGTGCCGCTATCGGTCGAGATTGGCCGGGATTTCTCTGTTCTAGTCATTACCGGGCCCAATACTGGTGGTAAGACAGTCGCTCTTAAGACGATAGGACTTCTCAGCCTGATGGCGCTGGCCGGCCTACCCATTCCAGCCCAGGCGGAAAGCCGCATACCTATTTTTGGTGGCGTATACGCCGACATCGGTGATGAACAGAGCATCGAGCAGACCCTTTCGACCTTCAGCTGGCACATAGGCAACATCGTGCACATCGTGAACAACGCCACGGCAAAGAGTCTGGTGCTGTTGGACGAACTGGGCACCAACACCGACCCGTGCGAAGGCTCGGCTCTCGCCCGCGCTATCCTGCTCCGTTTCCTGTCACAGGAAACGATGACAGTGGCCACCACTCACTACACTGAATTGAAGGCGCTGGCTCACGCTACCGACGGTATGGAAAACGCGGCTCTTGAAGTAGATCCCGTTACGATGATGCCCACCTACCACCTGACAGTGGGTATCCCGGGCGGCAGCAATGCTTTGGCTACAGCATCTCGCCTGGGACTGGCGATGGAGATTGTCACCCGCGCCCGAAATATGCTTTCCGAAAGTAATCAGGAGATCGAGGCTTTGCTTACCCATCTGGTGACCGAGCAGAAGAATATTGAGTCGATTCACCACAGCCTGGAGGAGGAGCTGAATGAAGCAGAGCAGAAGAACACTGACTTGAAAAACAAGCTCCGTCAGTTAGAAGAAGACAGGCGAAGAATCATCAAGGAGACACGTGACCATATAGTTCGCGAGGCTGCCGAACTACACATGAAAATTCGTGAGGCGGCAGCAGAATTGCGCAAGGAAAAATCCAGGGAAAGAATCGAGCAGGCAAAAAAGACGCTAGCAGAGGCACAGGAGCAGTTGAGTACCGAGACATGGCAGGCCAGACCAGCGGTTGAGACCGATGAAAAGGAAGCTGAGGCTGGCTCAATCGCCGCAGGTGATACCATCTGGCTGAAAGATGCTGGCGTGCCAGCAACGGTACTATCAGTGTCTGAGGAACGTGGGCTCGTCGAAGTCCACGCAGGGAAAGTGAAGATGACCCTCAGTCTAGACAGCGTGGAAAAGAGGATACCGTCAACTGGCGCGGTGAAGATGGGTGGTTCCCCGATAAGTAGGAGGATGCGAAAGTCTAGAGTTCCTTTCGAGCTTGACCTGCGGGGAAAGAGAGCCGATGAGGTTGAGATAGCGCTGGAAGACTACCTTAACGAAGCGTCTCTATGCGGCTTGAGCCGGGTTTGCATCATTCACGGCATCGGCACGGGAACCGTGCGCCAGATTGTCAGGGAGATTCTGGCCTCTCATCCGCTGGTCACGTCTTTCCAGCCTGGGGAACAAGGCGAGGGCGGCGACGGCGTTACCATAGTCAGCATGTAGCCAGAGTATTGCACCCAACCGTGTGATTGATATTACAGAATTTCCAGGAACACCATACTGATTAGGCCTGCTACACACTAGGTATTATTTCCCAGAATATTTCGTTCAATGTCACACTAACTCATAATGTTATCAAATACAAAACAAAAGGAACACTCAATTACCAAAAAACAGACGGCATTCGTAATAGCTGATTTTTCATGATACCCGTTAAAGAGTAAAATTGAAGGAGAAACGGGGTTAACAGGCATGACCGAGCTTAATGCATTCGCCTGGGTGGTGATTTTTGCAGTTAGCGCAGCTATGCTTAATAGCATAGGAATTCTTGCTATTCATAAAAGTAAGGATTTGGCTGAAAAATTAAAGCCATATTTTATGTGATTTGCAGCAGGAGTTTTACTATCTGTCCCGTTGATGTTTGCTATACCTGAAGCTGTAGGGAAAAATTTCTATGCAGGTTTCGCGGCTTTAATAGGCTTTCTGTTTATGTTTTCAAGTAATAAGTTAATAGAAAGAAAAACAGGGGAGAAATCTCTGGCTTTTGGAATTACTGCTGCAGAAGGGATAGAGATACATTCTCTAGTGGATGGGGCTATTTATGCTGTAACATTTAGCTCAAGCATTGTTATTGGACTTCTTTCAGGAATAGGCTTGGTTGTTCATGAATTTGCAGAAGGGGTAATTACTTATGGGCTTTTGATAAGTGCAGGGGTTAGCAGACAAAAGGCAGCATGGTATGCTTTTTTTGTAGCCGCTCTTACCACTCCTATAGGGGCATTCATAGCTTATCCTCTTATCAGGGAATTAACTGACCCTATTTTAGGATTAGCTCTCGGTTTTGTGGGAGGAGTCCTGATTTATATTTCAGCCGCTCATCTTTTGCCTGAAGCACGGGGATGCGAGAAAAGCATTCTATTTGGGCTTTTTTATCAGGAGTTGCATTAGCTTTATTTATTTCGCTGACTAAGATTATTTCATAAAGAATCACTTATTTCAGTCAGCGAAATAAACTAGGGAATACTAAATGGAAGATCAAGATATCCTGAAGATAGTCAAAGAAGATATTCTAAGATTACTGGCTGAAGAAGCGGGTAATAAAAGCCCCTTGAAATTCGTAAAATCAGAGATCAAGGCATCCAGTTCACTCATGTCCGAAGCGATTAAAGAGCTTGATGAAGAGAACCTGCTACAAGTTGGTCAAGATTCCGTTGCATTAACAAAACAGGGGCAAAATAGAGCCAGCAGTATTCTCGAAAAACACCTTACTATTGAACAGTATCTTGAGAAGACCAGAAGTAAAGACGAGGCACATGAAGCGGCTCACGTTCTTGAACATTATATTTCACAGGAAGTTATTGATAACATAAAGGAATTATCCACCCTGGGAAAGAAGGGCATCCCTCTAACCGAATTTAAATTTAATACGGAAGGTATAATCACCGATATTAAGCCCCCTGATTTTAGGCTATTTGAAAGGCTAATCAGTATGGGGATAGTCCCTGGTGGAAGGATCAAGATAACTAATAGAATCGGCCATACTACCATCGCTATTGTGAATAGAGTCTTTGCTATTGGTGAAGATGTGGCCCAAGGAATTGAAGTACTCGAATATGAAAGAACTTAGGGTAGCTGTAGTTGGTCAACCAAATGTAGGTAAATCTTGTCTACTTAACGCATTAGCCAGCTCCAGAATTGTAGTGTCTAATTATCCCGGGACTACTGTGGAGTTGACACGAGCTAAAAAAGTTATCGGCGACACTAGAATATATTTTGAGGATACCCCTGGAATATATTCAATATCCGACAGAAGCGAAGAGGAAAAAGTTACTGAAAAAGCCATATTCGAGGAGAAAGTAGACAGGGCAGTAATAATTGCTGATAGCACATCTCTCGACCGGAGCCTTTATCTGGCTCTCCAGATACTGGAGGCACGGATACCTATTATCATAGCGCTTAATTTCATTGAAGATGCCCAAAAGAAAGGAATCACAATTGATCATGAAAAACTGCAAAGGTTGCTTGGCATCCCCATTGTCCCCATAAATCCCCTAACCAATAAAGGCATAAGCCAACTTCTGGACGCCATTGTGAACTTTGAAGGTGGATCGGCAGATAGTTTTAATGTTGAGTACGATGACGATATAGAAAAGGCAATAAATGGACTATCGCCATGCATAGGTGGGACTGTGTTGCCCAAAAGATTTGTGGCACTAAGGATTCTAGAGGAGGACGTAGATTTCGAAAAATACCTAGAAGATAGGGGAATGATTAAACAGGTAAAGCAAGGCTTAGATAAGCATCACCCCAGGGTGTACGAGGATATAGCTATAACAAGATATGGGACAGCTTGTTTCATTGCCGAAAAAGTCACTCAAATAGTTCCTTTAGAAAAAGGCGGGAAAAGGTTACAGGATAAGATTGACGGTATCCTCCTTGATAACACCTGGGGAGTAATAACGACTGCTTTATCCCTTCTTTTCATCTTTGGGGTCCTTTTATATCTTGGAAACTGGATACAAGGATCTCTTATGGCTTGGGTAGAAAGCTTGCAGTCTTACCTCGGCACAGCAGAAACCTCTATTGTTAATATGGTGTTGGTTCAGGGAATAACAGGAGTTGCTGCCGGCGTTTCTATTGCTTTGCCCTACGTATTCTTGTTTTACATAATTCTGGCACTACTAGAAGATTCTGGTATTCTTTCCAGGTTTACTGTTAATGTAGATAGATTCTTGGCCACGTTTGGATTACCTGCGAAGGCATTCATTCCTCTGGCATTAGGCTTAGGCTGTACGGCACCAGCGACTACAGCTACCAGAGTTGTGTCATCAAAAAAAGAGCAATTCCACACAGCGTCGTTTTTTGCTTTTGTTCCCTGTTCTTCAAGGATTGCTATCATAATGGGGGTGGTTGGGTATTTTGGTGGTATAGGATTAGCCTTTTCCGTCTTTTTTACTCTACTAATCGCTGGTCTAATCTGGGCTTTGGTGATAAAAAAGGTCACTCATGCAAAGGGCGAACCATTGCTTTTGGAATTACCCCCCTATCGTAAGCCAGCGGTCAAAAATGTTGTTATCAAAAGCTGGATAAGGATGAGAGAATTTGTATACATAGTCATACCGTTCTTGATAATTGGAGGAATAGTTTATGGCATCTTAGATACATTAGGTCTTACAAATGCTGTAGTAGAACCACTCTCACCCATTACCGCCTGGTTAGGGTTGCCCAGTGTAGCTATTATTCCTTTGATATTTGGATTTCTACAAAAAGACTTAACCGGAGCGATGCTCTTATCTGTTATTGGTACTGAAGTATCTTCAGTTTTAACGCCTATCCAGATCTATACATTTGGTGTGGCAGCCATAATTGGAATCCCATGCATAATTGCCCTTGGCATGCTTATCAGAGAATTTGGATTCAGGAAAGCGATACTTCTAACTGCATCCTCTATATTTTATGGTCTTCTGCTTGCAGGGTTTATCTGGAGAGCTATTTCAATTTTATGAGTCTTTTGGGTGGCAATTTTATCCATAAGCCTGGGTCAAGGCTCAAAAATTAGATTGTTTAGGGAAAAAGAATACGGCTGAGATAACAAGAAACATCTATTACTCGATATTGCTCCGATGCCCCCAGCAAACTGAGACATGTTTCAAGCAGAACTTCTAAGGGCAACAAATACAGCCCGCGAGGTGGGAATGGATTCCTGTTCAGCGCAGCGAGATTGCACATTTACCAGAATTGTTAAACTGGGTGCTGTTCCTGAGTAGATCCCGCATCCCCTATGCTCTATCGTATATCCTTCTATCGTCTTTCACTATTAGATTAGCTATGAGACAGAAAGTCTTATAAACGGACAAGGGAAGGATAGAAAGCGCAGGATGAAGTCAATCTCTGGTGAAATACTTCGTGAGCAACAAATCGCTATTTTGTTGAAGTTCGTCGAATTCTGGGGACACCATACCAATTAGACCTATTACAAATTAGGTATTATTTCTCCATAATACCCTAGTTATACGGCATCTTGATTAAATTTATCAGCTCCATTTCAAGGACATTGACTAAGGTGTTACAATGTTCTTAATGGTGGGCTATACATTGAGAGAGGCTGCCGAGGCATTAGGAGTCTCGATGATTACCGTCCGCCGGTATATCAAGTCCGGCAAGATCAAGGCCAGGCTAGTCCCTTCCAAGTTCGGAGATATATACATTATCGATGACTTACCCATAATCACCAAGCCATTATCAGATAACACTATATCAGCCCAACCCCTTATCAATAGAATAGAGCAATTATCCCAGGAAGTCGGCTACTGGAAAGCTAAAGCAGAATTGCTTCAGGAACGATTATTCCTATTAGAAGCCCCTAGGCAAACCCCTAAGCAAACATGGTGGCAAAGGCTATTCAAACCCTGGAAGTGAATAGACAAGGCTACCCTAATCATTAGCGCGAAATGAGAAGGGCTAATCCATAGTGCTCATGCTATGCGCTTGGATTAGAAAGCCAGGTCCATACTAAATGGGGAAAGATAATAGGATTTCCGGTGGTTTGCCCCTCAGGACGGTTCAATCATAGTTGAACTGTGCCAGAAGATTTAATGCCCTTTCTCGGGCCTCTCAGGTGCATTTAAGCGGGAATTCCAGGGACATCCATACCAAAATTAAGCCTACTATAAATCAGGTATTATGTCCCAGAATACCACCGATTTTTATAATAGTCTGCATTATGCTAGAATGTAGGGCATTTATGAAAGAGGATTTCCTGAGCCGACTGGCCGAGATTGTCGGCCAAGATTATGTGTCAAACCGCCCCGAAGACTTGTATCTCTATTCCCGCGACCCGGGGGCACAGAAGCCACGCCGGGCCGACTATGTGGTTATGCCCCGAACAGTGGACGAGGTGCAGCAGATAGTCAGGCTGGCAAACGAGGAGAAGGTCCCCCTCACCCCAATGGGAGCGGGGCTGACCCTGTCGGCACTGACCGTTCCTCTCAGGGGTGGCATTGTGCTGGACATGAAAAGAATGGACAGCATAATAGAGGTAAACGAACCCAGTCGTTACGCCCTAATTGAGGCCGGCGTCACCCAGGCGGCACTCAGGGCCTACCTTGAGAAGCATCACCCCCACCTCCAGCACTCAACCCCGGAGGCACCCCCCACCGCTACCATAGTCGGCAACATACTGATTCAGGGGCACGGACACCTGACACCAAGGTACGGCGTTAACTCACAGATGGTCAACGGCATGGAGGTGGTTTTGCCCACCGGCGAGGTATGCAAGCTGGGCTCAAGCTCAATAAGTCCCAGCTGGTTCAGCCGTGACCCTCTCCCCGACCTTATGGGTCTCTTCCTGGGCTGGCTAGGAACGACCGGTATTGTCACCAAGCTGTCAATGCAGCTCTTCCCCAAACCCAGTTACAGAGACCTTTTGCTGTTCGTTTCCGATAGCGCTGAACTGATTCCGGAGATTATAGTCGAGCTCAGCGATATTAACCTCCTGGAGAACTGCTTCATTATCACTCAGGAGAAGCCAAGGTGGGCGCAGCGCATATACTATATTATCGTCATCTCCGGGCAGTCGCAGGCGGAGTTTGAGACCACGAAGAGACTGCATAACCAGATTTTCCAGAAACACCAAGACCAAGTGTCGCCGGTAAACGAGGAGCCGGCGCTGACACCGCTACGGGAGAGGTTTCTCGGCGTGCCTCCGTTTGCCGCCACCGCTGCCGATTTCAGGAAAGGCGGCGGTTTTGAATACACCGGGGCCATACTGCCCATAGAGGTAATACCCCGGGCCTGGCAGAGCGGGATTGAGATTGCCCACAAGTATGACCTGCTTTACCAGCTGGGAATACAGCTCCTGCCCAACGGCCATAGCGTTATGCTCGCCTACTCCTACCCCTTCAACCGGGCTGTCGCGGAGGAGGCCGATAGGGCCAGAGGCGCCCTGGATGAGACCAACCACCTGACCCTGGAGCTGGGTGGGGTAGTCTGGAAGCCGGAATTGCCGGCGCAGAAGCTAATCTTAGAGAAAATGGACGCCGGCACGCGTCAGTTGATAGACAGAATAAAGAAGGTGCTGGATCCGAACGGCATCATGAATCCGGGAAACTGGGAGGTGAGCTAAATTTCCCTGGAAGATTATAAAAACGTAATCCATAGGTGCTTTGGCTGCGGGTATTGCCAGCTAACCCTGGATTATTCGGAGTTTAACTGCCCCATCTACAACAGGTTCCGGCTGAAGAGCTACTCGCCGGGCGGCCTGCTCTGGCTCATACGCGCCTGGGAGGAAAAAGAAATAGAATGGTCCGAGTCGCTGGGCAAAATACTCTACTCCTGCACCACCTGTAATAACTGCGCCCAGAGTTGCAAGTTCTCCTTTAATAAAGATGTTGTCAATATAATAATAGCGGCCAGAGAAGAGGTGGTGAACAGCGGGCTGGTTACTCCCAAGGTGACCCGCTTTTTCCAAAACATTGAAGCCTACGGCAATCCCTACCGGGAACTGAGGGGGAACAGGGGCAAGTGGGCTGAAGGTATGGGGATAGAGCCTTATAACGGCCAGGAGTTCCTATTCTATGTTGGCTGTGTCGGCTCTTTTGATGAGAAGGGGCAGAGAGCTGCTCAAGCAGTCGGCAGCCTGCTTCTTAAGGCTGGTGTTTCCTTTGGCATACTAGGCCCTGCCGAAGAGTGCGATGGCAACGAAATCCGCACACTGGGCGAGAGCCGCATTTTTGAGATGCTGAAAGAAAGGAACGCCGCCCTTTTCCAGAAGGCCGGCGTTAAGAAGATTATAACGCTTTCCCCTCATTCCTATAATGTTTTCCGAAATGAATACCCAGATAATTTTGAAATATTCCACTACACACAGGTGCTCCGTGACCTTATTAAAGCGGGAAGGCTAAAGCCAGCCTCAAATCTGAACATGAAAGTTACCTACCATGACCCGTGTTTCCTGGGGAGACACGCCGGAGAGTATGAAGCGCCCCGCGAGATACTGAGGGCAATCCCGGGTGTTGAGCTGGTAGAGATGGAAAGGAACCGCCAGAATTCCTTCTGCTGCGGCGGGGGCAGCGGCAATTTCTACACCGATTCCTTCGGCGGCGGCGAAAATAGCCCGTCAAGAATCAGGGCCAGAGAAGCCGATAAGACCGGGGCCGGCATCTTAGCGGTAGCCTGCCCAACTTGTGCCGTAATGCTTGGTGAAGCGGTAAAGGACGAGGGAATAGAAGAGAGGCTGACTGTTAAAGACATCTCAGAAGTTATACAATTCCAAGGATACCATACCAATTAGGCCTACTATAAATTAAGTATCATGTTCCCTATTCAGGTGGTTCGGTCTGTACCTTGGCCTGGGTTCTCACTGGCAGGCCCCAGATGTGGATAAAACCGGGCGAGGCACTCTGGTCGAAGGCATCGCCCTTATCGTAAGTAGCCAGGCTGTAATCGTAAAGAGAGTAGGGTGACTTTCTACCCACTATCCGGCAGTTACCTTTGAAGAGTTTTACCCTTATGGTGCCGGTGACGTATCTTTGTGTGCTTTTCACATAGGCGGCTAAGTCCTGGCGCATACCAGTAAACCATAGTCCATTATATATGAGGTCGGCATACTCAGCGGCTACCCTTGCCTTGAAGCGGAGCTGCTCCTTTGCCAGCACTAGGTCTTCCAGGGCCTGATGCGCTTTCAGCAGAACCATGGCAGCCGGCGCTTCATAAACCTCCCTCGATTTTATGCCCACCAGCCTGTTTTCAACGTGGTCAATCCGGCCTATGCCATGGTGGCCAGCCAGGTTATGAACCATCTGGACAAGGGCAACAGGCTCTAATTCTTCGCCATCGAGGCTTACCGGTATTCCGTGGTCAAAGCCAATCTCCAAATACGCAGGCCGAACCGGTGTTTTTTCAGGCGACTTTGTCCACAGGAAGACATCCTCGGGTGGTTCGGTCCAGGTGTCTTCCAAGACGCCGCATTCAATGCTCCTGCCCCACAGGTTCTCGTCGATGGAATACGGGCTGGCCCTGGTGATAGGGACAGGAATATCGTGAGCCCGGGCATATTCAATTGTTTGCTCCCGGGTCATATTCCATGCCCGGGCTGGGGCTATTACCTTTAGCTCGGGGGCGAGAGCGGCTACGCTTACATCAATCCTCACCTGGTCATTGCCCTTGCCGGTGCAGCCGTGAGCTACCACTCTAGCCCTTTCCTTCCTGGCTGTTTCCACCAAGAGTTGGGCGATGAGAGGACGCCCCAGGGCTGTGGATAAGGGATACTGCCCCTCATAAACGGCATCGGCCTGGAGGGCGGGAAAAACAAACGACTCGATAAAAGACTTCCTGGCATCAAGCACCAGTGCTTTTACGGCTCCGACTTTGAGCGCTTTTTGCCTAATAGCCTCGAGGTCAGGGACATTGCCTATATCCACGGTGAGGGTGACGACCTTCAAGCTATATCTTTCCTCAAGCCACTTTACCGCCACGGATGTATCCAGACCGCCGCTATAGGCCAATACTACCTTGTCTGACATTTCATAACCTCCTCCGGAGAAGTCCTAATATCTAAAATCAAACAAATATCAAAAATTAAAGATAAAAAATTAAAATTACAATTCAAAACGCAAAAATGCTTTACTAAACTGATTTTTAAATTTTGCTCTGTCATTTTGCATTTTTACTTTTGCCTTTTGCATTTCTTTTAGCATTTCCTATTTTACCTTAACACATCCTCTAAAATGCCTATCGCCTTGTCAACTTCCTTTTCGGTGATGATAAGGGGAGGCATAAAGCGCAGGGCATTTGGCTTCACCTTGTTAACCAGTAAACCTCTATCAAGGCAAGCCAGCACCAACTTATCAGCGATTTCCTGATTAAATTCCAAAGCAACCAGGAGTCCCCGGCCCCTCACTTCAGTGATAAAATCAAACTGCCGTTTCAGGTTTTCTAATTTGGTCATAAAATAATTCCCTACTCGCTTAACCTGTCCCGGTATGTCATTGTCAATTATGTATTTCAGGTTGGCATGAGCGGCGGCACAGACCAGCGGGTTGCCACCAAAGGTCGAGCCGTGCTCACCCGGAGAAAAAAGGGAGACATTTTCTTTGGCTAAGAGAGCGCCGATGGGCACACCACTGCCCAGTCCCTTTGCCAAAGTCATTATATCAGGCTCGACCCCATACTGCTCATAGGCGAAGAGGGTTCCAGTTCGACCGATGCCCGTCTGGATTTCATCCAGAATAAAAAGGATTCCCTTTTCCCGACACCAGATTTGCACTTTTTTGAGATAGTCATCATCAGGTATGTTCACCCCACCTTCTCCCTGGACTGGCTCCAGTATTACAGCACAGGTTTGCTCATTGGTTGCCCGCTTGACCGCCTCGACATTGTTATATTCAACGTTGACAAAACCGTCAGGCAGAGGTATGTAGGGCTCCTGAAATTTACCTTGCCCCGTGGCGGCCGTCATAGCTAGAGTTCGCCCATGAAAAGAACTATAGGTAGTAATGACCTCGTAGGCACCCTTGAGTCGGAGTTTTCCATATCGGCGAGCTAGTTTCACTGCCCCTTCATTAGCTTCAGCACCGCTATTGCAAAAGAAAACCCTATCGAGACAGCTATGCCCAATTAGAAGCTGTGCTAGCTCTATCTGGGGGATGGTATAAAACTGGTTTGACGCCTGGATTAAAGTTTTGGCTTGCTTTTCCAGAGCCTCGACTACCACCGGAGGGCAATGCCCCAGGCTGTTTACCGCCCAGCCGCCAACAAAGTCGAGATATTCTCTGCCCTGGTCGTCCCAGGCCAAAGCCCCTTGACCGCGAACCAGGGTCACGGGAACTCTATTCACCGTCCTCAGAAATAGCTTCTGCTCTAACTCTTGCCAGTTATTATGGGACAATTGTTGTACCCCTTGATTTAGCTTGCCGAGCCTGTCCGGTAATCTCACGAAGTAAAGCATGGGAAATTTTACCGTCTATGATGCGCACGACCTGCGTGGTAGTCAGGGCTCTAAGGCTGGCTTCTATTTTAGGGACCATGCCCCCTGAAGCTACGTCGGAGGCGAGCATATTCCTGGCCTCGGCTAAGTTGAGCCTGGTAATCGCCTTCCCCGAGCCATCGTGAATACCATCGACGTCGGTCAGGAATACGATTTTTTCTGCGGCTAATGCTGCGGCAATTTCCCCGGCCGCAGTATCCCCGTTAACATTGAGCAGCATCGTCCGGCCCTCAACTGAGCCGTAACTTACGGGCGAGACAACTGGCATATAGCCAGCATCCAGCAATAGCTTCAACGGAGTGGGGTCAACGGCGACAACTTCACCAGCATAGCCCAGCTCGGGGCTCTTGATGCTTGCCCAGAGCAAGTTGCCATCACAGCCACTTAAGCTTATCGCCCTTCCCCCCAGAGCCTGGATAGCCACTACCAGTTCCTTATTGACCAGCCCACCCAACGCCGCAGCCACCACCTTCAGAGTCTCGGCATCGGTAACCCTCAACCCGTTTACAAAGCTAGTGGGAATGCCAAGGCGGGCGAGCCACTCAGAAGTCACCTTGGCGCCGCCATGAACCACCACCAAGGACTTACCCTGTTTCTGAAGCTCTACCAGGTCTTCTAAGGTAGTGTCATGGTTGCCCAGGGTGCTGCCGCCAATCTTGACTACTATGATTCCCTTTTGCATTATGTGGTATACCCGCTATTTATCCTAACATATTCCTCAGAGAGGTCGCAGCCCCAGGCGGTGGCCTCGCCGTCTCCTAAATTCAGGCATAGCCTTATGAGCACATTATCGCTGTTGCTCAAAGCCAATTTCATCTCTTCTTTGCTAAAAGGGGCGGGGCAACCCTGCTTCATGACACAAACGTCATTTAAATAGACATCCAGTCTGTCTTCTCTCACCCTTGCTCCGCTTCGCCCCAGGGCAGCAACGATACGCCCCCAGTTAGGGTCGTTGCCATGGATGGCTGCTTTCACCAGCGGTGAAACAGCGATAGTTCGAGCTGCCTGGCGGGCTCCAGCCTGGTCTTCCGCCCGTTCTACTATGACTTCAATAAGTTTTGTGGCTCCCTCTCCATCGCGAGCCATGGACTTAGCCAGATGAGTGCAAACTGCGTTTAAGGCTTCCTGGAAATCGCCGCCATTATCGAAGTCAATAGGTTCGTTACCAGCTAAGCCATTGGCTAATAAGAATGCACAATCGTTGGGGCTGGTATCGCCATCAATACTTACCATGTTGAAAGAGCAGTCCACCGTCTTTTGTAATGCTGCTGGCAGGAAATCAGTACTCACCACAGCATCGGTGGCGATAAAACAAAGCATGGTAGCCATGTTGGGGTGAATCATACCTATCCCTTTAGCCACCCCCCCAATGGTGAACTTAGTTCCTTTTAAATCTACCTGGACGGCCATTTCTTTGGGTCTGGTATCCGTGGTCATTATTGCCCGGCAAAAATCATGACCCCCTTCTCTGGTTGGCTTTATTTTAGGAATTCCAGTCCTGATTTTATCCATAGGCAAGGGCACGCCAATGATACCGGTACTGGCTACCAGGACTTCTTCAGGAGATATGCCTAGCTTGGCTGCTGCTAGATTTGCCATTCCCCGGGCGTCTGCCATCCCTTGCCCGCTCATGCAGGCATTGGCACAACCGGAATTTACCACTATAGCCTGCGCCCGCTCTTTTGCTATATGCTTCTGAGATAGAATAACCGGCGCTGATTTAATTTGGTTGGTAGTAAAAACGCCAGTAGCCTTGCAGGGCACTTCGGAGCAAAGAATAGCTAAATCAAGCTCATCTTCGCTTTTTATTCCAGCATGCACCGCCCCAGCCAGAAATCCCGACGCTGAGGTAACACTGCCTGAAGGAATTAAGTTAAACATAAAATTCCAATATAGCAAGAAATGGGGGCAGCGTCTATCCCAGCGACCTCGCAGCCCAAGCAATTCCCTTTCTAGATTGCTTCGTGGCTCAGGCTTGACCTACAGTTCAAGCCTGAAGTTGCTTTCGCCTAATATCTCACTCAACTCTCCAGCTAATTCGGGGCAGTAATTGATTGTTATCTCCGGTATCTCCAGGTTAGTCACTTCATCCTCGCTGACAACAGCCAGAGAAACTCTATCTTGGCCGGGGTAACTCTTAAGGATATCCATAATTTTATGGAGGCATTCGATGTCTTTTTCTGCATCGCCCGACTGGTTGATATCTATCATGACATGGCGACGCTGGGGTTCCTTTAGCACTTCTTGCCTCACAGGGAGGAGCATCGCCTCTTGACAGTTTAACTGCACCTCCCCATCCCTGACCTTCACTAAGCCCTTGATGGTGAGAATGTTGCCCTCCTGCCATATCCCCTGGGTGCTTTCGTAGAGCCTGGGCCAGGCGATGACCTCGACACTGGCATCCAAGTCTTCAATTGAAGCGACAACAAAGGGGCGGTTATCCCTGGTGTGGGCCTGGCGTACCGAGACCACCATTCCCGTAACGGTCACCGTTTCATCAACCATTTCCTTATTGATTTCTCCGCAGGAAACAGTACCTGGTGAGGATGGTTCCCTGGCGAGGAAGTCAAGGGGTTGGGAGAAATAAACCCCCAACAGCTCTCTTTCCCAGATAAGCTTTTGCTTGGCGGATACCTCTTCCTCTGCTTGCTCATAACCAATACGGGGGGTGGGGGAGCTTTGGCCCCATAAATCAAACATGCTAACTTGTCCCGATTCCTTTGCTCTTTGTTTCGCTTGGGCCAGGGAGATAATTTTATTCAGGGACTCGAGTAGCGCCTTACGGCTGCCCAAGGAGTCAAAGGCACCAACTTTAATCAAGCTTTCTAATACTTTCTTATTGATATTACGAAGGTCGGTTCGAGAGCAGAAGTCTTCCATAGACTTAAAATCGCCCCCTGAGTCCCGGCCAGACAAGATATGCTCAATTGGGGAAAAGCCGACATTTTTAATAGAAGCCAGCCCAAAGCGAATGGCGGGATTATTTTCATCATCCTTCTCAATGGCGAAACTAGCATGGCTCTTACTAATGTCCGGCGGGAGCACTTTGATGCCCAACCTCCGGCATTCAGCAATCGCCGAACGGACCTTGTCCATATTATCCGAATAAGTGTCGAGCCAGGCCACCATGTACTCGATGGGGTAGTTTGCCTTAAGATAGGCAGTGCTGTAAGCAATGAGGCCATAGCTAACGCTGTGGGCTTTGTTGAAAGCGTAACCGGCGAAAGGCTCGATCAGGGAAAATACCTCCCTGGCCAATTCCGACGGTATGCCATTTTTTTTAGCTCCGGCGATGAAATTGCGCTCCTCTTTCTTCATCACCGCAGGTATCTTTTTACCCATAGCTTTACGGAGAATGTCAGCCTGACCCAGACTATAGCCGGCTAGAGCTTGGGCGATAAATATTACCTGCTCCTGATAAACGATAACTCCGTAGGTTTCTTCCAGAATTTCCTTCAGAATGGGATGGGGATAGTGAATAGGGGCAACACCCTGCTTAGCTCTAATAAAGGTGGGAATTTGTTCCATGGGGCCAGGGCGATAGAGCGCCACCATAGCCGCGATATCGCTAAAGTTAGTGGGCTTGAGTTCCCGGATATAGCGGCGCATGCCTGAGCTTTCCAGTTGGAAGATGCCTTTAGTTTCCCCCGAGGCAAGCAACTCAAAGGTCCTGGCATCGTCGAGAGGAATATTCTGCAAATCCAGGGAGATTCCACGATTTTGGGCAATAATTTCTTTAACTTTAGCCAGAATGGTCAAATTGGATAAGCCCAGGAAATCCATCTTTAATAGTCCCAGGCGAGCGATGTTCCCCATGTGGAACTGAGTCATGACCGTGCGCTGCTCACCCTTTCCCAGCAATTGTAGCGGCACATATTCGATTAAGGGCTCATGCGCTATAACCACACCGGCGGCATGGGTGCTGACGTGCCTGACCATCCCCTCCACTTTCTTAGCCGAGTCAATCAGGTTACGTATTGCCTCATCCTGGTGGTAAATGTCATAAAGCTCCCTGCTCTGTTCCAGAGCTCTATCCAGGGTTATGGTCAGCTCCAGAGGAATGAGTCGAGCTACCCGATCAACCTGACCATAAGGCATGCCTAAGGCTCGCCCCGTGTCTCTTATCGCTGCTCTGGCTCCCATGGTGCCAAAGGTAATAATTTGAGCTACATGGTCGGAGCCATATTTCTGGTTAACATAGGCCAGGACCTCATCACGGCGATCGTCCTGAAAATCAAGGTCAATATCAGGGAGCTCGCGGCGCTCGACATTAAGGAATCGTTCGAAAACAAGCCTGTATGCTAGCGGGTCTACGTCAGTGACTCCCAGACAGTAAAGAGCCAGGCTGGCGGCAGCACTTCCCCGAACACCAAAATAGATGCCCCGCTCTCTGGCAAAGGAGATTATATCCCAAACAACGAGGAAGTAATGGGCAAACCTTGTCTTCTGGATGACATCAAGCTCGTGGCTAAGGCGTTCCTTGACCTCTGAGCTGGGCTCCTGGTAACGCTTTCCCAGGCCCTGCCAGCAGAGCTCGGCCAGAAAATCATCAGCTTGCTTGCCCTGAGGCAATTCCACGTGCGGCAGATGTAGCTTGGTGAAATCCAGCTCCAGCTGACACATATCAGCAATGGCTTGAGTATTCTCCACAGCCTGAGGTAAGTCAGCAAACAGTTGTTCCACCTCTTCAGGGCTTTTCAGGTAGAAGAAATCGCCAGCCATCTTAAGCCTTTTCTCATCATACACAGAGGTATTGGTCTGTATACATAAAAGAAGTTCATGGGCTGTGGCATCTTTTTTATCAACGTAATGCACATCAAAGGTGGCTACCGGCGGTATACTGAGTTTGGTGGACAGCGAAATAAGCTCCTGGTTGATTTGCTCCAGTTCAGGCATAGGATGCCTTTGAATTTCCAGGTAGTAATCGCCGAAGACTTCCTTGTACCATGAAGCTGCTCCGGCAAGCTCGTCGCTTCGCCCCTCGAGGATAAGTCGAGCCAGCTCCCCATTAGCACACCCGGAAAGGGCAATAAGCCCGTCATGATGAAGCTTGAGAAGCTCCTTATCTACCCTGGGCTTATAGTAAAACCCCTCAAGGTAGCTTTTAGTAACCAGTTGGAGCAAATTGCGGTAGCCCTTTTCATTCTTGGCCAGTAAAGTAAGATGATAGGGGTTCTTGTGGGCCGGCTCTCGGCTATGACAATCGGTCTCGGCGACATAGACTTCGCAGCCAATGATTGGTTTTATACCTGCTTCCCTGGCCGCCACATAAAAATCAATGACGCCATACATGGCACCGTGGTCAGTGATAGCAATGCTGTCCATGCCCAACTCTTGGGTCCGCTCAATAAGCTGAGGGATGCGGCACATGCCATCGAGCAAGCTATATTCAGTGTGGACGTGAAGGTGGGCAAACTTCTGTGGCATTAGCTAGATTATAACATTTGCGCTAAGGGCGCCAAACGAGGAATTTCTAGCTATCAAAAATTTCTTTACCATCACAATGAGCATTTACCAAAATGGCCATCACTATTTATAGTCACTCGCATAAATCCCGATGCAATTTTACCCGTCATTGCGAGCGAAGCGTGGCAATCCCTTGTCCCCACCGGGATTGCTTCGGCTAACTTCGTCAGCCTCGCAATGACAAAGGGGTGCCATTCTGGGCCGCAGGCAAAGCATCTCGCCTCAGCTCGGCGTAAATTCCGCGTGGCAATCTCATCAGAGCCTCTTGTGCGCCCCCGCAAACTGAGAGGGGACAAGCCCCTCTACTACGAAAGTAGGATTACTAATGGGTGATTGACAGGTAAGCGAACGAGTCTTAGACTATATTCAGTTAGTCCTAGGGGGTGTTGCATATGCCTGTAAAAATAAATGGCCGAATTTATTATAGGACTGCTGAAGTTTGCCAGATGGTTGGCATAGGCAAGAGCACTTTGTTCCGCTGGATCAGGCAAAACATCGTAAAGGATACCGAATATAGAGACAGGAAAGGGTGGAGGCTGTTCACGGAGGATGAATTACACGGTCTTAAGTCGGAGACTAACAAAGTTCAGAAGAACCGTGTGGCCAAAATATGATAAATGCCATCGATTTTAAGGAACAAATTCAAGGAGGTGTATCGTGGTGACCACGATGAGCAAGAGTCAACAATCCAGAAAGGTGGTAAGCAAAGATGTGAAACAAATAGTCGAGCTTCCCTCCGAGGTCCCCAAGGAGGTTAGGGATCCTCTTGATGAGTTAATGAGCCAGGCCCAGGCCGCCTATACATCCTATCTGCAAGCCCAGAGAAAGGTAGCAGCAGCATATCAGGAACACCAACGCCAAGGGGAGAAGTCCTATAAAGAAATTGAAGAGCACACCGCTAAAATTTGTGCCGAAGCCATAGAAAAAGCCGCGCACGCCCTGGAAAAGGCTGAACAGGAAGCCGAGGAAGCATATAAGAAAGCGAAAATGGGAGCTAAGCGGGTTTACCAGGACAGTGTGAACGAAGCATTGAGAGTACGCAATGAGACCATCGAGCAAGCCTGGGAAGAAACTAAAGGAAATTCAGAGAGAATCTGGAAGGTCTTTCAGGGTGAAATCAAGAGATAGAAATATGACGGAATATCATGAAATGAAACGGGCTGAGTGTCACATGGGTAGTCTTGCTGTTATTGAATCCTGAGAGAAAGGTGGATTATATTATGGGTAATACCCCTAAAAACGATGGTGTGATTGTGCTGGGGGGGCGTAAGTTCAAGCAAGTAAAAGACGGGTTAGATGAGGCTCAGGTAGCGTATTTCATTGATGAACTTATCAAGGAGCGGGATAAACTGGCGCAGTCACAGGATCATATCGCATCTCTTAACAGGCTTGCGGAGATGACCGTTGTCGAAGCCGACAAGCTGGCCACGCAGCTCAAGGCAGAAGCCGAAGAACAAGCTAAAGCTGAGAGTACTGCCATTATAGATAAAGCCAAAGAGCAAGCTCGACAGATGTCGGAAAAGAAAATAGCTGAAGCTGTGGAGATTGCCAATGAAGAGGCTAACGCAATCAAGGCCAAAGCTGAAGAGGAAGCAGCACTGCTGCTAGAGAACGAGAGAAATAAAATCCGAGGTGAACTACGCGACATTGTAAATCAACAATTCGGCTCTATGCTGGAAGGACTGGAAAGCCTTAAGCAGCAGGCAGCAGCGGTACAGACAGATTTTGACAGTAAGCTGTCTAAACCCAAGGAGGAGGACAGCGCCGCAGCCGCGAAAATCGAAGAGGAGAGAGACACCACAGTCGCAGAAGAGAGCGCCGCAGCCACGAAAATCGCGGAGGAGAGCAAGGCACCTGACGAACAACCGGAGCCAAGCCAGGCTACGGACCATACTGAAAAGAGCTTCGAACTCTCGAGACTATTTGAGAGTGAAGACAAGGCAAAGTTGGGCAAGCCGCAATGGGAAGTGGAAATCTCACCTCCTTTTGATATAGCCAAAATCATGGAAGTCGTGTCCTTCCTTGACCAATTACCCGAAGTTGTAAATACTGAGATGATTGTACCCCAGATTGATACGCCTTCAATTCTGGTTTTCCTGCGTGACTCCATGAACCTTGTTGATGTGCTGCAAACAATCCCCGCAGTGGCGCATGTTGAAGAAGTCACAACTGACAAAGCTGTTACCAGCGGCGAACCAAGGAAAGTTCGTATAAGTCTCGCGGAGAACACAACATCGCAAAAAAAGAAATAAAGAACACACACGAAAGCACCTAAGCCTCGGGCGGCATTTTATATGCCGCCTCTTTCTTTTGGGGAATAAATCCCCGCCCCCTGAAATTTTGTAGTTGCCTGATTTGTCAGGCCCGGTCCATCTTTTACCAGGGACAGGTAAGTCTACAGCGGAAAACTTTGACCGGATGCGTAAGTTCCGGCTAGAGAAATTGGCTGCCAGACGGAGATGATTCAGATAGCGCGCCTAGAGGGATTCGAACCCACGACCCCCGGTTCCGAAGACCGGTGCTCTTGTCCGCTGAGCTATAGGCGCAAAAATAAATTGGGGTGAACGGTGGGATTTGAACCCACGATCTCCAGGGCCACAACCTGGCGCCTTAACCACTGGGCTACGCTCACCACAACCACAAATATTATACTTTACAATGACCGCCACTTTCAATCTTGAAAGGAGCGCTTAGCTGCTAGTGTAGCAATCGTGGTGCCTCAAGAGCTTGAGCACATAGCATCCAGAAAGCTCTCTGAGAACCGATCTCCCCAATGTAAGGTACTCTGTTGACTTGTATGGACTGTGCGCCACCCGCCAAAAAGTCGCTCCGGCTTCTGGTTAAGTAAAGTGAATAATAAGCGCTAGCACTCCACACAATATCAAGAAGATGCCCACCAGATAATTGAGGATTTTAGGAAAAATCATTATGATGATACCGAAGATAAGGGCGATGATTCCTCCAATCAGAGCTAGATTAGTATGTAGCATAAGCATGGATTATCACCTCCTGTAATTGAATTACTCTAATATGCCATGAAAATAAGTATTTCTGCAATAGGTATGCCTCTCGGTGCTATCAAGCTTCCTTTGTTCCGAGCTTACCGAGACGAACCCGACCCGGCTACACCTCTTATAATAAAGTGATTGGATTTGAATACGTGAAGACAATCTGCATGTCTCGCCATGCAAGAGTGAAATAGGAGATGACATCTAGAGCCAATAGGCAACAGCCGCTATGATTCCCCACACTATCACGAGAAAGCTCGCCACGATATTAAAGAGCAGGGGCGCGAACCATGTGAAGAACATCATCAAGATACCGCCGACAACACTGATTATTCCTCCAATCAGAAGTAAGATGTCCTGCAAAGATCGTATCGCTCCCGCAACTAGATGACACCAGTATACCACGAAGGAAGTGTTTCTGCAATAGGCATGGCCTTGCCTGCCTTCAAGTTCGCCTTGCGCAACGATAAACTTGAACTTGGCTATGACTCCGAGTAAAATAACAAATACCATGATTGGATTTGAGCACATGAAGAAATTATCCCGGATATCCCCGTCTAAAATAGTGTTTCTGATAATAGATGGCGTAGGCGGTCTACCCCATCCTGAAACCGGTAAAACAGAACTGGAGTCAGCCAGGAGGCCCAACTTAAATCGCATAGCCAGGGACTCCCTTTGCGGGCTCAGTGACCCTGTAAGCCCGGGAATTACGCCGGGGAGTGCGCCTGGACATCTGGCCATCTTTGGCTACGACCCTGTCAAATACAATATCGGGCGGGGAGTATTGGAAGCTTTGGGAATAGATTTGGAACTTAAGCCAGACGATATCGCAGCCCGGGGTAATTTCTGCACAGTTGATGACAAGGGAATCCTCGCCGACAGGAGGGCAGGACGGATTTCCACAGAGAAAAATACCGAGTTATGTCGCTTATTGAATAATATCACCATAGATGGGGCTGAGATTTCCGTGCTGCCAGTGAAAGAACATAGATTTGTGCTCATCCTCCGAGGCGAGGCTTTGTCTCTTGAGCTAGCAGATTCTGACCCCCAGCAATTAGGGCTAGCACCCAAAAAGATAGAGGCATTATCGCCGCAGGCAAAGAAAACCGCGGAAATTGTCAACGAATTTGTATCTCAAGCAAGAAGCCTCTTACAAGGTGAAGCCCCCGCCAACATGGTGCTTCTGCGCGGCTTCTCACGTCGCCCCGACATCCCCCCTATATCTGAGATCTATAAATTAAAGCCGGCAGCCATCGCTACGTATCCTATGTACCGGGGACTGGCTAGGTTGGTGGGGATGCAGGTGCTGCCGGGCGGTGAAAGCATAACAGACCAACTGAACAGCCTGCGCCGCTACTATGCCGATTATGATTTTTTCTTCGTCCATTTTAAGAGCACCGATGTAAGGGGGGAGGACGGCGACTTCCGGGCTAAAGTTCAGGCCGTTGAGGAACTTGATAATGCCCTCCCCAGCCTGCTTAGCTTAGACCCGGAGGTTCTGATTATTACTGGAGACCACTCTACCCCCGCAACCTTAGCCATGCATAGCTGGCATTCAGTCCCCTTCATGCTGAAATCCAAATGGTGTCGCCCCGATAATGTCACTGAGTTCTCGGAACGAGCCTGCCTTGCTGGTGGTATGGGGCGTTTCCCGGCTACGGAAATCATGCCCTTAGCTATGGCTAATGCTTTAAAATTGAACAAGTTTGGCGCCTAATGAGAAGAACTACTAATCACTAAATACGAAATGCTAAACAATATCAAAATCCCACTGAGAAAAACATGAAGGCTTGGACAATGTCATTTCGAGTCGCCCTTTCCTCTTGTTGTTATGCCAGGATAGACACTAGACAAATATCCTCTCATCTAGTATACTAATGTAGTAGGCATAAAGCGCTAGGACTCGTTTTTCCCTAAGCTTTAGCCTCTGTGTTGCTTGGGGATTAAGGGACAAAAGTGACGAGAGTAGAGGGAAAGGAGGTGAGAGGGAGAAATGAGATGTTGTTTTTTGGGGTGGTCACTCGGCCGGTGATAGGCTAAAGATGCAACCAACCTGAAGAGGTCAGTCCCTGAAGAGGCTTGGTTTTTGTGTTTCATGAAGGGGGGTTGCTCCATGGAAGTTAGGATTGTTCCCTGGAAAAGCCGCGATGCCTCTGGTCGAGGGGCGATAAGGTAGTAGAAACTCACGAAAGGAGAAAATGATGAAAAAGATATTTAGTATCCTATTTGCCCTGGTGCTGGTGCTGAGCTTCAGCCTGGTGGCCACGCCGGTTAGCGCTCTAGACCCTTATGCTGAGCTGACGGTAAACATCACCGCCCCTGCGGACAACGTTAAAATTATGGGCGGTGCCGTTTTTAAAGTCAGCGCCAACGTGACAAACACCGGGACTTGGGGGGCAAGGGATGTTATGGCAACCATAGGGATAACCGGCAATGCGACCCTGCAGGCAGGTGAGGTTGCCACCAAGATTGTATCGGACGACCCGCTTGGGTTTGGCGTTAACTGGACTGCTGTGGTAAATTGGACTCTTGTCTGCACTGGTGGGGGTGCTGTAAGTATAAATGTCACTCCGTTAGGTAAGCACGCCGGTACCCTCAACGATATAATTCCAGGCCTCCTCTACCCTGACACGGTAAGCATTAATCAGGAGAAAGTTCTCGAGGTGGCCATTGGCGCGCCTGACGGCATTGCGTTTAATGTCACTGATGAGTTTCAGATCACCGCCAACGTGACGAACATCAGCTCCCTCAACGCGACGAATGTCGAGCTGACCATATCCATAGACCGCTATGCTGAGTTGAAGGCAGGTCAGTATGAGACCAGGACGGTGCCGGGCACACTCTACTCTGGCGATACATCAACAAATTACATCTGGACCGTCAACTGTACCGGTGACGGCTTTAGCAGGATAACCGTCAGCCCATCGGGCAAGGTCGATAACGAACCCATACCCGCCGACGCTCTTACACCCGCCACGGTTACCATTAGTCAGGGAGTCTTCGATGTAGCGAACATAATGCTTGTCGAGGGCTGGAACCTCATCTCGCTGCCCCTCATCCCCCTTAAATCAGATATCGAGGTGGTGCTGGCTGGCATCATGGACGACGTGACCAGCGTCTGGTACTACGATGTCGCAATCACCGACTGGCGCAACTTCGCTCCCCCCCTTCCTGCGTCCGATCTTGACTTCATGGAAGACGGCAAAGCCTACTGGATTAACATGGAGGCGGCCCAGACACTGAGTATAGCCGGCACGGAAATGCCTAAAGGTGCGCAACTGCCGCCAGCTTACGACGTGGTAGTCGGCTGGAACATGGTCGGCTTCAAGTCTAGGGCTATTAATGTAACGGCTGAAGATTACCTTGATGGCACGGAATACGTTAGGATATACGGGTTTAATAATGGCGATTGGTTCACCATTCCAGATCCAGATGTAGACCTGATGGAGCCAGGCCTCGGTTACTGGGTGGCATTCATAGAACCAGGAACAATTTATCCATAAGTGTGGAGTGTAAAAAATTTGTAAAAAATTATGGAGGTGAGAATAAATAAATTGACAGGACGAAGCGTCGGCAGGCTGGCAGGAGCCCTCGGGCTCTTGTTAGCCCTGTGCCTCATTGCTGGCGGCGTCATGCCAGCCTATGCCATCGACCCACCGCCAGAAATGTCCCACCAGTTCTATGGCACTGTAAGTTTCAACGGCGACCCGGTGGCTGAAGGAACACTGGTGGAGGCTTTCGTGGACGACGTCAAAGAGGCGGAGACCATCGTGGATGGTGAGGGGAGGTATGGCTACGACCCAATATTCAGGGTATCGGGCACGGCTGGTGCCACGGTGACATTCCATGTTGACGGCATCGAGGCAGATGAGGATGCTACCTGGGAGTCGGGCAAGGTGCAAGAACTTAACCTGACAATTCATGAAGGGACAGAACCGCCAGTGCAATATAGGCTGACCATCTCCAGCAGCACTGGAGGTAATGTAACCACCCCTGGCGAGGGGGTGTTCACCTATTACGCCGTGGCAGTGGTCGACCTCCTGGCAGAAGCTGAGGCAGGCTATCAGTTTGTCGAGTGGACTGCGCCGGCGGGCACATTCGGTGACGCGAGTGCCGCCGAGACTACTTTTACAATGCCGGCTCAAAATGTAACTGTCACCGCCCACTTCGGCTTGGCCTACAACCTCACCATGGCAGCAGACCCTGTCGGCTTTGGGGAGGCGATTGATGTGGGTGCTAAAGGTGCTTACACAGCAGGCGCAACAGTCAGCATAAAAGCAGTAGCCAACCCGGGCTACGGGTTTGTTAACTGGTCGGCAAATACGACGGTCACATTCGATGATGCGACTGCAGAGGAGACTACCTTCATAATGCCGGCTCAAAATGTAACTATCACCGCCCACTTCGACTTGGCCTACAACCTCACCATGGCATCAGACCCTATCGGCGGTGGGGAGGCGATTGATGTGGGTGCTAAAGGTGCTTACACAGCAGGCGCAACAGTCAGCATAAAAGCGGAACCTGCAACGGGCTACGGGTTTGCTAACTGGACGGCAGATCCGACGGTCACATTCGATGATGCGACTGCAGAGGAGACTACCTTCACAATGCCTGCTCAAGCTGTAACTGTCACCGCCCACTTCGAGGAGGTGTCGCCTTCAGAGGTTCCGACGGTTACCACAGAAGCCGCCACTGGCATCTCCTCCTACTCAGGCACCTTGAACATGCTCTACACTGTGGGGAACTTCAGCCCGGTGGAAGTGCGTTTTGCCTGCAAGAGATCCACCGACCCCACCTGGTTTTATACTACTTGGGTGTCTAGAACAGCAGATGGCACCTATACTGAGGTGCTCACAGGGCTCATTTCGCAGACGGAGTATGAGTTCAAAGCCCAGCTTAAGTATAACGGCACTGTGATTGAAGGTGATACCTTTCGCTTCGCCACGGCCACAGGGGCCAGTACGAGTTTAGATGATTTATTGGGTTATTTCGGTTGCTTTATTGCTACCGCAGCCTACGGAACTCCTACCGCTGAACAGATCGATGTGTTGCGAGAGTTCCGGGATGTCGTGCTGCTGAAAAGCACCGTGGGCTCTCGATTTGTTGTCCTGTACTACCGGCTTAGCCCTCCTATCGCGGATTTCATAGCAAGAAGTGACCTTTTGAGGACGCTTGTCAGGGAACTTCTGGTTGACCCCATTGTTTGGATTGTTGAAGCTACTGGGGACATATGGCGGTATTAGGGAGATTGTGTTGACGAGTCCGGTGACTTTGATGATTGCCAGGGAACGAAGATGAAGATTATATGTTAATGACCAAAATCCAAAACAAAATGAGTTTTGGTATTTAAATTTGGAATTTCGTAAGTTATTCTTCAGGATTTACTAGCCCGGTTTATCTTTCTCGTTCGGGCTGAGCCGCCTCCACCAAACCTGCCTGTTGCAGTGCTTCCATAAGGCGGGCAGCTCTAGGATAGCCAATACGAAGACGGCGCTGTAAGAAAGAAGTGGAGATATGTTTATATTCTTGTGCCAGGCGCTTGGCATCTTCCAAAAGAGGGTCGGGGGGAGCCCCGACAAGTCGGGGTGCACTTAAGGGGCGCTCAGCCACCTCATCAAAGTCGACAGAGCTCGTCTCAATCTGCCGCTGGTTTCCCCAGAAATACACCAATCTCTCGATTTCAACATCAGCAACAAAGCTTCCTTGAAGACGTTTCGGCTTGCTAGCTTCAGTAGGCATGTAGAGCATATCCCCTCTACCCAGCAATTTCTCAGCACCTACCATGTCAAGTATGGTCCTGGAATCTACGTGAGAAGTGACTGCGAAACTAATGCGGGTAGGAAAGTTAGCTTTAATAAGCCCAGTAATTACATCTACTGAAGGGCGTTGTGTAGCTACGACGAGATGAATGCCTGTAGCCCGAGACAATTGGGCTAACCGACAAAGCGCATGTTCCACCTCATCGAAAGCTGTCATCATTAAATCAGCCAGCTCATCAATGATGAGCACTAAATATGGCAACTCTTCTCCAGGTGAGCGGTCTTTATTATAACCCTCAATATTGCGTGCTCCCGCCTGAGCAAACTGACGATATCGATTATCCATCTCCTGACTAAGCCATCTTAAAGCCTTTATCGCCTTATCAGTATCCACAACCACAGGGGCAAGTAGATGGGGCACTCCATTAAAAGTCACTAACTCCACCCTCTTGGGGTCAACCATGATGAACCGAACGTCGTCGGGGCTGTTGTGTAAAAGCAAGCAACAAATAACAGAATTAATACAAACAGTTTTACCACTGCCAGTAGCTCCAGCGATAAGCAAATGTGGCATCCTGGTTAGGTCTGCTGCCATCGCCTCACCACCAGCACCTTTACCCAAAGCGATAGATAGCTTGGAGCGGGCTTTAATCTTCTGAAAAGCAGCGCTCTCTATCGCACCGCGCAGGGCAACTGAGCCAAACACAGTGTTAGGAACCTCAATACCCACCACCGATGCCCCGGGCACGGGAGCCTCAATCCTGATGCTGGGAGCAGCTAGGGCTAAAGCTAAATCTTTCTCCAAAGAGGTAATACGGTCTACCCTTACCCTGGTTCTGGATACTTCTTCCGATTTCGTTTCATAGCTACCATCCCTCCCCTTTTCTCTTACTTCTCTATATTTTCTGTCCCAACCAGGCTCAACACCAAACTGTGTCACGGTAGGCCCGATGTTTACCTGTACAACCTTGGCTTCTACTCCATAGCTCGCTAGAGCTTCCTCTATCAATCGGGCTCGTTGGTCAATGTCTGCCCTGTCCAACGTCACCTCGGCTGGCTTATCCAAGATATCAATCGGCGGGAGATGCCACCCTCCAAGGGTGAGAATTGGTTCGTGTTCTGATTGCCACACGGGAGGAGCCGAGCCCTCAAGGCGTTGAGTGCTCGGTGCCCCTACTTCAGGGGAGATAGCTTCGAGAGGGATAGCTTTAGTCCCGACTTGTCGGGGTCGGGGAAAGGTGATCCTGGGACGGCGTCGGAAGACTCTGGCCAAGAGACGCCAGCTATTCTTAGCAGCGCTCCAAGACTTCCGAGGGATGAAAAAAATAATGCTCAGAAGGAAGAGTCCGGCTACCCGAAGCCCTCCCACACTATTGGAGGCACCTATTATGCTTTGCCCGAATGTGCCTCCCAGTGTGGCTTGCCTCAAAGTACCTTCCCCGGGGAAGAAAGAAAGAATTCCCCATATAGCGAAAGCCAGGCTAATGCCCCCGAGAACCCAATTCCACCTATGTTTCACAACCCCGACAAGTCGGGGCCGCCGCCATGCCACCCAGATCAGCGAGCCCAAAGCGATGGCTATTATTATTAATCCATAACCAAACAATGTGAGCATTCCTTCCCACAACACATACAGCAAGACTACTACTACGACAATTAAGATAAGCCTTCGTCCCACCGGGGAAGCGATGAAGCCGAGGAATCGCTTCCATGCTGGCCGGCTTCCTTTTGCCTTCCGCCCCGGATTAGACCTACTTCTTGCTTTAGCCACAGACTTATGCCCCCGAAATTAGTAGTCAGAAGTTCACTCCTTACTGGCTACTGGCTTCTGAATTCTGAATTCTTCCGTCTTACCTCCACAACCACAGGAATGATAATGGGGCGACGATGAATTCGTTCATAAAAGAATTTGCTCAGGGAATCCTTTACTTTGGCATCAACAAAGCTCCGATCAAAATCGGAGCGTCTTCTAGAAATGAATCCTCCTTTTCTGTTCTCTAAAGCAGTTAGCACTACATCTCGGCCTTTCTCAATCAATGTCTGTCCCTCTCCAGCATCAACAAAGCCTCGCGTTATAATGCGTGGCCTCTCAGCTAGTTTGCCACTTTGCGCATCAATAGCAATGGTCACCACAACGACGCCGTCTCGCGAAAGTAATTTGCGGTCCCGCAGCACAACGCCATCCAGTTCGCCTGTTACCAGGCCGCTTACATAGATAACTCCGACACTGGTTCTATCAACCACCTTTCCTGAATCTTGCCCGAGCTCGAGCACATCCCCGTTCTCAAGGACAAAAATGTTATCTTTGGGTATACCCATACTTCGAGCTAAGCTGGCATGCAAGCATAAATGGCGATACTCACCATGAACAGGAACAAAGAATTTAGGCCTGACCAAACTAAGCAAAAGCTTCAGCTCCTCTTGACTACCATGCCCGTGGACATGAACTTGAGCCAGCTTGTCATAAATTACATTGGCACCTTGACGGAAAAGGCTGTCTGTAGTCTTGCTAACCAATGTCTCATTGCCTGGAATAGGAGTTGCTGAAATCACCACAGTGTCGCCAGGGACTATCTGAACTCGACTACCGGGGTCGCGATTAGCCATGCGCACCAAAGCAGAGGTGGGCTCACCTTGACTTCCCGTGCTCAACACGATAACCCGATTATGCGGCAAAGTCTTAAGCTCGTCCAAGCGACAAGTAATGCCGGGGGGAGCAGTCAGATAACCCGTTTTCAATGCCATGCTCACTATCTCCTTCATGCTCCGCCCGATGATAAATACACGGCGACCATGTTTAACGGCAACATCAAATACCTGCTGCACGCGAGATATGAGAGAGGCGAATGTAGTTACGATTACCCTCCCCTTTGCCTCGCTTACAATCCGATCTAAAGTATCGCTAACCACCCTCTCGGAAGGAGTATATCCAGGAAGCTCGGCATAGGTGGAGTCAGAAAGAAGGAGCAAAACACCCTTTGCCCCTAGCGAAGCTAATTGGTTAAAGTTAGTAGCCTCGCTAATGACCGGGGTATAATCAATCTTAAAATCACCACTGTGAACTACAATTCCCAGGGGAGTGTGAATTATCAGCCCCACAGAATCAGGAATACTATGACAAACAGGGAAAAACTCTATGGTGAAATTACCTAGTGTAACCCTGCTCCCCGGGTTAACTAAATTCAATTTTGCGTCGGTTTTCACCCCCCGCTGCTTGAGTTCCACGAGAATCAGTTCTCGAGTGAACTTGGCAGCATAAATGGGAGGAGCGAGCCGAGGTAAAATGTAAGGCAGCGCCCCGATGTGGTCTTCGTGCCCGTGAGTAATCACTATCCCTCTTACATTTTTCTGTCTCTCCAAAAGATAGCTAATATCTGGGATAAGCAAGTCAACTCCCGGAGTTTCTTCGCTGGGGAACATAAGCCCGGCATCAATAACGACGATGTCGTTGCCATATTCCAGTGCCATCATGTTCTTACCAATTTCCCCTAATCCGCCTAGAGGGATGATTCTTAATTTATGCTTTGGCATGGTTTTTCCTTTCTTTTCATTGAGGACATGGTTCTAAAACAAGCTTAATTGTTGAGATTCAACTTCATCTTGAGGCAGCTCTTTACCCTGGGCTAGTATCTGCGGAATCTTGAGCATATCCGCTTCGATGGTCCGGCGCAGAGAGCCTTGATGGAGGGCCGCCGCAGGATGATACATGGGGTAATAAATGACGTCCCCTGACTTTCTTGGCTTTCCATGAATCTTGCTTATGCTCTGGTTGGGAAAATACCGAGCTAGAGAGAAACGTCCCAAAGTAACAATCATTTGGGGCTGAATTATCTCTATTTGACGGTCCAGCCATTTGCCGCAACTTTGTATCTCCGCTGGTAGCGGGTCACGGTTTTGGGGAGGACGACACTTGATTACATTAGCAATGTAAACTTCCTCCCTGCGTAAACCAATTGAGGCTAACAGTTGGTCCAGAAATTGCCCTGCTGGCCCGACGAAAGGACGCCCCTGCTGGTCTTCATGCCACCCCGGAGCCTCACCGATAAAAAGTAAATCCGCATCCCCGGCCCCCTCACCAGGCACCACCTTAGTGCGATACTTAGCTAGCTCACAATCCTGGCAAGCTACAATTTCCTCACAGAGTTGAGTTAAAGCTGACATCTAATTCGATGGTAGCATATCTACCTTTGTCGGTCAATTTGAACCCTTGCTAGACCCCCGACAAGTCGGGGCTCAAATTATTCACTCTTCCTCCTCTTCATCCTGCTCCCAAATAGGCTCGGTGAATTGGTCAATAAATTCAGCCGTAACTCTCTTCGCTATTCTATCCATCTCCTCGTCTGCTTGCTCAGCCAGATGACCAAGCTCGGTCAAGTCAATTGTAATCCCTAACATTTCAGTTAGGATACCAAGTACAGCCAGGGATGCTCTGGGATTTGCTATTTGCGTGGCATACGCTGGCACTTCACCCAGCAAGCAAATACCTTCCATCCCCCTTTCCTTGGCCATTCCCAATATCAATCCATTCAATCCAGCGATGCGAAGGTTACCTCTAAGAACCACATTATGTTTGCTTAACTCGTCAACTAATTTAGAGGTTGTCGCTGTTCCCCAAACCTTCATTTCTTCACTATGGTGGATGCGTGTCACCGCAGCAGCACAACTGTATACCCTTGCCACCTTAAACCTTTGCGCAACGTCCAAAACACAGTTAACCAGCTCATATCCTTTGAAACCAGGTTGTTCCTCCCCAATAAAAATCACCAGACTTTGCTCCGCCTTAGCAGACTGCCAGTAATAAAACTTGCTCTCAGGAAAACGAGGGCTGTCAACCACATTGTCTCTGACTGTGACACCCATTGGTTCAAAGAAGTTAATAGGTTCGATCTCCCCTATTTCGACAGCATTTAACTTCTCCACAAGATACTTCGCTGCAGTTAGGGAAACGTCGCCAATGCCAGGCCAGGAGGCAAGCATGACACAATTCTTAGGGCGTGGCTGTTTATAAAGCTTTATTACGTTTTTCATATATATCTTAGCTTCCCTTTGTCGCCACTGATACATGAGAGCAATATAAGGGAGGAGTTTGCAAAATCCCGCCAACCCATCTTGCTTCCTGCCCTATGCCCAGAAGCTCTTTTAGCACTTGATATACATTGCCGGCAATCATGGTATCCTTCACTCTTCCCACTATCTCACCATTCTCGACCTTGTATCCCAGCAAAACGTTGCCACCGAAGTCACCACCCAGAATATTACCCTGTTCAGCTCCCATAACCTGCTCCACAATTAACCCTTCTTTCATATCTTCCACCATCGCCTGGAAAGAAACCTCTCCTCCGCTTAAAATAAGAGAGCTTATATCCGGACGGGGAAAACCACCTGCTCGCTGGCCGTTACCGGTGCTCTGAGTACCGGCTAAAGCTGCTGTTTGTAAATCATAAAGGAAATTCGCCACTACTCCATTTGTAACAAGTGGTAGACGCTGGCTGGACACCCCTTCGTCATCAAAAGGATAACTTCCTACGCCATAAGCTATGGTAGCATCATCCCACAAGCTTAGCTTTTTGTCAAAAATTTGCTCCCCTAGTTTATCTTTTAAAGCCGAAGCCCCCTCGAGGACTGATTTGCCGTTAAACGCCAGCACTAGAGGACTCAGTAAAGCACTGGCTACTCCATTAGGTGTAAAAATTATTGGCAGCAACTTTGTGGACACGGCAGCTTTTTTCTTAGCCATTTCCAGCTGCCATATCACTCTACCAGCCAGGTCATCAATCCCGATAAGATCGGGGCGACATGAGCTTTCGCTATCACCCACAAAAAGCATATCTGTATCCCGAACAAGAATGCCTTCCAGGCTAAGGCCGAAAAAGCTGCTGTCATACCTTCCCTCACCGCCTTGAGAATTCATTAAGGAGGTGGAGCTTGTTCCTTTGGTTACTTGAACATCGCAAAGGATATCAGGAGTATGCCCCCTGATCCTGGCTATAAGCTCCTTCCCAATCTCAACCATCCTCTCCATAGCTATTTCTTCCACCTCAGGGTCGAAGATGGACACTTTCGAATAGTCCTGGGAGGAAGGAAATTGAAAATTGGCCGGGCTGCCAAATTGGGATGTTTCCACGGCCATGTCCACCAAATCCTCCAAAGTCCCTCTCCCTTGACGGGAGAGGTTAGGTGAGGGTGAACTCTTTTCCCCCGTTCCCCCAATACCGGTAGCAGTAGCAAAGCCGACTCTACCTCCCTTGAAAATTCGTAAGGCAGTACTGCTACTCTCCTTGGTCTGAACCTGTTTTAGTTCATTAGCTTCAAACTGTATAGGCATTGCCTGAGAAGAAACCGAGAAAACTTCAGCTTGCTCAGCCACCTTTTGAGCAGAGCGGAGAACCTCCATAAGATGTTCCATCTTAAATCCTAAACCCCGAATTAGTAGTCAGGAGTCAGAATGCAGTAGTCAGTAGCCTCCCTCCCTATTGTCTACTGACTACTGTCTACTGACTACTGCATTCTCAATTCTTATCTTCCTCCTACCACACAATGACGAATCCTGATATGTGGGCTGCCGTTAGAAACGGGTAGCGGATATTGCCCCCCTTTGCCACAGCCACCGCCCTGATTCATCTCCAGGTCATTGCCTATGGCATCTATATTTTGCAGGGTGGTAAAAACATTACCAGTTAGCACCACAGGGCGCAACAACTCTGCCAATCTCCCCTGGCGAATCATGTAAGCTTCCCCGGCGGAGAAAGTAAACATCTCCAGGCTGGTCGTTCCGCCGTACCAGTCCTTGACATAGACGCCCTCCTCAATGTCACCGAGCATCTCCTCGAACGAAGCGCTACCCGGCGCAATAAAGGTATTGCTCATTCGCACTATGGGGGGAAAGCGGTAATTAATGGCTCGAGCATTCCCCGTAGCCCTTTCTCCCATCTTAGCCGCTGTTTCCCGGGAATGAAGCCTTCCCTCCAGAATGCCCTCCCGGATAAGATAGGTTTTCCTTGCCGGCGTCCCTTCATCATCATATTTATAACTTCCCCGCAGGTTGGGAATCGTAGGGTCATCAATGATATTGAGATGCTTTCCGCCAAATCTCTTTCCCAGGACCATGATTTGCTGCAGGTTTTCATTTTGATATACAAAATCCGACTCGGATAAATGCCCGAAGGCTTCATGAGCAAAGACTCCCGCCAGAACAGGGTCCAAAATCACGGTATACTCTCCACCTTTCACCTGGGGGGCGGAAAGAAGGGCTGCGGCACGCCTCGCTATCTCCCTGGCCTGCTCATGTAGCCCCTCCACAGCGGAAAACTCGCCAGTGCTTCCCATGCTCAGTCCTGCTTGCTGAACTTCGTTATCCTCACGAGCTATGGCTGTCAATCGCAAATTAAGGTCGGTTTTAGCTTGCTCTATGTAGCTGCCTTCGGAATTGGCGAAGGTGCGTTGCTTGCTGCCATCGCGATAATTGATTCTGGAGCTTTGAATCTTCGGATTACTTAACATAATATCATTATAGCTATCTAAAAGCTCTTTCTTGGTCGCCAAGGGCATAGTTGTGGCATCATTCTTCAATTGTGACACCACCGTCTCCACTACAGGCTCCATTGGGAAAAGCTTCAATGATTCTCTGCTGGCTAACCTTGCCTCCTTCACCGCCAGAGCCACCTTGTCCCGCAGTCCGTCAAGACGATTAAAACTGACGAATCCCCAGCTACCCTGGACTAAAGCACGAACATTGCCACCGGAATTACGAGCCCTGCTTATCTCCTCCAGCCTCTCCCCCCTGTAGGCAATGCTGGTAGCCTGGCTTTCCTCAAAATGGATTTCGATATAGTCGGCACCATGGCCTTTCAAGGCATCAGAAATCAGGTCCCGCATGCTGTTATTGTAGCCCTTGACACGAATAAAGGCAAAGAGCCGTCAATCCTATGTTCCCCAAACTTTTTTTGCTGCCATGGCTGATCAAAAATGTAGTACGAGGCTTTAGCCTCGTGCCCATTCTGAGCCGCCTCTCTTTTGTCATTGCGAGCCCCGACTTGTCGGAGCGTGGCCCGAGGCGTGAAGGAATCCTTTCCTTCACAATTGAAATGGTAAATGATGGCAGATTGTCGGGGCGTGACAATCCCATTGACTAAATCCCAAACACGATTGTAGTGCGCCCTTTTAAGGTCGTGCAATCCTGCCCTTGCACGAGGCTAAAGCCTCGCACTACATTTTTGCATTTTGAGTTGTCATTTTGATTTTTGCCTTTTGATTTTTGAATTCCAATGACCTCCCAGCATAGTAGAATATTGCCGACCTTTAATTTATGCCCGTCTCCTGCTATTATCTGGGTTACGACGATGAAATTCACCGATAAACTGCTTAACGCCAGCCGAAAAAACAAAAGCTGGCTTTGCATCGGACTTGACCCCGACCCGGAGCTTATGCCCGCGGTAGACGTTCTACAATTCAACAAAACCATTATCGAGGCCACCTCCGACCTGGTCTGCGCCTATAAGCCCAATCTGGCTTTCTATGAAGCTTTAGGGGCCGAAGGGCTGGCTATCCTGGAGAAGACCATTAAATATATACCCGGTGATATTCCTGTAATCGGTGATGCCAAGCGTGGCGATATCGGTAACACCGCCAGGGCTTATGCCAGGGCTCTCTTTGCGGTTCTGGGCTTCGATGCCGCTACCGTCAATCCCTACCTTGGCTTCGATTCCATAGAGCCCTTTATCAACTACCAGGACAAAGGGGTCTTTATCCTGTGCCGAACATCGAACCGGGGAGCCACAGATTTCCAGAACCTTTCCACCAATGGCCTTCCACTATACGAAACAGTGGCTCAAAAAGCCAAAGAATGGAATACTTATGGCAATATTGGCCTGGTAGTCGGGGCTACCTATCCTGAAGAATTAAAAAGAGTCCGCTCGATTTGCCCCGAAATGCCTTTGCTTATCCCCGGCATTGGCGCTCAGGGAGGGGACCTGGCTTCGGCAGTCGGCTACGGGGTGGATGCCCGGGGCGAGAAGGCGATTATCAATGTGTCGCGGCAAATTCTCTACGCTTCCAAGGAAAAGGATTTCGCCCAAGCGGCTAGAAACACGGCTGAAAAAATCCGCAACCAGATAAATGACCATAGACATAAAGCTCGGTGACGTAGTCCGGCTGCGCAAAGCGCACCCCTGCGGCAGCTACAAATGGGAAGTGGTGAGGGTGGGCGCCGACATCGGCCTCAAATGCCTCAAATGCCAGCGAAGGGTGCTTTTGGAAAGAGGGGTGTTTGAGAGAAGGGTGAAAGAATTTGTCTCCAGAAGTGACTGACTAACCAGCTTCACGACGATAAAAAGCACCCTATGGTGAAAAGTTGGCTTTGTCGGTTCTGTGTCCAAGACATACTATAGAGTTAAGAAGTTACAAAACGTCAAATTGTGTGCTAAAGAAGAGAATGCCAAGTAGGCCCTTTGTGGATAACATGAACCAAACGGGAAAGAATTCGATAGCGGTAATTCGTCATTCTAGTTCATTGCCATGATGTCATGACCTCTGTTCTTGTAATTTGAGCCTGATTACTTCTTTGAGTGTATGAAGACTCCATTTGCGGTATGTATCTAGCTGCCGCATCAAATCTGGAAGACAATGTATAGATACCTGCCATATAGCACGGCATCCACTAGTATATTCACTAGCAAATCTCCTAGTAACCGGATATACAAGTTGAGTATCAGGGTGCATCTGCCTAAACAGAAACACGCCGAAGGCCTGGAGTTTGCTACCTGTTGGAGAGACTATCAATTTGTGACTGTGATGAAAGCGTTGGTAAATTTCCTCCAACGCCACTACTGTCTCCAAATAGTCGAATGTGCTTACTATTTGTTTGTCAAGCACAGTATCTTCTGAGTTCTTGTTGACCCACCTTATCGCGTCGAGACGCCAAGCGTCTTGATCCTCGTGTGGTTTCCCTTCCAGCAGAATTAAATGCTGTGGTGTCATTTCATTCAAGAGTGCAAGGAGTTCTCTATAATTAAACGTAGGGAAAGCGATCATTAGTACAGGATAACCTTGCATCGAAGAGCTTGAGAGTGATGTTGTAGTGATAATCTTATAGATGTCGGTAGTAAGGAACTCTGGTGCTTTCTCAGGAGGTAGCACATGCTTATGCCAATCAAACACGTCCTTTATTGGATGGTAAATGTCAGCTTCAGCATAGGCAATCTCGACTCTACAATGAACATTACGTAGGGACTGCAGCAGTGTCACTATTAAGAACTTTGACATCGCTGAGATATCTATGACCAAGGAAGAGACTTCATTGGCAATAGTTTGGATTTCGCCTGATACACCAAGGAATTCCTGAGGACTGTATCGGTCGTATGTCACCCACTTCACTTGCTTTTCCGGAACACCTAGGTTCTTGGCCTTGGCTGTGAATTCTTGTACCCTATTCCGCTCATCAAAAGGTCTATATTGTACGCCGATAACATACTCGAGCCTTTTTGAAACAGTTGCAGCTTTATCTAGAACTGATAGGGCCCTGTCTTCGAACCCGGCTGCACCTATATAGGCCGCTGGTTCGTCAATATTGTCAAGATGACTTGGAGTAATAGGTGGCAGCAGTGATTCAAGAGTTGACCGCATTTTCACAAACGGAACCTCCCTTGCTTCGAATCTACTTGTCTCTTCGCCTTCATATGATCGACGAATTTATCCGGCTCATCAAGCAGCAGTAAGAACTCGCTAGTCTCTAAGCCGATGTTATCCCTTCGACTTGGCGTAAGTAAGAAAGTCGGTAGAAGAAGCCTACGAAGGTAAAGGCGAGGTACAACCGCCCCTCGCTGACTCTTTCCTCTGACATCGCGGAGAAAGATGGCACACCTAATCAAATCTATATATCTGCGTTGGGTTTGCGTATCTTCAAAATGAGGGGTTTCCCGAACCTCAATTCTAAATGCTTGCCATGGAGGAGTTCTAGCCTGGTTTTTGGAATTCCTAGTTCTTAGATACCAATTCGCTACTGCTCCAAAGGCTTCGGCAATCCTTCTTAAATCTTTACCTGTATCGGGAACCGCCTCGATACGCGTAAGAAAGTCGTTGCCGAGTTCCCTCGCCGCTCGATCCTGCAATCGTTTGTCTAGCGGGATATTTATGTCATCAGGCCGAAAGAACTTCTCATAACCACCTGCCATGAAAAAAATATCTCGAGTTAAACGGAGCATGTGGGCAATATCACCGGAGCATAATGCTGTCATAATGTCCCAGCCATAATAATATACATGAGTGCCAACAGTTGCCTGTCGAATTTCCCTTGCGAGTTGGTTGTTTGATTTGTAGTGGCTTTTACCTAGGATTGTGGAAATGTCGTTGTATTTTCGGTGTATAGCTTCAGAGTTCTTTAATCTGTTATTAATCACCTCCAGAAGGAAATTGCGCCTAACTCTGTCTGGTGCGTGTAGAAAGTAGTCACCTAAGTCAATCACATCATATTCTCTTGTTTCTTCAAGAAGCCTTTTGGTAGAGTCATAGGGAAAGAATGTGGTGATACTTTCGGTGGAGATTTTAAAGATGCATTCGTGGTAACGACCAAAAAGTAGGTCATTCACAGTTGATTGTATACTTTCGGATATCCTAGATAGTGAATAATCGTCTATGAAGAAATAGATTGGCTTTCCTGTTAGCCACAGTATGTTTTCCTGAAGCAGTTTGCATAAATTTGGAATGAAATCTAGCGGAAGAAACTGCTCGCCGGTGTGAACCCTTGTTATTCCCGCTAATTGAGTCCTCAACTGCTGTTTCTTCCTAAGAATGAATGCCCTAAGGTGACGTAAAACTGAAGTGCCTTGAGCAGGTGATTGATAGTCGGGGAGCCATGTTGATATGTAGCGTTGTATTTGCGTAAGAGACAAAGAGTCAACATATCCGTTTGGGTAATCCTCAGCAATTGCCACTACATCTAGGACTTCGCTTAGAAGCGCAAGATTAAGATAATGGACAATAACTCTCCTCTCTGTTCTTGATGGCTCTCCACGCAAATAGGGAAATGCGTAATATAAGTCGCTGCTATGGTAATACACCCCAACGAAGCCATCTGTGTCGGTCAATGTAGCTCTTCCACCAAGCAGCCGAGCCTTGAGGCTTAAATTCTTGAAGATGGTGGTCTTACCACATCCTCTTGGCCCGGTAAGAATCGTATTGTTTCTCAACAATAATTCATCGTAACCGGGAAAATTCCTTGTGTACAGTTTCTGCAGTAATTCAAAGGCGTCGCCCATGTGCTCACAGCTGAGATAATCAAACGGGTGCTTCAGCTTACCAATTGGCTCTGGCCTAGCATCTTGTGCGGCCTTTTTACGTAGGTCCGTCATGATACCAATCAAACTTAAGGGAGCTTTAACAAAATCGCCAACTGTGGGGTTACTCTCTAATAGAAACTTAGGTAGGAATTCCTCAACTAAGTGTTTGTAGAAACTGCGCTCCTCACCATCAAGCTGAGAAGGATCTATATACTTGTTAAGTAAATTATGGCAGATAACTGCGAGTTGCATATAATCGTCTTTCGGCTTCATACGACTGCGAGAGCCACCTATCCCAAAGTCGCTTATCTTTAATCTCGGTGATTGGTCTGGAAAACGTGGATCTGAATAATTTACCAAAATGTTTCCTTCATGCAGATCATCATGCGAAACTCCGGTTTCTTTCATTGCATGAAATACTATGAGTACCTCTTTAAGAAGATTCTCTACGAAAGCGAGAGTTACTGATTGAGGAAACAGTTTACAGTATTGTCTCAGGTTCGTTCCTGGAACATACTCCCACAAAATCCATATATACGGTTTACCTTCTAGTATCGCCGAATCATGGGCATGATGCTGAACAACTTGAGGGATTCCAATCAATTTCCCGACCTTGATTAATTCGCTTTCCCAGTGGTCTTTTACATTCGTAGCAGGTATAATTTTGCACGCTTTGACTAGGTCTCGAAGCTCCTTATGCCGAGCTAAGTATACAACACCAATTCTACCCCTCCCTATTTCACCTTCCAGTAAATAGTCTCTAATGATCTGATTTTGGAATGCATTTTTAGCAGGCAAATTACTTCGGCTCATAGAACCCCTGTTTTTCTTAGGATAATAATCCACTCTCTTTTAGTTCGTTTACCTTCTCTTCTGGCCCTTCTGACATCTGGAATGGAGTCTTGTATTATCTCTTCACATTGGAAGGCTCCAACTTTATTAATGGCTATGTCGGTGACCATTGATGCTATTCCTGTTGTTGAGTGTGAGCTAGATACATCTCCTATTACTAGGACACAATATGCATCATTTTTAAGAGCCAGAATAAGCCTTGAAAGAAATCTCTCCATGAGATAAACGAATTTTTGCTTTGTATTATTTTGCTTATCATAATCGTGACAATTATGAACACCTAAGAACCAGAGTCGCAACCTGTTATCTCGGCCATAATCAAGCGCATTCATGTAAGGAGGGCTGGTAATAACCGCATCTATGCTCTCGGCTAGGATGTTTAGTCTTGCTGCATCATGTTGCAAACAGGCTCGGTACAGATATGGGTCGATATAGGGAAAACGACGGTATACACGTTGAATTTTCGACAATAACCTCGGCTCAACTGCCCTATACTCATATGCATCAGGATACTTTTCCTTCGGAAACCTAAGTGTACGCAGATATGGAACAAGATGACTCGCGGGGTAGGATAGAAACCCTGGTCTCTGGTGGTGTAGTATTCCTAGCAAGCAAGCTTGTAGAAAATATTCGTTGTTTTTCATTAAGAGCGCATTCAACCTCAAGATTTCAGAAAGCGTCTTAGGATGGAAGAACTCTTTAACCCACCCTGGTGTTTCTTCTATCGTAGGTTCTTCTGGGGATATCTTGGCCATTCTTAGGTAATGAATTGCTTTGGAAAGTGCTTGTGCTAATGTTCCAGGCGCCTCCATCTTAGCTCTGGTTAGAAGGACTGCATAAGGATTAATATCAGATGCTATTATTCGACGACCAGCAATTAGACACTCGAGAGCGACAACACCAGATCCAACAAAAGGATCGAGAACCAGGTCTCCAGGCTTTGAATACTGCCTGATGAGGCTACTTGCCATTGTGGATTTCATCTTACCAATATAGGGTGCGACCTGATGCAGCGTGTTTTCCAAACCGAGGCAACTGCCGCTCCAACTTATTCTAATATCTGTTGTCGCACTAGTCTCTTGGCCCAACTTGGCCCGAACACCTAACATATTGATTTCAGTCTCGATATCAACGTCAAGATTACACATTTCTTTTCATAGTCTAGAACAAGGCAGAGCCAATATCAAGCGCAATCCCTCTGTTATCTATTATTGTATGCCTTTGTGTGACGCAACCTGGCCTGCCAAGGCATTAAATCGTTTGACGCAACTCACTATGCCTTCTATTGTATTGTTAACGCTGTTGTCCCTGACTCAGAAGGCTAGGAAAAGGACTCTTAGTGCTTAAAGGCGACTGAAAAACTGCACAAAAAGCCAACAAGTGACCCAACAAAATGATGAAAAGTTGGCTTTGTCAGCTCTGTGTGCTAGTTTATATTCCATACTTATGGCTCGCTGTATCTTCCATATTGATTTGGATGCCTTCTTCGTTTCTGTGGAGCAGGTGCTTAACCCGAAGCTGAAGGGAAAGCCGGTAATCGTCGGCGGAGACCCTGAGCGCCGCTGCGTAGTCTCCTCTGCTTACTATGAAGCGCGACCTTTCGGCATCCAAGACTTACTATGGAGTTAAGGAGCCACAAAACGCTATGTTGTGCAGCCGATGTAGCTAACACTAGTAATAGGTATAACGCAATAGTTGATGTTCAGTAGTTAATTTTAGAAATCTATCGACTCTGATAGCACAGTTACTTTCAAGATCGCCTGAAGTTTTAGTGAAGTTTCATCACTGCCTCTTCTGCTGCATTCACAACTTGGTAAGTTATGGGTGAAGCACAGAGAGCCGGATGTGTTCCCATTTGAAACAGAGACACCTCGTAAGCCGTCATTCCGTGCTGTATGCATGAGCTGATAACATTGACTAATTCTCCGATACCGGAGCCTCCAGAAACTTCTCCTCCAAGGAGGATACCGTCATCTTTGGAAAATATCAGTTTGACTGTGGTTAGTTCTGCCCCCGGCATGCCGCCGGGGTGCCTGCTGGGAGCTTTGGCCGTTCCAACTACTACATGGTAACCGTCTTGAGTGGCCTGTCTCTCAATAAGGCCAGCTGCTCCCATGGCTAAATCACCAATTTGAGTAGAAAATACCCCTAGAGTTCCCAAACCCGGGTAACGCGTCTCGAATAAATTCGCAGCGGCGAGTCTGGCTTCGTGAGTGGCGACTGAAGCCAGCCATGTCTTTACCGGCATTCCGCTAAAGTACGAGACCTTCATGGCACAATCACCGCAAGCCAGGATGTCATTATCATCTCTAACTCGCATATGACGGTCCACCGTAATTCCACCAGCGGATGTGCTTATTTGCAGCCCCGCCTTTTTGGCCAGATCTACGTTTGGCATCACTCCGATGCTTATAATAACTACATCGGCTTTGAGATGTCCGCCATTTGCCAGTTGAACGCCGGTGACCTTTTTATCTCCAACTATATTGGCTACGGTTTGATTGGGGATAATCTTGATACCCCGGCTAGCAAGTATCGATTCGGCTTCGATGCAGAATTCATCATCAAAAGCCATTTGAAGACAGTGGGGAAGCATCTCAATAATGGTTACCCTGTTGCCCCGATTTTTCTTGCATTCATCAGCGAACTCGGCGCCGACAAAACCACCCCCGATAATTATGATATCTTTGGCTTGATTTACCGCCGCTAGCATGTCCTGTAGAAACTTGATGTCCTTTCTAATAACAAACACATTTTCCTTGTCAATGCCGGGAATGGGTAAAATAGCTGGCAGGGAACCGGTAGCGATAACCAGTTTATCGTAGCTTGCATTATTCCCGCCTTCGACGCGCACTATCTTTCTTTCTCTATCGATTTCCCCGGCTGTGTCGACAATGAGATTCACATCGTTGCTGGTTAACACTGTATCCGGAATTAGATTCTTCTGCGGGCTGCCCAAAGTCCCAAAAATGTAGGGTATGCCGCAGGGAATTAGTACCTGCTGCTCCTGACGAATAACTGTCACTGTCTTACCCGGGTTGCGACGCTTGCAGCTGATTGCCGCAGTTGCCCCGGCGGCGCTTCCACCAATAATAACTACGTCTGATTTTTCCATCGCATTCCCTCCGCTGCTGATTTTATAATTAACGGAATATAGTGGTCATAAAACCTGAGTGAAATATGTAACAAATTTATCACATTTTGAGGGTGTTTGTATGACCTGAGACTTAACAAAACCGAGAATTGTTGGGGCACTTTTCGGTGAAAAGTTGGCTTTCGCAGCTCTGTGTGCTAGTTTATATGCTATTTCATGGCTCGCTGTATCTTCCATATTGATCTGGATGCCTTCTTCGTTTCTGTGGAGCAGGCGCTTAAACCAGAGCTAAGGGGAAAGCCGGTAATCGTCGGCGGAGACCCTGAGCGCCGCGGCGTAGTTGCTTCTGCTTCCTACGAAGCGCGCCCTTTCGGCATCCATGCCGGTATGCCGTCATCCAAGGCACGCCGCCTTTGTCCCCAGGCAATTTTCATACGGTCTCACTTCTCTCTCTATAAAGATGCTTCAGCTAAGTTTATGAAAATTTTGGGCGATTTTTCTCCCTACATCGAGCCGTTAGGGCTTGACGAAGCCTACCTTGACGTCACTGGATGCGAAGAACCTTATGGTTCTCATCGCCAACTGGCACTGGCTATAAAGGAGAGAATACATAAGGAGCTCGAGATCACAGCTTCAGTGGGCATCGCTACCTGCAAGGTAGTAGCTAAGATCGCCTCCGACCTATGTAAGCCCGATGGGCTGCTGGAGATAGCCCCGGGGGAGGAACAGGCTTTCCTCAATCCACTCCCCGTAGCTAAATTACCCGGGGTGGGCAAGAAAACGGAGCAGGCATTAAAAGAGATGGGTATAACCACGATAGGAGAATTAGCCAGCCTTCCTCTGGACACGATAAAAAGACAGTTCGGAGCAACCGGAGCGGTGCTTCACAGACATGCCAGGGGAATAGATGACCGTGAAGTAGAGGCGCCGAGCGAAGCTAAATCTATCAGCCAGCAGCTCACTTTTGCCCGCGATACCCTGGACCGCAATTTTCTTGAGGCTAACCTTCACAATTTATGCCAGGAGGTTTGCCAGGATCTGCGCAGTCAAAATAAAAGGGCAAAATGTGTAGCCATAAGGCTGAGGTACGCTGACTTTAAGACAATCACCCGCCAGCTCATATTAAGAGAAGCTAGCGACGTTACCCAGGTTATCTTTGCCACAGCTCAGCAGTTGCTGACTAAAGCTCTGGCACAACAAGAAAAACCAGTACGCTTGATAGGTATTCGAATATCAAGCCTGGTTGGCGAGGGGAAACAACTCCCTATGTTTGATTCTGGGACGGGAAAGCCGGAGCACCTTGATAAAGCTATAGACAAAATCCGAAGGAAATACGGCTCAACGGCGATAAAAACAGGCAACGGCACTTTTTCTGAAAGCAGCTAGCAAAAACTCTAAATCCTAATTTCTAAATCCTAAATAAATTCAAAGCACAAATGACCGAATAATCAAAACTTAGGATTTTGAATTTCGTATTTGTTTCGTGTTTAGTGCTTAGGATTTAGGATTTGGAGCGGAGGTCTTGTTTTGGGCTTACAATGCGAAGTATAATTGACTGCCTTTACCTAAAGTAGAAGGGAGAAACATGCCGGATTATGCCTTTTTCCACAAGCAATTTGTGCCATTATCCGAAGCCAAAATCGGAATCCTGACCCATGCCCTCCACTACGGCACCGCTTGCTTCGAGGGCATCCGCGGTAATTGGGATAGCGAGCAGGAAAGATTCTGCCTTTTTAGAATCCAGGACCACTATAAGCGAATGCTTGAGGGCTGCCGCATCCTGAAAATAAATCCCCCCTACTCCGTGAATGAGCTTTGCCAATTGACCAAGGAGCTTTTGGGGAAAAGTGGCTACCAGGAAGACGTATACATCCGTCCTTTAGCCTATAAAAGCTCCGAAGCTGTAGGAGTCCGTCTCCACAACTTGGAGGATGATTTTTTTATTGTCGTAACCACACTACCTACTTACCTTGATATAGATAATGGTGTTCGTTGCTGCACCTCATCGTGGCGTCGCGTGGATGATACCATGATTCCACCTCGAGGCAAGATTTGTGGCATTTATGTAAATAGCGCTCTGGCTAAAACCGAGGCCCAGGAAGATGGCTTTGATGAAGCAATATTGCTAACTCAGGATGGACATGTCTGCGAGGGCAGTGGTGAGAACATCTTTCTTGTTTCAGGGGGGAAACTGATAACTCCTCCGCCATCCGATAACATCCTCGTAGGCATCACCAGGGATACGGTCATTCAATTAGCTAAAAATGAGTTAGACATAGATACAATTGCGAGGCAAGTTGACAGAAGCGAACTTTACGTGGCTGAAGAATGCTTCTTTACCGGGACAGCAGCCAACGTAGCGCCCATATTGGAAATCGACCATCGCCCTATAGGCACGGGCGAGATTGGCAAAACGACAGCCAAATTACAAAAGCTCTTCGCCACAGTGATACTGGGAAGAAATCCTAAATACCCTGACTGGTATTACCTGGTTTCCCCTAAAGCCCCGATATAATCGGGGCATAACCGAGTTTCTCAACCGGGAGTTACCCAAGGATCTACCCTTAAAGCCTTGAGCAGGTAGAGGAGACGGCAGCTCTGCTCCAAGGCAACAGTATAGGAATAGGCTTCCTCTAACAACTGGCTGACAGCAAAGCTTCCGTGACCCCGCACTAAAACCACTTTATACTCACTGAGTAGCCTGGCTATCTCCCCGGCAAGTTCTCCCGTCTTCACCCCCATCCCTGTACCTAAGACAGGTACTCTAGACAATAAAGCCCGCCCCTCTACATCGCAAGGCACAATCTCCTTTTCCATGAAAGACAAGGCAACAGCGTAAGGCGGATGAGCGTGAACCACCGCCAATGCCGAAGTGTTTTGATAGATACAGCGATGAACTTCCAGCTCAATTGAAGCCAGGGGCGTAGCCCGATTGTTCTTATTTATCCCCGTCTCCACCAAATCCCCTTCCTGAATGGAGCCCAAAGTGCTGCCCCGATGGGTAATAACTAGATGCTCCCCAAGCTTGACGCTAAGATTACCTCCCTGGGAAGAAACCAATCCCTGAGTAAAGAGAGCTTGCCCTACCGCTTGGAATTGGGACAACATCACATTAAAGCAAAAATCAAAGGTCAAAAATTAAAATTACATTTCAAAAGCCAAAAAGGCTGGACTTATTTTTAAATTTCCCTTTGTCATTTTGCATTTTTATTCTTGCTTTTTCCATTTCATAACTTATGATATGCGCCGTATCACAGCCACCACCCTCCCCTGAACCTCGACATTATCCGGAGTAGTATAAATGGGTTTCATCTGACTATTCGCTGGCTCCAAGCGTATGCGATTTGGCTCAGCGAAAAACCTCTTAAGTGTGACCTCCTGTTCTGCCTTAAGCCAGACCGCCACCATATCGCCATTCTCAGCACTGTTCCCATAGTTCATTAAAACTATGTCCCCATCCCCTATCAAAGCATCCAGCATGGAATCTCCTCTTACTCGAAGGGCATAAATATCTTGCTTGCCGCGAACTAATTCTTCACTGACTTCCAATCCCTCATTGGGAATAATATTTCCAGTGTCAGGCACAGGAATAGGCTCACCGGCAGCTATGACCCCCACTATGGGAATATAAACAAGTTTCCCTCCTTTTTGCTGTGGGGTCAAGAACTTAATTCCCCGAGATATGTCACTGTGGCGGCGAATATATCCTGCTTGTTCTAATTTGTTCAGGTTATAAGCTACCACCGAGGTGGAGCTTATCCCACATCCAGCGGCAATATCTCTAATAGTAGGAGGATACCCTTTATCATGCAAAAATTCGGTGACAAAGTTGATAATTCGTTCCTGCTTTGGCGAAAGCGACTTAATAGCCATGGTTACCAGTTGACTACTTCTTATTTAGCTTCTTCATTAAGCGAGACTTAATTCTGGCGCCTTTATTTCTATGAATAATCCCTTTGCTCACTGCTTTATCTACACTACTCATAGCCAGCATTGTTTTTTGATATGCCGATTCTTCCCCGGCATCAGCTGAACTTTTCGCTTTAACTATATGTGTCTTAACACTACGGCGCACTAAGCGATTCCGTAACCGTTTTCTCTCTGCTGTCCTGGCTACCTTGTTACTCGACTTACTGGTTGACACTTATTTCCCCCTTTCTCGTTACACTTACTACGTTCCACACTGAATAAATTCTAGACATTATTTTGCTTAACTGAGTAGCACTTTTCACCTCTAAGGTAAAATACAGTGTGATATTATCGTCACGGTGGTTGCCCATGCTTGCCTCGCTAAGGTTTACCCCCTCTTCGGCTATAATAGCACTAATATCCCGAATAAGGCCAACTCTATCCCAAGCATCAACCTGAATCATCACGGGGTAAACCTGCGCCACATCACCCCACTCCACCTTGATCAACCTTTCTTTCTCCTCTTCATGGATAATATTAGGGCAATCCCTCCGGTGCACAGTGATACCCCGGCCTTGAGTAATATACCCAATAATTTTATCCCCAGGCAAGGGATGACAGCAATTAGCCAAACGGGTAAGCAGGTCCCCCACACCCAACACGTTAATACTCACAGGGCTGACCTTCCGCGGAGGCAGAACTTCAACCCCTTCTCCAGCTGGCTCCAAATCCCCGCTTAATTTAAGCATTATCCGAGAAGAATTTATGCTGCCGCTGCCCAAGGCGGCAAAAAGGTCATCTGCGCCGTCATAGCCAAGTAGACGCGCTACTTCGTCAACACTGGGCAAACCGATGCCCAACCTCTTAAGCTCCCTATCCCAAATTTGCTTGCCAGTTTCAATACATTGACTTCGTTCTTGCTTGTTAAACCATTGCCGAACCTTGCTTCGTGCGTGAGACGTCTTAAGATAGCCAAGCTCGGGATTAAGCCAGTCCAGACTCGGGCCTTTATCTCCTTTGCTGGCCATAATCTCCACCACATCGCCATTCTTAAGAGCATAATTCAAGGGCCTAAGCCTCCCATTCACTTTCGCTCCAATACATCTATAGCCCAGGTTCGTATGAATTCGAAAGGCGAAATCTAGAGGAGTAGCACCCCTGGGCAACTCTTTTATCTCCCCTTTAGGAGTATAGACAAACACTCGATCCACAAGAACATCGGTTTTAATAGATTCCAGAAATTCTTCACTATCAAGCTCCTCCCTCCAATCACCAATCTGCCGCAGCCAAGCTATTTCATCATTAAACTGCCCACCTACTTTCCCTTCTTTATAGAGCCAGTGAGCAGCCACCCCATATTCGTTGACCCGATGCATATCATTGGTCCGAACTTGTATTTCTAGCGGTGTTGTACCCTGACACATTACCGTAGTATGCAAAGCTTGATAGCCATTATCCTTGGGATTAGCAATAAAATCGTCGAACTCTTCAGGAATAGGACGCCAAAGATTATGAAGTACACCTAATGCCTTATAACAATCTGAAACCGAGTCCACCAATACACGTAAGGCGAAAAGGTCATGGATATCCCCGAAATTCTTACCCCGCGCATCATACTTGCCCATCTTTTGATATATGCTGTAAATATGTTTTGGTCGGCCAGAAACCTTAGCCTTTATATCTGCCTTATCTAATTCCTGGCATAGCATCTGACTAACCTCAGTTACGAAGCCTTCCCTTTCGGCTCGCTTTCCAGCTACCAAACGAGCAATCCGATGGTACACCCGTGGCTTCAGATAGCGAAAAGCTAAATCCTCTAGTTGCCATTTCGCCTCCCTCACACCTAAACGGTGCGCCAAGGGAGCATATATCTCCAGGGTCTCTTGAGCGATAGCACGCCGTTTCTCTGCGGGTAAACCACCCAGTGTACGCATGTTATGTAACCTGTCTGCTAATTTGATAAGAACCACCCGTAGGTCTTCAGCCGTAGCCAGGAGCATTTTGCGTAAGTTTTCCGCCTGAACCTTCGACTTTGTTTCTTTCGTTTGAGCTCGACTTGTAAGCTTGTTCAGCTTCGTCACTCCGTCAACAAGTTTAACTACCTGTGAACCAAAGTCGGCCTCGATCTCATCTAATGACACACCACAATCCTCGGGGACATCGTGCAACAAGGCAGCAGCTAAGGTTTCAGCATCAAGGTGAAACTCAGCCAAAATCATAGCTGTAGTTAAAGGATGTTCTAAATAAGGCTCTCCTGTTTTACGCACTTGCCCCTGGTGAGCTCTCGCAGCGAATTCGTAAGCTGCTTTAACCAGAGCTACCTTATCATCAGGCAGGTAAGTGCTAGCCTGTTCTATAAGCGCATTAACTTCCATCTAATTCATAATAATGCAATAGCAAAAGTAACGCAAATTAATAATATGGTAAACTACAAGATAGACAAGGAGGATTTCTTTGCATAAAGCACCTCGGGGGACGTTCGACATCCTGCCACAAGAGCATGCCTACTGGAAATACGTAGAGGAAAAGGCTACTTCCTTATGCCAGCTCTATGGGTACCAACCATTTAGCACGCCGATATTCGAAGATGCCCAGCTTTTCACTAAAACCGTGGCCGGGGGGACAGATATCGTCGACAAGGAAATGTATATCTTCGAAGATAAAAGTGGACAGGAATTGGCGTTAAGGGCAGAGGTAACAGCGCCAGTTTGCCGAGCTTATCTAGAGCATGGACTATTTAACTTAGTCCAACCTGTGAAGCTTTATTACATTGGTCCGGCCTTCAGGTATGAGCGTCCCCAATTTGGGAGGTACCGCCAGCATCACCAATTCGGCTTTGAGGCTTTAGGGGAGGCCGACCCCGCCCTCGATGCTGAAGTAATTGAAATGGCACGACAATTCTTTTATTCGCTAGGGCTATCCCGGTTTTCTATTCAACTCAATAGCATTGGCTGTAAGCTTTGCCGACCCGGGTATTTAGAAGTACTGAGGCAGCATTATTCAAGTTATACAGACCGTCTTTGCCCTGACTGCAAAGCCAGGCTGGTCAAGAACCCGCTACGCCTGCTTGATTGTAAGAAAACCTCCTGCCAGGAGATAGCTAGAACCGCACCGAAAATTCCCGATTATCTATGCCATGAATGCCAACTCCACTTCCAAAGCGTTCAAAAATATTTAGGGGCAATGAGCATCCCCTTTCAATTGAATCATAGATTGGTCCGTGGCCTGGATTATTACAGCAGGACAGTGTTCGAGGTTGAACCTCGAGAGAAAGGGGGACAAAGCGCGCTTGGCGGAGGTGGTCGCTATGATAATCTCATCGAGGAATTAGGAGGAAAACCAACTCCCGCGGTGGGCTTTGCGGCCGGGCTGGAAAGAATAATATTGAACCTAAAGAAACAGAAATTAGATATTCCGGCATTGCCTAAGCCCGATGCCTTTATCGCCTACTTGGAGGAAGAAGCCAAGATTGAGGCGATGAAGATTGCCTCGGAGCTCCGTAAAGCTGGCATTGCTGTTATCATAGCTACAGGTGATAAGAGCCTGAAAGGGCAGATGAGACAAGCTAATTCCTTAGGCATTGCCTACGCCCTTATCCTCGGCGAACAAGAGATCAGCAAGCGAAATGTGATGTTGCGGGACATGAGGAGCGGAGAACAGAAAACCATTCCGTTAGCTGAAATAGCCAGCAGACTTTTGAACGAAGTTAAACAGCCTGAGCAAGTATGACCAGGCATCATCTTAGAAATTTCGAGAGTATCCCCGGCAAGTGAATCCATTTCACCGTGCCCGTTTGAAATGCTGCCAATAATATGCCCTGCGACTTGCCCTCCTTGTTCCGCAAAAATAAACACGCCATTGTCCTAAATATGGTATAATGGCTGTGCGCGTAAAAACTCCGTTGCTCGGGAGGCCAAGATTTATCCAAGAGGATTTTCTGGGCCCTATGAAAACAGCGAAACGAATTCTTGACGGGGCAACAAATAACGCTTGTACTTTTGACTTGGTTTGGTAGAAATGTGTGAATTTCCTCGCAATCATGTGCGGTTTCCCGACCATAAAATGAGAACGTGAATTAACTATGTCTGAAGACCTGAACCGAGAATATACCGCCAAAGATATCCAAATTTTAGATGAAATCAAAGCCGTACGCCTGCGACCAGGAATGTATATCGGCGGCACCGATCGCCACGGATTACACCAACTCCTCTACGAGATAGTGTATAACAGCATAGACGAAGCCATGGCTGGCTACTGTGACCAAATTGAAGTGACAATCCATGAAGATAATAGCGTCACTGTAACTGATAATGGACGAGGCATCCCTACAGAAACTATCCCGGGACAAGATATCACAGCCTTGGAAGCAGTCATGACTCGCCTGCACGCCGGAGCCAAGTTCAGCAATTATGTCTATGGTGTATCCAGTGGTCTCCACGGCGTTGGTGCTTCGGTGGTAAATGCCTTATCCTCCTGGCTTAAAGCTGAGGTTAAACGCCAAGGAAAAATCTACCGCCACGAATATCACCAAGGGATCCCCCAAGGCGACATAGAAATTGCTGGCGACGCCCAGGACACAGGCACTTCAATTGCCTACCTTGCTGATAAGGAAATCTTCGAGAGCATTGACTATGATTTCGACCTGGCCTGCCAGCGATTAAGGGAACTAGCTTACCTGAATAAAGGGGTAGAAATAGCTCTTAAAGACGAGAGAACCAATCAAGAGAAAGCGTTCTACTTCGATGGGGGAATAGCTAGTTTTATTCGCCGCCTCAATAGAAATAGAGCTGTTATTCACCCCGACCCCATTTATATCTCCACTATGATAGATAGCACTATAATTGAAGCGGCTCTACAATATAACGATAGCTTTACAGAATCCATTCTCACCTTCGCCAACTGTGTCAATACCAGAGACGGAGGCAGCCACCTTACCGGCTTCCGCTCAGCATTAACCCGAGTTTTCAATGATTATGCCCGGAGTACTAAATTTTTAAAGGATACTGACCCCAACTTAACCGGGGAAGATGTGCGTGAAGGGGCAGCGGTCATCATCAGTGTAAAGCTGCCACAACCCCAATTTGAGGGGCAAACCAAGGCAAGGTTGGGAAATCCCGAAGTAAAAAGTCAGGTTGAATCTGCTGTCGCAAATAGCCTGTCCCTCTACCTCGAACAACACCCCAACGAGGCAAGGGCAATCATAGAGAAGTGTCTCACCTCCGCCAAAGCCAGAGAGGCAGCGCGCAAAGCTCGTGACCTCGTTTTAAAGAGGACTGGATTCGAAACATCAACTCTGCCAGGGAAACTAGCCGATTGTTCCGAGAAAGAGCCGGCAAAATGCGAGATTTACTTGGTTGAAGGTGACTCAGCCGGCGGCTCAGCTAAACAGGGGCGAGACCGCCGTTTTCAAGCTATTCTCCCTCTCAGGGGCAAAATACTAAATGTAGAAAAGGCTGCCAAAGATAAGATTCTAGAACATGCAGAGCTAAGAGCCATCGTCACAGCGTTAAAAGCAAGTGCTGACGAACAATTTGATAGCGCTAAACTTCGCTACCACAGAATAATCATCATGACCGATGCCGATGTTGATGGCTCACACATTCGTACTTTGCTACTCACCTTCTTTTACCGCCATATGACAGAGTTAATTAACCAGGGCTATCTCTACATTGCTCAACCACCCCTTTATCGCATCAAGTCCGGTAAACAAGAGTTCTGGCTTTACTCTGAACAGGAAAAGGAAGAAAGGCTTAAAGGACTAAGAGAGGACAAAATATATATTCAGAGATATAAAGGGCTGGGGGAGATGACTCCCGTGCAACTCTGGGAGACAACTATGAATCCCGCCAACAGGACCCTGCTCAAAGTACAGGTAGAGGATGCCATAGCCGCAGACCAGGCTTTTCATATGCTAATGGGTGACGAAGTTCCGCCTCGCAAAAGATTCATCCAGGCCCATGCTCAAAGTGTGAAGAACCTCGATATTTAGCCGTTGGGCTTCCCGGACCCGAGGGGTGTGTGATATGGGGAGAATTCTCTAGGGAATCTCGATAATGGCACATCCGACCTAACACAGTGCGGTGAGTAAACTTGGTCGTTCGTTATCCAGCAGATGTCGGATATATCTTTTGTTCTGCTATATATTTTTCTACCTCAGGGGGCACCAGATAACGAACGGACAGCCCCTGAGCTATACGCTGGCGAATTTCTGCGGAGCTAATCCCGATTACAGGCATATCAAGCTGAATGACCTTGTCCAGCAGCCCGGGTATCGATGTTTCTAAGTGCTTCAAATCTTTTGAGCCTAATCTAGGGGCAACCACCAGCCGGCATAATTGAACTAACTTCTTAGGTTCCTTCCACAAATGCAACCCGGCTAAGGTATCACGCCCAAGGATGAAGAAAAGACTTGCTTTACTGCCTAGCTGCTTCTGTAGCATCGTCAGGGTATCCACGGTGTAAGAGGGACCGGGGCGCTCTACCTCGAGAGTACAAAGTTTAAAATGAGGGTTGTCAGCTATGGCACGGCGCACCATCTCTACCCTGTGGTCTGCCGGGGTAATGTTACGGTCTAGCTTAAGCCAAGGCTGGCCGGCAGGCACGAAAAGAACCTCGTTAAATCCTAACCTTATTCTTGCTTCCTCAGCGACAACAAGATGACCCATATGGATAGGGTCGAATGTACCACCAAGAACGCCTATATTCACTTCTTTACTTTCTCGGTTTGGGACGGAATACCGTTATTTGTGCCTGCGAAATTATTTCCTCATCTTGGCTTGCCTGGTCCACCATTTCCATGGCTTTCCTCACCAATTCTAACACAGCCTGGCCGCTAACCGCAGAAATGTAAAAGACCGGCACCCCGAGCCCCGATAAAATCGGGGCAAGGCGCTGCTTCACTTCAGGCAAACGAGCTTGAACCTCAGGCAAATCTATCTTATTTACCGCCACGATTTTGGGCTTGTGTGCTAAGCCTTTGTATAAGGCTATCTCTTTCTCCAATGTGCTCAGGTCATTGAGGACGGTCGGCGAACTGCCATCCAATAAATAAATCAGCAGCTTGGTTCTTTCCGCATGGCGCAAAAACTCGTTTCCCAATCCTCTGCCAAGATGAGCACCTTCAACAAGGCCAGGAATCTCGGCAACAATGAAGTCTCTCCTATCGTCTGGCATAACTCCTAAAATTGGCTGGCGGGTGGTAAATGGGTAATCAGCAATTTCGGGTTTGGCTCTCGATATCACAGATAATAAAGTGGATTTCCCCGAGTTTGGATGACCAACGATACAGATATCGGTAATGAGTTTTACCTCGAGGACAATATGCCGCTCTTCTCCTGATTCACCCTTACTAGCTATCTCAGGAGCTTGATTTACCGCTGTAGCAAAACGAGCATTACCCATCCCCCCCCGGCCCCCCTTAGCCACCAAAATCTTTTGCCCGGGGGCACTCAAGTCCGCCACCAGTATCTCCTCCCCTAAATCAGCTTTAGTGAAAACCATGGTACCTAAGGGCACTGAAATAGCTAAATCCTCCCCTTTCTTACCACGCTTCCGCCAACTGCTTCCTCGATGACCATTTCCAGCTACAAATTCCTTCTTCCGCCTCATCAAGCCCAAATCAACCACGTTGGGACTAGCTATAATAACCACATTCCCACCATCCCCACCATCCCCACCATCTGGACCACCAAAAGGAACATACTTCTCTCTCCGAAAGCTGACACAGCCATCTCCACCACGCCCACCCCTAACCATAATTTCTCTCTTATATATCATAATTTAATAACCCCACATAAGCTTAATTATATAATTAGATAATATTAATTATTATAAGCAATGTTGTTGTGAGGCGAGTTAATATTCAAGGAGACCAGGGTCCCGAAGGCAGTGAGGGTGGAATAAACAACAATTTATCCACAAATTATTAGTAATTCTACACAATCTGGTATGCTGCTCTCTAACCTTTCTGGGAATTAATTTTCTCTTTGATTTCCGTAATTTGGTTAGCAAGGTTAGGATTAATACTCAATTCGCTAGCTATTTTTTCGTAGCCATGAAGAATTGTGGCATGGTTTCTGCCACCTAATTCTTTGCCGATTTCGGTTAGAGAACGGTTGTATCCTTCGCGAATAAGATAGATGGCCACGTGTCGTGCCAGGGTGGTTTTTCTGTCTTTTCTTCTGGAATTTAGCTCTTCGGTTGAAAGGTTGAAATGGTCCGCTACCGTCCGTAAGAGCAACTTTATGTCTTGTTTACGGGTCTTGCTTGTTAATAACCTGTTGATTGTTTCGGGAGTGATCTTGGTTCCACTTAATTTAGCTTGGGCAGTTAGATATACCAAAGCGCCTTCAAGCTGGCGGACATTCCCGCACACTTTCTCCGCTACAATGTGCAGCACCCCTTCCAGTTCTGAGGCTGTCGTTGTGTCTGCTTTAGCCCGTAAGATATTCAGGCGTGTTTCAAAGTCGGGTGGTTGTATATCAATGACAAGACCCCCTTCAAGGCGTGATTTTAGCTTGCTGCTAAGGGAATGCATGTCTTTGGGAGCACAGTCGGCGGTGATGACAATTTGACGGTTATTGCTGTACAACTCGTTGAAGGTGTGGAAAAAACATTGTAAGGTTTGTTTCTTGTCGATCAGGAAGTGAACATCGTCGAATAGAAAGATATGGATACTTCTGAATTTGCTGCGGAACCTGTCAACTTGTTTTTCTCTCACAGCTAATATAAATTCATTGGCGAATTGTTCCGCGGTAATATAGGCCGCTTGCAGCCCATTGGTTGTCGTTAACTGCCCGATAGCATGTAGTAAATGAGTCTTACCTTGGCCGGTGCTGCTGTGAATGAAAAGAGGGTTATAACTGCTTCCTGGATTTTCAGCTACTTCTACAGCGGCAGCATAAGCTAAACGGCTACAATCGCTGACAACAAAGTTATCAAAGGTATATCTTGGATTGAATCTATACTGTGTAGCTTTGCTGCTTGTCCCGCCGTCGGTTTGCTTGGCCAAATGGCTAACTGATAATTGTTCGCGATTGTGGACCATGAATTGGACGTCGACATCCTTACCCATAATATCAACTAAGGTCTTCCTTACCAGAGGATAAAGGCGCTTGGATAGCCATTCAGCGACAAAAATGTTAGGGACACTGACGACAAAGGTATTATCTTGGCAGCTTAGACCCTGGCTATCGCTAAGCCAGGTAGTATAATTTGCCTTGCTGACCTGAATTTGAAGCTTGCCGAGGGCTCTCTCCCAAATCTCTTTAGCTGGTTCCAATCTATCCCCAATCCCAGCAATGCGCAACCACAAAGATAGCTGAAAGGAGTATTAAGGCGCGGTTAAGATTATAGAATATCAAGTTTTCTCAAACCTTCGCTAGGCAATGTTTGACATAATTAAAAAATTAATGAAAAATAATTTAGCTATGAAAGTGCGCACCGTTTTTATGGGCACACCGCAATTTGCTGTGACCATATTGGAATCTTTGCTCCAAAGTTCCTGCCAGGTGCTTGCTGTGTATACTCAGCCCGATAAACCGGCTGGAAGGGGGCGCCCAGTTGTTTTTTCTCCGGTGAAAAAGCTGGCTCTGGAGCGACAAATACCAGTTATTCAACCCGAGACTTTTAAATCAAGCGAGGTGGTGGAGAAGCTGGCCAGCTTTCAGCCCGAGCTAATAATTGTGGCAGCCTTCGGTGCTATTCTTCCCCCAGAAGTGCTTTCCTTGCCCAAATTTGCCTGTCTTAACGTTCATCCTTCATTATTGCCAAGGCACCGAGGTCCGTCTCCGGTCGCTAATACCATTCTCTGCGGGGATGAACTTACTGGTGTTACCATAATGTTAATGGACGCTGGAATGGATACCGGGCCGATTTTAGCTCAGGAGAAAGTGGGCATTTCCTTTATGAATACTACCGGCTCGCTTAGCTCCAAGCTGGCTGATGTGGGAGCCAAGCTTTTGCTGGAGACCTTGCCCAAATGGCTTGGGGGCGAACTCAAACCGCAGGCTCAAGATGAATCTCAGGCTACTTATAGTAAATTGATAGCTAGTAAAGATGCCGAGATTGATTGGCACCTTTCCGCGGTTGAGCTCTGGCGGAGGGTAAGGGCGTACAATCCCTGGCCAAGCTGCTATACTTGGTGTCAGGGAAAACGGCTAAAAATCCATAAAGCTATTCCTTTTGGCGATGTAGCAGGGGGGGAGATGGGGAAAGTAATCGCCTTGGCAGAGCCACCTGGGGTTGGGGTGGTAACTGGGCAAGGTATTTTAGGGCTTTGCCAGGTTCAGTTAGAAGGAAAGCGCGAAATGTCGGTAGCTGATTTTATCCGTGGGAAAAGAGATTTTATTGGTTGCGTTCTGGGGCGGAAGAGTATTGAAACTACATAAATCAATAATTAGGCTAACTAAAGAGTTTATTATATGGATGCTATACCTAGAGAAGTAGCGCTGCAAATATGTGCCGAAATTCGTCAGGAGAATCGTGGCAAGTGGTATAGCTTTGCTCGCCTACAATGCTGGGGCTGCACGACCTTTGCTAAAGGGAACCCTGACAAGATGTGTTTAAGTAGCCAGGAAGGTTATCGTGGCTGCAATCTAATAAATAAACGCTATGTCCAACGGTCGGGGGATTGATGAAATTAAATAAGGGCAAGCAAATTAGAGGAAGTGAATTATGTCGCTTATACCAGCTTTTGAAATAGGTTTGTGGAACGCCTGGATACTTCAAGTTTTCTTTATTCTAGTGACGTCTGTTCCAGATTTTGTGATGGGTAAAGAAGCAAAAGAAAGCACGAAAAGGGCGACTCAGCTACCGTTCACTAAAACTGAGAAAAGGTTAGCTCGTTCCACCCATGTAGTCATTATGCCTGTTGCCGCTATCTACTCTATCTTCCTGCCGCTAAAAATAGGCACAGTATGGTTATACGTAGGTCTTCTTATTTTTGCGCTGGCACTAGTTATGACGGTAATGACTAGTATCAACTTTGCTACTACCCCACTTGATAAGCCGGTTACCAAAGGAATCTACCGGATTTCAAGACACCCTATATACTTAAGCGGCTTCTTGCTGTACGTCGGCATAGGCATAGCCTGTGCTTCCTGGGTTCTCTTGCTATGCGCCGTGGCATGGATAGTCCTGTGGTACATTGTGGTACCCGCTGAAGAACGCTTCTTGCTTGAAAAGTATGGCGATGCCTACCGTGAATATATGAACCGGACTCCAAGATGGATAGGAATGCCGAAATCGGGGAGAAAGTGATAAATCATGCCTTTCGTTCGCACTATCGGCTGACATATTCCAGGTTCACAAAACAAGGAGGAGTTAATGCCCACCCTAATTCAAAAGCCAATTGAGGATATCGTCGAGTATTTCAAACCTGAAGAAGAGGTGTTTGTCGTCGGATGTGGTAACTGTGCGGCTAAATGCCATGCTGGCGGAGAGGTTGAGACCGAGGGGATGGTGGAGCGGCTTGAGCGGAGAGGAGTTAAGGTTGCAGGATGGGCCTGCCCTGACAGTGGAAAAAGTCTCTGTAAGCTCTCGGCGACCAGAAAGATATTGACTGAAGATCACAGGCCAGAGACTGAGCACGCAGATTCCTTCCTGGTTCTTGCCTGTGAGCGGGGTATTCATACTGTGAAACATATTACAGGTGGAGGAATTGTTTACGCTGGATGTATAAAGCCTCAGCCAAAATGGCGCAGTTTATGGCTCAAGATTAAAGGTCACTTCGGGGCAAAGATATGAGACTAGGAGGGAGCACCTATAAACTTAGGAATTAGAAAGTGAACTAAGGGAGGGAAATCATGTCGCTTATACCAGATTTTGAGATAGGTTTGTGGAATGCCTGGATTTTCATGCTTCTTGACGTATTAACCTTTCCCTTATTTATCCGTATCGCTAAAGGACGGGCTCCAGAAGTCGAAGGCAAAAGCCAGGTTTCTGCCCTGTCCAGGACTGAAAGGATAACCCTTTATTCTTCCAAGATAATATATATTCCGGCTTTTATATACTCTATATTCCTGCCCCTAAAACTGGGGACGGTGTGGTTTTATGTAGGCCTTCCTATCACTTTAATAGGTTTTATTGCCGGCGCTATAGTCATATTGAACTGGGCGGCCAGCCCGCGCGGTGAGCCCGTAACCAACGGGCTTTACCGTTATTCAAGGCACCCCATGTACGTAACCGCTTTTGTATTTTTCCTGGGGGTGAGCATAGCCACGGCTTCTTGGGTTTTCCTGTTGTTCACCATTTTGCTGATAGCCGCATCGTTTTACTTTGCTCCCCTTGAAGAACAGAGTTGCCTTGAGAAGTACGGCGATGCCTACCGAGAATATATGAACAAGACCCCCAAATATCTGGGAATACCAAAATCATAAGGAGAGAAAAATGTCGCTTGTACCGGCTTTTGAAATAGGTGTCTGGAACGCCTGGATTTTCACGGTTTGCAGTCTAATACCTCTGATTTTTGTTTTTAGGCCTTTAGTCACTAGAGGCCATAAGGAAGGAACCGCCTTTACTGCTTCTTTCAGCAAGATGCAGAAAAATGCATTTTCTAGTCACCAACTAATCTATTTTATACTTTTTATATACTCCATTTTCGTACCGTTAAAATTAGGTACGGTATGGTTCTACGTTGGCCTTCCTATTTTTCTGCTAGGATTAATCCCGTATGCAATGTTGGCTATGAATTTTGTGACAACACCACTTGACAAGCCTGTCACCAGGGGAATATATCGTTATTCAAGGCATCCCATGTATATCACTGGGTTTCTAATGTTTTTAGGAGCGGGCATAGCTTCAGCCTCATGGATTCTCCTATTGCTTTTCGTTGTAGATATAATTTTGCCGCCTTTATTCGTAGAGGCCGAAGAACGCTACTGCCTTGATAAATACGGCGACGCCTACCGAGAATACATGAACCGGACACCAAGATGGATAGGAATATCCAAATCCTAATAAAGGAGGCCGTGAAAACTATGAGAGCTGATCCCAAGACAGAAGCCGCAGTGATGAACATTGTCAAACAGTGCCTTGAAGCATTCACAAGGAAAGACTTGGATGCAATTCTGGCGTTCGTCGCGCCAGACCCTGACGTAATTCTCATTGGTACGGGAGGGGATGAGAAAGGCGTCGGGCTTGCCGAGGTTAGGAATATACTCGAACGTGCTTTTGCGCAATTCGAGGAAGCATCTTTTGAGTTCGGTTGGCATTCAGTCTCAGCGGCAGGTTCAGTGGCATTGCTGGCAACTGATGTTACCCTCTACGTGAAGACTAGTGACCGGCAAATAAGTGAGCAATTACGATTAACGGTTGTACTTGAGCAGCGGGGAGACAGATGGCTCATCATACAGTGGCATGATTCTTTGCCGGCTGCTGGGCAGAAAGATGGTCAAGCATTCGCAACATAGTCTTTCTGGAGACAATAGTTCCGTTAGATTACAACGCGCATATTTTTATTCGGAAGATGGCGAAAAGGAAGTAAAACATCATGTCGCTTGTACCTGCTTTTGAAATAGGTGTCTGGAACGCCTGGATTTTCATGATTTGGCCCTGGGTGGATATGCTGGCAGTAAGGCTTGTTGGGTTAAATGTATACCGGAGAGCGTCGGGGCTACCTTCTGAAATGAAAACCAGCCGTCAATATAGGGTAGTCAGCTATGTATCAATGGTAATAGAGACTATGGCTGTCGCGTATTCTATTTTTTTACCACTCAAATTAGGCACGGGATGGTTATACGCCGGTCTTGCCATTTTCTTAACAGGTCTGGTGGTACTTACGGCTGCTACAGTGAATTTTGCTAAAACACCAATGGACGTACCGATTACCAGAGGGATATACCATTATTCGAGGCACCCATTGTATTTAGCATCATTGTTGATATATTTTAGCGTTGGCATAGCTTCAGCATCGTGGGTCTTTCTGTTGATTTTCGTTGTACAGTCAGTCTCGATAAGAATTGCGGCAGTTGGAGAGGAACGCTTCTGCCTTGAGAAGTACGGCGAGGCCTATCGTGAGTATATTGATAAGACGCCGAGATGGTTAGGATTGCCGAAATCGGGGAGGAAGTGATAAATCATACCTTTTTTGCGGTCACTGCTTTTCTAATAAAATTATATATCTCTTCTCCCGTTGCACCGGGGCCAAAAACACCATCAAACCCGAGATTCATCAATTCATTGTAATCATTTGGAGGAAATATGCCCCCTATCATAAAAACGACTTTATCTTTCACATTTTTTTTACGAGCAAGAGATATTAAATCGTTCCCTAATGCTAAATGTCCACCTGAAAGGCTGCTGACACCGACAATACTTACGTCTTCTTGAATAGCAACTTCGATAATTTCCTGGGGGAAGGCATTGCCTATGTAGACCACTTCTACACCTAATTCGCGCAACATTTGGGCGACCGTAACCGCTCCTCTCCAATGTGCTTCTAATCCGAGGGTAGCGATGACAATTTTTATATTATCGTTTTGCATACTATGTGCTCTCCTCTACCAATGCACTGGTGGATGCCACAACCCAAATGTTTCCCGAAATACCTGTGCAATTTCTCCTTCTGTTGCATCCGCTCGTGAGGCATCAATACAATAGGGCAATACGTTTTCATGCTTTAAACAGGCCTCCCGCAACTTTTGCAAACCTTTTTTCACAGCAGTATTGTCCCTTCGCTGTTTAAGCTTTTCAATTTTCTGGCGTTGTCTCTCTTCCACACCACTTCTGTAGCGAAAAACGTCAATCGCCGCCGTGTTTCCGCCCAGTTTATGATAATTATGAGCGACTATCTTTATTGCTGATTTCTCCTTCATCCTATTTTCGCGGTGAGCATACTCTGTTATTTTTTTATGCAACCAACCTCTGTTGATTGCTTCAACAATACCGCCCATTTTTTCTATTGCATCAATCTCATCAAGTATCTTTTTCTCCAGTTCGTCAGTTAGAGATTCAACATAGAAAGATCCCCCGAGAGGATCTACTACAGCGGATATTGCTGTTTCTTCCTGGATGATCTGCTGCGTCCTGAGAGATACAAGTGAAGCAGCCTCTGTCGGCACTGAATAGGCCTCATCATATGAACTCACATGTAGGGATTGGGTTCCGCCAAGGACGGCAGCTAGTGCGTGATATGCAGCTCTTACAATATTGTTCATTGGTTCTTCACTGGTTAAGCTCAGTCCGGATGTTTGTACATGACATCTCATCAACATGGCTTTGTCATTATCGGCTGCAAACCTATATTTCATGATGCGATACCATAATCTTCTTGCTGCGCGCAGACGGGCGATCTCAACAAAAAAGTCGTTGGTAACATCCCAGAAAAAACTAATCCTCTCAGCTGTCCATTCTACACTGTGCCCTCTTTCGACTAACTCCTTGAGCGTCTCAATAGCATTTGCCATCGCTACTGATGTCTCTGTCACAGCCGAAGCCCCAGCTTCCCGCAGATTATATCCGTTCAAAGTGATACAATTCCATTTTGGGACATGTGTCCTAATAAATGATATATTGTCACATTGAGTCCTGAAACATTCCCTGGGAGGGATGAACTCAAGCCCACCACGTACAACTTCTTCCATTACCATATCATTTTGTACTGACCCCCTGAGCTTTTCCCACGGGATCCCTCTCCTTTCGGCCATCACCAAATACATGGCAAATAGTATCGCCGTATTTGTTGGATAATGTGTCACAAGGGAAACGCTCATTTTATCTATTGGAACATCTTTGAAGAGTAACTCCATGTCGTCCACAGAATCAACAGCTACCCCTCCCATACCAACCTGTCCTCGAGCTATGGGAGAATCCGAATCGTACTCTTGGATTGTTGGAATGTCGAAAACAATATTTACACCTGTTGCACCATTATCTAACAGAAACTTAATTCTTTCATTAGTATCTTCTGGACCGGCAAAACCTGAAAGTTGACGAATAGTAAATTTACGTCCGCGGTACATATTCGAATGAATACCCCTAGTATAAGGATGCTTACCGGGAAAGCCTAAGTCTTCACCATAATCCAAAAATTTTATGTCGATTGGACTATAAACTAATCCTCTTGGTAGATCTGTACCTAATAATAAATGCGGCGTTATATCATAGTGTTTTCTGTTTTCAATCGATACAGCAGAATTTTTCCATTCTTCAAATTCCCTAGATATTTTATTAATGGTATCTGCATTATAAACAGGCATGTCTCGCTGACTTTTTAACCCCTCAATTATCATCTGTTTCGTTGTTTTATCTTGGTTCATTTTATACCTCTATAGATTAAATTCGATGAAAAGCAAGCGATATGAGAAAAATTGCCAAATCTCATTAGTGTGGTTGTATAAATAAAATCAAGATCATCAATAATATGTCCAAACCTAACACTATCGATGCCGATTATCTTGGTGTATGCATATGTCTTAATCCTCCGGGAATGTTGTATATGCTTGTAGATATTATATCACTATCATTTACACATCTTACTTGCAAGCAGCCTGATACTTGGAAGCATCTGGCTTTCATAGCTAAAGACTTTCCTTATCTTTGTCGCACCTTTTGGGTGAGGATGACATTTACTGAGGCTCAAAACCCTCACGTTTGGTCATCAGGCTTTCGATGAGAGGAATTAAATTTCCTCTTTCTTTTGTTTAGGGTTTCGGCGGCACCATAGTATAATAAGGCTGTGGCGAAGGGAGAGGAACCGCTTTTACTTCTTTTCGACGGCAATGCCCTGGTGCACCGCGCCTTTCATGCCCTGCCCCCGCTAACCCAACCTAAAACCGGGGAGCTGGTAAATGCCGTCTATGGCTTTGCCAGTACCTTGCTCAAAGTATTTGCTGATTTTAAGCCCACTCATTGGGCTGTCGCCTTTGACCGTCCTGGCCCGACCTTCAGGCATGAAATGTTCGAGGACTATAAAGCGCAGCGCCCGGCCACGCCGGAGGAGTTGAAAAGCCAGATAAAAAAGGTTCACCAGTTAGTGGAAGCTTTCCATATTCCCGTTTTTGAAATCGATGGCTTCGAGGCCGATGATGTCTTGGGCACCTTAAGTAAGCAGGCTGATGAGCAGGGCGTTGACACTATCATTGTTACCGGGGACAATGATATGTTGCAAGCTGTCTTACCTCGGGTGAAAACCCTTGCTCCCAGGCGAACCTTCACTGATACTGTCCTTTACGATGAAGAGGCAGTAGAGCAAAGATATGGCATCAAACCAGAGCAACTCGCTGACCTTAAAGCACTGGCTGGTGATGTCTCGGACAATATACCTGGCGTGCCAGGTGTTGGTGAGAAAACGGCCACTAAGTTACTTCAGCAGTATGGCAGCCTCCAGGGAATTTACGACCATATTGAAGATATAACGCCGAGTAAGTTGCAGAATACGCTACGCGAATATCGCACTCAGTCCTTCCAGAGTAAAGAGCTGTCCACTATAGTCAAGGATGTTCCCATCAAGCTGGACTTGAAAACCTGCCAGGTAAGCCACTATGACCGGAACGAGGTGGTAAGGCTTTTTCAGGAGCTTGAGTTCATTAAATTGCTTCCCAGGCTGCCCCAAATGAAAGCCGAGGGCTCTCAACCCTCGGCAGTCAAGTGCCACGTGGTGAACACCGAGGCAGCTTTGGAACAACTTATAGCCGAACTGGAAGCGACACAAGGCCTGGCCATTGAGATTGAAACTACGGGTGAAAAGGCTCCGATGGCGGATTTGGTAGGCATCCCGATTGGTATCGGGATATCACCAGCCCGAGGGAAGGCGTTTTATATACCTCTTGGGCACCTCGGTCTAAATCAGCCGCAGCAATTGCCGCTAACTCAGGTCACAGCCAGGCTCAAAGCAATTTTAGAAAATGCCAGCATAGACAAGATTGCCTATAACGGCAAGCACGTTATGGCGATGTTGGCTGGTTGTGGGGTGAAAGTCAAGAATCTGAATTTCGACCCCATGCTCGCTGCTTATCTCCTTGGCGAAAAGAGCCTGGGGCTTAAAGCGCTGGCCTTTAATAAACTGGGCATTGAAATGTCAACCCCCGCTGGATTAAGTGGCGCAGGAAAGAAACAAAGCCCCCTATCCCTGCTGGATGTAAGCCGAGTCGCCGACTATGCCTGTGCCAACGTGGACATTGTTTGGAGTTTAAAGGAGAGTTTGGAAACCGAGCTACAAAAGCAGGGACTGTGGCAGCTCTTCACCGAAGTGGAGATGGCTTTGATTCCAGTTTTGGTGACTATGGAGAAAAATGGCATTCTTTTGGATACCGACCTGCTCCGTGAGATGTCTCTGGAACTAGGTCAGCAACTGCTGAAACTGGAGAAGGAAATCTACAGCAGCGTCGGACATCAATTTAATATTAACTCCCCCCAGCAATTAGGCAAGGTGCTTTTTGGGGAACTCAAGCTACCCCAGTCTCGCAAAACGAAAACCGGCTATTCCACCGAAGCCTCGGTCATGGAGTCATTGAGAGGCGTGCACCCGGTAATCGAATTCATACTGCAATACCGCCAGCTCAGTAAGCTCAAGTCAACCTATGTTGATGCCCTGCCCGCGCTTATTAACCATAAGACGGGGAGGGTGCATACCAGTTTTAACCAGACGGGTACAGCTACCGGCCGGCTCTCTTCCAGCGAGCCCAACCTCCAGAACATACCTATAAGGAGCGAGATGGGGAATAAGATAAGGAAAGCTATCATAGCTCCGCCCGGGACATACCTTTTAAGCGCCGATTATTCCCAGATTGACCTGAGAGCCCTGGCTCACCTCTCTCAAGACCCCGGTCTCATTGCCGCCTTTGCCCAGGACGAGGATATCCATGCCACGACCGCCTCTAAACTCTTCGGCATCCCCAGGGATGAAGTGACTCCCGAGATGCGGCGAAATGCCAAAACGGTCAATTTCGGAGTTGTTTATGGTATGAGCGATTATGGGTTGGAGCAGGCCACTAATCTCAGCCGGGAGGGGGCCTCTCAATTTATCGCCTTGTATTTCGAGAAATATCCCAAGGTGAAGGAATATCTCGAGGTAACCAAGGAGCAAGCTCGGAAGCTTGGCTATGTCCAAACTGTGTTGGGGAGGCGGCGGTTCCTACCCGAAATTAATTCTTTCAACCGAATGGTCAGGGAGGCTGCGGAGCGCATGGCTATAAACGCCCCGGTGCAGGGCAGCTCTGCCGATATCATTAAAATTGCCATGATAAACCTACATCGGGAAATGGAGAGGCGGAATCTTAAGAGCAAGATGCTGTTGCAAATACACGACGAATTGCTCTTCGAGGTGACTGAGGAGGAAGTGGAGGAAATGAAATCCCTGGTTGCTGAGATTATGCCCAGGGCTGTCGAGCTTTGTGTCCCTGTGAAAATAGATATCAAGCTGGGTAGAAACTGGGGCGAGATGGCATAGGTTAATAAAGGCGAAGAGCTTTACATAACCTTACGAAACACCAGGGCGCCAACAGGGCAAACGGCAACACACTCGCTACAGTCCTGACAACGGGACCTACCCATAGGCTCATCCCCAAAGGTTGTGACCATCCTCCGGAAGCCACGGTAAGCAAAACCGATGGCTCCTTTGCCCAGTTTTTCCTGGCATACCCAAACGCATCTGCCGCAGAGCACACACTTATTAGGGTCGTAAATGAACAGGGGACTGCTGGAATCTATGGGTAGCTCAGGCAGGATTTTCCTGAACCTTTTTGTTTTGAGCTTCACGCCGAGATGCTTGGCTATCCTCTGAAGTTCACAAGAACCACTTTTTGGACAATTGGCGCAATCTACAGGGAGACTGGCTAGAAGCAATTCCAAAGCGGTGCGGGCTAGCCTCACTGCCTTTGCCCCTTTGGTATTAACCACCATTCCTTCTGCCACGGGCGTAGTACAGGCTGTAACCGGTATATCTTTACCTTCTATCTCCACAAAGCAGAGGCGGCAAGAAGCAAAGGGCTCGCTCTTTTCCCGAATGGCGCAAAGATTGGGAATGTAGATGTCATTATCCAGAGCTGCCCACAGGACCTTTTCACCTGGGGCAGCTCCTACTGTCTTACCATCAATCGTCAAAGAAACGCTTTTAACTTTTACCAGTACCCTCCCCCTTATTCTCTCCCTGGAGAGGGAAAATATTGTAAAGCGAAAGTTATCTTCTCAGACCGGTCTATCATCCTTTAGAAGAGCCCTTGTACCTTGCCAGTCTTCGTATCAACATCTACCCTTCTGAAGGCCGGATCGGAACTGGTCCCTGGCATCAGGCTGATTGTCCCGGCGCAGGGACAAAGGAATTTAGCCCCGGAATAAATCAACACGTCACGGATAGGCAGAGTCCATCCTTTAGGGGTACCCTTAATGGCCGGGTCATGTGTCAGGCTCAGATGGGTCTTCACCATCATGGTAGCGTATTCATCATATTTAGAATCGGCCTCGAGCATCTTGGCCTTGGCCTCGGCATCCGCGGTCCATGACACGCCATCGGCTCCATAGACCACTTTGGCAATCTTGTCCACTCGCTCTCGCAGCTTCATTTCCGAGGGGTAAAGGAATTTGAAGTCGTTCTTTTCTTCGCAGGCCTCCATAACTGTATCGGCAAGCTCCAGGGCACCATCACCACCCTTGAGCCAGTGTTCGCTGAGCGCACAACGTGCCCCGGCCGCCTCGGCTGCCTTGCGCACCATGGCAATCTCTTCCTTAGTGTCAGTGTGGAAGGAGTTGATGCACACCACTGGATTGATGCCTGATGTCCTGATTGTGTTGATGTGGTGCAGCATATTGGGAAGGCCTTTCTCCAGGAGTCCCAGGTCTTCCTTAGTGTAGGACTCGGGCAAGGGCAGACCAGCCACTACCTTGGGGCCGCCACCATGCATCTTCAGTGCCCTGATGGTGGTGGTAAGTACCGACACATGCGGCTTGAGCCCGCTGAGTCGGCATTTTACATTCCAGAACTTCTCGAATCCTATGTCTGCGGCAAAGCCGCTCTCGGTGACATGATAGTCAAACATCTTCAGCCCGATGCGGTCGCCGATGATGGAAGACTGCCCTACGGCGATATTAGCAAAGGGGCCGGCATGCACCAGGCAAGGCTGATACTCCGCGGTGCTCATTAGGGTGGGATTGATTGTATTGCGCATCCAGGCAGTCATAGCGCCTCCCACTTCCAGATCGCCGGTAGTAACAGGATTGCCATCCCTGTCAAAAGCTATGGTAATCTCGTCCATCCTTTTGCGCAGGTCCGCCAGGTCCGTGACAATAGATAACATAGCCATAAGCTCTGAGCTTACGGCAATACCGAACTTGGACTGCATTGGGTAGCCATCCATGCGACCACCGAGGCCTATTACGATGTTCCTGAGGCTCTGGGCGCAGAAGTCCATGATCCAGCCCATCTCCACTCTGGTAGGGTCAACGTTCAGGCGGCGCATTCTGCTGCGCTTGGCCAGCTCTTCGTCACTGTAGTTGCGCTCGTGCTGCATTCTAGAGGTAAGCGCCACCATGGCCAGATTGTGGGCATTCATTATATCGTTAATGTCGCCGGTAAGCCCCAAAGAAAATTCGGTCATGGGAATAAGCAGCGCATTGCCACCGCCGGCAGCAGTACCCTTGATATTCATACTCGGACCGCCGGAAGGCTGACGTATACAACCGCCCACATTCTTACCCCGTTTGCCCATACCTTCCAAGATACCCATGGTGGTCGTCGTTTTCCCCTCGCCCAGTGGCGTGGGAGTAATGGCAGTTACTTCAACATATTTGCCGTCCGACTTGTTCTTGAGGCGCTCGATAACCTTCAGGAAATCGAGCCTGCATAGTCTCCCGTAAGGAATAATTTCATCCTTCTGCAAGTTCAGTTTTTCCCGCCACTCATCAGTGGTCGGCATGTTTCCTTCGGCAGCTTCCGCAATCTGCCAATCTTTTAGTTTTGTCGCATCATAAGCCACGGTAACCTCCTTTGTAGTTTATTAATTTGTTATTTTCGCATACGCTCAGCCCTGCGCTCAGCCGCTACTACTGTGTTGACCATGAGCATGGTGATAGTCATTGGGCCAACCCCTCCGGGCACCGGGGTAATAGCGCTGGCTTTCTCTTTGACCGTCTCGAACTCTACATCCCCCCTGAGGTCGGCGACCTGCTTGCTGGGGTCCTTCTTGCTGGGTTTCCATCCCACTCGGTTTACACCGACATCGATAACAACTGCCCCCTCCTTCACCATGTCCGGTTTAATGACCTCCGGAGAGCCCATGGCGGCAACCAGGATATCTGCCTGCTTGGTGATTTCGGCCATGTTTTTAGTCCCCGTGTGGACGACGGTCACAGTGGCATTGGCACGCTTGTTTTTCTGCACCAGCATGGCCATGAGAGGCTTGCCTACTATATTGCTTCGACCGCATATGACCACATGCTTGCCTTCAGGAGGATTGCCGCTTCTGATCATTAACTCTACTGCGCCATGCGGTGTGCAGGGCATGAAATAGGGGTCTCCGATGAGCATCTTTCCCACGTTGACGGGGTGGAAGCCATCCACGTCTTTAGCCGGGTCGATGAGATTTAGCACTTTGTCCGCATTGATGTGTTTTGGCAAGGGCAATTGAACCAGTATGCCGTCAACATGCTCTGCTTTGTTCATTTCCTCCACTTTGGAGAGGAGTTCCTCCTCTGAGGCGACCTCGGGCAGGACGATGGTTTGTGACCACACGCCTATCTCTTCGGCCGCCTTTTCCTTGCCCGAGACGTAGGAAACGGATGCCGGGTCCTCTCCCACGCGAATCATGACCAGGCCCGGCGTTACGCCCCGTTCCTTGAGCTTGGATACTCGCTCTTTTAACTCAGCCCTAATCTCCTTGGCCACTTCGTTTCCTGAAATTATCTTTGCCGTCATCTAAACCTCCTTTCTTAACTTATCGGTTTATCGGTACTGCCCGTCTTGACAGCACTAAGACGTTCCGCAATATCCTGCACTTGGCTGATGACCTCTGGACTTGAATTGATGAGGGGAAGATTGCCAAGACCAGCTTCTATTATGCTCTGGTCGTAGGGAATAAAGCCCAAAAATTCAAAATCGGGCATGGCGGCAATAAGAAAATCCTTGTCCTGTTCACTGCGAATCTTGTTAGCCACCACTGCGATGTTTTCCAAACCTATGTCTTTTGCCAGCTCCCTTATCCTGTAGGCTGTATCAATACTCCCTTTACTTGGTTCCACCACAATAATCATCTTGTCCACCGCTCTCGCTGTCGCCCGCCCTAAATGCTCTATTCCGGCCTCCATATCTATTATGACTACTTCATCCCTCCGCAGGAGTATGTGGAAAATTAAAGCTTCCAGCAAGGCATTTTCGGGACAATAACAACCACTACCACCTTTTTTTAACCGTCCCATTACCATTAATTTGATTCCATTATGTTCCACCCAATACTTTTCAGGTATATCATCAACCCTGGGATTTAATTTGAAGTAAGGTGCTGCCTGGCCAGGACGTGCCCCTGTCCTTTCTTCAATCAGGTCTCCCATCTCAGATATGGGGATTATCTTCTCTGCGCGGGGAAAGCCGAGAGCGCCTGCCAGAGTAGCATTTGGGTCGGCATCTATGGCCAGGACAGAGTATCCAGACTGGGTAAGTGTGGTGGAAAGGAGAGAGGCTAACATCGTTTTGCCTACCCCCCCTTTACCACTAACGGCAATTTTCATTCCCAAGCGACGAATTATATCCTGCATCAACAAGAGAAATCAAGGCAGAAAAAGCTATTATTTTGCATCGCACTGAGTGCAGTTTGCTCACAGAAAGCAAACGGTGATAAAATGCAAGGTCAAGGCTGCACCAGCCGGTCTACTCGGTTCATCTGGGTGCCATGTGTGCTTTTTAAGGGAGGGCAATATGTCGTACGGATATGAGATAAATGAACTGGCCAAGGAAGAATCCTGGCGGATGTTTCGAATAATAGGCGAATTTGTAGAGGGCTTTGATAATCTCTCCGGTATAGAGCCAGCAGTGACCATATATGGTTCGTCCAGATTGAGAGTGGAGGATGAGCTATATGCGGATACGGAAGACATAGCCTATCGGCTTGGACAGTTGGGCTTCTCAATTGTAACTGGCGGGGGGCCGGGCGTAATGGAGGCAGCCAACAAAGGTGCACAAAAGGCTGGGGTTACATCGGTCGGGCTGAATATCTCCCTTCCCGAAGAACAGGTCTGTAATTCCTACACCACAAGGGCGATAACGTTCAATCACTTCTTTACTCGTAAAGTCATGCTGGTGAAATATGCCGTTGCCTTTGTCATAATGCCGGGTGGCCTGGGCACGCTTGACGAGGTGACGGAGGTACTGACCATGATGCAGACCCATAAAATAAAACCTTTTCCCGTAGTATTGTTCAACAGCGGATTTTGGAAAGGATTTCTGGGTTGGCTGCGGAGCTCCGTCTTATCCAAGAAGTATATCTCTGAGAGTGATTTCGACCTGTTGAGAGTCCTGGATCGCCCTGAGGAGGTAGTTGAGGCTATCCGGAGGTGGTATGTCGGGCATGAGGTTATTGGCAGGAAGGCTCTGCTCGAGTGATTGCCCGCCTACTTTTCAACTCAAGTACTTGGCGATAGCTTTAAATATGTGCCTCAATCCCCCAAATTCATTCGAAATTAATCATTCAACTACCATAGAGAAAACCAGCGAGAAGTTTGAGGTTAAGGGATTGCTCAAAACATGATACAATCGTGCCAGCAACTTGACGGATGAGACGCACAACTACTGATTATATCAGTACGCATAAACGTTTCTGGGAGATAGACGTCGTACGCACTGTCGCGTTACTAGGCCTGCTATTTTTCCATACACGGGAACTACTGTACCATTTTGACCTCTGTGCCGAGCCTCTGCGCAGTGGGATCTGGTTTTATATCAGGGTAGTGAACGCTGGGCTTTTCATTTTCCCCGCCGGAGTGGCGCTCACAATCGCCTATGCCAGAGGGAAGAGAATGCCAGAGTTTCTGCTCCGAGGCCTGAATATAAAGCTCTCGGGATTTATGCTCAGGGGCCTGAAAATATTTGGATTGGGCATGGTGATTACTCTGCTTTCATGGCTAGTCGTTCCAGAAGAATATGTCCGATTCGGCATACTCCACTTCTTCGGGATTGCGTTCATACTCGCACCCTTCTTTTTAAGATTCCGCTATATCAACCTGATACTGGGTGCTGCCCTGATGGCAATAGGCATTTACCTGCTGGAACAAAATGTTTTGGTCGACTTCCCCTGGCTGCTCTGGCTGGGGCTGATGCCATACAGCTTTAGGACGCTGGATTACTTCCCGCTGCTGCCGTGGTTCGGCCTTTTTCTTATGGGGATGTTTTTCGGCAAAATTCTATACCCGCAGGGAAATAGAAGGTTCAATATTCCTGAATTCAGCAACCCAGTTGCCTCAGCGCTGACTTTGCCGGGAAGACATCCGCTGGTGGTATACTTTGCCCACTTGCCGGTAATTATCGGCGTCCTCCTTGCCCTGTACCCTGACAAGGTGCTCCCCCACTTCCCATTCTAGACATAACGGCAGAACTGCACCAAGGCCCTAGTAATTGGTAAAAAAGAACATCATTACGTAGATACCGAAATGTATGATAAAGCAAGGCAAAAACGACCTTGTTCGGTATGCTACGTAACCAAAAATGAAGCCACTGGGGATGCAGGCCAGTGTCTCTAAAAAAGGCTTGCCAAAATGAAGCAGCACAAAAGGAATAGCTTGCACAAAGATAGCGTTTTTGCCTATTGATTTTTCCAGCCCAAACAGCATATATCCGCGGAACAGAAATTCCCAGGCGAACATGTATAGTGCGGCATCCAGCAGCAGGTCAGTCCAATCTATGACCTGTGTATGGTAGTAGGAACTGAACTGGGGCATCCTGCTGGCACCATAGACAATGGCCAACATGGCAGCAAGGCAAACTGTGGTTAGAATTAGCGCTGGTTTCCAGCGGCCGATGCGGATGCCATAATCCCAGGGCTTATCCCGAAAAAGCAGCCAACCCGCTGCCAGCGGGATCAGCAGGTAATAGATGAGCTCCGTTGCCCGGGGAAAATCAACGTTTAAAGGATAGTAACGTCCCAGAACTAATACCAGCGTGGATATGCCGACCACCGCCAAAAGGTTTAGGTCATAGCCCCGCAACATCCTGTTTTTGATGTACTTTTGCATCCCAATTGCGACGGATTATACCTTTTCATTAATCCATGATTCCAAAGTGCCTTTTAAGGGCATTAGTGTACCATAAACGACTATTTGGACAATCCGTTCAAAATGACCTGGAGCAGCTTGTTAGATGATGGAAAGTACCTTCAGCTGTCGCAGGCTTGGGAAACAGGGGTATAATAAACAGAGAACGGGATAAGGCGAGCAGAGCCATGAAAAACAGCGAGGTGGCTAAGGTATTTCAGGATATTGCTGACCTTCTGGAGATTAAAGGGGAGAATGTCTTTAAGATTCGCGCCTATCAGAGGGCAGCCAGAGCTATCGAGTACCACCCCCGGGAATTAAAGATTATGATTGACGAAGGGGAAGACTTACAGAGCATTCCCGGCGTGGGTGAGGCAATAGCTAAAAAGGCCACCGAGCTGATAACAACCAGTAAGCTGGGTTATTATGAGAGCCTGAAGGCGGAGTTTCCCCAGGGGGTGACTAATCTCCTGGCCATACCAGGGATTGGTCCTAAGACGGCTCACAAGCTTTCCAGTGAGTTAGGGATAACCTCGGCGGATGGATTGGAGCGAGCAATAAATGAAGGGCACGTTGCTCAACTCTTCCGTCTTGGCGAGAAGACCGCTGATAATATCCTTCACCAAATCCAGGCATTGCGTCGCAAAGACCAGCGCATCCCCATAGGAGAAGCTTTGCCAATTGTCGAGGAAATCCTAGGCGCCCTCCGCTCTGTCCCCGGCGTGAGAAATCTCACTCCCGCTGGCAGCTTACGGCGTTTTCGGGAAACATTGGGTGATATTGACCTGATGGGCACTGCTGATAACCCCAAGGAGGTTATAGATGCTTTTGTTGCTCTGCCTCACGTAGGGCAGGTACTGGCTCAGGGGTCAACCAAGGCCAGTGTTATTGTCAGCGGCGGGTTGCAAGTTGACTTGAGGATGGTGGAGCATGATTCCTTTGGTTCCTTGCTTCAGTATTTCACCGGAAATAAACAGCATAACATTTCCCTGAGAGAAAGAGGGCGTAAGCAGGGGTTAAAGCTGAGTGAATATGGGATAACTGTTGTAGCTACAAACAAGCTGGAAAAATTTTCTACGGAGGAGGAGTTCTATCACCGGCTGGGGCTTCAGTATATCCCACCAGAAATCAGAGAAGCGCAGGGTGAAATAGAAAAGGCTGAGCAGGGAGCTATACCAAAACTTGTGGAGTTATCTGACATAAAGGGAAACCTTCATGCGCATACTGAATGGAGCGACGGACATGATTCCATCGAGGAACTGGCTCTGGCTGCCAAAGACATGGGCTATCAATATATCGCAATCACGGAGCATTCCGCTGGACGTGCTATTGCTCACGGTCTCGATGTGGAGAGGCTGAGGAAACAAGTTGCTGAAATCAGAGCTCTTAACGAGCGTTTAACCGGGATTCATGTGCTTACTGGCATCGAGGTTGATATTCGGGCGGATGGCAGCTTAGACCTGCCACATGAAATTCTATCTGAGTTGGACATGGTGATTGCTGCTGTGCACTCCGCCATGAACCAAAGTGAGGAAAAGATGACCCGGAGGGTGATAGATGCCATAGAAAATCCCGATGTTGATATTATTGCCCACCCTACTTGTCGCCTTTTGGGAGAGCGTGAGCCCGTAGCCATAGACTTAGAAGCCATCTTCCGGGCAGCAGCTAAATATAAAAAGATTATGGAGATTAACGCCATGCCTGACCGCCTTGATTTAAAAGATATTCATGCTTTCCGTGCCAGAGATTTGGGAGTGAAGCTCGCCATCGGGACCGATGCTCATAGCATTGCTCATCTGGGCTTTATGCGATTCGGGGTTGGTGTTGCACGGCGGGCTTGGTGTGAGCCGCAGCATATATTAAATACTTTGCCCCTGGCAGAATTGCTTGCCGTTTTAAATAGGAATGCTGGGTGAAGGGGTGGAAAATTCGAGCGGCCTTTCGCTGGGATGTCCTGTATTTTGCCTACTCACCCAATATCTGAATAGCAAGCTTTCGGGACCTTGGGCGGTTGTCGAAATCTATGAAAACTATCTGCTGCCAGGTGCCCAGAGTTAACTTCTTATTCACAAAAGGTATTATTAGCGAGGCTCCAAGCGTGGAAGCACGCACGTGGGAATGGCCATTCCCATCCCCCCAAGTTTTGTTATGCTCATAAGGAATATTCTGTGGTATCACCCTGTCCCACATATTCTTAAAATCGGAAACTAGATTTGGCTCATACTCTATGGTGGTTATTCCCGCTGTTGAACCGACTATAAACAAAGTGACTATTCCGCTATTAACCCCAGATTCCTCTACATTCTTTGCCACCCGAGAGGTTATATCGATAATGTCGCAATTACCTTTCGATTGAAGGGCGATGTCTTTAGTGACTACAGTCATATTCTTACCTCCTGCCATATAATATCGTCTAATTTAAATACAGGTCCATCACGGCATACCTGTTTTAAGCCTTTCTTGGTATTTATAGTACAGCTATAGCAAGCTCCAAAACCACACCCCATCCTCACCTCAAGGGAAACCTGACATTTTCTTAGTTTGAGATTACTTTGCTGTTCACCCTCACCTTTATCCTCTCCCTTCAAGGGAGAGGAATTAAGGGTGAGGGCCATGACCTTATACATATCCGCTGGACCACAGGCATACACCTGGTCAGCTCGGTCTAAGAAATCAGGCAGAATATCCGTGGCCATGCCTTTCTTGCCCATGCTGCCATCCTCGGTGACGGGAATAAATTGAATCCCGATAAAATCGGGACTGATAGCTGTCGGCTGACAACGCTCGGTATAGAGCTGAGCAGCAGTGTTCGCCCCATGAATTAAAGTTATCTGGTGCTGTGACGAAGCATGCTGCATCAAGAAAACAAGCGGAGCAATGCCAATTCCTCCAGCCACCAGCAGCAAGTTTCTTGCTCCCGATTCGATACTAAATCCCTTACCTAAGGGGCCAAGAACGTCTATTCTCTCACCTGTTTGTTGCTGGGACAGCCAGAGGGTGCCTTTGCCCGCTACCTTGAACAGGAGGGCAATCTCACCCTCACCTGAATCCCGATCAAATCGGGACTGATGGACGCTGAAAGGACGGCGTAATGTAAAATCTCCACACCGCACTGTGATGAATTGCCCCGGCCGAGCCGCCACTGCTATATCTGGCGCCTCAATCCACATGAGGTGTATGCCAGGCATGACCTCCACATTAGAAGCTATTGTGCATAGTGATTGTTTCATGCTAAAACCTAAACAATATCAAAGTTTAAAGATAAAAAAGCAAAATGACAGAGCAAAAACCAAAAACGAAGCTTTTTCCCATTTTGAATTGTAATTTTGCCTTTTAATTTTTGCCTTTTGATTTTCTTAGGTACTCCCTGAGTGGTTGAACGTTAAAGATTTGGCTGCTATTTGCCAGCGCTCCTATGGCTACCCGAGCAGTATCTAATGAGGTGAAGCAGGGTATCCTCTTTTCTGCCGCGGCACGCCTGATATCTAACCCATCTTTTAGCGGAATGCGCCCTCCCGTGATAGTATTAATCACTCCGCTCACAGAATTATCTTGAATAACATCAACGACGTTAGGATGCCCCTCGCTTAGCTTCTTGGTCACCAGTTTTACAGGGAGTCCCATAGATTCAATCATCTCTGCGGTCCCCTCCGTGGCGTAGAGCTCATGGTGAAGGGAATGCAGTTGTTTAATCAGAGGCGAGGCTTCATCTTTATCCTTGTCTGCAATGCTAAGTAGCAGGCTACCTCCTTGAGGCAGCATCAATCCAGCAGCTAAAAGTGCCTTAACCAGGGCTGCTTCAAAGCTGTAATCAATCCCCATAACCTCGCCTGTGGATTTCATCTCAGGACCGAGGTAGCTATCCACTCCAATCAATTTGGACATGGAGAAAACGGGAGCCTTTATACCTACCAAGTTTTTTCTCCTCCATAACCCACCTTCATAGCCTTGCTCCCTGAGGCCGATCCCGGCCATGACATTGGTGGCAATTCTTACCATGGGCACGCCGGTTACCTTGGAGATAAAAGGCACGGTTCGGCTGGCGCGGGGATTTACCTCAAAAACATATACCGTTGAGCGCCCAGCACTCAATTCATTGAGTGCTGGGTCCCTCATGATTACCATCTGGACGTTCATCAACCCTTTAATTCCCAGGGCCAGTCCGATTCGGGTGGTATAATCCACCATGGCATCTACTTCGTCTTTGGTGAGATTGATTCCCGGGTAGATAGATAAGGCATCACCACTATGTACGCCAGCTCTTTCAATATGCTCCATCACGCCAGGAATAAGAACCTTTTCCCCGTCGCAAATGGCATCTACCTCGACTTCTTTACCATAGAAATATTTATCAATGAGCACAGGATGCTGGCTGTCCATCTCCAGAGCTAGTGTCAGGTAGCGGATTAACTCAGGTTCGTTGTATACGATTTCCATAGCCCGGCCTCCCAGGACATAGCTAGGGCGCACTAAGACCGGATAGTCCAGGTTCCTGGCTACGTTTAGCGCCTCTTCAATGGATGTCACTCCAGCCCCCGGCGGCTGAGGAATACCTAATCTGTCCAGGAAATCTTCGAAGCGATGACGGTCTTCAGCGATGTCTATGGCTTCGGCACTCGAGCCGAGTATCGGCAAATTGTTGCGGGCTAAGAGCCCAACCAAATTAATGGGTGTTTGTCCACCGAGCTGGACGATAGATGCCGGAGCAGAGCCATTATTACTCTCATTCTCGAGTATATCTCGGATGCTTTCCTCGTCCAAAGCTTCGAAGTAGAGGCGATTACTGGTGTCGAAATCGGTGGAAACTGTCTCTGGATTAGAATTTACCAAGATGCTCTTTATTCCTGCCTCTTGAAGCGCCCAGGCTGAATGGACGCAGCAATAGTCAAACTCAATTCCTTGCCCGATGCGTATAGGTCCGCTGCTGATAACCACCGCTTTCTTTTCTGCCAACGGTTCGGCTTCATTCTCTTTCTCATAAGCGCTGTAGAAATAGGGGGTTTCAGCATCAAATTCGGCAGCACAGGTATCCACCATCTTATACACCGGGCGGATTTGCCATTCATGGCGAATTTGCCTTACCTGCTCCGGCAACCTATCGGCCAAAGTGCCCACTTGTTCATCGGAAAAGCCGAGCCTCTTCGCCTCCCATAAAAGCTCCGGTTTCAACGGTTCGGAAAGAAGCTTCCTCTCCATGTCCACAATATTCTGGAACTTATAAATAAACCAGGGGTCTATTCCGGTGAGCTGGGAAAGCTCTTCGGGCGTGGCTTCCCTTCGCAGCGCCGCCATAACCGCCCATAGTCTTAAGTCGTTAGGGTGAAGCGGGTAGGAATTAAGCCCTTTCCCTTTACTCCAACCGGGGTCTTCCCAGAGCAGGGTGCGTTTGTCGAATTCCAGGGAGCGCACCGCCTTTTGTAGAGCAGCCTCGAAACACCTGTCAATAGCCATTACCTCACCAGTGGCTTTCATTTGGCTGCCAATTTGTCGGTCACCCGAAGCAAATTTATCAAAAGGCCACCTGGGAATCTTGACCACGCAGTAATCCAGGGCTGGCTCAAAAGACGCCAACGTTTTGCCCGTGACCTTATTGGGTATCTCATCGAGCCTCTTGCCTATGGCTATTTTGGCAGCCACCCGGGCAATAGGATAGCCAGTAGCTTTACTGGCTAAAGCCGAGCTGCGGCTGACACGTGGGTTGACTTCAATTACGTAATATTCGCTTTTGGCAACCCCCTTCTGGTCCGGGGCCCATTTTCCCGCCACTATTGGACCGGGGGTCAAGGCAAACTGTATGTTACAGCCACCCTCAATTCCCAAAGCCCTTATGATTTTCAGGCTGGCTGACCTGAGCATCTGGTATTCTTTATCGGTGAGAGTCTGGCTGGGGGCTACCACAATGCTATCCCCGGTATGTACCCCCATGGGATCGATGTTTTCCATATTACACACGGTAATGCAGTTATCAGCAGCATCCCGCATAACTTCGTATTCTAGTTCCTTCCAGCCTAAGACACACTGTTCCACCAGGACCTCGTGGCTCATGCTGGAATCCAGGCCATTAGCAACAATCTGCTCAAGCTCTTTCATGGTGAGGGCGATGCCGCCGCCCGTGCCGCCTAAGGTGTAAGAAGGGCGGATGATAAGAGGTAAGCCGATGGAGTTTGCCAGTTCCTTCGCTTCCTTTACCGACTTCACTGTGGCGCTGGCGGGCACAGGCTCGCCGATATCAACAAGAAGCTGCTTGAACAAAGACCTTTCCTCGGCCTTCTTTATCGTCTCTAAAGGTGTTCCCAGCATCCTCACGTTATATTTATCCAGTATGCCGGCATCGGCTAACTCCACCGCCAGGTTAAGCCCTGTTTGACCACCGAGGGTAGGCAATAAACCATCGGGTCGTTCTCTTTCAACTATGCGAGCCAGGACCTCCACGGTGAGCGGCTCGATGTAAACGATATCGGCAATGCCCTCGTCGGTCATGATGGTCGCCGGGTTCGAGTTCACCAGGACTGTGGTCACGCCTTCCTCCCGAAGTGACCGGCATGCCTGAGTCCCGGAATAATCGAACTCCGCCGCCTGCCCGATTATTATCGGCCCTGAGCCAATTACTAAGACTTTAGATATTTTCAAGTTTGCTCCTTGGCTTCCTCAAAGAGGCGCTTTTTACCAATATTCTTATCCATCAACCTCCACTTCGCATCTCGAGGTTTATAGTTCGCGCTGGTACTCCTGCGCGGAGATGCCATAGTGCCTCGCAAGTTTGCCAGCAATTGCTCCCATCTGATCTAACACACGGGCAAACGATTTATTTGCCGACATTACTTCTTTAGCCGAGGGTGCCTCGGCATCTTTTCCACTTCGGAAAGCGTTTGCGGCTATCTTATAGAGATTCAGTAGGTTAAGTTGATGTGCGTAGGATTCATTGAGTTTCATCTGTAATTCCAGCAGAATCTTGCCTCCGCTATTATCCTCTAGGATAGGCCAGAATAGATGGTCTGTAGTCGCTTTTTGTATTTGTCCTACCACTGCCACAGCCGCAAGTCGTGCTTTCTCGAACTCATCCGATTGCATCCCGAGTGGCTGTACGGCTATGGCCTGTCTCATTGCATCGGTTGCTCCATCAATGCTTGCTATGGAATGTGACCAACGACCGAGTAATTCGAGTACTTTACGGCGTTCATTAGGGTCTATTTTCCGTCCAAACATTCGAACATCCTCCTATTCACTAATTACAATTCAACTATCTTTCGGGCTTTCTCAAGCAATTTTCCTGCATCTTCAGCAATTTTACTGCCTCTTCTAAGTGCCCCATTGCATGATTAATAGCTGATTCGTCATCTTCTAGTAATCCTCTCTCATAGTAACGACAGAATAGTAAATAACCGGTTAATCCTTCAATAAAATATTTCCAGGACTCCTCCCAGTCTACTTTTGGGGGCGTCAAAGATTCTAACTTCCTTAGTAACTCAGGCATCTCGTCTGACGCTCTGTGCATTGCGAACACCATTTTTCTGAATTTACCGCTCTTCAATGCTTTTTGGACTTCGGAATTAATTTTATCGAATTGTCTTTTCAATTTGTCTACCTGTTTGAACCATTCCTGTTCACTCATTTCTTTACCCCCTTCCACCTTCTTAAAACTCCCTATATTCATTACTATTTCTCCCCTCTCACCATCTCCAGAAATCGCTCAAAACGACGCTACCGCAAGCGGAGACTGAGCGGTTCGACCAACTCAGGAAAGTACTCCGTAACGTAAGAGGTCACCTCGACTAAAACCTGCTGCTCCATCTCCTCCAAAGGTAAAGGGGTGAACTTTTCAGGTATATCTAGCCCATGTATCCTTGCGAATGTCCATGCCTCTGGGTCATCTTTCTCATATTCCTGCTTCCAGATTCCTTCAGTGAGTTCTGGGAACGTGGCGCCGAAGCTTATACCCACCAAGAGCCAGGCATCTGATTGCTGCAAGGCTACACCCAGTCGAATTTTCCTTTTCGCCAATTTCCTCATTTTCTGCAAGTCGCGGAAATCGACCTCTGGTGGAGCAAACGATGTTAGCCGTAAATCGAGGAAGGACTCTGGCTCTTTTTGGTAGCAATTTCTGTAGTAAGCCATGCCGTCGCTTGCAACCTTACGAAGGTATTCATAAACCCAATCTTCACTATTTGCTGCCTCCTGTCCTGGTACACCAAACTGCGCAAATGTTTCGGCGAGAGACTCAAGCCTGACAAGCATCTTTGCTACGACTTCAAGACTGTTACAACGAGCCCTCCCAAGGACCACACCCTTTAGAAATAACCATAGACCTACTGTCAGAAACTGCATAAGGGGAACGTCGTACCCACCAAAGAATCTTTTCTGTACTATACTCCCTATCTCTGTCATGCCGAGATGCTCTGCTAGAGTGGGTCGGTTTGTTTCGCTACTCATTTCACCTCCTCACCATCTCCAGAAATCGCTCAAACAGGTATATGTTATCCAGTGGGCCGGGGGAGGCTTCGGAGTGGTACTGGATGGACAGGATAGGCAAGTCCCGGTGGCGAAGGCCTTCCACCGTGCCGTCGTTTAAGTTTATATGGCTTACCTCAAGCCCTCCTTTCAAAGTATCAGCGTCCAAAGCATAGCCGTGATTCTGGGCAGTGATATAAACTCTGCCGGTAGCTAAATCCCGCACGGGGTGATTGCCGCCACGATGCCCAAACTTCAATTTGAATGTCTGCGCTCCTAAAGCCTTGCCTATAAGCTGGTGCCCCAGGCAGATACCCATTATTGGTCTTCGTCCTATAAGCTCTTTTACCGTGTCCGTGATATCATCAAGGAGGGCGGGGTCGCCCGGGCCGGGGGAGAGGACAATGCCATCGGGGTTTAAGGCTAAGATATCCTTTGCTGAAGCCGTGCACGGGACAGCACTTGCCTGGCAGCCCAGCTGGCTCAAGATGCGCAGTATGTTGTATTTCAGGCCGTAGTCGATAACCGCGATATGAGATTGCTTCGTTTCACCCTCACCTTTTTCCTCTCCCTTCAAGGGAGAGGTTAGATGAGGTAGCCCTCTCCCTCCAAGGGAGAGGGTTTGGGTGAGGGTTGCAGTAGAAGGCGTATTGGATTGCCACTCATATGCCTTCTCGGTGCTAACCTGGTGAACAAAATCAGTAAAGTCGTATTTCGGCAAGCTCTTCAGCTCCTTTGATGCCTCCTCAGTGGTCATTTCTGAACTGAGAATACCCATCATTACCCCGCTTGACCTCAGGCGGCGAGTTAAGGCACGGGTATCTATGCCGCTGATGCCAGGAATGCCATAAGCCAGCAAAAATTCGTGCAAAGTCCGGGTGCTCTGCCAGTGGCTGGGCTGGGAGCAATATTCTCGAACAGCAAAGCCCCTGACCTGAATTTTCCTGGATTCAAAGTCGGATTCATTGATGCCGTAGTTGCCAATTAAGGGATAGGTAGGGACAAGAATTTGACCAGCATAAGAGGGGTCTGTGAGCATCTCCTGGTAGCCGGTCATGCTGGTGCTGAAGACTACTTCACCATAGGCAGTAGTCTCGGCACCAAAGGAATGGCCTTCATAAACCGACCCATCCTCGAGGGCCAGAATTGCTTTCTTAGCCATGAGATTGCTTCGTCACTTCGCTCCTCGCAATGACAAGGAAATCATCGGTGTAGACTAGCTTTCCGCGTGATATGGTTGCCATTACCTTGCCCTTAAATTTATAGCCATCGTAAGGAGTATTTTTACCCTTAGAGGCAAAATTGCGACTATCCACTGTCCATTCCCGGTCAGGGTCAAGTATGGTGATATTAGCAGGAGCGCCTGCCTTTAAGGTGCCTAGTTCACCATTTCTACCGATGACTTTCGCTGGCTCACAGGTGAGCTTGGAGAGCAGCATGGTCAAGTCTATTTTTCCTTCATGCACCAGGCTCATGAGACAACCGAAAGCGGTTTCAAAGCCACTGATGCCAAAAGCAGCCAGCTCCAGCCCGCAATTTTTGTCTGCCAGGGTATGTGGTGCATGGTCAGTGGCGACAGCGTCAATTACCCCGCCTTTGAGTCCCTCAATTAAGGCTTGGACATCCTCTTCGGTGCGCAGGGGCGGGTTCACCTTGGCATTGGTATCGAAGGGTTCGTTTGAAGCTTTACCCATAATCCTTTCCTCGGTTAAAGTCAGGTGGTGGGGTGTGACTTCAGCGGTTACCGAAATCCCTTCTTCCTTGGCATGGCGGATAAGCTCCACGGAGCCTTTGGTGCTCGCATGGGCAATGTGAAGCCTGGCCTTAGTCTGCTTTGCCAGAATCAGGTCACGGGCTACCATAGCCTCTTCGGCGGCTGCGGGAATCCCTTTTATTCCCAACTTAGCAGACATCTGGCCTTCATTTATGATTCCATTGTCGCTCAGCGTCTTATCCTCACAATGTTCAATTATTGGCAAGCCCAGGTCTCGACTATACTCCATGGCACGACGCATAAGCTGTGAGCTTGCCACAGGGTTGCCATCATCGCTGAAAGCAACCACCCCGGCTTCAGCCAGTTCGCCCATATCGGTTAATTCCTCGCCTTTTCTACCTTTAGTGATACAGCCGATGGGAAGAACGGCAACCAAGCCATCCCTGCTCGTTTTTTGTTTCACCCAGGCTACAGCAGCCGGAGTATCTAAAGGAGGCTCAGTATTTGCCATACAACAAACGGTGGCAAAACCACCTATAGCGGCTGCCTTTGTCCCCGTGGCGATTGTTTCCTTATCCTCAAAGCCTGGCTCCCGGAGATGGCAATGAAGGTCTATAAAGCCGGGGCAGACGACCAGTCCCGAGGCATCGAAATTCTTCGCTTCGCCCGGGATAACAGTGCCCCCTATCTGCACAATCTTGCCCTCGGCAATAAGCAAGTCACCAATCTGGTCTATGCCCTGGCTGGGGTCAATTATATGGCCGCCATGGATAAGCAGAGAGACAGCTTCCTTATTCATTTTCCGGCATAGCTGCTGGCCTTGAACCCCTGAGACTGGGCTCCTTTCTCCGAATCAAAAATAATCAGATTTTCTGGGTTAATCTTCCGAGCAAAGTGGCTATCAGCGCTGTGATATTTTTTGTTTTCCAACTTCCGTTGATGCCACTCTGAACTGGCGACATATCTGGGATGAAGCTCATGGTCGCAGTAGATACACCGCAACGTTAAAGGCTCGCGACTTACTATTTTGAACTCAGGCTTTATGTATCTTACTTCTGTTTCCTGGTTTGAGACACACTTTGTATTAGGGCACTTAACCCCGGAATCTCGCTTATAAACGGGATAATCTATCTTCCGGACAAAGGAATCCTGTTCTTCAGGAATTGTGACTTCCTTGGCGCCCAATAAGAGGGCCAGGAGCGCCATTCTGACGGGCATCCCGTAAGCCGCCTGCTTGAAATACATGCTCCTGGGGTCGGCATCCACCTCATGGGTCAACTCATCAACACGGGGTAGCGGATGCATGACAAGTGTTTTCTTAAACTCCTTTCCTTTAAGAAGTTTTTTATCTACCACTGGGTAGCCTTTTTTCAACTCCTGTTCTTCCACCGTGGGCGCTTGCCTTTCCTTTTGAAGCCGGGTGACATAAAGGGCGTCAACCCCCGCCTTCAGTTCCACTCGGATACTTATGTCAGGCAGCATGGCAAGTTGATGTGGGCTAACTGGAGTCATGTATATGGCATCGATAGGGAAGGGCCCCCTTTCAAGTTCTTGGTTCAGATTCCCACATCTTTTCAGCTCACCTTTATATTCTGTGCTTACTCTCCTTAGGACATGCTCCGGCATCTCAAGCCCTGGGCCGGGGCAGAAAAGGATAGTGGCACCAAACCTGGCTAAGGCATAGATCAGGGAATGAACTGTTCGCCCATGTTTCAAGTCTCCCCACAGAGCAATTCTGAGTCCCTTAACGGTCTGCCGTTCTTTTCTAATGGTGTAGAGGTCGCACAAGGTTTGGGTGGGATGTTCATGGCTCCCGTCACCAGCATTTATCACAGGGACGCCAGCGTAGTCGGCAACCACCCTGGCTGCTCCTTCCCAGGGATGCCTGATAACAATTATATCGGCATAGCTCCCGAGCACCTTCGCCATATCGGCAATGCTTTCGCCTTTGGCCAGGGAGCTTGCCCCTATGTCCACTGCACTTATGATGCGCCCCCCCAGCCTGAGCATCCCAGCTTCAAAAGATAGCCTCGTTCTGGTGCTTGGCTCAAAAAACAAGCTGGCCATGATCTTCCCCTGGCATAGTCCGGACTGCTCATTTGGGGAGCTCGCCATCTCGTCTGCCAGAGAAAACAGCGCTTCGATTTCCCCGTTGGATAAATCGTCTATGGTCACCAGATTTCTATTTGCTGGATTCATGATGTCTCCCCCCTTCAATTTCCTCTAATTAGCTGCCTGTTGGCCAGACTCCCGATTACCACCTCATCTACACCATCAATCTCCTCAAGTTGAACCTGTATATCCTCATCCATAGAGCTTGGTATATTTTTACCAACATAATCGGCCCGGATGGGAAGCTCTCGATGACCACGGTCGATAAGTACAGCTAATTGAATAGAGCTCGGACGTCCCATGTCCATCAGGGCATCCATAGCGGCACGAATGCTCCGTCCAGTATAGAGAACATCATCAACCAGGATTACGCGCCTATCGGTGATACTGGTGGGGATATCAGTGCGGCTCTGGTTCGCTGACTTTAATTCCGAAGGTGAAATGTCATCGCGATAAAGGCCAATGTCCAGAGTACCCACGGGGATCGGGGTTCCTTCGAAGCCTTCGATTATTTCAGCGATGCGCTTGGCTAAAGGCACTCCCCGAGTTCGCATGCCTACAAGCACAACACCTTCCGCACCCTTATTCTTTTCTACAATCTCGTGAGCAATGCGAGCTAACGCCCGCCTTACCTCCCTTGAGGTCAGGAGAACCTTTTCAGGCATTAAAAAACCTCCTGCCTTCAAACTGGCAAGAGGTCTCACTTAGTGCTTCTATTGTAGTGTGCTTAAACATACTTCCCCTTACCAGCCTCACGGGACTGATTTAAAGGTCTAACTAACCATTATGACATAATTTTAAAAATAATACAACCCTGTGTACTCGTTCATATGATTAGTGACACCCCCTCCTTTCTTTTGTTTTGTTGATAAAGCTTAAGAAATTCCTGTGGAGTAAGGTATCCCAGTGCCTGGTGGGGTCGTACGGTATTATATACCCTTTC